>Ga0187884_10000062_pt1 | contig 109627 bp, 103 predicted proteins | sample June2016WEW_20_4_FD_132983 | JGI IMG/M metagenome (GOLD analysis project Ga0187884, IMG submission 132983) | Peatland microbial communities from SPRUCE experiment site at the Marcell Experimental Forest, Minnesota, USA - June2016WEW_20_40 | ecosystem: Environmental > Terrestrial > Soil >...
AGAGAGTAAGGAACGAATCGACCTGATATTGTCCGCCATACAGCGGGCTCACATCAACGTAGTTTCTACTCAAACCATTGGGTGGCCGCACGCACGGCGATAAGTCCGAAGCCCGGCCACCCGGAACGTAATCTCCTTCTGTCCCATTTCTCTCGCCCGTAGTGTATCCAGCCTCATCAAGCTGTCTCCCCACATATGTGGCGCACGCACTCGTGCGTGCCGCGTCGAGACTCTTCTCGACGCTTGACAGGTTATAACCTACCCCACTGCGTAAAGAAGCGGCGGCAAGACCGTCGGCGCTACAGTCCTCTCGCGAAAAATGGAGCAACGGCCACCTGATCAGTTTGGGTAAGAGCCGGTGATCTTCTTGACGAAGCCGTGAAAGCGGTGGACCCATCCGCCACCCTGCTGGTAATCGCCTTTGAGGAACATGAAGGGGCACTCGCCCGGAATCACGGAGATCCCATGAGCTTCGCATTCGCCGACAGCCTGCGCGCTGACCGCGCCCTTGCCGCCGGTGCGGCACATCCAGATCCGCTTGATGCCGGCCTGGATGCAATCGTTGACTACCGCCTCGGTCACCGCGGGCGAGGTCAACAACACCACGCCGTCGGGAACCGGCTCGATATCCGCCACGCTGGCGAAGCAGCGCTGTCCCCCGATTTCGGCGACGGCCGGATTGACGGGAACCAAGTCATAGCCGCGCGCGCCGAACTCGCGAAACAGCGCCCGCGAATAGTCCTTCGGCTGCCGCGAGACACCGACGAATGCCAGCCGTTTCTGGCTCAGGAAATCCCGGATCCGTTCCATCGAAGCCATTCAATCGGACCCTCCTGTCCGATTTTAGGATGGGGAGTCCGCTTAAGACAAGGTGCGGACGCACCTTCGGAGGCCATTTCGCAATTATGATGACGTTTGGCTGCGCTGATGCGAGGGCGAGGCATGCCTGGCCCTGCATCGTCCTACCAGGATCTGTAGGGGCCGGGCACGCCCGGCCCGACGCGGGCGCACTGAAGCTCAGCCCAGAATGCCTGAATGAGTTTTGGAAAGGGCGCGCGTAGCCCACGCGCCAGTCAAGTTTTCAGGGGATGCGGACTACGCGACTTTCTGCACTTTGCCGTTGCGGATGCACGATGTGCAGACGCGCAGGCGGCGGGACGCCCCGTTCACCACGGCGCGAACCGATTGCAGGTTCAGATCCCAGCGCCGCTTGGTGACGTTGTGGGCGTGGCTGACGCGGTTGCCGAACTGGGGTCCGCGGCCGCAAACATCACATACCTTTGCCATAAAGCACAAATCTCCCGATCGAGTCGTAAGGTTCAGTATAGCAGATCGCCGCGGCCGGCCGCTTCATTTTAGCGGATAGCCGCGGACCAGCTTCAGCGTCCGCGACCAGCGGGTCTTGGTGAAGAAGTGAGTGACGATGTCCATCATGTGGTCGATGCCGATGTTGCCGTTCATCAAATCGGCGGTGGGCGCGTCGAACGACCAGTAGATCACCACCGGCGTGCCTTCGATGTTCGCGCGCGGCACAAACCCGAAGTAACGGCTGTCGAGTGAATCGTCCCGGTTGTCGCCCATAGCGAATATGCAATTGGGCGGCACCACCACCTCGCCGTTCACCACGTGGTCGGCGAGCATGGCGATGGCCGGCGGCATCACGCCCGGCTCCGGCGCCGCCACGGGAAAGTTGTCGCGGTACGGATCGATGTACGGGGTAATGTGCTGCACATACGGCTCGTTGGCGGCGTGCCCGTTGAGGATGAGCTGCTTGTTCACCAGCCGGATATGATCGCCCGGAATCCCGATGGCCCGCTTCACCAGGTCCTTGTCGAGGTCCACGGGGTCGCGCAGGACGATGATGTCGCCGCGGCGCACGTCGCGGTAGGGGAGGAGCCGGCTCGAAACCGCGCCCGGCGGGGCGTAGACCAGCTTGTCCACGAACAGATGGTCGCCTGTCATCAGCGTGCCTTCCATGGACGCGCTGGGAATCACGAAAGCCTGCACCACGTTGGCGAACAGGAAGAGCAGCACGATGATGTTGACGGTCCACTCGGCGATAAAGCCGCGGTGGATATCGCGCGTCAGTGCGCGGTACCGGTTCCACATGCCGCGCAGCACGCCGGGCTTGTCCGCCGTGGCCTCTTTACCCGTCTTCCCGGCCCTGACGATCCTGGCCTTGACCCTCACAGTTGCCATTGTAGCGAATGGGTGCGGACGCGCTCACCGCCCCCCGTGGAACCGTCCGAATGCGCGTGCCAGGATGAGCGACATGATCAGGACGCCCGCTCCGAGGACGAGCATATCCACGGTATTGCGCAGATCGAAGCGGCCGACACGGCAGACCAGCACGTACCCGACGGCAAGGTTGAAGAAGCCCCATATAACATTGACGGTCGGGGAGGACAAGCCTTGCCCGGGTGGTGATGCGAAGGGGCTCTGGAAGGCGCGCCCGGAGGTCCCATTACCGAGATGAGGCACCGCGTTGGCGACGAATGCGCCACCGAAGAAGTACGCCACGTAGTTGTACCAGGGCACTGTTCCTCCTCGCTGGCCGCCGGCTCATCATTTCAGCGGATAGCCGTGAACCAGCTTCAGCGTGCGCGACCAGCGGGTCTTGGTGAAGAAGTGGGTAATGATGTCCATGATGTGGTCGATGCCGATGTTGCCGTTGGTTAAATCGGCGGTGGGCGCTTCAAACGACCAGTAGATCACCACCGGCGTGCCCTCGATGTTCCGGCGCGGCACAAATCCCCAGTAGCGGCTGTCGAGCGAGTCGTCGCGGTTGTCGCCCATGGCGAAAATGCAGCCCGGCGGCACCAGCAGTTCGCCGTTCACCACATTGGCGCTGAGCATGTCAATCGCCGGCGGCATCACGCCCGGCTCCGGCGGCGCGGCGGGAAAGTTGTCGCGGTACGGATCGATGTAGGGGAAAATGTGTTGCACGTACGGCTCGTTGACCGCGTGCCCGTTGAGGATGAGCTGCTTGTTCACCAGCCGGATATGATCGCCCGGAATCCCAATCGCCCGCTTCACGTAGTCTTCCTTGATATCCATCGGGTAGCGGAAGACGATAATGTCGCCGCGGCGCACGTCCCGGTACGGCAGCAGATGTTCGGCGATCGGGCCCGACGGCGCGTAAGTCAGCTTGTCCACCAGCACGTGGTCGCCAATCAGCAGCGAACTCTCCATGGACGCGCTGGGAATCACAAAAGCCTGCACCAGGCTGGTGGTGGCGAACAGCAGCAGGATGATGGTGACGGTCCACTCCGCGATGAAGCCGCGGTGGACATCGTGCGTCAGCGCGTGGTAGCGGTCCCAGAGTCCGCGCGGCCCTTCGGCTGTTTCCGCCGTCACCGCTGTGGCAGTCTTCTCGGTCGTCTCGATCTTGGCTTTAGTCCCCACAGTTGTCATTGTAGCGAATGCGCGCCGAACGCCGCGCCGCTACAGTGTCTTGAGGTAGGCAATCAGGTCGTTCTTTTCGCCGTCGGTCAGCATGTCCTTATAACCGGGCATGCCGCCGCCCCCTTGGTTGATGCGGGCGAGAACGGTGGCGTCGGTCACCTTCTGGCCGTTCTTCAGCTTCTGCCGCTTGAACAGGCCCTTGAGTCCGGGCCCCATCTTGGTTTCAGTGCTGTCCGCGTTGTGGCACACGGCGCAGCTTTCAAACACTACCTTCCCCTTCGCTGGATCGGCTTTCGCCGCTGCCCGCATCGCCCACGGTGCCGCAGCCAGGCAAAGACAGACACTTATGATTCCCAGTGGTTTCATCCCCAACATTTTATCAGTTGCGCCACAAACCGAAACGCCGGGCGGTCTTGCCGTCGGCCGGGTCGATGGCGGTGTTGGCGGCGGCTGCGAAATCCGCACTCCGAGCAAAACGCCGGCAGGATTTCAGGCCAGGGCTTTCAGCGGGCGCGAACCATTGGCGATGCTGACCACGGGCCTTTCGAACACGGTCATATCCTGGATCAGGCGCTCCAGGTCGGCGTCGTCGCCAACCATGATTTCGTGTTCGATCCAGTCGGAAAGCGGAATGTTGCGGAAATACATCCGCTCCTGCAATACGAGGCTTTTGCGCGTCTGAGTCAGCCCGCGGGTCTCGCGCGTGTAGTGACGCTGCTCTACCTTCATCTCCCCCAGAAAGGCATCGAGCGCCTCGCGGTGCGCGCGTTCCTGGGCCGCGCGCATGGCGGTCTGCAACTGCGCTTCCATGGCTTCCCGCTCCGCGACGATGGCGCCCTTGTCGGCGGCGAGTTGTTCGCGCGCTTCAGCCAGCTTGACCTCCATCCGCGATTGCATCACGAACCACGCCAAAATACCCGACGCCAGCGCCGCAAATGCGGGCAGGCCAATCCATAGTGCAGCTTCCATAGGGTCAATGTTAACCGGAGGAGGCATGGAATGCTAGCTGCCGAAGGTAAGCAGACGCCCGTAAACCTATGGGAATAGAGCAGATGGTGCGCCGATTGGGGGCAGCGCGCCGGACCCTGCCCCTCGCTGTCGAGGCGCTTGTCCTTCAGCCTTGTGTGCCGTCGATTTTCTGGCCCGCCAGGGTGTAGCGGAACTCCGCGAGTTCGAACCTCGCCAACGGACCGAAAACAGAGGCCAGCCTTGCCCGCAGGCCGGCCAGGAAACCGAGGTATTTGCGCGCAAAAACCGCCCGGCCGAGCAGGAAATCGGCTCGCACCAACGGCTCGGCCGGCCGGTCGGCGTAGTGGTGCACGCGGGCGTCGGGAACCAGCAGGATTTTCTTTCCGGCGCGACGGAACTGCGCCGCCAGGTCGGCATCGCCGCCGAATTGCCCGTAGCGCTCATCAATCTGCCGGACAGCCTTGATCAGAAACACCCGAGCCATCAAGGCCGCGCCGCGCGGGTAGTCGACGGCGACCGGCTGCGAGGCCGGTTCGGCCGCGCGCCATTCGCCGTCGGGTGGCAGCGAGCCAAGCTGCGGCGCCGGGCTGCCTTCGGCATCCACCAGCAGCGGGCAAACCGCCGCCGCCGTGGCGTCCGCGTCCAGCGCGTCGGCTAGCCGCGCCACCGCGCCTGGTTCCACTTCTGTGTCTTCGTGCAGAAACAGCACGTACTCGGCGTCGGCCGCGCGCCATCCCAGGTTCATCCCCTTGGTCAAGCCGAAATTCTTAGGCAGACGGATGCGTTGGATATTCGGGAACTCCTCGACCACCTGCGCGCTGCCATCTCTCGATCCGTTCTCCACCACGATCAGTTGCAGCCGCTCCCGGCCCTCCGACCGCTCGAGCGATTCCAGGCACTTCCGCAGCCGGTCCGCGCGGTTGTGCGAAACCACCGCCACCGAAGCGCGGGGCGGCTGTTTCTCCAGTTCAGCATTACCTGTCGGCGTCAAGCCAATAGCATAGCGCCGATCTGTTAACATGTGCCGATCTGTTACCGTGTAAGGTTATGTCAGCAGCCAACATCCTGGCGTCCCTCGTCGAAGGAGCCATCGTGCCGGTGGTGCGGGCGTCCTCGCCGGAGGCCGCGCTTCAGGCGGTGGAAGCCATTGCCAACGGCGGCATACGCGCCGCCGAAATCACCATGACCGTGCCCGGCGCGGTGCAAGTTCTCGAAAAACTGGCCGGCCGCTTCGGCGGCAATATGCTGCTCGGCGCCGGCACCGTGCTCGACCCGGAAACGGCGCGCGCCTGCCTTCTGGCGGGGGCGGAGTTCATCGTCTCCCCCAGCCTCAAGCCGGCCACCATTGAAATGGCCAAGCGCTATTCCAAGCCCGTCTTTCCCGGCGCACTCACCCCCACCGAAGTGCTGGCCGCCTGGGAGGCCGGCGCCGACGCGGTGAAGATTTTCCCCTGCGGCAACGTCGGCGGCGCCAAGTATATCAAGGCGCTCAAGGGGCCGTTCCCGCAGATCGAGATGATTCCGACCGGCGGCGTCAACCTGGAGACTATCGGCGACTTTCTCAAGGCCGGCGCTTGCGCGGTCGGCGTAGGCGGCGAGTTGGTGGACGCCAAGTTGATCAAAGAAGGCCGCTTTGACGCCATCGCGGAGCGCGCTCGCCAATTTCTCGCCGCCGTCGCCAAAGCCCGCGCCGAAATGGCGGCGGCGCGCGCCTAGGAGTTCGGCAGATGTTGCGAACCAGGCTGCGCCCTACCGGCACTGCCTTAGTTTGTCGATATGTTCCTCATAAAGAGGATGTACCGCGAGTATCTGCGCCGACTAATCCAAGCCGTCTAGCAGGAAGTGCATTGCACTATCGACTCAGTTGGGCGATAATCGACTGAATCCGAGGCCCTAAGGTATGACTCTTACTCAGAACTTCATCATCAGGAGTGTATTCCGATGCGCCCACTTACGTGCTATGTCGCTCTACCAACCTGGCTGTTTCTATGTATCGCCGCAAGCTTTACCTTTGCACAAGATCGGCAAGTAGCGACGCCAGAACCTTCGGCAGCAGCGGGCTCTGCAGCCCCGCCATTCGATTCGAGCAAGTACCTTCCCCTTTGCTCGACGGAAAAAGTAAATGGGGACTGTTTCGTCAACATCGACCGCCGGTATCCCATGTCCATGCCGGCGTACCAGATGCATCGCAACAGCCACATCACCGTGTACGTCTTTCACCCATTTGCATTCGAGGCTCTTACCTTAGATGCCGGTACGGCTCAGGCCTTTGAGGGATCGGATCAGGCTGCGGCACTGGTCACGGCAGCAGTGCCAATAGGCAAAGGCGCCAGTTGGGGAATGATCGACTCGGCACTGACGGCTGATAAGGAATCCATTACAACCTTCACTGATACTAGGGACCGCGCTGAGACCCGACTAAGTGCGCGAGCAAATCAGCCCTCCGACGTTGCGCTCGCGAAGGAGATTTTGCAGCAACTCCAGAGTCTTAGTGACCTACTGACGCAGACTCTGGCGCCGGTACCTCATTATTTTGCTGAGACGAAAAGCATTTACGCTCAAATTAGAGAGATCGAATCGACTGTGCCGCGCCCTGTCGCGGACGTGCAGAACACGGTCCTTCGTGGCCCCGGCGTTCCTAGCGACACACCTAACCCCTGGGAGGACTACCCAACCTGGCGAGAATACATGCGGGCCGCCATCACTAAGCAAGGCGATGATACGACCGAAGTCTTGGAGCTGCTTCCCGGTCCCTGTCAAAAAGTGAATGATCCCCCGCCGTCCCTTGGCCCTTGGCTGCCCCGTGCCCGCCGCTGCAAGCCGCCCAACACAACCACCCAAAGCTCTCCACTTTCGGACAACTATGACGCTCTCTACAAGAAGCTCCAGGACAACCTCGCGCTTCTGCCCGCCGACAAGCCCGATCCCGGCACGTATCAACAGATCATGAGTCTGAAGACTGACCTCGACCAACGTAAACAGCATGTCTCCCAGGTTCTCAGTCTGCTAGCGGGGCTTATCGCGAAAATTACCCCAGACATGCAGAGTCTGCGGGGCAACATCGCTTTGGCTCGCGATGTTCCGTCGAATCCTGTCAAACTCGGGGTAATCCCAGGTCCAAGCTCCCCCGAGAAGATCTTAGCCCCTTACAAAGCTCTCGCCCCGCAAAGCACGTACACCGTCAATGCTCAGAACGAAATTGCAAATCCATTACTTGGATTGCCGACCTCTACACAGAAACAGGCGATCGTCACGATTACTGCACTCTATGTGGCCCCGAGGTTCGAGGTCTCTGCGGGAGCATTTCTTTCTTGGCTGCCCAACCGAACGTTCTCGAACTACAAGGATGTCACGCTCACGGGCGGTGTTCCCGCTCCCGCTGACGTCAAGATCGATATGACGAAGACCATTCCCCCGTTGGTGATTCCATTCGTCGCCGCGAACTACCGCATCAGCCCCGAGTTTACCTGGCCCGGAGGGCGGAGAGGGGCTGTTTACGCCACGGCTGGCATTGCGCTCAATCCTTACGACACTCAAGTGGAGTATGCGGCGGGCTTCAGCGTTTCGTGGCGATACCTCATGTTCAGCCCGCTTTTCCACCTGGGGCACAGCACACACCTCACGCAAGGTGAGCAAGTCGGGCAGATTTGGTGTCAGTACGGCAACAGCGCGACTGCGACACCGACTCCGCCAGCGTGCGGAGGCGGTACACCGGCTGCTCCGTCCACCAAGGCCTTTTGGACGGGGGCGTTCGCCCTGGGAATCAGCGTCCGGGTTCCAACCACTTTTAGTAGCGCCAATCACTAGGAACGGGAAGCCGCCTTCTGTCCGGGCATCGATGTATCGACATGAACGATCGAGCGGCGATCCGTCATGGAAAATGCCGTTCCAGGAAACCCGGACACTTTCAGTCAGCGCCATGCCTGGCGGGCGAGGGTGCCCGCCCTTCGGCCGCGCCTTACGTTCCCGAGAATATGGCGAGCTTCGTAAGCGCCATGCTTTCCGCGGACGCCTCTTCGGCGGCGAACGCCACCACGCGGTTGCGGCCCTGATTCTTGGCGGCATAGAGAGCCGCATCGGTTTCGCGAATCAGGCAGTCGGCATCTCCAGCAACGCAGACATCGCGGCTGGCTACCCCAATGCTGCACGTTACCGCCAAGGGCTTACCTCCGGCGGTGAATGCTTCGTCGGCGAAGGCCTCGCGGATGCGCTCGGCCTGGGCGCAAGCATCGCGCGCGCTACAGCCGGGCAGAACGATCAGGAACTCCTCGCCGCCATAGCGGCCGGGTGCGTCATATTGCCGGGTGGCGGCTTTCATGCGGCGCGCCGCTTCGCGAAGCACCGCATCTCCCGCCATGTGGCCGCGCGTGTCGTTGACCTGTTTGAACCGATCCAGATCCACCATCAGCAGCGCCAGCGGCCGCAGTTCGCGCTCAGAGCGTGCGATTTCGGTGAGCAGAACTTCCAGCACACGGCCCCGGTTGAGCAGGCCGGTGAGGGCGTCGTGGGTTGCCTGCACGCGCAACGCTTCGCGCGCTTCCATCAGTTGCTGTTGCAGATCCAGGATGCGGCGGCCGGCGCGCAGGCGCACCCGCAGCTCCTGGGCGTTGAACGGCTTGGTGAGATAGTCGTCGGCGCCCGCTTCCATGCCCTCCACCAGGTCCTGCGATTCGGTGCGCGCCGTCAGCAGCAGCACGTACACGTAAGGCTCGCGCGCCGCGGCGCGGATCCGCCGGCATACTTCCACCCCATCCATGTACGGCATCATCCAATCCAGCACCGCCAGGCGCGGCGCGTCGACGGCTTGCATCGCCTCCCAGGCTTGCAAGCCGTTGAGAGTCATGCGGGCGTCATACCCCCACTTGGTGAGCATATTCTTGAGCATGGACTGGAATACAGGGTTATCTTCTGCGACCAGCACGCGCATGGTCTGTCCCAGCTCGATCGAGGGGTCCGCGGCCTGAATCACGCCGAACGATTCCAAAGGCGATTCTCTCCTTGGAACCTTATCGGTGCGGAGGTTGAGTTTCTCTATAGGCCGGGCGAACCAGGTGTCAGTCTTGGTGCCCGGCCGCAGCCGCACGAGACGTGGCACGGGCGGCGGAGCGGATCGAATCGACGAAGTCGCCCAGCCATGCCACGCGCCCGCAACAGCGCTGGCAGACCAGCAGATGTTCTTCCACCGGAACGACTTCCGCTTCGCTCAACTTGCTCCTGACGTACTGCTCCAGCACGTCTTCGGAGGGGTGATTCTGTGCCACTAACTGAATCTTACGGCAGAATTCGGAGTCATCGCATCGATCTTTGGTACTCCTAGCCGTTCAGCTTGGGTACCAATGGTAACGAGGGTTTCGCCTTAATTTCCGCCCGGATCCGCCGTGGGTTTTTGCTAACCGCCGCACAAACCGGTAGTCTAACCAACAGCCGGATGGAGCAGAACGACCGAGCGTTCGTAACCAAGGCACGGTCGGGTGATAAGGACGCGTTCCGGACGCTGGTGGAACGCCATGCTCGTGTCTTGTTCCGGCTGGCATTTCGTATGACAGGAAACGCAGAGGACGCCGAGGACGTGGTGCAGGAGAGCTTCCTCCGCGCCTGGTGCCAGCTTGACAGATTCGATGAACGGGCCAGCTTTGGCACCTGGATGTACCGCATTGCGACCAACTGCGCGCTGGATGTGGTGCGCCTTCGCAAGCGGCGCAACCAGACGCCGCCCGCGGCGGACGATGCGGGCGACGGTATGGCCGAGCTGCCTTCGATGGAGCCCTCCCCGGAGCGAATGGCGCTGAGCGGCGAGGTGCGCCGGCGGCTGGCGGCGGCGATGAATCAACTGAGCGAGACCGAGCGCGCCGCCTTCGTGCTGCGGCATTTTGAAGGGCTGCGGCTGGAAGAGATCGGCCAGGTGCTGGAGTGCCAGCCCGGCGCCGCCAAACATAGCGTCTTCCGCGCGGTACAGAAGCTGCGCCGGGCGTTGGAACCGATTGTGAGTCCGCTGCGATGAATCACCTGAACGAGGAGCAACTGGTCCTTCACTACTACGGCGAGGAGAGCGGCGCGCCGGATGCGGCCGGCCATCTGGAAGCGTGCGGCGCCTGCCGCCAGGCGTACGCTTCGCTCGAGCGCCTGCTGCGCGCCGCCGATGATTTACCGGCGCCTGAGCCGGCGGAAGATTTCGGCGCGCGCATTTGGCAGCGCATCGCGCCACGCCTGGCGGCACGGCGCACCTTCGCGGCGGCGCCGGTGTGGCGCTGGGCGGCCGCGGCCGGCGTGCTGCTGGCGGCGCTGCTGGCCGGACAATTCTACTACCCAAGACCGCGGCCGGTGCCAACCGTGGGCGCGGCCGATCCCCAAGCCGGCGAGCGGGTGCTGCGCCTGGCGGTGAGCGATTACCTGGACCGCTCGCAAATGGTGCTGGCCGAGGTGGCCAACGCCGATCCGCAGCGGTCGCTGGATATTTTCTTCGAGCAGAAACGCGCTGCGGACCTGGTGGTGGAAAGCCGCCTGTACCGCCAAACCGCGTTGCGCACCGGGGACGCCGCCGTGGCCGGCCTGCTCGATGACCTGGACCGGGTGATGCTCGAGATCACGCACGGGCCGGCTCGGCTGACGCCGGCGGAACTCGCCAGGCTGCGCGACAGGCTGGATCGCGAGGGAATCCTGTTCAAGATTCGAGTGCTGGGAGCCGACATGCGGGCCGAGCAAGCGGCCGCCGCCCGAGCCTCCAGCGCCGAAAGAAAATCATGAAAGGTTAGACGCATATGATCTCATTTTCGAAAATGACCGCCCTGGGCGCTCTGCTGGCCGCCGGCGCGCTGACGCTGGCGCAAGCACAGTCCCAACCCGCGCCCGCGCCTGCGCCGCAGGCGGCGCCGGCTTCTCCCTCACAACCGCCCACGCCGGCGTTGGCTCCGCTTCCGCCGGAACCGCCGGAGCCGCCGGAGCCAATGATGGCCCCCGAGCCAAGAGGCGACATGGACATCGATATTGAGCCATTCGAGCTGCAGTTCCCGCCGGAACAGCAGATGGAGATAAACGACCAGGTGGAACGGGCCATGGAAAAGGCCCAGGAAGCCGGGGACAAGATCGCCGGCAGGAACCTCGATTTCAAGTTCGATTTCAAGAAGGATCTCGCAGGACAGATGGCGCTGGCGCAGGCTTACGCGCAGGATGCCAGAGAATACAGGCGCCACGGCGGCAGCGACGAAGACCTGTATAACAGCGGCAAGCGCGCGCTCGACGAGCACCGCTGGGACCAGGCGCTCGACCGTTTCTCCGAGGTGGCCGCGCGCAGCGGCTCCGGGGCCGATGGGGCGCTTTATTGGAAGGCCTACTCGCTCGACCGGCTGGCGCGGCGCGACGAAGCGCTGGCCACCATCGCCGAGCTGCGCAAAGCCTTCCCCAACAGCCGCTGGCTGGAAGACGCGAAAGCGCTGGAAGTCGAGGTGCGCCAGGCGTCCGGCAAGCCGGCGGCGCCGGAGACGGAGAGTGACGACGAAATCAAGCTGCTGGCGCTCAACGGGCTGATGCAGTCCGAACCCGACCGCGCTTTCCCCATTCTCGAAAACCTGCTCAAAAGCGCGCAGGCGCCTCGTCTCAAAAAGCGGGCCTTGTTCGTGCTCGCCGAAAACGGTTCGCCGCGCGCGCAGCAACTGCTGGAGCGCATCGCCCGCGGCAACGCCAATCCCGATCTCCAGTTGGAAGCCATCAACTACATGAGCGTGCTGAACCGCAAGCAGGGCAACAACGGGCAGGTGCTGTTCGAGATCTACAATTCGAGCACCGATGCCGGGGTGAAGCGCGCCGTGATCCACGCCCTGGTCGCAGGTCAGGATAAAGACCGCCTGCTGCAGATTGCCCGAAGCGAAAAGAACCCCGACCTGCGCATACAAGTCATTCATATGCTCCCGGCAATCGCGGCGCAGCCCGAGATGTGGCAGCTATACCAGTCCGAAACCGTGCCCGAGGTCAAGAAGCAGATCCTTTATGCAATGGCCGGCGCCGGCAACAGCGAAAAACTGCTGGAAGTGGCGCGCACCGAAAAAGACGCCAGCCTCCGCCGCACCGCGATCCAAGGCCTGGCTGCGGTCAAATCGCCCGCCACCAGCGACGCGCTGGTGGCGCTCTACTCGTCTGAGCAGGATAAAGAGGTGAAGCGCGCCATCGTCTCCACGCTGTTCGTCCAGCGGAATGTGAAGGCGCTGGTCGACCTGGGGCGCAAGGAGAGCGACCCCGAGATGAAGCGGCACATCGTCCAGTGCCTGGTGGAAATGAAGTCGCCCGAAGCCACGCAGTTTCTCGAGGAAATCCTCAAATGAGGGCCGGCGCACTCCTGTCCCTGGTTGCGCTGCCGCTGCTCGCCCAGCCCCGGCTGCTCACCAATGCCAAGCTGGATACGCGCTCCGCGGCAGCCGGTCTGGAGCGCGAGTTTCGGGCGCTCCTGGCCGAGGAGCCGCAGCCGGCGTGGATCGGCTGGACCGTCCCTTCGGTCCGCTCTTACAGGCTGGGCTGCGAGTACGTCAGCCACGATGGCTGGTCCGCGCCGGGAGTGATTCACTTGGAACCGCCGGACCATGCCGTGATCCTGTTCCGCGTTGTCAATCGCGCCGTGGAGCGGATTCGCGCGTTTTCGCCCGATTGTGAGATCGATGCCGGCGGCGTGCCGGTACATTGGCTGAACGATGTGAAGCCGCCGGAAAGCGTCGCCCTGTTAGCCGGCCTGGCCGCCGATTCCGAGATCGCCCACCATGGCGCGCTGGGCGCCATCGCCGTGCATGACGATCCCGCCGCCGATGCCGCGCTGGACCGCTTCGCCGCCGCCGACCAGCCCGAGGATCTCCGCCGGCGCGTGCTCGGCTGGCTGGCTTCGGAGCGCGGCCGGCACGGCCTCGAAACCCTCCGCAGCCTGCTGGCCAGCGACGCGAGCCCAGCCTTGCGCGCTCGTGCCATCGGCGCCATCGCTGAAAGTAAGGAGCCGGATGCGTTTCCGTTGTTGATCGCCACCGCGCGCAACGACCGGGATCAGCAGGTACAGCGCCGCGCCATCTCCGCGCTGGCGAACCTGCCCGCAGGCAAAGGCGTCCCGGTGCTGATCGAAATCGCCCGGGCAAGCCAAAGCCCGGAGATGCGCAAACACGCGATGAACGCCCTCCAGCAGACCCACGACCCCCGCGCCACGGCCTTCTTCGAGCAGGTGCTGCAGTAGCGGCCGCGGCACTCATGGCTTCAGGCGGCGCCGATCGTGGCGCTCACCGAGCAAGCGCGTCACGCGTAAAGAAATGTCGAGACGAATTTCGACACGGCAGGCAGGACTGCCCGCGCCACGTTAACGGCGCAGGACCGAGCGGTCCGGGTCCAGCGTCACCCGGAGGGGCGGCTGTCGCAGCGCCACGCTAAACGTAGCCGGTTCGTTGCCGCACCGTACCCATTGCGTGACGGTGTGGCCGCCCGCGAGGTGAATCTCCACCGGCACCAGGGCGGAGAAATCGCTTCCTACGTCGGTTTGTGTCACCGTGCCCACCAGCCGCAGCGCCGGCGCTTTGCTCTTCACGCTGTAACTCATCTTGAGCGATGGGATGCCGGTGCCGTAAATCCAGGTGTCGAAGAAGGTCTCCAGATCGGCATCGTCGGATTTGGAAGGGGTGAAATGCGCTGCCACGAGCCGGAAGTCTTCAGTAGCAATCTCCTGGTGGTCGTAACGCTTCAACACTTCGTTCAACATGGCGAAGAAGCGCTGGTCTCCCAGGTAGCGGCGCAACATATGAATGATCCATGTGCCTTTGCCGTAGGTGACGGTCCGCCAGGCGCCCGGATCGAGCGAGGATTCCAGGCGCGTCCCCATCGTGATGGGACCCGCGGAATCTACCGGTTGGCCGTTTTCGCCTTTCGCCAGCAGCTCGTTGCGATAGGTGTCCAGCACCATATCCACCGCGTGCGCTCCCCTGGTCTTCTCCAGGTACAGCAGCGCGGAGTAGTTCGCCAGCGCTTCCATCATCCAGGCGTCGCGATACGATCCGGTAGTGACGCGGTTGCCCCACCACTGATGCGCCGTTTCGTGCGCCTGCAGCACCTGCTGAAAGAACAGCTCCTGAGCCTGCGCCAGGCTTCCCGCTGCTTGCGGCACGGTCTGCAGATAGCTCAACGTGGAAAGATAGATCAAGCCGGGAAAGCCCTGGCCGAACGTTCCTGGAATAGGCGACACGGTGAGATGGTCGAGCGCCGGCGGTCCGAACTTGGAAGCCATGAAGTCAAGCGCCGAGGCGACGCCGGTGGCGATCTCCTGCAGCCGGTCGAGCGGGTTGGGCGCCATCATCGGGAAAGGCGTCCCGACAATCGGGCTGGTTCTCCGCAAGCCCTGGTTGGCAGTCACATCCGCCATTGGCAGGCCGGGCGACGGTTTCAGGCTGCGTTCCAAGGCGCGATTCGCGCACACTTCCACCACGTAACCGCCGCGCTCGGCGCGCGACCGCGCGTAGTTGCCCAGGTTGAAGCCGGCGAAACGGATGGGAGAGCGGACGCGGAAATGCGTCACCCGGCTGTCGCCATCGGGGTGGGTTTCGACCAGGTCGCCAGGCGCCACCAGGTCCAGATCCTTGGGGTGGCGGAAAGTCAGATCGTAGGTCGCGAACTGCAGGCCGTGCGTCGGGTACCAGTTTTCGCGAGCGGTGACGAACAACACGCGATCGCCGGTGTCGAACACCACCTTGCCGAAATGCTCGAATACGAATTCATAGTCGCGGCCGGCTTCGAGAGGCGTGGCGGGAGCCACTACGAACATCTCGTTGCCGGCCCGCATGGCGTTGCCGCGCGGCGATTCCCGTTGCAGCACCTCGGCCGGGCACCCATCCACCGTGGCTGAGGTCACCGTCATCAGGGGCGAAATATCGAACGGCACCGCGCGCACGCCGGAACTCGACGGCCGCACTTTCACGCGCGTGGTGACCTTCAGATTGAGATCGGCGCCGATGGTGGCCTCGATGCGGTAATCGGAAAGCAACATGTCGGGAGCGCGCGGCGCGGTCTGGTTGCGCATAGATCGCGTCTTGAAGCTGATCCAGGCATCCAGGAACAGCCGGTTCTCGCGGCTGATCATCTGCCCGGCGATGATCGGTTCGTTCCTCAGTGGATCGAACACCAGGTCGAAGGCGCCGAGCTTCGGGCTGTCCAGCACGGCGGCAAAAACGCTCGCGTCGTCCGCCGTGTGGTTGAGCAGGTCCAGCACCAGGCGGGTCTGATAGCTTGTGCTCAGGCTGCGCAGCACGGGCGTGAATTGTTCGTCCAGCAAGGCGCCGGCGTCGGGCGTGCGGCGGTTGGTGGGGTTGGAGGGAAGCTGCGCCAGGACCGACTCATAAGTGCCGCCCGTGAACACGAACACTCCGGTGCGGAAATGTTCGTCCAGGTTCGGCGAGTGGATGTAGGTAGCCAGCGACCGCCGCTCCGCGCGGTCCGGCGGGAGCAGAATCACTTCGGCGTCGCCGCCCTCCACATCGGCTACGAACACCGCCGCGATGCGCTTGCCGCCCACCGGCCGGCTGAAAATCAGGTGGCCGTCGGTGAGGTAGATCTTGATATCTTCGCTGGTCAGGGTGAGATCGCGGACGCGGTAGCACTCCTGAGGATCGAAACTGTTTTCGCGGATGGCGCGGGCCAGGCTGTCGGCCTCTCCACCCCAGACCGGCGCGCTGAGACACAGCGCTAACGCCAACCCCCAGCGAGTCATATTTATAGTTTAGTGCAGCGGCAGGGCGACGGGACGGCGCGGGATCCACCGCTCCGGCCTGCCCACAAAACCATTTCCGATTTGCCAGCGACCCACCGGCCGTTCCTCGCTTTACCCGTGATTGCGCCGAGCAGGCTCTCCTGCCGATGCGCCCTTTAGCCTGTTTCGAGGCCGGCCGGTTTACCCTAACTCAATCTTCGTGGACGGCGACTCTCGGCTGTTCCCGCAAATGGATGTCTGGCCACGCTGCCGCGTTGGCCCAATCGAGCGATCGCCAGCAACCCGGAAAATCGATTCCAAATACCACGGCGCTTCAGGGACCCACCCAGAAAGTGCAGAGAGACCTCCGTCTCTCTATTGACTTTTACTTATCATGGATGTCACCGTTTTTTGGTTCTATCAGCCGGCGCGAAGCGCCGTTCTTCCGATAACCAGCGGTGGCGCGGTTCAGGCTGACCCCTTTTTCCCCCGCAATTTATGACTCAGGACACTGGTTCTCCGCTGGTGATTTCACTTGCAATTCCGTGGCACCCAACTGGGCAGGCTGGTCGCCGAAGGATGCGCGCTCGCCTCCGGGGCCTCGACTTGATCGATCGTGAACTTCAAACGGTACCCGCCATCCCCGTTAAGGTCCGCCGCTTTCGAGAACGCCTGCGAAGACAGCGAGGGCAAGACCCATGTCCTTGGGGAACCGATGGACTAGCGTCCGTGAACGCCTGTCCAAAGTGCCCATTTCCACCCATATCTTGACCGGCTTTTGCGGACAACAGTCCGGCGGGTCCAGGCGCTGGATTTCGAATCCATACCTGTATATGGCGCGGACCCGAATTCGCTTGCCTAACAAGGTCTGCGGCGCTTTGATCAGATCGCAGTATGAGACTTCCAGCGCCGAGGACGCAGTTCCTTGAGGCGCTGCTGGGCGGGCAAATGCAAGCAAGGCTAGGAGCAGTCCGGCAGTAAGACAAAAAACCCGTGACAGGCGTTTCCATTTTCCTCCCCACTGTGCAAAGTCCGCACGGCGTTGGACGCTCAGCCCTGACCTCCCACCTGCGCCGCCTTCTCGCTGCCTGTGATCACGTCTTCGTAATACTGCTCGTATTGAGGAATGATTTTCTCCGAGCAGAAACGCTCGGAAGCGTTCCAGCGGCCGGCACCTGCCATGCGGGAATGCAGCGCGTCGTCGTCCAGCAGGGCGGCCACGCGGGCGGCCTGCGCGGCGATATCGCCAGGGGCTTCCAGGTAACCGTCTTCGCCGTCGGTAATGAGCTCTGGCACGCCACCCACGCGCGTGGCCACCGGCACCACGCCGCATGCCATGGCTTCCAGCGCCACCAGCCCGAACGATTCCAGGTCGCTCGGCATCAGCAGCACATGCGCCAGCGGGATGATGCGCTCCACGTGGTCCTGCTTTCCCAGAAACAGCACGTGGCGATCCACCTTCAGCTCGCGCGCCAGGTGCTCCGCCGGCAGCCGGTCGGGGCCATCGCCCACCATCAGCAGCCGCGCCGGCGTCTTACGGCGCACCTCGGCCAGGATGCGAACGCAATCGAGCGCCCGCTTGACCGGGCGGAAATTGGAAAGGTGAATCAACAGCTTTTCGCCGTCCGGCGAGTAGGCCGCGGCGCCGGCCTTCGAGTGGTCGGGATGGTACAAATCGCAGTTGACGAAGTTCTTGATCACGCGAATCTGGTTCGTGATGCCGAACACGTCCACCGTCTGCCGGCGCAGGTATTCGCTGATGGCAGTAATGCCGTCGGATTGTTCGATCGAGAACTTTGTGATGGGGAAATAAGAGGGATCGGCCCCCACTAGCGTAATATCGGTGCCGTGCAGCGTGGTGATGAAAGGCAGACGGCGCTTGGGCGCCAGAATCTGCTGCGCCAGCATGGCGGAGATGGAATGCGGGATGGCGTAATGCACGTGCAGCAGGTCGAGCGCGTACGCCTCGGCCACATCCGCCATGCGCGATGCCAGCGCCAGGCAATAGGGCGGGTATTGGAACAGCGGATAATTCGAGACTTCGACTTCGTGGTAGTGGATGCGCGGCGTGCCGGGGTCGAGCCGTATCGGGTTGGCGTAGGTGATGAAGTGGACCTCGTGCCCGCGCGTGGCCAGTTCCATGCCCAGCTCGGTAGCGACGATGCCGCTGCCACCGTACGTTGGATAACAGGTGATGCCGACGTTCACGCGATAAGCGTAGCACACGCCGGAAAACCCGATGTTACGGGATTTGCTTGCTGGCTAGAGCATTGAAGAGCGTGTCGAACGAATCGCTGTGGTAACACTTCCCCAATAGCTCGGCGCGCTTGGTACCGTCGGGGTGCATCAGGTCACCGGCGCCCAACCAACCGGCGAGGTGATGCTCATGTCTCCGTCGTAGATGGTCAGTTCGTTGGGGAGGTTGGACGTGGATGGATACTGCTTTTTATAGGCCGGCAGAATGACAGCCTTGAAATGGAGTTTCAGAAAAGTTACTTCGCCGCTGGGCATTGGCCCTCCTGCTCCGAAGTCTATTCTTATTGCAGCGGGATGCGGACCTTCAGCCCCGTGCCGCGGCCGGGGCGCGATTCGAGCTGCATATCCGCGTTCAGCGAGCGGGCGCGCCGCTTCAGGCTGGCCGGGCCGAGCCGCAGCAGTTCGAGCTCCTCGAGCGAATACGACCCGGAAAACGCGAAGCCGTGTCCATTGTCTTCGATCGAGATCTCGAGGCCGGCGCCGGCCTTTTCGAGCGACACGGCGACGCGCGTGGCCGCGGCGTGCTTCTGCACGTTGTGCAGTGCTTCGCGAATCATCTGCAGCGCTTCGGCAGTCATCTCCGGCGGCAGGCCGATCGGCCCGGCCGAGCTGTTGAACGTCACCGGAATGCCGCTTTCCTTCTGGAACGATTCGGCGGTGCGCCGCGCGGTGGCCACGAAATTGGCTCCATCCACGTCTACCGGCCGCATCGCATTCAGAAACATGCGCAGGTCGCGTACCTGTCCCACCGCCAGGGATTGCAGCCCCCGCAACTCCTCCATGCCGGCTTCGAAGTCGCGCTCCAGCAGCTTCTTCAGAATCTCGAGGCGCATTTGCAGGCTGATGAAACTTTGCAGCGGGCCATCGTGAAAATCTGAGGCGATCCGCTGGCGCTCGGTTTCACGGGCTTTCTCGGCCTCCTGCTGCGCCTCGGTGGCGCGCCCTTCGAGCGCGGCGAGACGCGCGGTAATCCGCCGCTTGTAGAGGGCCGCGCCGCAGGCCAACGCGCCGCCCACCACCACCGTTCTCAGCAGAGAGTCCAGCGCCAGCGAGGGTTGTGCGATGCAGAATGCAGCGGCCACCGCCGACACCAGCGCCACCTCCGTCACGCCGAAAAATGCCAGGGCTTCGGCGAGCACGTAAAGCAGGAAGACCGAACCGAACCAGAGCAGCCGTTCTCCGCCATAAGCCGCGGCCACCAGCAGGTAGACGACGTCGGCAACCAGCACCAGCAGCGCGAAAACGCCATGCGGCGTGCGCGCCTGCACCGCCAGCAGGACAGCGCAGACCAGGTACAGCGCCATCAGGTAGAACGATATCGAAAAACCGCCGGACTGGCCGAAAAAGATCCACCCCAGCGCCACCGCGGCCAGCACCGCCCGGGCCCACGCCGTCGCTCGCGGCCAGCCGATTCTCAGTGCGTCCAGCAAGGTGTCACTTCCGGTACAGGTACAACGTGTGGCTGCGGCCTTCCCCGTCGTCGGCGATGTTTTCCACCTTCTCCGGGGTCCACGCGCGAAATTCGAAATCGTGGGCCACCACGCGCGCGCCCTTCTTCAATTGGCGATCGAGTAGCGGCTCGACTTTGCCGTTGATCGAATCCGGCAGCAGGTAGACCGTCACCAGGTCTGCCGAACTGTAATTCTGCGCCAGCAGGTCGCCGTGAATGATGCGGGCGCTTTTTTCCAGCCCCAGCTTGGCAATCCGCGCCAGGCTCTGGCGGCACAAGTCCGGGTCGATCTCCACGCCCACTGCATCCGCATGGAACTTCTGCGCCGCCATAATCACGATGCGGCCATCGCCCGATCCGAGGTCGAACATTTTTTCGCCGGCCTTCAAGCCGCCCAACAGCAGCATCTGGTCGACGATGGTTTCCGGGGTCGGGTAATACGGCGCGAGTTTGGCCGGCTCGCCGTCCTGAGCGCGCAGGCCGCCGCTTAGGGCGGCCGCGCAGAGGCCCACCGCCAGCCACCCCGCGCCGGGCTTTCGTGCCACCAGATCGCTGCGCTGCCCTTGCTCTCGCACCCTCAGACCTTTTCCAGGGGCACGCCCCGCTTGCACCATTCGCAGTGCTCCCCGTCGACATAGTAACTGGCGTCAAGCTTGGCCAGATAATACAGCGGGAGGTCGCCGAAGCTCACGGTGGTGGGATTGGGCTGGTAAACAGCCACCGCCAGTCCCACCACTTTTGCGTTGTAGGACTCCAGCAGCATTTTCAATTCGTTCAACTGATGGCCGGTGCGCAGGATGTCGTCCACCAACACCACCGGTTCGCCCTGTTCCGGGCACAGAAACTGGCGGAAACGAAGCGGGTCCTGGGTGTGCTCCCGCTCCGCCCAGTACACCTGGCGCGAGCGCAGGGCGTCGCACAAGCCGAAGGCCAGCGCCAGTCCGCCGGTGGTCGGTGCCACCATCGAGAGGTCCTTGGCGATGGCGCGGATTTCCGGATGGGCGCGCAACAGCCGGCTCAGACCCACCGACATCATCTTCTGATGCCGGGAGTAGCGCATCGCCAGCGGCACCTTCAGATACTCGTTGGAATGCAGACCGGTGGGGTACTCAAAATGGCCGTCGCGCAATGCTCCGGTCTCTCGCAGCACGGCGACCACTTCCTCCTGTGTGGGGATGAGGTGCATCGATGTCCTCGTCTTTTCTTTGGGCTCAGCGGCCTTTCAACGGGCGTGGGCAGCGCGCGGCAGGCATCCGCAAATCCCGCGTTAGCCCGAACAAAATAATGGCCTTACGCTCGTGGTTTCACATCCGGCTTCAGCATATCATGCGGCGGCTGGCCGTGGCTGTGGCGGGACCCCGAAGAAGACGACTGGCCGCGCGTCCGGCCGCCTCTAAAGTTCGGCCGCATCTGCGCCGATCTATCCAGCATGAAAATGGTGCGCATCCTTGGCTGGGCGCTGGCAGCGCTCGTTGCCGGCAGGGCTTGGGCCGCGAGTTCGACGGGCATCACCGTCTCGCCCGCTTCGGTGAGTTTTTCCTATCAGGTCGGCAGTGCCACCCTGCCCGCGTCGAGTAAAGTGACCGTGACGCTGCCAACCGGCACGGCGAGTGGGACCGTGGTGCAGGCGCAAGCCTCCTCAGCCCCCGCCTGGCTGGTGGTTACTCCGGCATCCGGATATTCGCCTCTAGCCCTGACGGTGACTGCGAATCCGACCGGCCTGGCGCCGGGAAGTTATCCCGGCTCGATCGCGATTTCCACCTTGCCGGCGAGCTTGAGCCTCACCATTCCCGTTACCTTGATGGTGTCCAATCCTCCTTCCTCGCTGGTCGTGATCTCCCCGTCGGCGAACTATACTCCAGCCACTTCTACGAGCAACGGCACGCTCACGTTCGCGTACACCACGGGCGCCCCCTGGCCGGCGTTTCCCGCCACCTCCGCGGCCACCTCGTCCGAAATCGACGTGGCTTCAAACGGGGGGACGATACCGTTCACGGTTACGGTCGCTGCCGCCACCGGCACTGGAGCCGCCAACGCTCCCGTCTGGGTTCGAGTGGGACCGTTAGGCTCGACGCCTTCGGGGGTAACCACCAGCGGGGTGGCGCTCTCGGGTTCCTACGTGCCGATCACGGTGCTTCTGGATCAGACCACCGTGCAGGCATTACTGCCTGGCAGCTATGGCGCCACCATCACCATCGCCCCGACTACCTCAGGCAGTTCACCGTTCACCATATCAGTGAACCTGGTGGTTTCGGCCGGCCCGCCCTCGCTGACCTCCATCTATCCAGTCGTGATCGTGCAAAATCCGGTGGTCGATCCCTTGATCACCATCAATGGGCAGAATTTCTTCGCGACTTCGGTGGTGACTATCGAACAGCAAGTCGGTGGAGCGTGCGCGCTCAACGGCGCGCCCGTCGGCACGCCCACGCAGTTGACCGCTACCCTGTTGAGCCAACAGGTGCTGGAGGCCACCATCCCGCATGCTTCCGCCCTGCTGCAAAACCCCGCCACTCTGTGCGTGTTCGTGACCAATCCGGCGCCGCCCAACAACCCCGCGCAGGCGCCAGGGGGGCCGGCTACATTTACCGTGCTCTCCAGCACAGCTATGGCGATCACCGCAGTGACCAACGCCGCCAGTTACTTGCTGCGCTCGACGCAGGTCGGGACCGATGCTGACCCGGTGGCAACGGGCCAGACCGCGGTCTCGCCGGGAGAGATCGTATCCATCTTCGGCCGGAATCTTGGGCCGCTGGTGGCGTATACCGTTCCATTCACCACCGTCGTCGGCGTGCAGTCTTTCCGCGCTACCGTCCCCGACCCCGCCAATTCCTTGAACAATTACCGGATTGCTTTCACCTTCTGGGATGTAACTCTCACGCCGGCCGGCAACCACACCGTTTACGCCCCCATCATCATGCTGTCCAACAACCAGATCAACGCCGTCGTGCCGTTTGAGTTGTTCACACTGGTGGGCACCGCGAACTCGAGCGTTTCGGTAGTGGTTTGGGACGGCGCGTCGTTTACCAACACCTACCCGGTCCTCGCGGTGGCCGAAGATCCCGGAATCTTTACCTTGGGAGGTCTGGGAACCGGGCAAGGCGCCATTTTGAACTACAGCGCCAACTCGGGCAGCTACACCATCAACTCCGCGAAAAATGCCGCCTCGCGGGGATCCACGATTGTGATCTACGTGACGGGCATGGGCACTCTGGTGTCGCCGCTCGCCGATGGAGTAATTGCCAGCGCCACTGACGTCGTCAACGACCCCGTTCAGGTCACCATCGGCGGGCAGCCCGCCGTGGTCAGTTATGCCGGGGCCGCCGGCGGCTCGGTGGCCGGGCTGATCCAGATCAACACTATCGTGCCGCCTACCATCTCTACCGGGGCGACAGTGTCGCTCACCGTTGCCGGCGGAACGGCGGCTACCGCGCGGCGCAGCCAGGCGAATGTCACCGTCGCGGTGCAATAGTCTCGAACAGTCGGGGGCCGCGTCATTTCACCGGAAGGTCTCGTTCGGCCTCAGGTGTTGCTTTTTTGCTTGGCCGCCATCTTCCGTTCCAGGGCCTGCATCAGGCGCGACTGCACGTCGGCCGGAACCGGGTAGGGATCCATGCCTTTGTAAATCTGGATCGTCTTGCGGGTTGTGTCCGCAATCACCCAGCAGTTAGGGCATTCGGCGATATGGGTCTCCAGCTTGGCCCTGATCTCCGCGTCAAGGTTCTCGTCCAGGTAGTCGCTCAACTCGTGCAGGAAGTCTTTACAGGTAAGCAAACGCGTCGTCCCCCTTGCGTTTGAAGTGGCGCGTCAGTTTTTCGCGCAACTGCAGGCGGGCCCGCAGCAATCTGCTCTTCACTGCGGGAATGGACAGGCCCAAAGCATCTGCAGTTTCCTCCGTCGAAAGCTCATCGATGTCCCGCAATACAAAGACAGACCGGTACGCCGGCTCCAGACCCAGGATGGCCGCATCCAGAATCTGGCCAAACTCCGCCCGTGAGAATTTCTGTTCCGGATTCTCATCCCATGCCGCGACCTCGCGAACAATCGTGTCCTCTCCCGCGTCGATCGCCTCATCGAGCGAGACCGATCTATCGGTTCGACGCCGCCGCAGTTTCATCAGCGCCTGGTTCACCGCGATCCGCACGATCCACGTGTAAAACCTCGCCGTCCCCTGGAACTGATCGAGGTGCTCGTAGGCCTTCAGGAACGTCTCTTGCAGCACGTCTTCCGCATCCTCGCGGTTTTGCGTTACGTGCTGGGCAAGACGGAAGATTTTCCCCTCGTAACGTCGCACCAGTTCGCCGAACGCACGCCCGTCGCCCTCGCGCGATTGCGCCACCAGCGCGGCTTCGTCGGTTTCGGCAAGACTGGGAGCCGTCATGGGGTGATTCTCCATCATACCGCGCCGTCTCCAGCCCACCCCCGAGGGGTTGTGCGCTTGCTAACAACATCTCGTCGCGGGTCCCACCGTGGCGCACGTTCCCCGTGGCTCGATGGCGCCGGCGCTGTTCCGGTCGTCGCGAAACGGCAGGGCTAGCGCCAGAGGAGTTTCCGGCCGGCGACGCGCATGCGGTCCGCCTCTCGCGCCCCCTGAGCGGCCGGTACTTCGGTACTGGTGTCGCGCTGGTCCCTCTAAGAAGCCGGGCACATAACCAAGGTGAGTATTGCCGTGTCCCCTCATTTGCGTGCAAAATCAGGTTACCCTCCCCAAGGAGAAACTCAGAATGTACACGTTGATTCGGCTACCCGACGGCAGCATTGTGGAAGCCGTAGTGCTAGCCAGGACGCGATCAAGGATGCGTCTGGCCGCTGCCGGCTACACCGATGTGGTCGAACTGCGACTTTGCGGATTGGATTGGCTCAATGAAGGGAATGAGCCTGTTCAGTTCGGGTTTCTACTAGCCACGGATGATCGAAGCGTCGAAGCGCCCAGGATGCCGCAGGTGACCGTTCGCTACGCGTGCTAGTAACGCATCTTCCAAGTAACTCGCCGAATTCGTTGTTGTAGAGCAGCAGCGCATTGCGGGCGCAGCCTATGCGATGCCCGATGTCGCTCGCCCGGCGCTCACAGAATCCTGTCGCACGCTAGCCGAAGGTGTGCCCAGTCACCTCGTGGTAACTGGGCATCTCGTGCCTCCGCTCTGCCCGCGGCTCGTGCTTAACCGTTTTTTGGCTCGGCGCCGCGAGCCGTAGAGCGGCCAGTTTCGCCTCAGCATTGAAGTCTCGCGGGTCAACGGCCTTCGGGCCTCATGGCGCGAGGGATCATCACGCCATAAGTTCTGTCCCAGGTGGCCAGATTGCCAATCGGCTGGCCGGAAATCACGACTTCGACCCGCCGGTTTTCTTTGCGGTTCGCCGCGCTGGTGTTCGCCACCAGGAGCCGCGAATCGCCCAGACCGCGAGCCGAGATGGCATTGCCCGGAATGCCCTGACTCATCAGAACCCGGCCAATCGCCTCGGCCCGTGCCGCTGAAATCGCCTGGCTGTTCGCGCTGTCGGCAAAACCCTCGACGTCCACTCGCAGCCCCGGATGAGACGTCACCATCACAGCCAACTGAGCCACCTGGTTGGCAACTCCTTCCCGCAGTTCTGATCCGTTGAAAGCGGAGTCTCCGACAGTGACTACCAGCCCGCGCGGCGTGTCGATCGTGGGTAAAACGCCGTTCAATCGCTCCAAAAGCTGACTGCGTAATTCAGTCTTCTGGGCGGCAGCCTCTCGCAACGCGGGAGTCTGGGCGGCCTGGGCGGCAGCGCGCGCAGCCTCCGCCTGGTCAGCCTGCTGGCGGGTTTCGGCTGCCTCGGCTTCGGCCCTCTGCTGCGCTGCGCGTGCGGCTTCGGCCTGGGCCCGTGCGGCATCCGCCTCGGCCTTTGCCGTCCGCAATGCGGCTATCGTTTGCTCGTGCGCCTCGCGAGCCTTGGCGGCCTCTTGCTGGGCCGTGGCAAGCTTCTCTTGCTGGACACGCCGCTCCGCGATCACCCTGGCATCCTCCGCCGTTTCCGCGGCATCGCGCGCGTCCTGCACTACGGTGTTGGTCGCGGATTTGCTCGCCTGGAGACGCTGGGCCTCGCTGAGCAGAGTCTGCGCTCTTTCGAGCGTGCCCGCAGCATATTTGCCGGCGCCGGCTGTGCGTGCGATTCCGATTGCATTCTGCGCTTCATAGAGTTCCAGCAGCGCCTCGTAGGTGTTCATCGAGACTTTCGGCATGCTGGCCACGGCCGTCTGGAGATTGTTGTCCAGTTCCAAGGTGTAGTGGCCGCGCGGCATCAATTCATATTTGACTTCGATCGGCAGTATCTGCCCCACCGTGTCGGGGCGAACCTGGTTCTCCAACACCACCACATCGCTCGGTTGGTGTGCTACCGAGTACGGTTCCGCGGTAACAATCAGACCGAATGCCTGTAGGTCCGTGGTTACACGCAGGCTGGCTTTATTGGAGCCGTTGGGCACGATTTCTCCCAGGTTGTGCGCCGCCCCTTCCGGTGTAACGGCCCACAAGGTGTAAGTGAGGTATCCCCCGCCGTAACGTGCCGGTGACGTCATGTCTTCGAACCTGGCGTCGATTTCCGTGCGGCCTCGCTGCGATTCCACGGTCGCCTCGCCCTTGCCCTTCGGCAGCAGCACGGTACCGCGAAAACCGATCTTAGTCGGCCCGGCACGGTATTCGTAATTGATTGCCTGGACCGAGCGCTGGACGACGGTCACCTTATAGATAGGCACCACATCCTTCTTTATGGTTGCTTCCTGCCCGGCAGCCGGCGATCCGGTCAATAAGATCATGGAAATGCCGAATAAGACTAGATACTTCATCGTCAGTTCCTCCCCCCGCATCATTTAGACGCAAGTCGGCTACCAACCTCCCGGGGATGGGACTGCACGACACCGGATTCCGGTACCGCACGTCACACCCGAGCAGATTTTTTGTGCGCTTTTATCCGAAGGGACGCAGAAAATCGCGACGCGCACGGACGCGCCTATGCCAGTGGTGATGATGGACGTTAGGGCACGGTACTTTTGACGCGATACCGAATTACGCGATACCGAACCATGGACCGCGTCTCCATACTTTTCGGCCGAGGGCGCCTCAACAGGAAGCCTGCGCCGGAAGCTCCGTGCGCGATGCTAAAATTGCGCGTCAGGCGATTTCAGAAAAAATGCTCCCACGGTTCGCGCTGATTCTGCCGCTGCTGTCGGCGTGCACGCTGGCGCAGGCGCCTTCGTTCCCAAGGCCATCTTATTTCCGACAGACCTTTGCCCGCGCGCAGACCCGTGTCGAGCTGCAGAGCCCGGTGCGGCTTGGCGATTTCGTGGTCGATGGCAAGCTGGAGCTTTCGCTCAAGAGCTACATTGAACTCGTAATGTCCAACAACACCGATATTCAAATCGAGTTCCTCACCGTGGAAGCGCCGAAGGATGCGATTCTGCGAGCCATGCAAACCTGGGACCCGCTGGGCACCGCCAGTTTCTCCAGCACGCGCGCTACCACGCCTGCCACGGGCGCGCTCCAGGGCGCCACCACGGTGGTTTCGCTGAGCCAGCCGGCAACCTTCGATTTCCAACAGACGTTGCCCACCGGCATGACGTATACGGTTGGGTTCGCGGGATCCAAGAGCACTACCAACAGCGCGTTTCAGACCCTGAACCCGGCGCTGGGCGCCAACCTTTCGGTGAATTTCTCGCAGCCGCTGTTGCGCAACCGGGGCGCCGCCGTCAACCGCATCAACCTGATGATGGCCCGCGGGCGCGCCAGCATTTCGGAACTCACCCTGCGTGCGACGCTGCTGCAGATGGTCAACTCCGCGGAAAACGCTTACTGGGACGTGATTCAGGCGCGGGAGAACCTGCGCGTGCAACAGAGCGCGCTCAGCCTGGCTCAGGAATCGCTGAAGCTTTCGCAGAAGGAATTGGATCTGGGCGCGATTTCGCCGCTCGACATTTACAATCCGGAGCAGCAGGCGGCCACCGCGCAGTTGGGCGTTTCGCAGGCGGAGTACGCGCTCGAACAGAGCTGGAATGCGCTGCGTAAACAGATCGGAGCGGATCTGGTCCCGGCGATCCGCACCCTGCCGGTCGTGCTGACGGAAACCGCCGAGCCGCCGGCGCGCCGGCTCGATTTCGATGCCGAAGACGAGGTTAGCAAAGCGGAGGGCGTCCGGCCGGAAGTGAGGTCGGCGACGGAGAGCTTGAGCGTGGACGACCTCGGCATCCGCCAGGCGAAAAACGAGATTCTCCCCGACGTGGAGTTCACCGGCGGATACACAACGCAGGGTGTGGGCGGCATTTATTACCCCGGCACCAGCGTGCTCGATGCGAGCGGCATCACCTCGCCGGCGGCTCCCCTCCCGGGCGGATTCAGCGACGCCCTGCGCCAGATGTTTCAGTTCGGCTACCCGGTCTATTCGTTCGGCCTCAACCTGACGCTGCCCATTCGCACCCACGCCGCGGCGGCCGACATGGCCGACGCCATGGTGCAGAAGAAACGCGACGCGTTGACTCTGCGCACCGTCCAACAGCAAGTCCGGCTGAACGTGCTGAACGCTTTAAGCAGCTTGAATTCCAGCCGCGAAGCGCTGAAGCTGGCGGTGACAGCGCGGGACTTCGCGCAGAAGTACCTGGATGCGGAAAATCAGAAGTACCAGCTTGGTGTCGACCCGATGCAATTCGTGCTCCAGGCGCAAACGCAGTTGTCGCAGGCCGAATCGGCAGTGGTGCAGAACCAGGTGGGGCTGCGCCGCAATCTGCTCAACCTGCTCACCCAAACCGGCGAGCTGCTCGACGAGCGCGGCATCGTCGTGAAGTAGCGCCTTGCGCGCCGCAGACTCAGCGTTCTTCTTCGGACGCGCGTTCGGCTTCGGCGGCGGCTTCGGGGCCGGCGGCTTGCGCTTCGGCGATCAGACGCTGCGCCTCTTCAAGGCGCGCGCGCGGCACGCGCACGGAGACTCCCAGGTTCGGATACGGCGAGCGTGACAGGACAGCCGGAATTCCGGTGTTGGCGAGGACACCGCAAATCAGATCCGCTTCGACTTCCGAATCCACCGCCGCCGAGGAGAAGACGGGCACCATGTCCAGGTCGTGGGAGATGTCGAGCGCATCTTCACTCGAAACCGGTTCCTCGTCGTGCTCGGGATCTTGCGTCATGCCTCAAGGATATCGCAGAATGGGGATGGAGCCGCGCTTGAATCGAGGCTCTCGCGGAGGCGGCGCATGCCGAAAGAACCCCTCACAGAGACGAAAAGAGACGGGCGGGACCAAGGTGTCAGCACCATTGCGTGGTTTTTGACGGGCGCCGTGATCGGCGTCACCGTGGCGGTACTGTTCGCGCCCAAGAGCGGGCGCGATACCCGCCAGTTCCTCTCCGACAAGACGCAACAGGGCAAGGACGCTGTTGCGCAGACCGGCTCCGGCATCATGGATGCCGGCCGCGACGTGTTCGACCGTGGCCGCAAGCTGGTGGAAGACGCCGCCGACTTGTTCGAGCGGGGCCGAAAACTCGTGCGCGGCTAAAGCGGCCCGCGCCGTCGCGGTGCGGACGCCAACTCCGGGTCGCCGCGACCATTTTGGGGCGAATCGCCCAAGAACACGCCCTAAGTCGACTTTGTTTCCGGTAAGGAATTTGCTAATTCTTGCCGCTCCGGCGGGTGTGTACGCGGTTTGCTGCGGGGCCTTGGCCGCTTGTTATGATGGCCTCGAACGGGAAGGGCCATGCAGCGCGACGAGGTTCTCGCCAAGCTCCGTGAAAGGATCGTCGGGTTCGCGGCATCTCATGGTTCAGGGGACGCCGCCGAAGACCTGGCGCAGGAGGTGCTCATGCTGCTGCATGAAAAGTACGCGCACCTCGAATGCATAGAAGACCTGCTGCCGCTTTCCTTCGAAATTGTGCGCTTCAAGATGATGAGTTGGCGCCGTAAGGCCGCGCGCCGTGGGGAATATACCCAGGTTTCGGTCACCGATATTCCACTGCCCGACCTGGAGCCGAACCCGGCCGACCAACTGGAGCGCCGCGAGATGCTGGAACGGCTGACGCGCGCCGTATCGCAGTTGGGCGACCGCTGCCGCCAATTGATGCGGCTTAAATTGCAGGGCAAGACCTTCGCGGAAATCCAGCAGGCGATGGGCGCCGGGTCGCTGAACACGGTCTACACTTGGGATTTCCGCTGCCGCAAGAATCTGCTGGAATTGATGGGCGGGGATTGGGAGGCGCCCAAGCCATGAGCCGCGAGGACATCGCCAGGCTGTTGGGCGGCTATGCCACCGGCACCCTCACGCCTGAAGAGCAGCGGGCACTGTTCGCGGCCGCGCTCGAAGACCAGGCACTGTTCGACGAACTGGCGCGCGAGCAGGCCCTGCGCGAGGCGCTGCGCGATCCGGCGGCGCGCGGGCAAGTGCTGGCTGCGCTCGAAGACCATCCGCGATGGTACCGGCGATTCGGCTCCTGGATGATGCGTCCCGTTGCGCTGACCGCGGCTGCGGCGTGCCTGCTGCTGTTGGCGTCGGTGACGGTCTGGCGCCCCTGGCGAGGCAACCAGGCGCCGAAACCGGCGATCGTCGCGACCGCGCTGCCGCAGGAAGCGCCGCCCGTTCCCTTGCCGCAGGCGTTTGTCGAGCAGAAGACGGCACCCGCGGCGAGGGCGGTGAAGAAAGCCAGGCCGCCGGCCACTTCGCGCACCGCGCCGGCGGCGGCCTCACCCGCCGCAACCGCGAGCAAAAAGCTTCTGGCTGCGGAAAGCGCCGCTCCGCCAGCGGCGGCTGGTCTGAGGAATGCGCCGGTCGCGGCCTTGGGCGCGGCAGCGCCTCCGGCGGCCAGCCCGGAGCCTCCGCCGCCGAAAGCTGTGAACCAGAACGTGGTGGTCACAGCCCAGGCGATTGAGGTCGTACCGGGCGTCGCCGCGCCGGCCGCGACCAGCCAATCGGTCAGCGTGACGGCGGGCGATGTGTTCGCGAACGGCCCCGTGGGTCTGATGTTGGGCGCCGACGCGCGGCAACGTTATTACGCCGGGATGGCCTCCGCGGCAGCCGATGCCGAAGCGCAGAGCCAGGCCTTTCGGGCGGCGTCGCGGACGCGGGAGGGCCAATCGGCGCCGCTGGGAGTCAAGTGGAGCATCCTGCGCCGCGACGCGAATGGCCAGTTCGCCGTGGTCAATGCCGAGGATCTGCGCGCCGGGGACACGGTCGAACTGCGCCTCGCGGCCAATCAGAGCTGCGACCTTTCTGTCTTTGACAACGCCAGCGGCAAACTCACGGCGCTGTTCACGAAGCACGTGGACGCCGGCGAGACCGTCGATACGCCTGCTTTTGACCCGCGGCAAAAAGGCTTGCGAGAGCTGGTGATCGGCCTGACGCGGAACGGTGTCGTGACAGGAGCTATCGCGGGTGTGCCGCCGGTGTTGTCGCGGGAAGGGCAGCAATCCGAGACCGACCGCAACGAGCACGCAACCTACACCGTCGGCCCGGCCGGCGCGGCACAGGTCTTCTTCTCGATTTCGCTGAACTATCGGTAGGGTGAGGCGTAGTCTGGCTGCTATCCGCTGATCGCTTCGCAGAACAGACGCGCTACGCGCGGCGCATCGAATTGCTCCACGCGAGCGGTGCCGGCCTGGCTCTGGGCGGCACAATTTTCGGGTGATCGATAGAGCGATTCAATGCCCGCCGCCAGCGCTTCCGCGTTGTCCGGTTCGACCAGGGCGGCATCGGGCGCAACTTCCGGAATAGCCGCCGCGCGCGAGGCGACAATCGGCTTCGCCGCGGCCATGGCTTCGAGTAACACGATGCCGAAACCCTCCTGCACGCTGGGCAGGCAAAACACCGATGCGGCGCGATACTCATCCACCAACTGAGTTCGTGAAACTTCGCCGAGAAAGGTGACCGTTCTAATCAGCTTCAGCTCGCCGGCAAGCTGCCGCAGCGGCGCCGCGCACGGTCCGTCGCCGACGATGCGAACTTCCAATCCCGGAATCCGCCCGCGCAGTGCAGCCGCCGCTCGCAGCAGTAAGTCCACGCGCTTTCGCCGGTAGAGTCGCCCCACGAACAACACCAGGAACCGACCCGCGGCGATCGACGTGCTGCCGGCGGTCAGCGCCGCCCGCCACTCGGCCAGATCGATTAATTCCGGCACGATAGCCGCCTCCCGTGTTGTGCCGTAGAAAGCGCGCACCTGCGCGGCGCAATAGCGGCTGGTCACCACCACGCGCGAAGCGCGGAGCACGTGCAGACGCTCACACCGCGCCTGAGTCCCCATCGTGAGGCGCGTCAGCCCGCGCTCGAAGCGCACTTCATCGGCAATCACGCCCTTGAGGGCGGCGATGTGCCCGGCCTCTGACCCGATGCGGTAGCCATCCATGTCGAAGCCGACCGTGCGGTCGAAACCGGCAGACGGTTTCAAGCCGCGGTTGAACAGCAACCGCTCGGCGGTGTAGACCGGCAGGTGAATGCGCGGTGTTTCGATGACAACCTCGTGCCCCAACTCGCGGAGCGCGCGGGCCAGCACCGCGATACCCACGTAAGTGCCGCTGCCGCGCCGGATATCGAGCGGCGTGCTGGTGAGGAATCGAATACGCATGGGCGGCTAGGGCGAAGCCGTCAGCCCGAAGGGCGAAAGACAGTAGCCCACGGCGTAAGCCGTGAGGAAACAGGATGCTCCCACCCCCAGCCCCGGAACGGGGCGGAAGGACGCTGGCGGAAATATCTTCCGCCCCGTCCCGGGGCTATGTTCACTGTCGTCTTTTCCCGACGGCTTGCGCCGTGGGCTACTATCTTTCGCTCCTCCGGAGCTTGACTCGCACCCGGCGTCGGAATGTGAGATCCACTCGTGTGTCATGCGACGACGACAACCGCTCCGGTAGAGAAGCTCGAATCTGGAACACTATAATTATACGGGACTCCACATTTGCCACCTCGCGGAAAAGCGGTTTGTCTGTTATCGGGCGGGCTCGATTCCGCCACGTGCCTGGCGTTGGCGCGGCGCGATGGCTTTGCCTGTCACGCGATCACGTTCGATTACGGCCAGCGCCACAGGTTCGAGCTGGAAGCCGCGGCGCGCGTTGCGGCGGCGCTGGGCGTGGAACGGCACCTGTTGGTGAAGGTTGGGCTGGATGTGTTCGGCGGATCGGCGCTGACGGCCGATGTGCCTGTCCCCAAGGCGCGGTCGCTCGACGAGATGAGCCACGGTATCCCGGTGACTTACGTCCCGGCGCGCAACACCATCTTTCTTTCGCTGGCTCTGGCCTGGGCGGAGGTATTGGAAAGCGCCGACATCTTCATCGGCGTCAACGCCCTCGACTACTCGGGCTATCCGGATTGCCGGCCGGAGTACATCGAGGCGTATCAGCGCATGGCCAACCTGGCGACGCGGGCGGGCGTGGAACGCAGCACGCGGCTGAAGATTCACACGCCGCTGATCGCTCTCAGCAAGGCGCAGATCGTGACCCTGGCGCACGAGCTGGGCGTGCCGTTCGGCCTGACCCACAGTTGCTACGATCCGGGCCCCGGCGGGCGGCCCTGCGGCGCCTGCGACGCCTGCCTGCTGCGGCGCAAGGGATTCGAAGAGGCCGGCATTGAAGATCGCTGAGCTGTTCTACTCGCTGCAGGGCGAAGGTTCGCTGGTGGGCGTGCCTTCGGTATTCATCCGCTCCAGCGGCTGCAACTTGCGGTGCACCTGGTGCGATACGCCGTACACGTCGTGGCAGCCGGAAGGAGTCGACCTCGATCTCGACCAGATTGTGGATGAAGTGAAGGCGCACCCCACGCGCCACGTGGTGATCACCGGTGGCGAGCCGATGATCCAGGCGGAGATCGTGCCTCTCACCGAGCGCCTGCGCGCGCTGGGAATGCACATCACCATCGAGACGGCGGGCACCGTGTTTCAGCCGGTGGCCTGCGATCTGATGAGCATCAGCCCGAAGCTCTCCAACTCGACGCCCAATGGCAGCTTCGCTGAGCCGCACGACCGTCTGCGCATTCAGCCCGCGGTGCTGGCGGAGCTGATGGCGCGTTATGAATATCAACTGAAGTTCGTGGTCGAAAACCCCGCCGACCTGGAAGAAATTCGCGCGTTGATGGAGGCGCTAAATGCGCCGCGGGAACGCGTCATTCTGATGCCCGAAGGCACGGAGCACACGAAGCTGGCCGAGCGCGGGCCATGGCTGGCGGAAATCTGCAAAGAGGAAGGGTTCCGCTTCAGCCCGCGCCTGCACATCGACCTGTGGGGCAGCCGCCGTGGCGTATAACGTGCCTTCGTGGCGCGGGCATTCTTGCCTGCAGGGTCGAGAGTCATCTCGACCTTTCTTCTTTTGCTCGCGTCGGTTCGCCGAGCGTCTGCACGAATGCCGCCGCTGCGCGCAAGACTGCGTGCGCCACGAGCGCTTACTCTTCCACCACGGCATCCAGTTCGCCCTTGGCCAGGCGGACGTGAATGCGGGAAGCGGGCGGCGCGGCTGCGGCTTCCTTGACGATTCCCGATTGATTGGAAACGATGGCGTAGCCGCGCTCCAGAACCTTGAGCGGGCTGAGCGCGCTGAGCTGGGTGCTGAGCTGGTCGAAGCCACTGCGGCAGTGCGCCAGGCGCCGGCGGATGGATTCCACGCCGAGCGATTGGGCGGCCTCCAGGCGGCGCCGGTCGGCGGCCAGGCGGGGCCGCACATCGAAATGCCGCAGTCTCGTTTCCATTGCGCGGCAGGCGCGTCCCCGCGCATCGCAGGTGTACCGCAGGCGTTCTCGCAGGCGGTATTCCTGCTCATCGACGCGTTGCAGGCCGCGGCCTACGCGGCGATGGAGCACGCCGAGGGCACGGTCTACGCCCTGCTGGCGCAGGCGCCTGTCGAGCATCGCCAGGCGGTAGCGAACGGCTTGCAGGGCTTTGGTTTCGGACGCCGCGATACGGTCGCTCACGGAATCGCGCGTCGGCACAACCAGTTCGGCAGCGGCTGACGGGGTGGGCGCTCGCAGGTCGGCGACAAAATCGGCGATGGTGACATCGGTCTCGTGGCCCACCGCCGAGACTACGGGCACCGAACAGGCGGCGATGGCGCGCGCCACGGCCTCTTCGTTGAAGGTCCACAGATCTTCGATCGACCCGCCGCCGCGGCCCACGATCACCACGTCGGGCCATCCGCTGCGGCTGAAGTATTCGATGCCGCGGCAGACCTCTTCCACTGAGCCGGCGCCCTGCACCAGCGCGGGAAAGAGGCGGATGGCGAGGCCGGGAAAGCGGCGCGAGAGGATGCCGACCATATCGGCGATGGCGGCCCCGCGGGGTGAAGTGACGATACCGATGCGGCGCGGAAAACGCGGCAGGGCGCGTTTGCGTTCCGCCGCGAACAATCCCTCGGCGGCAAGCTTCTTCTTAAGCTGCTCGAAGGCCAGTTGCAGCGCGCCCAGGCCCTGCGGCTCCAGCAGCTCCACTTGTAACTGGTATTCGCCGCGGACTTCATAGACATCGATGCGGCCGCGCGCCAGCACCGCCAGGCCATCGGCCGGCTTGAACTTCCAGTAGCGGTGGGCGGAGCGGAAGGCCACGCACTTGAGCTGGGCGTCGCGTTCCTTGCGGGTGAAGTAATAGTGGCCGCTCGAAGCCAGCTTGAGCCCGGAGATCTCGCCCGAAACCCAGATGTCGCGAAACTCGGCGTCGAGCAGGGCGCGAATGGCGTCGTTGAGCTCGCTCACGGAGTAGACGCGCCGCTCCGGCGCCAACTCGAATTCGAGCGCGAATTGCTCCACCGAGCCCATGGTAGCGCGGACGGTCCCAATTAGAGACGGTGCTTTCCCAGGAACGAACAGGGAGGAAGTCAGAAGCCAGGAGGCAAGCCGGGAAGACAGAACGGGCGCGTGTTCTAGATGCTTATTCTGACTTGTGTCTTCTGACTTCTAACTCCTGTATCCCCGTGGCCCGCCACGTGCTTAACGACTCCATCGAGGAGGTGTCTCATGGCCCGGAAAGAACGCATTCACGAACCGATCGCCGGTCTGGTTCAACCGGATTATCTCGAGGAACGTATCAAGGCCGGCTGGCGCCTGGTGGGCTTGGAGTGGGAGCGCGACGCGGTGGAGGCGGCGCCTTCGAAGCCGCAAGGCTGGGTGGAAGAAATTCCGTACGGCCTGCAGGTTTCAGACGACTGCACGCAACTGGTGGCCAACCCCGCCGAGGTCGAAGTCATCGTTCTGGCGCTCGATATGATTGTGGAGGACTGCCGGCTCTCGCGCGTTGCCGAGGAGGTGAACCGGCGCGGCTACCGCACGCGCCTCGGCGAAGCCTGGACGCCGACCGCCCTGTTCAACCTGCTGCCGCGGATGATCGCGGTCGGCCCGCGCGTGTTCAACAGCGAGGAGTGGATGACCCGCCGCGAGCGCCTGCCGAAGGTGGTGTGAGGGCGGGCGGACACGCGGCAGAATCGAGAAGCGCCGTGTGCGGAGTCACGCGCTCGCGACCGCGCGGACAAGCATCTGCTTGCCCAAGGGCTTGAACGGCAACGTCAGATACAGCCGGATGAGTACTCGCCAGACGGGCAGCTTCGATTTAACCGTCAACGGTAGAAACCGGGGTTGGCAATCGATGACGCGGAAGCCGTGCGCAGCGAGGAAGTCCGTGAGACTGTGGTGCGAGTAAACGGCGACGTGGGTGTAGTCGTCGAAGTATTCTTTGTAAGCGAAGCGATAATTGGGCTGTATGATGTTCAAGGTACCGCCCGGCTTCAACTTATGTCGCAGTTGCTCAAGCACGCAGCCGAAATCACTCTGCGTCAGATGCTCGAACAAGTTACTGGCGAAGGCGAAATCCACCGAGTGATCTTCCAGGAAACTCAAATCGGTTACGCTGCCGATTGACGCCACGATGCCGGGCTGAAGATATTCTCCGAGGCCTTCCCATTGGTCGAGTGCGATGCGCTTGGCGCAGCGTATGTTGTTGATGAAGTGGCCATAGCCGGCGCCCAGCTCCAGCACGCAGGCATCTGGCGGGATCAGCGGCTGAAAGTAGTACCTGCACAGAGCCTTCCACAACACCTCGCGCTTGGCGTCATAGGGCAGGCGGGTATTATGATAACCGCTTAGTTCCGGCATGCCAGGGGCCTCCAACTGAAGACAATTCCAAAAATCATACGGAGCCCGACGTGCAAAGCGCGTAGATTGCCGACATTACCGCCTTTGCTGGCGCCTACCCTGGCATGAAACGTGACGGGACACTCGACCACGCTGAAGCCGTAACTGAGCGCCTGGTCGAGAAAGTGTGCGTTGAACTCAAGATTGATGCGGCGATCCAGGACCGGAAGGAGATCGCGCAGAACTGAGTTGCGGCATAACTTGTAAGTGGTGCCGACGTCGGTCAGGGTTCCTTTCCCGATATGTTTGGCCTCGAGCAACTTACCGGCGAAGAAGTTGCCGTAGAACATGAAGGTAGTCAGTTGGGTGCGCAGGTCGCGCAGTTGCTCGACGATGCGCGTGCCATTGACGATATCGGCATGCGGCGCGTAAGCGAGGAACTTGTCGATATCGTATGCGCGGAAGGTCATGTCGCCTTCCGAGAGCAGCGTCAATCCGGTGTCGGCGCAGGCTGCACCATCCTCGAGGGCGCGAAAGACGCAATGGCCGTAGCCCCGGCGCTTCTCGCATATCACTTCGGCGCCGGCGTTCCGCGCGACCTCAGAGGTGCGGTCGGAGCTGTTGTTGTCCACCACGATGACGCGTTTCACCTTCGGATGGCTGCGGAAGTCCTCGACCGCCCGGCCGATGCTGGATTCGTCATTGTAGGCGGTGAGCACAACCGTCAAATCCAGGTTCGGTGGCGGATCCCAGCGAACGGTGATGCGCGTGCGCTTACCGGGAAGCAGCACGAACAGGTCGAAGAGGATCAAGAGGAACCCGGCTGCCACCGGCATTCCGGAGTACCAGACCAGCTTGTGGACGATGCCCAGGGAGCGGCCGTACGGATCGGCGAGCAAGCCGACGAAGCGCAGTAGGACGGCGAAAAAGTAGACCGTGAAACCGGCCCCGGCGATGAGGATGCCGTACAAGAGAGCGGGCCAGGAGGAGATTCTTCGCGGAACGCCGGACGGAGGGGCCGGGGTGCTCATCGATTGCGTCTGCACAGCCACCGCTGCCGAACAAGCATACCACCCATCAATTGTGAGGGCCGTGGGTTTCAGTGCGGCCGGACAAGGGTTCGACGGCGCCGGCCCCGCAGACGGCAACACCGGTTTGCGTCAGGGCATTTAAGAAGCCGACCAGCAGGTTATAGAACACCTGTTCGGTGAGCGGCTGGTTGCCCGGCAGGCGGAAGGTGACGGGCAATTCCTTGGCGATGCCGAGGCGCACTGCATTGGGGTGAAGGTGGCCGCTGCGGTCGCGCTTGTTGGCGACGCTGAGCGGCGTCTGCATCACGGCTCCCGTGCGGCCATCGACGTAAAACTGGCAGCGCGAGAACCAGCCCAGGTTGGCCGGATGGCTGGCGTCAAACAGCAGCAGGGGCGCCTGGCGGCCGGGCGCAGTCAGGTCGAGACTGATGGTTCGCGCCCCGTCGCGAGCACGGACCTCGAACCCCGCCTGCCGTGCGATGGTCGAGACCATCTCCGGCTGGAGTTCCATGTAAATCAGCTTGTGCTGTCCGGCCTGCAGTACCTGCATGACGAAGGGACATTGTATCGCAGCGGCAGGGACCGCTTGCACCGCCGGCCAACATTTCTCAAGTGCGGCCTCGGATTCCTGGCGGTGAAGGGGTGGGACGGAGTTGGCCCGCCACGTGCGATTGATTATTGCACCGAGCGGGCAAAAGCAGCGTAAGTCGTTCAAGCCTGCGAGGCTGGGAGGGGTCCCATGCTAAGAGTTGAGAGCAGGATGGGGGAAATGGCGCAGATGTCCACCCCCGCGGGCGGGTATTGTGCTGAGGAATCTCACGCAACCTGGCAACCGCGCCAACGCATCACGGTCCAGCGCGCCGGCTCGGTTCCGGCAAAACCCAAGAAGCTCAGTTGCAGGACGTGTTCCGGCCTGCGGTGCATCGGGCGCTGCCGGTTTTGAACGAGGGGCCGCAAGAACAATCTAGCCACAGATCAACACAGATGAACGCGGATAAGAGGAATTTTGCTTTTGATTATCTGCGTTTATCTGTGCTCATCTGTGGCTTTCGATCTTACGGCGAACCAGGCGCCGAGAAGTGCCAGCCACGATCCAAGCACCAGGGACACGGCGGTGCGCACACCTACGCCGGGCGCAAAGCGATAGCCGCTGAACACGTACCCTTTGAGCAGCATGGCGGCGACCAGCAGGCTCCACAGAAAAAGCAGTGCTGCGCCGGCGCGCCTTACGGCGAGCACCACTGCCAACAGCCCGAAGAGGGAAGCGGCGAGCAGGACCCAAGCCAGCGTGGCGCCGCTCCACGGCAACATATCGAGACGGAGCTCAGCGGCGCCGGAGGCCAGCGCAACGGCGGACAGCGCCAACAGGAACAGCGCCAGTAAACCGTGGTACAGATAGCTGAACAGACGCAACAGGGCTTTGACGGCTTCCACGCCGGTGACCTCCCGCGAAACGGAACGGCTATTCTAACGCATCCGCGCGCTGGCCATTCGCCACGCGCTTACTTCAGCAGTCTCCAACAATACTGCCGCTCGATTCCGTCACGCTTTTGAATCTAAACCCACTATTGTATTGACAGCTAGGAAACCAACGGCTGCGCCCGCTTTAGATTGGGAGAGCGGTACGCGGCGGCGAGGCCCTCTTGCGCCTTGAGGCGCAAAGCGAAAATGGGCCGGATATTCCGAGGCTGCCATTCGGAGGACGCCACATGGAATGGAGCAAGTTGGCGATCGCGATCGGTGGGCCGATCGTGCTGTTATTGGCTATCTCTACAACGGCGCGCGCCGAATATTCGCCCACCGCCTGCCAGTTGCTTTCCCCAGCGGAAGTGGAACATGCCTTGCATGTTCCCGTGGGTGCCGGCAGCCCACGCGTGAATTCGGAACTCGTTACCAGTTGTCTATTTACCGCCGACGGAGGTGGTACCATCTCGATTCTCCTTCGCCGCAATCCCCCGGCGGACTGGATTGCGGAGCAAAGGCAAAGAATGACGAACTCGGGCAGTTTCCGGCCTGTCAGCGGTGTGGGAGGTTCGGCATTCGGGTTGGACAGCCGCGAACAGGGCGCCGCGCTTTGCGTCTTCCTGGGAGAGTACTACCTGCAAATCTCCGTATTCCGGCTAGGAAACGCCGGCACCGTACTTCCCGTGGCTGAGGAGTTGGCTCGGCAGGCGCGCTCCCGGCTCCGAATGAGTCCACGCCTCCGGAAGCGGCACTCGGCGCCGTCAACGCTGCAAGTGAGCCGCGCGAGGATTAAGCCGGGTGAGTAGCCGCGACAGATTCCACCGCATGTTGACCCTTCCCTTTCAGACGGTTAGAATCGCAGTAGGGGCATTGTAACAGCGCAGCATGAGCCAAACTGAGCCGCTCAAATCCCGGCATCGCGACATCCTGAATGCGATCGTGCGCAATTACATCGAGACCGGCGAGCCGGTCGGTTCGCGCAGCATTGCGAGCAGCCGCAACCAGGACCTGAGCCCGGCTTCGATCCGTAACGTAATGGCGGAGCTGTCCGATGACGGCTACCTTTCGCAGCCTCACACCTCCGCCGGCCGGGTGCCCACCGAGAAGGCCTTCCGCTTTTACGTCGGTTCGCTGGTGGCGGCGCGGCTGGCGCTGGCCGAAGGGGAGCGGCTGCACGAGGAGTTTCGCTCGCTGCCCACGGTGGCGGCCGGCGTGGAGCGGTCCAGCCAGATCCTGACCGAGTTGACGCGCAATGTGGGCATCGTGGCCGCCCTCCCCGCGCTGGCGCAGGAGCTGGATCAGATCGAGCTGCTGCCCCTGGCCGAGCGGCGCGTGCTGATGATTCTGGTGACGCGCGACCAGATGGTGCGCAACCGGGTGGTAACGCTGGAAGATCCGATTCCGACCGGTGAGCTGCTTTCGATCCGCAACTATGTCAATCGCAATTTCAGCGGCTGGCGGCTAGGGGACGCGCGCCGCGAGCTGTTGCGCCGCTTGCTGGAAGAGAAGGCGTTGTACAGCGCCTTGATGGGCAAGCTGCAGGTGCTGTGCAGCAAGGGGCTGCTGGAAGTGGACACCTCGCCCGAAGTACACATGGAGGGCGCTTCCAACCTGCTGGGCCTGGACCTGCACCTGACGCGGGAGAAGCTGCGCGAACTGCTGCGGGCGCTGGAGGAAAAGCAGCGGCTGATCGACCTGTTGGATCGTTTCCTGGAGCTGCCGCCGGGTGAGCTGGAAGTCCGGGTGGGCCTGGAGGAGGCGCATCCGGCGATGAAAGACCTGGCGCTGATCGGCATGAGCGTGCGGCTGGCCGGCGGTTTGCCGGCCAAGGTGGCCGTGTTGGGCCCGATGCGCATGCGGTACGAACGCGTGATGGCGGCCGTCATCCAGACCAGCCGGGCGCTCGAGAGCGCGCAGTTTTAAGCCCGCCTGCGGCGGACACAAGGGCACCTTTGGTAAGCTGAAAGCAGTGGATATTCCTAACCCCGAACCCAACGTTTCCGACGTGTCCGAGGACGAAAATCTGCCGGTGGAGACCGCCGAAGGGCGGATCGCGGCGCTCACCTCCGAGCGCGACCAACTGGCGGCGGCCAAGGCCGAACTGGAGGACCGCATGCTCCGCGCACGCGCCGAATTCGACAACGCGCGCCGCCGGGCGGAGCGCGAACGCTCCGAGTTCCTGCAGTTTGCGGCGATGGATTTGATCATGCAACTGCTGCCGGTGGTGGACGATTTCGAGCGTGCGTTGAAAGTGGAAACCGCCGGCCGCGAATACGCCAAAGGTATTGAGTTGATCTATCAGCGGCTGATCGAGACGCTCAAGAAAATCGGCTTGGAGCCGATTGATACTTCGGGGCAAAAGTTCGATCCCAATCTGCACCAGGCGGTCGACCGCGTGGAAACCGAAGAGGCGGAGGACATGGCGATCCTGAGCGAATACCAGCGCGGCTATAAATTCAAGGGCAAGCTCCTGCGGCCGGCCATGGTGAAAGTTGCGGTGCGGCCATAACCAATTCAAACCCTGTGTCCAAGAGAGATTACTACGAGGTTCTCGGCCTGGGCCGGGATGCCGGGGAACAAGATATCAAGAGCGCTTACCGCAAGCTGGCGCTCAAGTATCACCCGGACCGCAACCCTGACGATCCGGGCGCCGAGGACCGTTTCAAGGAAGCTTCCGAAGCGTACAGCGTTTTGAGCGATGCGCAGAAGCGGGCGGCTTACGATCGCTTCGGCCACGCCGGTTTACAGGGCACGGCGGGCGGCGGTTTCGATCCCAGCCAGTTCTCCGATTTCAGCGACATCCTGGGCAACTTCTTCGGTTTCGGCGACCTGTTCGGCGGGGGCGGGGGCCGGCGGACGCGCGTGCAGCGCGGCGAAGACGTGCGCTACGACCTGGAAATTGCGTTCGAAGAAGCGCTGTTCGGCATGAGCGCCGACATCCAGGTGCCGCGCATGGAGGCCTGCGGGCGCTGCCATGGATCGGGCGCGGAGCCCGGCAGCGGACCCACCACTTGCCCCACCTGCCACGGCCGCGGCGAGGTTCTCTACCAACAGGGCTTTCTCAGCATTCGCCGCACCTGCTCCACCTGCGGCGGCTCCGGCCAGATTATTCGCAATGCGTGCAGCGAATGCCGCGGCCAGGGATACCGGCAGGCGCAGCACAAACTCAAGATCAATATCCCCGCCGGCGTGGATGACGGCACGCGGCTGCGCCTCTCCGGCGAGGGACAGCCCGGCCCGCAGGGCGGCCCTCCCGGCGATCTGTACGTGTTCCTCAAAGTGCGCGAGCACGCTTTTTTCGAGCGCCACGAGCACGACCTGTACTGCACCATTCCGCTCAACGTGGCGCAGGCTGCGCTGGGCTGCGAAATCGACATACCCACGCTCGAAGGGCCGCAACGGCTGAAGATTCCGGAAGGCACGCAGACCGGCGCGCAATTCAAGCTGCGCCACAAGGGAGTCCCGGTGTTGAACGGCGGCGGCCGTGGCGATCTGATCGTCCACATCGACGTCAAGGTCCCGACACGCCTGAGCCGCGACCAGCGCCGCCTGCTGGAGCTGCTGCGCGATAGCCTGCCGGTGAATAATACGCCGTCTGAAAAAGGGCTGTTCGAGAAGGTGAAGGACTACTTCGTGTAGGCGGAAGCGGCCGCAACGGCTCGCGGCGCAGCCGCGCAACGGCATGCCGAATGTCATCGTACGCCCGGCGGCGCAGGCGGACCTGCCGCGCCTGACTGAAATCCACAACCACTACGTCAGCAACACCCACATCACTTTCGATGTCCAGCCCTTCAGGCCCGAGCAACGTGTCGCCTGGTTCCACGATCATTCCGATGGCCGCCGCTACCGCTTGCTGGTGGCCGACGATGCCGCGCGCGGCGTCGTCGGCTATGCGTGCACCGGCCGTTTTCGAACCAAGGAGGCTTATGACACGACGGTTGAGATAAGCATAGCCTGCGCGCCGGACGCGATGAGAAGGGGCCTGGGGACGCTGCTTTACGCGGCGTTGTTCAAGGCCATCGCCGATCAGGATATCAACCGGATTGTCGCCGGCATCGCGCAGCCGAACCCCGCCTCCAATGCCCTGCACCGGCGGTTTGGCTTCCGCAGCATCGGCACCTTCAGCCAGGTGGGCCGCAAATTCGAAAAGTATTGGGACGTGATGTGGATGGAACGGCCGTTGCGCTTGTCTGGTGAAGACTCACGCCAAAAGTAGCTGCCGCAGTGGTACGTGGCTTCCGGTCTGCGTTAGACTGTTGAGTACTTTTACGCCGGCTCGTTGGGGGGATTGGACACCTTGAGACTGCATCTCGCCCTTATCTGCGGCTCCTTCCGCGGCGCGGCGTCTCGCGTGCTCGCCGTTTCCGTGGCGCTGGGCGTCTGTCTGGCCCCCTTGGTGTGCCTGGCTCAGGATTTCAGGGGCAGCCTCGCCGGCGCGGTCAGCGATTCGAGCGGCGGCCGCGTCGACTCGGCCACGGTTCTGCTGCGGGCTTCCGAGTCTTCCGTCGAGCGGGCAACCAGGAGCGACAGCCGTGGCGAATTCGCTTTCCACGACCTTCTGCCGGGCGCCTACCAGGTGATCGTTCAGGCGCCCGGCTTTGACGAGGCCCGCGCCAGGGTGACGGTGACGGTGAGTTCGGCGAGCGAAATCGATGTCACCCTGCGGCCGGCCGCCAGCCAGCAGACAGTCAACGTGCAAGAGCAGGCTTCTTCGATCTCCACCCAACCCATCGATACCACCAGCGCGGTGCATGGCGGCGTGGTCACTGCCGGAGACCTGGCGGCCATTCCGCTGGCGAGCCGGAGCTTCGCCAATATCGCCTACCTGGTTCCCGGGACCGAGCCGGTTGAGCCATCGGATCCAACCAAGGCGCGCATCACGGCGGTTTCGTTCGGCGGCAGCTCCGGGCTCAACGACGTGCTTTCGGTGGATGGAGGCGATAATTCAGACGACTACATCGGGGGCTTCTTGCAAGGTTTTTCGCCCGATGCGATTCAGGAGTTTGCCGTCCAGACGTCGCAGCAGACGGCGGAAACGGGCAGGACGGTAGGCGGCTCGGTGGTGATCACCACCAAGCGCGGCTCCGACGTCTGGCATGGTGGAGGAGCTTTCTACGAGCGCGCCGCGGCGCTGGACGCGCGCTACCCGATCGAGAACCCTGCGCCCTTGCCCAAACAACCGTTCTCGCGGCAGAACTATATCGCCACGCTCGGCGGTCCGGCGGTGAAAGGCAAGCTGTGGTTCTTCGCATCGTTCGAAGGAATCCACGAGGACGCCAGCGTTGCCTATAGCCCGGCGAGCCTGACGCAGTTCAACGCGCTGGCTTCGCTTGCCGCGCAGGGGCTGATTCCCGGCGTAAATTCGATCTCCGTGCCCAACAACGTCTCCGTGCCGTTCCGCGATTACATGGGAACGGTTCGCCTCGATTGGGCGCAATCGGCGCGTTCGCAATGGTTCCTGCGCGTGGCCGCCGAGACGTACACCACCGACAACGCTTTCGTTCAGCAGGCAACGCTGCCCTCCACCGGCGCTACTTCTCATTCCAACTATTGGAACGCGGTGCTGGGACAGCAATCGATCTTCAGCCCGTCTTGGATCGGATCCTTCACCCTCGCGACCGGCGGCCTGCGATTGACGGAAACGCGCAACTCCGATTTCGGTTTCGCACTCGCCTTTCCCTTCAGTTCCACCTACCAGACGATTTCCGGCTTCGAGACGTTCGGAGACAACCAGTTCGTGACCCCGATCACCGCGTTCCCGGTAGCGCGGAACCAGGAAAAATACCAGATCCGCTACAGCGTGAACCACTCCTCCGGCCGCCACTCGCCGAGTTTCGGCGTCGACTTCATCCATGAGCCGGTGCTGAGCGGCGCGCTTCCCGGCAACGCGGAAAACCTTACGGTATTCGCGCAGGACCCCGTCGATTACGTGCAAAACCCGCAGCAGTTCGTCGTGGATCTGACCTGCACGCCGACGGCGCTCCAGGTCACGCCGGGAACCGTCTGCTCCAGCACGCCGGCCGGCAACGGCAGCTTCGCCCAAAACGTGCAGCGCCTGGGCGCCTACGTACAGGACTCCTGGCGGGCGACGCCGCGGCTCACCGTGAATTACGGAGTTCGCTATGACACCACGTTCGGATTGTTCGCGGCGTCCGGCCGATCCCAGTTGGACAATCCCGCTCTGCTTACCCTCGCTGCCTTGCAGGTGCCGCTCTTTCAGCATCCGGGCGCGCCTCACGATTACCGGCTGGCGTTAGCGCCGCGCCTGGGCATTGCCTACGCCCTGGGACGGGACCGCAGCACGGTGATCCGGGCAGGCGCCGGCCTTTACTATAACGACCTGGCGCAGAACGGCTGGGTGACTGCTTTTCAGGCGGTGAATGAAGCACCGGCGCTGTGCGTTCTGCCTTCCGACGCCGGCTGCCTTCCGGGCGCGGCGAATGGCGGCGCGGGCGCCATCATCGATCCGGTTTACAAGACTCCCTACGCGCTCGATGCCAGCGCCGGAGTGGAGCGCTCGTTTCATTCCAACTGGATGATCGGCGCGGACTGGACTCACGAAACCGGGATGCACGGTTACCGGCGCTACCAATACGAGCCCGGCTACACGCTGTTCTCGCCGCTGTTCGCGAGCGACGTCGCCACCCAGCAGGCGAACGTCCCCAGCATCGCCGTCTTCCGAACCGACAACCGGTCCGTGTATGACGGCCTGTCGATTCACTTGCAAGGCAAGATCTCGCGGGCCAGCGTGATGGTGAACTACACGCTGTCGCGGGCCGACACGTGGGGCTGCGTTCTGGGCGAGCTCTTCGACTATGTGAACGGGGTCTGCAACCCGGTCGACGCCTTTGCCAAAGGAGACTACGGTCCGTCCGGCGAGGACGTGACGCATCGACTGGTGATCGCCGGCACAGTTCGCCTGCCGGGCGGCCTCGAATTGTCGCTGCTGAGCCAGGCCGAAAGCGCCCGCCCCTTCACCATGACCACGCCGGTGGACGTCAACGCGTTGGGAGATCCGCTCGACGACCGGGCGGTGGTGAACGGAGTGCAACCGGGCATGGACCAATTCCGCGGCACGCCTTACCTGCAGACCGACGTTCGCGTCAGCCGGCCCTTCCGCTTTCGCGAACGCTGGCAGGCCACTCCATTTCTCGAAATGTTCAATCTGTTCAACCGCAACAATCCCGGCGCGAACTACGTCACCAGCCTGGCCGCGCTGCCGCTGCCGGTCAACAATCTGGCCAACGCCACGGCTTTCTGCCTGAATGCGGATTGCTCTCGGACGCAGCCGATCACCAGCCTGAACCAGTTGCGCGTACCCGCCGGCGGGCTGGGCGATTTCTTCGGCCCCGGAACAACCGTCGGCATCCCATTCGCCGCCCAGATGGGGATACGGCTGAGCTTCTAGCGGAGCGCTTATGTCTGACGGCCAAATGTAGCGCACGCACTCCTGCGTGCAGCGTCGAGACTCCTCTCGACGTCTCTGCGCGCACCGGGCGTCGACAGGAGCGCCGACGCGGCAGGCAGGAGTGCACACGCCACGGCGGCAACTACGAATCCAGTGTTATACTGCCCCGAAGAATGGCGAAGATAACATCCATTTACAGCGTGCATCCCAGTGTTGCGTTTGTTACCAACTGGCGCGAGAGCCTCAAGGAGAAGACCGGGCGCTCACTCAGCGCGTGGCTGGCGCTGGTGAAAACCTCCGGGCCGCCGGGCGAGAAAGAGCGCATCGCCTGGCTCAAGCAGGAGCACCGGCTGGGCACCAACTCGGCCATCTGGATTGCGCAGCGCGCTGCCGGCAAGGATGCCGACATGGACAGCCCGGAAAGCTATCTCAAAGCTGCGGAGCGCTACGTGAAGGCGATGTTTCGCGGGCCGTATTCGCCGCTGCGGCTGATCTATGACGAATTGCTGCGGCTGGGGCTCAGCCTGGGCGAAGACGTGAAGGCGTGTCCCTGCAGGACCATGGTGCCGCTCTACCGCAACCACGTTTTCGCACAGATCAAGCCCGCTACGCGCACGCGCATCGATTTCGGTTTCGCGCTGGGTGCGCGCAAGGGAGCCGGCAGGCTGACCGAAACCGGCGGCTACGCCAAGAAGGACCGCATCACGCACCGCATCGGCATCGAATCGATCGACCAAATCGACGCCGAGGTCAAACATTGGCTGAAAGTCGCCTACGACGAGGACGTGGACTGACCGCGAGCAAGCGCGCGCGGCGGCAGCCGCTCCCAGGCGCGTTCATCGTTGCCCATCCAGGGTGCTCTTTGCATCAGAATGTACTTATGCCCGTCAAAACTACCCTTCGCTTCTGCGCTCTCGCTATCCTGCTGGCCTGTTACCCACGAACTGGAACGTGCGAAGCCAGGCTGCCGGGGATTCTCAGCAGTCATATGGTATTGCAGCGCGATAAGCCCATTCACATCTGGGGTTGGTCGGATCCCGGTGAGAAGGTTACGGTCGAATTTCATGGTGTCAGCCGCGACGTCACCGGCGACAGTTTGGGGAATTGGGGCGTCTTCCTGCCTCCCGAGTCTGCCGGCGGCCCCTACCAGCTCACCGTAACCGGCAGTAACAAGATCGTGCTGGACGACGTTTTGATCGGCGACGTTTGGTTTGCGTCGGGCCAATCGAACATGGAATTTCCTTTGAAAGGCTTTCCCGGCGCCCCGATGAATCACTCCGCGGAGGAAATTGCTCACGCCAGCCAGCCGCAAATTCGGCTGCTTCACATCCGCGAAAAGGCCGCCGATTTCCCTCTCTTCAACAGCGACGCCTCATGGACGGTCTGCTCTCCCGAGACGGCCGCCAACTTTTCCGCCGTGGCCTACTTCTTCGGACGCGAGCTTAACGCCCGCGAGCACGTTCCCATCGGACTCATCGATTCCACCTGGGGCGGCACCGTGGCGGAAGCATGGACGAGCCTGCGGGCCATCTCCGCCGATGCGGGTCTCATGCCCGTCTTCGCCACGCGCGCCCACATGATGGAGACGCAAGGCGAAATCTCGGCGATCCTGGCCAAGGAAAGGCGCGAAGATCTGGCCGCCAAGCAGGCGGGGCAACCGGCACCGCATCACCCATGGCACCCTGACCCCGCGTCCTGGGCTCCGGCCGCATTGTTCAACGGAATGGTGGCTCCCGCAACCCCGTACACCATCAAGGGCGTGATCTGGTATCAGGGCGAATCCAACAGCCGCCTGGCCTGGGCTCCTATGTATGCCAAAATCTTTCCGGCCCTGATTGCCGACTGGCGCACGCAGTGGCGCGAAGGGGATTTTCCGTTCCTCTTCGTGCAGAGCTCCGGCTTCACCTCGGACGCCACCGAAGACTGGGCTATCATCCGCGAAGCGCAGCGCCGCAGCCTCTCGGTGGCGAACACGGCAATGGCGGTGATCATCGATATCGGCGATCCCGACAACGTCCATCCTGCCGACAAACAGACTGTCGGCGCGCGACTCGCCCTAGCTGCGCGGGCCCTGGCCTACGGCGAAAAAGTGGAGTATTCCGGCCCGCTGTTTCGGCAGGCCACGCCCGAGAGTGACGGTGTACGCATCTGGTTCGATCACACGGCGCACGGCCTGGTTGCCAAGGGAGGCGCTCTCGAGGGCTTCGAGATTGCCGGAGACGACTGTCACTTCGTGCCCGCGACGGCCCGCATTGATGGCGAGACCGTTGTGGTCAGCAATGCGCAAGTAGCAGAGCCGAAGTACGTCCGCTACGGCTGGGCCAACGCGCCCGTAGTCAATCTCTATAACTCAGAGGGACTACCCGCATCGCCGTTCACGTCGGAAGACGAGATACCGAGACCGTAAGACAGCGGCTCGAAGATACCGGAAGCCGGTCTCACCAACACGAAAGCGTCGACCGAGTGGCCAACGTGAGCCATCAATCATGTCGAGGGAACAAGCCGGTCCACCTGGAATGATCTGCATGCAGGATGGGAATCGAGTTGTTGGGCGGGCGATGCTGGAACACAACAACGAATCCACACTGGCCGTAGCCCATCGGATACTTTTTGTCAGCGATTTCGCCATAGTGGAGTAGTTTCGCTCGGTCGGCCTTCGTGAAATGCTTGCAGTGATCGGAGAATACATTGTCGCCCTCGCGCAGTTCGTGCGCTGGCATCGGGCAAATGGTGGTTTCATCCGAAATTCTCTTGCGGGCGGCCGCCGAAGCGGCCACGAGGATCAAGTAGACTTTTCCCACGCCCGCCAAAAGCGCACCAAAGGAGGTGGCTGGATCGTTCCACGCGTCGCAAACCTGCTTTCCGGTCCCCCTGAAATCGTCCAGTAGGACTACCACGTCGTCCTTTCCTAGTTTCTGAGGATCATTTTCCGGCAACATGGGCTGCCGAAAGAGGTCGCTCCGTGACACGAACAGCCCATTCAGATGCTTTGCGTCAAGTCCATTTGCGACCCGAAACTGATGGAGCATCGCATCGCCGCTTTCCCCAGCGCTTGAAGACATTGCGGCGAATCGCCACCGGCCCTTACGTTTCGATGGGGAAATGTGCCAGCCGTCGAGCGCCTCCAATGCCTGGCGGTAGGCCGCGTGAATTTGGCTCTGGCCATAATACTCGACTACATCCAGAATACGCGCGGCCAAGTCCTGATCCGCATCGAACTGGGTCAGCCAGCTCTCGATAGTGACGATGCTGATCGCGTCCCGATAAGAGCCGAAGTGGGAAATCCACCGTTTATACCTCTTGGCGTCTATGGCCGTGCCTGGCGCCAACGGGCGCTTCACTTGTCCACCCTCCGCCCGAGCGCTCGTAGCTTTTCGCGGATTAACTGCGCCAGTGACTCGAGGCGGGACCACATCGCTTCCTCACCATAGTACTCGTCAACGTCGATGTCATTGATCTGCGCATAGAGGCTCTCCGTGGATTTCAGTACCTTCTTTGCTTCCGCTGCGATCTTGGCCGATTCGATGTTGAGGTGATCCGGCGTCAACGAAGGCTGCGCGGCAAATTCCTGGAGCCGTTTGGAGATCGCCGCCGTCTTCTTGACCTTCACGGCGTTGTTGATATACTGCTTCACCACTCGAAAGTCGGTAACGGCCTTGAGGCCCTTCGCTTCGACCTTCTTGAGCATGTCGTCCGTGAAGTCGTCCTTGTGAAACCACGTGAATTTCCCGACTTCACGATCGTTACGAACAGGATACAGCTCGATGAAGAAGTCGGCCTTTACCCGCTTATCCGGGTTCGCATCAAGCATCATGTCTTGATACCGGCGGTTGTACGAGAGTAGCTTCTTACAGCGGACCACCACGGCTTCGTCGAGGCCAGTTAGTTCAGCGAGGCGCTTGTCCCTCTTTTCGTCCAATTCCCGCATCAACAACTCGAGCTTGAGAGCCGTCGGCATCAGCTCCCAGTCTTTTCGCAGCTTGTGAATCTGGAACATCGTCACAATGTTCTGAACGAGGGTTGGCTCGGCAACATCGTTCACAGGAATCGTCTTAAGTCCAACCTCCTGGGCGCAGATCCAGCGCCGCTGACCGTCAAGGATGATGTAGTGGCCAGTGCTCTTCTCCCGGTAGACCGTCAGGGGCACAAGGATTCCGACACGGTCGATCGACTCGCGAAGCACATTTAGGTCGGAGCGGTCAAAGAGCATCCTGGGGTTATGCGGGTTCGGCCGGAGCTCTTCAGTTGCCAAGGTCTTCACTCCAATTGCGGTCGCACCGTATTTGTTCGCCCTCATTGGGTCACTCCGTACTCCGTGTTTGATACCCATCTCTCAGCCGCAGATCGGCCGGTTGCTGATGAGCCACTCGTACGCCCTCTTCCGGGCTCCAGCGAACCCAGCGACGTGCCTTCTGATCGGGACTCGCATAGAGTGCCATTCGAGGGCCAGCGCTCTTGCTTCGGTGCAGTCGGCGTAGGAGACAAGAAAGTCTGCGTCTTGCCTCACTATCGCCGCCAGGCTCTCCGACAGCCGAGGAATGTCTGTAGTGTCAAACGTCTTCCTGCCGTACTCCCTAAAAATCCGGCGCGACGTCACAGCGTACGGGGGATCTAGGTATACAAAGTCTCCGGCCTCCACTCGCTTCAGGGTCTTGGCAAAGTCCGCGGCGATCAAGGTCGTCCGTTGAAGCAACTTGGAGCAGTGGAGCAAATCGTCCTTGCTGAAGTACTCGCCAGACCGCCTCCCCATGGGCACGTTGAAATCACCCGCCATGTTTGTTCTGTAGATGCCGTTGAAGCAGTTCCGGTTGAGGTACAGGAATCGCAATGCTCGCGTTTCTCGATCTAGAGACTCGGGCTTCAGGTGCCGCCAACGTCGATACGTCGGCAGGTCCCGCCGTATGCGGCAGAGCCGCCGATACAGGCGTTCCGGGTCGTCTCTAACAACGCGGTACACCTCAATTAGCTCTTTGTTACTGTCCCCAAGGAGAGCCACTCTTGGTGCGAGTTCGAAAAACAAGCAGGCCGAACCGGCAAAGGGCTCCACGTACCGCTCGTGGTCCGCGGACCAAAAGGACGCCAGATGCGAGATCTGCTTTCGCTTGCTGCCCGCCCAGCGCAAGAAGGGCTTTCCGCGACGTGGCGAACTGAGGTCTGGAGTGCCCTTGCGCGACTTGGCCCGTGACGTGGACAATGGGGCCCCTGTCAGAAGCGGCGAGTCAAGGGGCATCATCGTACAACAGGCTACCACCCTTCGCTTCGCGCTGGTCACTTAACCTCGTCGCCATCGGTTGCCAACCACTCTGCAACTGGCCCGCGCCCGCTTCCCCCCTTACAGCTTCATCCTCTCCAACTTCCGATACAACGTCTTCCGCTCGATCCCCAACACCTGCGCGGCTTTGCTCTTGTTGCCGCCGGTGGCGGCGAGCACGCGGCGGATCTGTTCTTCCTCGGCATCGGCCAGAGTTTCGACGGGCCGCTCGCGCGATTCCATGGCGGCGAGGGCGTTGAGCACGGTTTCGCCGTCGATGCGTTCGGCGAGAATCACCAGCCGCTCCACCAGGTGTTGCAACTGGCGCACGTTGCCGGGCCAGGTGTAATCCTTGAGCGCCTGCACGCCGGAATCCATCAGCTTGATCTCGCGCTGGTAGCGCTCGTTGTACTTGTTGGCGAAGAAGCGCGCCAGCAGCGGAATGTCGGCGCGGCGCTCGCGCAATGGCGGGATCGAAATGCGCACCGTGTTCAGCCGGTACCACAGATCCTCGCGAAACTTCTTCTCCTCCACAAGGCGCTGTAGGTCGCGGTTGGTGGCGACGAGCACGCGGACGTCGACATCCTTGGGCCGAGAAGCGCCGACGGGGCGGATCTCATGGTTTTCGAGAAAGCGCAGCAGGGCGAGCTGGAAATTGGTGTCGATGTCGCCGATCTCGTCCAGGAACACGGTGCCGCGGTGGGCGGCCTCGAAAACGCCGGTACGGTCGCGGTCGGCGCCGGTGTAAGCGCCGCGCACCGCGCCGAACAAATCACTTTCGAGCAGCGAGGGAGCGATGGAGCCGCAATCCACGGCGGAGAACGGCTGGCCGGCGCGCAGGCTGTTGCGCCAGATCATGCGCGCCACCACTTCCTTACCGGTGCCGGTTTCGCCTTCGATGATTACGGTGACGTCGGTGGGCGCGACGCGCGCGATCACCTTGTAGATTTCCACCATGGCCGCCGTGTTGCCGATCATTTCGGTTTCCGGCATCTCTTCGCTCTCGGCCTCGCTGCCCTCGTCGCGGCGCGCGGCTTCGGCGCGCTCGATCGCGTCGATCATCACGTCCAGGTCGAAGGGCTTGGCGATGTAGTCGAAAGCGCCGCCGCGGGTGGCGGCCATCACGGTTTCCATGGTGCCGCGGCCGGTCATCAGGATCACCGCGCAGAGCGGGTCGCGGCTGCGGGCGGCTTCCAGCACGTCCAGGCCGGTGCGCTCATCAACGTAAATGTCGGAGACCACCACGGGGTAGGCTTCGCCGCTCAGCCGCTCGAGGGCGTCGCCGGTGGTGGAAACCGCGTCCACCACATACCCCTTTTCCTCGAGCGCCGTCTGAATGGTGAATTGCAGTGCCGGATCGTCTTCCACTAACAGTAGCTTCAGCATTAATTTCCTTGCACTAGCCTGGTAGCGCCGGTGATCTTGTCACCGGCATTATCACCGGCGCCGCCGCGGGCAGCACCAGGGTGAAGCAGGAACCGGCGCCCGGCTGGCTGGTCACTTCAATAGTGCCGCCATGCTGCTCCACAATCTGCTGCACGATGGACAGCCCGATGCCGCTGCCCGCTTCTCCCGACTCCTCCGCTTTCCGCGTGCGGTAGAACTTCTGGAAGATCTGCTTGACTTCCTTCTGATCCATGCCGATGCCCTGGTCCTTGACCGCGACCCGCAGGTGCGCCTGATCCTTCCAGCCGGAAACAGTCACCTCGGTTCGCTGCGGCGAATACTTGATGGCGTTGGAAAGCAGATTGTAGCAGGCGTACTCCATCAATTCGAGGTCGCCGGTGAGCAGCAGCCCGTCGGCGATGGGTTCGAGAGTCAGCGCGATGTGCTTGCGGTCGGCCAGCGGGCGCGCGCGCTCCACGCAGGTCGCGATCATCAGACCCAGCGCGATGGCTTCGTGTTTCAACTCCATCTGCCCAGCCGAAAGCCGCTCCACGCTGAGAAAAACCTCCACCATGCGCGCCAGCCGCTTCGATTCCGAATGGATAACGTTCGCCACCTGCTTTCGCTTCTCCTCGGTGAGCGGGTAGCGGGAAATCAGCTCGCTCGATCCCTGAATGGCGGAAAGCGGCGTGCGCATTTCGTGAGTGACGAATTGCATCGCCTGCTGGTAGCGTGTGCGGGCCGCCTGCTCGATGTGCCAGTTGCGGCGCACCACAAGCTGGTAGTACGCCGCCGCGGTGAGGCTGCCGAACCAGGCCACCGAAGCCGGCGTCACGAATGAGAAGACGCGGCCGTGGGTGAAAAAAACGTAAGGCGTGATGTGGGCCGCGGCCAGCACCGCCAGCGCGCCCAGGTAAGCCCACCAGCCGGGCAGGTAGCGAAAGCTCAGCCCTGCGCCCGCCAGCAGCGCCAAGCTGAACAGCAGCACCCAGACCGGGCCGGCATCGGTGATGAACAAGCCGTGGGCAATGGTCTCGAAAGCGCTGGCGTTGATTTCGATGCCGCTGATGGGAATGGCCGGCGCCACTGGCGTCGGCAGGCGGTCGTGCAGTTCGGTCACCGCGGTCAGGCCCACGAACACCACCTTGCCGGTGAAAGCGCGCGCCAGTTCGGGGTGATCGATCAGTTGCCGCATGCCGATGCGTGGGGTTGAGTCGGCGCCGGTGTCCGCGTTGCGCGGGGCGAAGCGCACGCGCATGATGCGGCTATCGTCGCGGTCGCGGCTGTGCCGCCATCCGGAAGGGACTTGCGGGATGGGGATCCACCGCTCACCCACCTGCAAGCCGGAAGGGGATTCGACGATTTCGGCGTGCCGGCTCAGCCGGAAAGCTTCGAGCGAGAGCGCCCACAGCCGTTGGCGGCCGAAGGCTTTTTCGAGCGGAATCGAGCGCGCGATGCCATCGTCGTCGGGCTTGGCGTAGACGTGGCCCTGTGCCGCGGCCCAGCGGGCGAATTCCGGGATCGGGTTCTCCCAACCGTCGGGTAATAGCTCGCTCGCCAGCACCAGGTTGGGAGTGCGCGCAAAGGCGGCGGCGAGAGCGGCGTAAGTTCGCGGATCGGCGCTGTGCGCAGCCAGAATCACGTCGACGGCGACGGCTTTGGGCGCCGCCGCAGCCACCAGATTCAACGAATCGGCCAGCGGACGGCGAATTCCCGTCATGCCGCCACAGGCGTTGAGCGTGGATTCGTCAATGGCGAGCACGATGGATTCGGCCTGCCACGGCGGCGGGTCGTAGAGGCGGAACATGAAATCGTAAGCGTTGTTGTCCAACTGCCGGCCGAACTTCCAACTTCCCGCCACCGCCACCACAAAGGCAGCCGCCAGCAGTCCCGCGTAAGTAGCCGTGTTTTTCCACCCGCGCCGTTCCATGCCGTACCGATACCTACAGTATAGTGAGGCCCGCTACGGCTGCGTCCGCCAGCGAGGTGCGGTCTCTGTAGAATTCCGCCTTATCGGCGCGACGTCATGGACCGCGCCGCTGCCGACGCGGCGATGATCGAGCGCATTCGCGAAGCGACCCGCAGCGGCCGCCCCGCGGTGAGCGGCGAATTCCCGAAACAGTGAGAGGCCGCATATCGGCGTCCATTAGGTCCTCGAAAATGCGGCCGCAAGCCAAAGGTAACGACAGATGCCGGTCAGCTACAATTAGGAGTTTGGTAGCCGATAAGGCCAAAGAGAAGGGATCGACGCGAAGCAGCAGTTCTTCGGGTTCAGCCACCTTTGAATCAGCAACGATTACGCGCCGTCTGTCCCCGGTTCACCCACGTTCTATCCCGACTAAGCGGCGGGCTGTTTGCCCGCGTGTGCAAAGGAAGGAGACAGCATTATCATGCATGGCGCACTTGCACTCAGGACCGTCGCCGCTATCGGACTACTTGCTGCGACTGGGGGGCCAGCGCTCCCTCAGGCGCCCTCGGCTGAGGACGTTTTTGCGCGTTTCTGCGAACTCGATTCGCAAGGCGGGCAACTGACCCCGGACGGCTGGCAGAAGATAGCCGCGCTATTCGTTAACCCCGGAACACCTCAGCATGACAGAATAATCGTTACCGACCGAGGTGGCCAACTCCGTCCAGCGCCTGAGGGCGCAAAGGTCGCCGTCGGCAGGGAGCACATCCAGTATGGGCAGATAGATCTTCCGCAGGTCCGGTTTTCCGCAGTGGACGGGCTCCCGCCAGGAGCGAAGATTCGTGAGGCCTTCATGCATGTCGTGAAAATGCCAGGTCCCGGCGGAGCCTTGCAGTGGCGAATCGAGGGCCCGGTGCCCGAACCACACCTTACTGTCGACGCGGCCATCCGGTACGTTACCGAAATCCGCGCGGACACGAAGGACGCAGCCACCAGGAGGAACGCTGACCGGACGCTCGCTGCATTGAAGCACATCCGGAAATGAAAGGCCGAGGAACATTGCAGTGAGAGGGAGTGAAAAGGGGCCAGTGAAAAGGGGCCAGACGCACTGTTACCAACATGGTGGTGGGCGATACATATAGGATCCAGGAGACCAGTTTGGCGAGGAAGATACGAGGAAGATACGGGGACAGGCTACGAAATCCCGAAACTTCGTAATCAATTGGGGGTTTCGTAGCCTGTCCCCGCAACCCTCAAAACACGTTGGAACAACTTCAGGCGGTCGAACTGCAACGCGGTCTTTGCTAAGGGGCTCCCGCCAATTTGGGGCGGCGGGCCTACCTACCTTACCTACGACTCGACAATGAAAGATGTGCAGCAAAGGCAGAGCCAGTTGAACTTCTACGATACCGGCAATCCGTACGTTGCGAAGCTCACGCTGAACGAGGTCACTGGAGGCCTGAAGCCGGACCCTGTGAACCTCTTCAACTGGCTCCACAATCAGGCGGCATCAGCAGCGACTGCTCTTTTTGGCCGACCCGGCCCCATCGTGCTTGCGCCGGGTTTCCTCAACCAACAATACAACCAGTTCACCCTGGTTCATGAGGTGCTGCTTCACGCGTACGCCGGCGTCTCCGATAACGCGGTGCTCACCAGCCCAGTCTTCACGACGCCAAATCCGACGACGAAAGGGAGACTGTGGAACGACGGCCAGGGCAGCACGACCATCTCGACATGGATGAGCACGGACTGCACCTGTACCCCTGGAGACAAAAACACGCCCACATGTCAGCCAAATACGGCAAAGTGGTGAACGGAGTACGAACATGAAACAAACCGTCCTTATCGTAGCTGCCCTGATGGCAGGGTTTGTAGGTGGTCTTGCGGCGAGCGACCAGGGTGGATCCCCTGGAGGCGCTAAGGCATGAGTGAGCAGGCGGCGCGGAAAGCATAGCTGAGTGAACGGCCCGGTCTCCGGCGGGGCTGAATTATTTCTGGAGATTTACCGACGCCGCTGTCATGACACCTTCAGGGTTTCTTCAGTGCCATGAGCGCTCGGGCTGCGGATATTCTGCAATTGAGCACCGAGCAAAGTGCATCGCCGTGCGGCACCGCCTTCCATAGCGCTTTGGCCGGCTTTCGCGGCGCGGCCGCGAACCCCTCGCCGATCAGTGTGCAATCCTGTTGGGAGTGGGAGGCCGGCACCCGCCATAAGATGGGGAACCGGAGCATGCGAGTACTGATCGTCGAAGACGAAGAGAAGATGGCTGACGCGTTACGCCACGGCCTGGAGGCCGACCACTACTCGGTGAGCGTGGCGCACACCGGCGAAGAGGGATTCTACCTGGTGTCCACCGAGGCCTATGACCTGGTGATTCTCGACTGGCTGCTGCCGGGCCGCGACGGTATCGAGGTTCTCACCCAACTGCGCCAGCGGGGCGTATCCGTGCCGGTGCTGTTGCTCACAGCCAAAGACGCAACTGAAGACCGCGTGCGGGGCCTGGACGCCGGCGCCGACGACTACCTGGTGAAGCCCTTTGCATTCCCAGAGCTGCTGGCGCGCACACGCGCGCTGCTGCGGCGGGGCATCGCCGAGACCACCAACCGGCTGACCGTGGCCGATCTGGAAATGGATGTGGCCGCGCACAAGGTCAAGCGCGGAGGAAGGGACCTGGCGCTCACGGCCCGCGAGTTCGACCTTCTCGAGTACCTGCTGCGCCAGCCGGGGCGCGTCGTCTCGCGGGAGATGCTGGCCCGCGACGTGTGGAAGGAGAGCGCGCGGTACACGCCGCTCGACAACGTGATCGACGTGCACATCGCCCGGCTGCGGCGAAAACTCGACGATCAATCCGACAAGACGCTGCTGCGCACGGTGCGCGGCGTGGGCTTCGTTCTCGGCGAGGATGGCTCGTGATGCGTTTTCGCCCCCGCCGCGTCCGGGCGCGCCTGACGCTGTGGTACGTGGCGACGCTGGCCGGCGTGATTGGCGTCTACCTGGCGGTGGTGTCGGTGCTGCTGTTCTGGCAGATGAACCGTGTCCTGACGCACCTGGCCGAGGAGGACCTGGAAACCGTCAAAGGGTTGCTCTATTTTCACGCCGACGGCCGGATGGACCTTCACGAGGAGTATCACCACCACGCCGCGTGGCGGCAGGTGGAGGAGAGGTACCTGGAGGTGCTGACGCCAGACGGCGGAATCCTATACAGGAACCAGAAACTGGGCGCCCGTACGATGGGTGGGCCGCCGCTTCCGGGTGAAGGCGAGCGGGCATACTCGGAACGTTCGACCAGGATGTCGGACGGAACCGCGGTGGTTTTGGTCAGCGGCCGGTACGACCTGCAGGGCAAACCTGTGCTAATTCGCGTGGCCTACAGCGAGGACCTGATCTGGGGCCGGCTGCAGGAAACACTGGCGATCCTTTTGCTGGCCTTGCCCGTGGCGCTGGCCGCCGTGGCTTTGATCGGCTACAAAGTGGCCGCGCGCGCCCTGGATCCGGTGGAGAAGATGGCGCGGCGGGCGCAACAGATCAACTCCGAAAACCTGGACGAGCGCCTGCCCGTCGATAACCCCGACGACGAACTGGGCCACCTGGCCACCGAATTCAACGCGACCCTGGCGCGCATCGGCCAGTCCTTCGAACAGTTGCGCCGCTTCACCTCGGACGCCTCTCATGAGTTGCGCACGCCTTTGGCGGCCATTCGCAGCATCGGCGAGGTGGGATTGCAGCAGGATGCGGGGCGGGAGGAGTACCGCGACACCATCGGCAGCATGCTCGAAGAAGTCAACCGGCTTACCGGCCTGGTGGACAACCTGCTCACCCTGTCGCGCGCCGATGCCGGCCATATTGCTCTCCAGCCATCCGTGTTTCCGCTGATGCCGCTATTGCGGGAAGCCGCCGGTCTCCTCGATGTCCTCGTCGAGGACAAGGCGCTGAAGGTCGATTTGGTCGAGGAGGAAGCGGTTTGCGCGCTGGCGGACCGCCTGTCTTTGCGCCAGGCGATCATGAACGTTCTTCATAACGCGGTCAAGTTCACACCGGTTGGCGGTGTAATCTCGGCTCGCGTTTACCGCGAAACCTCCTGGGCCGTGCTTACCATCAGCGACAACGGCCCGGGTATTCCCCAGCAGCATGCCGGGAGAGTATTCGAACGCTTCTATCGGGTGGATGAAGCGCGCTCCGGAGAAAAGGCCGCCGGTCTGGGGCTTTCCATCGCCCAGTGGGCCGTGCGGGCCAACAAGGGCGAGATCGGATTGGTCAGCCCGGCCGGGGGCGGTTGTACTTTCTGGATTCGGCTTCCCGCCGTGCCCTGTCCGCCCGCCGCCCAATCGTGACCGCCGTTTCTGACGGTTTCCTTACTGTTTCATGACTGCAAACCTTGCGCGCTGCCTGCCCCGATATTCAGGACCTCTTCAGTGGCGCTGACCCGGTTGGAGATTTAGAGTCGAATCAGAGCCCCCCTGAAAGCGGGCCGAACCTGACGGAGACGGTAGCGAGGGTCTTCCAGGGAGACTTCGAATCGCCTCGCCATTTCAGCATCCAAATCCTGTGCCCCATCTCTCTCGCGAGCAGTTGGAAAGACTAAGGCAGTTCGACACCTGTACCTTGTCCAATGCCATCGAGCGGCTCAACATTCGCCCGCGCAACGAAGGTTTTGTCAGGGGCACAGCCGCGTGCAGATTCCCACAACTCGCGCCGGTCATCGGCTACGCCGTCACGGCCAAAATGCGAGCAGCCATGGCCCCCGTCAAGGGGCGTTGCTACTACGAAAACGCGGATTGGTGGAGGTACGTAGTCAAAGTGCCCGATCCGCGGATCATCGTAATCCGGGACGTTGACGACCCCTCCGGCGCGGGCGCGTTGTTCGGTGAGGCCTACGCGCGCATTGGCAGCGCGCTCGGCTGCGTTGCCTGCGTGACCAACGGCGCGGTGCGGGATCTGCCGGCAATCGAAGCACTTGGTTTCCAGTTGTTTGCCGGCGGCGTCTCGGTTTCGCATGCCTACGCGCACGTGGTGGAGTTTGGCGAACCGGTGGAAATTGGCAATTTGTGGATTTCCTCCGGGGATTTGCTTCATGGCGACCTGCATGGCGTACATCTGATTCCGTCCGCGGCCGCCGGCGAACTGGCTGATCCGGCGGAGGACGTATTGCGGGAAGATCGAGCGCTGGCGGAACTCACCGGCCGCCCGGACTTCTCCGTGGATGTGCTGGCGGCCCTCCTGGAAGAAGGAGAGAACCAAGGTCTGTGCGACTGACGATAAGTGCCGAGCCGGGCGCCGAGCGCGCCCCTTACCGATCCTGGAGAGTCGTTCTGCCGGTGATCCTGGCGCTGCTGGGCAGCCTGTCCGCCTGCTCCGGCTCCGGCGCCGCGCGGGCGCACAGCCGCCACGACGAGCAAGCGCTGACGACCGTCGGGGTCACGTCTGTCGCGCGCAAGCCGATCGCGCGGCAACTCACCGTTTCTTCCGAGCTGGTGCCGTTCCAGGAGATCGACGTCTACGCCAAGGAATCCGGCTTTGTGAAGCAGTTGCTGGTCGATTACGGCACGCACGTGCAGCAAGGCCAGCTAATGGCGGTGCTCGAAATCCCGGAATTGGAGATGCAGTTGCGCCAGGACACCGCTGCCATCCAGAGTGCCACGGACCAGGTCACTCATGCCGAACACGAGGTCAACCGCCTGGAAGCGCAGCACCGCGTTGCCAAGTTACAGTATGACCGGCTGAACGGCGTGGCCACGACGCGCCCGGGCTTGGTGGCGCAGCAGGAGATCGACGACGCGGAGGGCAAAGACCTGGCCTTAGAGGCCCAGGTGGAGGGCACTAAAGCGGCGCTGGCCACCGCGCAGAGCCAGCTCGACCTTGCCAAGGCGAGGGAGCAGCATGACCAGGTGCTGTTCGACTATGCGCAAATCAGAGCGCCCTTCGCGGGCGTGGTTACCCAGCGCTATGCCAACTTTGGCACGCTGGTGCAAGCCGGGACAAGCTCCAGCACCCAGGCCATCCCTCTGGCGCGGCTTTCCGAGGACAATAAGTTTCGTCTCGTCATCCCCGTGCCGGAGTCTTACGTGAAATACATTCGCGTCGGCGACCCGGTGCAAGTGCGAGTGCCGTCGCTGGACAAGGTTGTTCCGGGAAAAGTGGCGCGCTTCTCGGTGGATGTCGCCCAAGACACGCGCACCATGCATACCGAAGTGGATGTGCCGAACCCCTCGCATGCCCTGATGCCGGGACTCTACGCCGAGGCGACGCTGACGCTGGAGCAAAAAAACGCCGCTCTGGTGGTGCCCCTGCAGGCGGTGAACCAGGCGGGCGATCGGAGCACAGTCTTTGTGGTCGGTCCGGACAACAAGTTAGAGGAGCGGAAGATTGCGCTGGGTATCGAGACCGCCAACGACGCAGAAGTGCTGAGCGGTGTGAATGAAGGCGATCGGGTGGTGGTCAGCGACCGCAGCGGCCTCAAGACCGGTTTGGCCGTTAAGCCCCAGCAGACCGACGTCGTCCAGTACCAGCCCGACAAGCCGCAATAAGCGCGTCACAGGAAGCACACATGTCAGGGTTCTCCATCCGCAATCCACACTTCATCGTCGTGATATGCCTGTGCCTGGTGGTGATCGGCATCACCAGCTTCGCCAGCATGCCGATGGATCTGTTTCCTACCATCAATCTGCCCGAGGTCGTGGTGGCGACGTTCTACTCCGGCATGCCGCCCGGCGACATCGAGACTGACATCACCAACCCTCTGGAGCGTTTCTTCACGCTGGCCAGCGGCATCGACCATATGGAGTCACGCTCGCTGCTGGGCGTCAGCATCATCAAGGTCTTTTTCCAGCCCGGCACCAGCGCGGATGCCGACGTCACCGAACTTTCCAACCTGGCGCTCGCCGATTTGAAGCGCCTCCCACCCGGCACCTTGCCTCCCGTGGTTCTCAAGTTCGATGCGTCCAGCCTTCCGGTTTGTCTGGTGACTTTGAAGGGCGAAGGGCTGGACGAGACCCAGCTCCACGATATCGGGCAGTTCGCCATCCGCAACCAGATCGCGGTGGTGAAAGGCGCGGAAATTCCGCCTCCGTTCGGAGGCAAGTACCGGCAGGTGATGGTCTACGTGGACCCTTACCGGTTGCTGTCGCGCCAGTTGAGCCTCATGGACGTGGTCAACGCCATTAACCGGAACAACCTCATCCTTCCCGCCGGCGACGTGAAAATCGGGCCGTACGACTACTACGTGTACTCGAACAGCCTGGTGGATAAGGTCGACGAACTGAACAGCGTTCCCATCAAGGCGTCCGGCGACCGCTGGGTGTCGGTTTCCGACATTGGCGAAGCGAAAGACTCAAGCCAGATCCAGTACAACATCGTGCGCGTGGACGGGCAGCGCTCCGTCTACCTGCCGATTATGAAGCAGGGCGGCGACACCAATACCATCGAGGTTGTCCAAGGCATTCGGGACATGCTCCCCAAGCTCTTCGACATCCCAAAGCAGCTCGTGACCGAAGTGGTCTTCGATCAGTCGGCCTTCGTCAAACAAGCCATCGAAACGCTGCTCCACGAAGGGCTGATCGGGCTCCTCCTCACCAGCCTGATGATTCTGGCTTTCCTGGGCAGCCTGCGGGCCACGGTGGCGGTGTTCCTTTCCATCCCCCTCTCCGCGCTGGCAACTTTCGTTGCGCTCAACCTGTTTGGCAGCACCGTGAACACCATGATTTTGGGCGGCCTGGCTCTGGCGTTCTCGCGCATTATCGATAACTCGGTCATCTCGCTGGAGAACATCTACCGGCATCTGGAGATGGGCGCTACGCCGAACGTCGCGGCGGAACAAGGTGGCGCGGAGGTCAGCCTGGCAGTGCTTGCAGCCACGCTGACTACGGTGGTTGTCTTCTTCCCGGTGACGTTTCTCTATGGCGTCAGCAAGTTTCTGTTTTCGGCGCTGGCCTTGTCGGTGGTGATCTCCCTGTTCGCTTCCTACCTGGTCGCCATGACGGTGATTCCGCTGTTCTGTTCGCGCTACCTCACGGGTGTGCACCACAACGGCGAGGCGGCGGGACACGCCGACCGCGGCTTCAATGCCTGGTTCAACCGGGGCTTCACGAGGCTGCTGGATTCCTATGAACGCTCGGTCCGTTTCGCGTTGCGGCGGCCTCTGCTTACCGTGGGCTGCTTGTCGCTGTTGTTTGTCGCGAGCCTCGGCCTTTATCCCTCGCTGGGGCTGGCGTTCTTTCCGCGCACCGACGCCGGGCAATTCACCATCAACTTAAAAGTTCCTACCGGCTCCCGCATTGAACTCACCGAGCAGTACGTAGCCCGGGTGGAAGACCTCATCAAGCGCACGGTGAGCCCATCCGACTTTCACATGGTGGTCTCGAATATCGGGATTGTGCCCGATTTCTCGGCGCTCTACACCAATAATGCCGGCCCCTACACGGCAACCATTCAAGTGGAGCTCAACGAAGACCACAAGACCAGCAGTTTCGAGTACATGGACCGCCTCCGGCGCGCGATTGCGGACCACTACCCGGATCTGCGGACATTCTTCTCCACTGGTTCGATGGTGGATGCGGTGCTCAACATGGGCATGCCGGCGCCTATCGACGTCCAGGTCTCCGCCAGCAGCCTGCGCCGGACCTACACCGTCGCCCAGGACCTGGCCACGCGGATCCGAACACTGCCGGGTATTGGCGAAGTGTACATCCCGCAGGACATGAATTACCCGGCCGTGCGGATGGACGTGGACCGCGTTCACGCCGCGGAGCTGGGATTGAGCCCCAAAGAGGTGGTCGACAACGTCATCACGGCTCTGAACTCGAACACCATGATTGCACCGAACTACTGGGTGGATCACCAGACCGGCAACGACTACTTTCTGACGGTTCAATACTACGAGCACGGCAAGCCCGCCATCCACAGCTTGATCGACCTCAAGAACATTCCCCTGCGGGCGCCGAATCTGACCGAGCCCACCACGCTCGACACCGTGGTGAAACTGGAGAGCACCGAGACGGCCACCGAGATTTCGCACTACCAGATCCAGCGTGTCAGCGATGTCTATGTCACGCCCTCCGGCGAGGACTTGGGAAAGGCATCCAGTGAAATCACCCATCTCATCGCCGGGCTGCACTTGCCCTCCAGCCTGCGCGTCGACCTGCGCGGAATGGTCGATGGCATGAACGCTTCGTTCCACAGTTTTGCGGTCGGCCTGTCGCTCTCCGGGCTGCTCCTTTACCTGATTCTGGTGGCCCAGTTCCGGTCCTTCAAAGACCCGTTCCTCATCATGCTCGCCATCCCCATGGGATTCATCGGCGTGCTGGTGATTCTGCCGCTGACGGGCACCACGCTCAACGTCATGTCGCTGATGGGCGTGCTGATGCTGGTCGGCATCGCGGCTTCCAACAGCATCCTGATCGTCGAATTTACGCACCGCCTTGAGGAGCAGGGATTCACCCCCGAGGACGCCGTCATCTCCTCCTGCCGCGTTCGGCTGCGCCCCATCCTGATGACCTCGCTCGCCACCATCATCGGCATGCTGCCGATGGCCCTGAAGATGGGCACGGGCAGCGAACAGTACGCTCCGCTGGCGCGGGTGATCATCGGCGGGCTGCTGGCGTCGGTGGTGCTGACGGTTTTCATTGTGCCGGCAGCGTATCTCGTGGCTTACCGAGGGGGCGCGGCGGTAGAGCGAAGTTAGTGAGGCCGCGGAAATCGATTATGCGACTGATATCTGCCACGTTCGTTCTTGCATGCGCCTTCGCCGGGTTGGGGCTTGCCCAGCCCGCCGCGCCCCTGAAATTGGGCCTGCCGGAGGCCGAAGCACTGGCGTTGAAGAACCATCCGCAAGTGCTGGCGTCGGAAAACGCCGTCTCCGCAATGAACCAGCGGATCAACCAGGCGAAGGCCCCGTACTATCCCGCTCTGGCCGGCGACATCACCGCTTCGCAAGGAAATCCGCAGGGGCGCATTGGCGCCGGGTTCCTCACCGACTCCCGGCTCTTCGACCGCGAAGGCGAAGGCTTCACGCTCACCCAATTGATCAGCGATTTCGGACGCACGCCGAACCTGGTTGCCTCCTCGCGGCTCGAAGCCAACGCCGCGCAGCAGACCTATCAGGCAACGCGTTATGACGTGCTTCTGGGCGTGAACCAGGCTTACTTCGAGACCCTGCGCTCGCAGGCGATGGTGAAGGTGGCGCAGGAGACGGTGGCCGCCCGCCAACTGCTGGCGGACCAGGTAACCGCGCTGTTCAACAACAAGCTGCGCTCGGAACTGGACGTGAGCTTCGTCGAAGTGAACGTGTCGCAGGCGAAGTTACTGCTGCTGCAGGCCCAGGATCAGGTGCAGCGGGCGTTCGCCGAGCTGACCCGTGCCTTGGGATCCCAGCAGGCCGCAACCTATCAACTCGCGGACCAGCCTCTTCCGCCCAGCCCGCCGGCGGATGCCGAGGATCTGGTGGCGCAGGCGCTTAGCACCCGGCCGGAACTGGCGGCCCTGCAAATGAGCCGCGATGCTGCTTACCGCTTCGAATGCGCCGAGAAGGATCTCTCCTATCCAACGGCCAGCCTGGTCGGTGTGGGCGGCTACATGCCGTACATCAACCAGGTCACTTTGCCGCGGGTGATACCCGGCGAGTACGAAGGCGTCGCGGTGAATGTGCAGATTCCGATCTTGAACGGAGGCCTTTTCAAGGCGCGTCGGGCGGAAGCGCACTTCCACGCCCTCGAAGCCGACCAGCGATTGCGCAATGAGGCGGAAGCGATTACGCGCGACGTGCGTTCGGCCTGGGCCAGCGCGAGCGTGGCGTACCAGCGTCTCGATGTTACCGCGCAACTGTTGCGCCAGGCTGCTTTGTCGCTGCAGTTGGCTCAGGGCCGTTACGACCTTGGCCTTTCCAACATTGTGGAGCTGACCACGGCGCAGTTGAACGTGACTACGGCGGAAATTCAAAATCTCAACGCGAAGTACGATTACCAGACCCAGTACGCCGACCTGCAGTACACGCTCGGAGCGTTGCGCTAGCCGGACCCGGCGCGCACAAAAAGTTGTTGCTTGCAAGTGGTTATCAATAGGTGATAACCTTGTGGCAGAAGCCCGGGACCTCTTGACCACAGGCACCGGATGGAGACCGCTCGCCCATATCGGTTCAAAGACGCAGTCACGCTATTGGAGGACTTTTGGGCCGACGTGGATAAGCTTTTGAAAGAGAAGGGAGTCATTTGATGAGAACGCTGCGTGTTGGGATTGCCAGTTACGAGCAAATGAAGGCTCGGACGGTAGCGATCGCTCGAGGCGAGTACAGGCCTGCGGCGGGCGAACCGAAAGTATGGTTCACATCGGCTGAAAGCTTTGCCAGGGTCTTATCCGACCGCAACCGTGTCCTGCTTGGGATCATCGCCGAATCCAGTCCCGGGTCTCTTGCGCGGCTGGCGGAACTAACCGGGCGGAAAAAATCGAACCTGTCCCGGACGCTGAAGACCATGGAGCGATACGGCTTCGTGCGTCTCGTCCGGGGAGTGCGGGGATCGGTCATTCCGCGGGTTCCGTACCAGCGCATCTCCCTGACACTGCCATTGGCAACACCGGGGCGCGAAGGCAACGAAGCCGCATGAACAAGCTTCCGGCGCGGCCTCGTATCGGCTAAACCTCTATGAGTTGCCGATGAGGATGCCGGTGGCGAAGACCAGTGCGCCTCCCAGCCCCACCTGCAGCGCCGCGGAAAGCGGCGGTGTTTCCATATAGCGGTTGCGGACCCAGGTGATGATGCCCAGTTCGACGATCACCACCGCGATGGCGGCGCTGAGCGCGGTGCGGAAGCTGGGAATCAGAAACGGCAGGGTGTGGCCGATGCCGCCGAGCGCGGTCATCAGGCCGCAGACCAGGCCGCGCATCCAGGGGTGGCCGCGGCCGGTCAGGCTGCCGTCATCGGAGAGGGCCTCGGCGAACCCCATGCTGATGCCGGCGCCGATGGAGGCCGCCAGTCCCACCAGAAACGCGTCCCACGGCCGGTGGGTAGCGAAGGCGGCGGCGAACACCGGGGCCAGCGTGGAAACCGATCCATCCATCAGGCCGGCCAGGCCCGGCTGCACGATCTGCAGCACGAAGAGCCGGCGGTTGGCGGCATCTTCCTGCTGCTTGGCGGAGGGCTGCAGCTTGTCCTCGGTGAGCTCCTCGGCGCGGCTTTCGTGTCCCCGCTCCTCCTGGGCCAGGTCGTCTAAAAGCTGGCGAACGCTGGCATCCTCGCTGCGGGCGGCGGCGCGCTCGTAAAAACGGCGAGTCTCGATTTCCATCGTCATGGCCATGCCGCGCACGGCGTCCAGACGCAGCGGGCGCAGCAGCCAGACGGGCTTGCGCTCGACAAAGCCACGCACGTCGTGGCGGCGGATCAGCGGGATATGGTCGCCGAACTTCGCGCGCGACAGTTCAATCAGGCGGCGGCGATGGCCCGATTCCTCCTCGCGCATGCCGGCGAATATGGCTGCCGTGGCGGGGAAGTCCTCGCGCAGGCCATCGGCGAAATCCGCGTAGATGCGTTCGTCCTCTTCTTCGAGCGAGATGGCCAGGGCCAGAACCTCGCGTTCCGACAGGCTGTCAAAACTTCGCATGCCTTCCACTCTAAAGCAAAGGGGGACGTGGTAGCATCAGGCAGGCATGGCACTGGCGGACCTCACCAAGCAACTGGCGCAACAGGCGATTTCGTCGGCCATCAAGGATCCGCCTGCGGCCGCGCCTGCGGAATCGGCCGGCCCGGTGATTCTCGGGCAGCTTGCCTTGATGCAACGAGCGCTCAAGGAAGACGAGGAGCTGATGGTCCTTTGCCACGCTGGCGGTGAAAGAATCCGCGTGCTGGAGGTCTTCCTGCCTTCGCCCGAGGTAGCCGTGCTCAGTGGAACGGATGCGAACCGGGCGCCAGCGCGGGCCATTGTGGCGGCTTCGTCGCTCGAGCTGCTCTGCAGAGTAGTGAAAGTACCGCCTCCAGCCAAGCCCGCGCACGTGTCACTGGTTGTGCCTAAAGCTAAGTAAACCTTTCGGCCGTAGGGGGCGCACATGTCCGGGACATCCGGCCCCTGGAGTTTCTACTTTCCGGGCGTTCGGCGACGACTCGCTCTGCCCACTATCCGGAAGCGCCTCCTCCGCCGCCCAATACCGCGGTCAAGGATCGCGCGCGCGATCAACTCGAACAAGCGCTCACCGATAAGCAACTGCCTACCGGCCGGATCACGAAACCGGTGGCCGGTTATCTCTATTTCCCCAAGCCTTCCGGCCGAGCCCGCAAGGACGGCTACCAGTTGTCCTGGCTCGGCGACACCGGCCAGGCGAAATTGACCGTCCCGCCGGCGAAGTCGAATTACTTGACAGAGTCAAGTAATTGGTGGAGAATGGCATCGAGGTGTTTCCATGCCATCGGCCGACCCTGCGCAGATCGCCGCCGTGCGCCGCTTCAACCGCTTCTACACGCGCCAAATCGGCCTGCTGCGCAAAAGCTATCTGGGCAGCCCGTATTCGTTGACCGAAGCGCGCGTGCTGTATGAGCTGGCGCAGCGCAAGGACGTGACGGCGGTCGAGCTGGCGCGCGACCTGGATTTCGACGCCGGCTACCTGAGCCGCATCCTGGCGCGCTTCGAAAAGCACGGCCTGCTGAGCCGCACGCCTTCCCTCTACGACCGGCGGCAGGCCGACCTGTCGCTTACCGCCAAGGGGCGCAAGGCGTTCGCTCCGCTCGATGGGCGCTCCGCCGGACAGTCCGCCGCCATGCTGGACCCGCTGCGCCGCGAAGACCGGCCGCGGCTGATCGAGGCCATGCGCACCATCGAGACCCTGCTGGCGCAGGAACCGGCCGCGGCGCCGGCTCCGTACACGCTCCGCACCCACCAGCCCGGCGACATCGGCTGGATCATCTACCGCCACGGCGTGCTTTACGCCAGGGAATACGGCTGGGGGGCGCAGTTTGAGGCGCTGGTGGCGGAGGTCTGCGTGAAGTTCCTGCGCGAGTTCGATGCCGCGCGCGAGCGCTGTTGGATCGCCGAAAAGGATGGCGTGCCGGTGGGCTCGGTGATGCTGGTGAAGTCTTCCGCCGAAACCTCCCAGCTTCGGCTGCTGCTGGTGGAACCGGAAGCGCGCGGCCTTGGCATCGCCAAGCGCCTGGTCGAGGAATGCATCCAGTTCGCGCGCGCCGCCGGCTATCGCAAAATCATCCTCTGGACGCAAGCCGATCTCGCAGCCGCGCAGCACATCTACGCGAAGGCCGGCTTCCAGATGGTAGGGGAATCCACCCACGAGCATTTCGGAACACCGATGCTCGGACGAACCTGGGAACTTAGCTTGTAAGAATCTTCTCCGCCGCCGCTTTCCCCATGCGAATGCAATCGGGAATGCCGATGCCCTGGTAAGCGTTGCCGGCCAGGTAGAAGCCGGGCACCTGGGCGGCGCGCGTTTCGATTTCGGCCAGCCGTTGCGGATGGCCCACCGTATACTGCGCCATCGAGCGCGGCCAGCGGAAGATGCGGCTGAAGCGCGGCGCCGCGCGCACGCCGGCGATTTCTTCGAGCTCGGCCGTAACCGCGGCCAGCACCTGCCGGTCGGATTGGTCCAGCACGCCCGCATCCTCCATGCCGCCGAGGAAGCAGCGCGCCACGATGGTGCCTGCGGGCACGCGGTGCGAAAACTTGGTTCCCACCCAGGTGCAGGCCACCAGTCGGCGGCGCTCTTTCTTCGGCACCAGGAAGCCGAAACCGATCGGCGGCCGCGCGAAATCGGCCGCGTTGTACCCCAGCGCCACCGTCATCGATGAGCTGTACGGGATGGTCGCCAGCAGCTCGCCCATGCGGCCGTCCACCGCGCCCGCCAGCGGCGCGGCGTTGTGCGCTTCGCAGGCCATCACCACGCGCCGGGCCTCGATCCAATCGCCGTCCACGCGCACGCGGAAACCCGTGCCCGCGCGCTCGATCGTTTGCGCCCGCCCCCGGCGCACTTCGACTTTGCCTTCAATGGCGGCGGTGATGGCGCCGACCATCTGCCCCAGTCCGCCCTTCAGCGTGCGGAACAGCGGAGCCGCGGGCTCGCGGTGCGATCCCGGCTTGGCGGCCCTGGCCCGTTCCGCCAGCACGCCGCGCGTCAGGCTGCCGTATCGGTTGGCCAGCTCGACGAAGCGCGGCAGCACGCTGCTCACGCTCAGAGCGGCGGGGTTGCCCCCGTAAACGCCGCTGAGCAGCGGCTCGGCCAGGTAATCGACCGCTTCGGCGCCGTAATGCTCTTCGATGAACTCGGCCACCGATTGATCGCCTGCCGCCGGCTTGGGCGCGCGCAACAGTTCCATCGCCATCCGCAGCTTGGTGCGCCAGCCGACCAGGCTGGTGGCCAGCAGCGGCAGGATCTTGGTAGGCACCATCATCATCAGCCCGTCCGGCAGCGGCGTCAGCCGGCCGTCCCGGCGCACGAAGGTGACGCGCAGGTGGTCATTGGAGCCGATCACCTGGTCTGCCAGGCCCAGCTCGCCGATCAGCTCCAGCGCGGCCGGTTTGGCGGAAAGGAAACTGTCCGGCCCCGCCTCGATCGTGCAGCCTTCCACCTCGACCGTTTCGATCACGCCGCCCAGCCGCGGCCGCGATTCGACGATGGTCGCCGTGGCGCCCCCTTTGGCCAGGTAATATGCGGCAGCCAGGCCCGAGATGCCGCCACCGACGATGACCGTCTCAGGCATCGGCAAGACCGGCGTTGATGAGAAGGCGCTTCACCAGCATCGCTTCGCCACCTCGGCCAGCGCCGCGGTGTAGGTGGCCGAGCCGTTCAACGATTCCGGCCGCCGCACCGTGATATTGCGCGCAGCCGCGTATTCGCGGAACAGAATGTCGATATCGAACAGCACCTCGACATGGTCGGCCACAAAGCCCACCGGGTCGATCACCACTTCGCGGACTCCGGCCGCGGCATAGCCGTCCAGGCACGATTCCACGGTCGGCCCAAGCCACCGGCCTCCCATCAGCCCCTGGCTTTGAAAAGCGAAATCCCATTGTGCGACGCCGGCCCGCGCGGCCACCGCCGCCGCGGTGGCGCGGCACTCGGTCACATACGGGTCGCCCGCCGCCAGCGCCTGCTCCGGCAGGGAGTGCGCGGTGAAAAGCATCTTCTCCGCCGGCACCAACGGCCGCAGGCGTTCGGCGAACGCTTCGATCAGCAGCGGCTCGGTGTGGTAGCTTTTCGCCCAGACGATTTCCGCCGTCACGCCTCGCTCGGCGGCCGCTTCGCGCGTGCGGCGTATATAAAGGCCCACGCTCAGCTCGGAAAATTGTGGGGCCAGGCACACAGCCGCCAGCCGCTCGATGCCGGCTTCGCGCACGCTGTCCATGGTCTCGCGCACAAAGGGATGCCAGTTGCGCATGCCGAAAAAGACCGGCACGCCGAGCAACCCCTCCAGCGCTTCCGCCTGAGCGCGCGTCCAGCGCAGCAGGGGCGAGCCGCCGCCGATGGCCGTGTAGCGGCTGCGCACTTCCTCCAGCACCTCGGGCGAGGCGGGCCTGCCGCCGCGCACGTAGCCCAGGTACTCTTCCACGTCCTCGACGCGCTCCGGCGCCCCGTGCGCCACCAGCAGGACCCCCTGCTTCATGGGCGGAATTCGCGGACCATCTGTACCACTGCCTTGACGTTCTCCACCGGGGTCTCCGGCAGAATGCCGTGGCCCAGGTTGAAAATGTGGCCGGGCCTTGTGCCGGTGCGCTTCAGCAGCTCGTGAACCTTGATGCGCAGCTCGTGCAGCGGCGCAAACAGCGCCACCGGATCCAGGTTGCCCTGGATCGCCGAGCGGTAGCTGATGTCCGTCCACGCCTGGTCGATGTTCATCCGCCAGTCGACGCCCATCACGTCGCCGCCGGCGGCGTGCAGTTCCTTGAAGAAGCCGGAAGCGCCGGTGCCGAAGTGGATCACCGGAGCGCCGGTCGAGCGGATGCGCTCGATCAGCGCCCGCGAGTACGGCGCGGCGAATCGCACATAATCGTCCGAGCCGAGCGCCCCCACCCAGGTGTCGAACACCTGGATGACGCGCGCCCCCGACGCCACCTGCAGATGCGCGAACGGCGCCAGCACGTCGACGATCTTGCCCATCAGCCGCCGCCACAGCGTCTCGTCGCTGTACATCAGCTTCTTGGTGCGGATGAAATTGCGCGAAGCCCCGCCTTCGATCATGTAGCTGGCCATGGTGAACGGCGCGCCCACGAAGCCGATCACCGGCACCCGCCCGGCCAGCGCCCGCACCGTGTTCTGGATGGCTTCGCCCACGTAGCCTAGATCGTCCGTGTAGGCGGTCGACAGCGAATCCACGTCGTCGGAAGTGCGCACCGGGTTATCGATGATCGGCCCTTCGCCTTTTTCGTAGCGCAGCTTCAGGCCCATCGGCTCGACGGGCAGCAAGAGGTCGGCAAAAATAATGGCGGCGTCCACATCCAGAATTTCCACCGGCTGCAGCGTGACAGTCGCAGCCAGGTCCGGCCGTTTGCAGATATCCAGAATGCCGTGCTTATCGCGGATCTGCCGGTATTGTTTCATGTAGCGGCCGGCCTGCCGCATAAACCAGACCGGCCGCACATCGGTCGGCCGGCGCCGGCAGGCGTCCAAAAAACGGCTGGTCATTGGAGCCACGCGCATGGTTGATCCGTCCTGTCTTGGCAAAAGTAAACGCGAAAATCCTTCGGCTTGTGCTGCTCGGTCCACCGCCGGCCATTCACAAAGTAGGGCTTGGCCCACGCTTCGCTATCGATGGTGCGCGGCGCCATCACCGACACCGACACCGTGCCCTGCGCCGGGTATCCCGTGCGCGGGTCCATGATGTGGGCGTAGATGCGGCCTTCGGCCCGGAAAAACTTCTCGTAACTGCCCGAGGTGGACAGCGACATGTTCTTGAGGAAGACCTCCGCCTCCGTCTTCGCATGCTGCCACGGATCGCGGATATCCACCGCCCATCCTTCCGGATGCCCGGGCGGCGCTCCCAGCCCGTAAATGCTGCTGTCGGAGCCGGCCACCAGCGCGGCGGTCACTCCCTGGCGCTTCAGCGCTTCCACCATCCGGTCTACGGCGTAGCCTTTGCCGATGCCGCCCGGGTCCAGCTCCACGCCCGGCCGGTCGAACCACACCGTGCCTGCGCGCGCGTCCAGGTGCACGTGCCGGTAGCCCACCCGCGCCATCGCCGCCTCCACTTCCGGGCGATGCGGCAGATGCCCGGTGCCTTTGTAAAAGCCCCAGACCTTCATCAGCGGGCCCACCGTTATATCGAACGCTCCCTCGCTTTGCCGGCTGTAGTCGAGGCAGGCGGAAAACAACTGAAACAGCTCCGGCGAAATCTTCATCGGCTTCTCGGCCGCATGCTGGTTGACCTGGCTCCATTCGCTCTCGGGTTTGTAGTTGGAAAGCAGCTCGTCCAGCCGGCGCGCTTCGTCGAGAGCCGCATCGGCGGCTGCTTCCATCTTCACCCGGTCGTAGCCGTACAGCTCGACCGTATATGCCGAACCCATCGCGTCGGCGCTTTTTTCCAGCCGCAGCAATTCCGGCTGAGCCGCCCCGGCGCCGGGCGCCAAGCCCGCTAACAAAAACAAAACTACCACATTCTGTTTGACTTTAGGGCTAATTTTCGGTTCGGGCACGAGATTTTTTTGCTCGTTTGAGAAGAAAATCGATGCGACTTTCCACATCCTGGTTCTTGTCACGCGTAAAATGCAGTTCCGGAACGTGGCGCAGGCTCAGCCGGCTCGCCAGTTCGTGGCGGAGGAAGCCGCCGGCGTGTTCCAGCGCGGCCAGCGATGCGTCCTGTTCCGTCTCGCTGCCGCGCAGCCCCACCCGGACGGTGGCATGGCGCCCGTCCAGGCTTAGGTGGACTTCGGAAACGTCCACCGCCAGCAGCCGCGGGTCGGCGGTTTCGAAGCCGATGATCTCGCTCAGCTCCTCCCGGAGCGCTTCGGAAACGCGAAGTGTGCGCCGTTCATCCATGGTGCCTCGCGCAGTTCGCGTGCCTGGGCGCCAAGGGTTGAGCCACAATGCTGTTCACTTCAATCGTGGCGCAGGCTGTCCAGCCTGCGGAGCCGGGAGCCATCTCGGCTTTCCTTCCCGTCACCGCGGCATGTTTTTCAACGGAGCGGTTGGTACGGTAATTTCCTGACCAGGCCCCAGCCTGAAGGGCGACAGAGAGTAGCCCACGGCGCAAGCCATGGGTCCGAGTCGCAGCCAACACAGCCCCCGGATGGGGGCGGAAGAGCGGCCCTGGTTCTCTCATGCCAGCCACTCCACAGTCGCTTCGGCCAGCTCCCCGCCGAGCAGCGAGGCGGCCTCCTCTTCCACCGACCGCAGCACTTTTTCGGCGTGGACGCGGTCGCTCGAAACGGTAACGGCGGCCACCGCGGCGCGCTGCCACAGGTCCTGATGATCGATCTCCGCCACCGCGACGTTGAATTTGCCGCGCAGGCGCGCTTTCAGCCCTTCCACCACGTGACGCTTGTCCTTGAGGGAATGCGAGTTTTCCAGCCGCAATTCCAGAGTCAGAACGCCGACGACAGCCATGGCATCAGGCAAAGACCTCGGTGGCGACGCGCTCGGTGACGAACGCCTCGATCGCGTCGCCCTGCTTGACGTCGGCGAAGTTCTCGAGCGTAATGCCGCATTCCTGGCCGCTCTTGACCTCGCTCACGTCGTCCTTGAAACGGCGCAGGGAAGCGATTTTGCCGGTATAGACCACCACGTTGTCGCGCAGCAGGCGCACTTCGGAACGGCTCGGAATCACGCCGTCCTGCACCAGGCATCCGGCTACGTTGCCCACCTTGGAGATGCGGAAGGTTTCGCGCACCTCCGCTTTGCCCTTGTAGACTTCGCGGAAAACCGGCTCCAGCAGGCCGCTCATGGCGGCCTTGATCTCGTCGGTGAGGTTGTAAATGATCGTGTGCAGGCGGATGTCCACCTTCTCCTGCTCGGCAAGGGCGGAGGCGGCGCGCTCCGGCCGCACGTTGAAGCCGATGATGACGGCGTTCGATGCCGACGCCAGCAGCACGTCGCTTTCGTTGACCGCGCCCACGCCGGCGCGAATCACCCGCACCTTCACCTTTTCGTTGGAAAGCTTCTGCAGCGCTTCCGTCAGCACTTCGGCGGAGCCGCCCACGTCGGCCTTGAGGATGATCGGCAGCTCCTTGATCTCGCCGGCCTCCATCTGCTTGTGCAGTTGATCGAGGGTGAGCCGCGCGGACTTGGCCATCGCCGCCTCGCGGTCCTTGAGGTCGCGGAACTTGACGATCTGCTGCGCCTTGGCGGTGTCGGTCACCACCTGGAAATCGTCGCCCACTTCGGGCAGCGAGCCCAGCCCCAGCACCTCCACCGGAGTGGCGGGTTCGGCTTTGCGGATTTGCGTGCCGCGATCGCTGATCATGGCGCGCACCTTGCCGAATACCGCGCCGCAGATGAAGAAGTCGCCCACGCTGAGCGTGCCGTTGCGCACCAGCACGGTCGCCACCGGCCCGCGGCCGCGATCCAGTTGGGCTTCGAGCACGGTGCCCATGGCCGGCCGCGTAGGATTCGCCTTCAGGTCCAGCATGTCGGCCACCAGCAGAATCATCTCGAGCATCAGCTCCAGACCCACCTGCGTCTTGGCGGACACTTGCACCATCACCGTGTCGCCGCCCCAGTCCTCGGCCAGCAGGCCGCGGTCGGCGAGCTGTTGCTTGATGCGTTCCGGCTGCGCGTCCGGTTTGTCGATCTTGTTGATCGCGACGATAATCGGCACGCTCGCCGCTTTGGCGTGGTCGATGGCTTCGAGCGTCTGCGGCATCACGCCGTCGTCGGCCGCCACCACCAGCACCACGATATCGGTGACCTTGGCGCCGCGGGCGCGCATGCGGGTGAACGCCTCGTGGCCCGGCGTATCGATGAAGACGATCTTGCGGCCGTTCATCTCCACCTGGTAAGCGCCGATATGCTGGGTAATGCCGCCGGCCTCGCGCGCCGCTACGTTGGCTTCGCGGATGGCGTCGAGCAGCGAGGTTTTGCCGTGATCCACGTGGCCCATGATGGTCACCACCGGCGCGCGCCTCACCAGGTCCTTGGTTTCTTCCGCCTCTTCCACCGCCTGCATGGCCTCTTCTTCATAGCTCACGGTGGCCGTGGAGGCGCCGAAATCGCGTGCGATTTCGGTGGCCAGTTTCATGTCCAGCGTCTGGTTGATGGCGATGTAAATGCCGCGCTCGAACAGCTTGCCGATGATGGTGGCTGCCTTGATATCGAGTTTCTCGGAGAGTTCCTTGAGGGTGATGCCCTCGGAGATAGTGATTTCGCGGCTGATCGGCGGCGGACCGGAAGCCACCTGGCGGCGCGTGGCGGGCCGCAGCGTCTTTTCTTCCTCGATGCGCTCGCGCTGCTGGCGGGCCGGGCGCTTGTCGAACCGGCCGCGCGGCTGGTCCATCGGCGGCGGAGCCATGCCGGGACCCAGCGGCCCGCGCGGCGTGGTCGGATGCTGCGGACGCGGACCGGGACGGCCCACCGGCGCGGCAGTGCGCGGTCCCTGCCGGGCCACCATCGGCTGCCCGGGGCGGATCGGCCCGCGGTAAATCGGTTGACCGGGCGTGGGCGCGCCCGGGGCGCGGGGCACTCCGGGACGCGGCGCCGAGGGCAGCGCCGGCATCGCCGGCCGGGGCGAGCTCAATCTCGCCGCCAGGTCGGGACGCGGCGGCACCACCGGGCGCACTGCCGGCTGGCCCGCCAAAGGCCGCGCGGCCGCGCCGGGAACTGTGCTATGAGCTTCTGCCGGAGGACGCGGCGCGGGTTGGCGCGGGCCGGAGGGCATGGGGCGCCCCGTCTCCGGCAGCGTGGCCGGCATCGGCGCGCGCGGGCCGGACAGGATCTGGCCGGGACGCGGCGTACTGGCGGCGCCTGGAATCGGTCTCACCGGCAGCGACGCCAATCTTCCAGGGGCGATCACTGCCACCGGTGGCGTCGGTCCCGCCGGTCTAGGCGCCGCGGGCGGCGGCGCGCCAGGCACTGCAATCGGCGGATGAATCGGCCTTCCGGTAGCTAACGGCGGGCGAATGGGTGCGCCGCCGGCCGCTGGGTGCGCTTCGCCGGCCGGCGCCGGCGCTTCCGTCTGTCCTTCTTCCGGCTCGGCGCCGGCTTCCGGCGCGGCCGCTTCCGGGCGCGTCTTCGCCGCTAGCCGTTCGGCTGGTTCCCCTGGCGCCGCCGGTTCCGCCACTGCCGGCTCCTCCTCCGGGATCTCGTGGCCCAATAGCCGGCGCAGCTTGACCGCCACGTCTTCGTCGATGGAGCTCGAGTGCGTCTTCTTCTCCGTGACACCCAGCTCCGGCAGCCGGTCCAGGATCTCGTGGGCCTTGACTTCCAACTCCCGTGCCAGCTCGTTGATTCGAATCTTTTTCATAGAAAAAGCAACCGACTCTTACCGCCTAGATGCACCTCACTCGCCATGATTCTCCGGGGCGCCCTCCCCGGCATCGCCGGGGCTGACCTCAGGGCCCGCTCCTGGCTGATTGTGAGTGGGGGAACCCGCGTCTTCTATCCTATCAAACTGCTCCGTTTGCGCCGCCTCCGGCGCGCCCGATTCCGGCTCCGCGCCGGCCGGCTCCGCCTCGGCTGGCGCCGCCGCTTCCGCTTCAGCGCCTTCCGCCGCTTCCGCTTCGGCGCCTTCCGCCGCTCTCGCTTCAGCGCCTTCCGCCGCTTCCGCTTCAGCGCCTTCCGCCACTTCCGCTGCGGCGCCTTCCGCCGCTTCCGCCGGCGCCGCCGCTTCTGCTGCGGCGCCGGGCTCCGCTTCGGCTGGTGCGGCCGCGGTCTCCTCCGCCGCCAACTGGCCTCCGGCCGCTTCCGCCGGCTGTTCGAACTGGGCGTAGTAGGCGTTGACGCATTCGAAAATCTTTTCCACGCCGCGCGGACCGATTCCTTGAATTTCTTCGAGCTGCTCCGGCGTCATGCCGCCTAGCTTCTCGATGGTGCCGATGCCTGCCTCGAGCAGCTTCTCGACGGTCTTTTCCGCCAGGCCGAAATCGATCAGCACCGAAACCGGCGCACCCGGCGCCACCATGGCGGCCATCTGCGACTCCACTTCCTGCCGCTTTTCTTCTTCGCTCTTGATGTCGATCTTCCAGCCCAGCAGCTTGGCGGCGAGGCGCACGTTCTGCCCCTTCTTGCCGATAGCCAGCGAAAGCTGGGAATCGTCGACGATCACTTCCATCTGTTTCTCGACCGGATCGACGATGCTGATCTTGCTCACCTTGGCGGGACTGAGCGCATGGGTGGCGAACACCACCGGGTCTTCCGAGTACTCGATGATGTCGATCTTCTCCCCGCGCAGCTCGCGGATGATGGACTGCACGCGCATGCCCTTCATGCCGACGCACGCGCCGACGCTATCCACGTCGCGGTCGCGGCTCTGCACGGCGATCTTGGTGCGCTCGCCGGCTTCGCGCGCACAGCCCTTGATCGACACCGTTCCATCGTAAATTTCCGGCACTTCCTGTTCGAACAGGCGCATCACCAGTTCCGGCGCCGCGCGTGACACCAGCACCCCCGGCCCCTTGCTGGCCTTATCCACCAGCCGAATCACGCACCGCACCCGGTCGCCCACCGAGTAGCTCTCCAGGCGCGACTGCTCCTTCTTGGCCAGCTTGGCCTCCGTTTTGCCGAGATCGAGCACGTACTCCGGGCCTTCCACCCGCTTGACGGTGCAGTTGACCAGCTCGCCCGCGCGCCCGGAGTACTCGTTGTAAACGGTTTCGCGCTCTGCCTCGCGCACTTTCTGGAAAATCACCTGCTTGGCGGTCTGGGCGGAGATCCGGCCCAGTTGTTCGGTGTTCTTCGTGATACGGATTTCCGATCCGATTTCGGCATCCGCCTGGATACGCCGCGCTTCCGCCAGAGTCATCTCGTGGACCGGGTCTTCCACCACCTCGACCGCTTTCTTTACTGCGAACAGATGGATGGCGGCGGTCTTCGGATCCATCTCCGCCACATAGTCTTCGTTGGTGCGGTAGTGTTTGCGGGCGGCGATCAGCATGGCATCCTTCACTGCGTCGAAGATGATCTGCGGATCGATGCCTTTTTCCTTGCTTAGGATTTCGATGGATTGAAAGATGGTTTCCAAAGTGCCCTCGTCCTTGCGATAGAAATTTCTGTTGGTTCTTGGTCTCCCGGCGGGCTTACCACTCGAACTTCAGGTTGGCCTTCTGGATCTCGTCCAGTGCCACCTTCAGGGGCGTCTGGCCGCCGGTCTCCAGCGTCACGCGGCCATCCTCGAAACCGGCCAGCGTGCCTTCCCAGTTGCGGCGTCCCTCCACCGGCTGGCGCAGCACCACTTTGATCTTCTTCCCCCGGAAGCGCACAAAGTCGCCTGGCTTGGCGAGTTTGCGCTCCACTCCGGGAGAGCTGACCTCCAGCGTGTAGCGGCCGCCCGGCACCACATCCTCGACATCCAGAATCGTGCCCACCTGCTGCGAAACCAGTTCGCAATCGCCGTGGGTAACGCCCTGCGGTTTGTCGATGGAAATGCGGACGAGGCGGCTCGCACCGCCGCCCTTCACCGCGACTTCGACCACCTCCAGGCCCTCGGAGGCCGCCACGCGCGCGGCGATTGCTTCGATCCTGGATGCCACGTCGTCCTGCATTTCCCTTAAAATCATTGATCGCCAACAAAAAAGTGGGCTTTCGCCCACTCCCTTGGTTCGTCAATACTTTCTTAGTATAGCGCGGCTAGCCCGGATTTGTCAGCTCTCAGCATCCTCAGCGGTCGCAACGCGGCTGTCTCGCCGTCGGAGCTGGCGTCTCGGCCGCTTGCCCGGCACAATTTCGCCTGCCCCGTCCGGCCGCCGGCGAAAGGGTGCACGATATAAAAGTGGATCTCTTTCCAGCGTCAGGCGCGCCTTTAAGCTCCATAGGAGCGAAAGAAAATACCCACGGCGCAAGCCGTTGGGATAAGTCGGCGGTGGGGCTGGCAGAGAGTAACCAGATTCCACACGGCTTGCGCCGTGGGCTATTGTCTTTCGCCCTTCGGGCTGGCGCCGCCTTGCGTACCTATACGCTCAGATACCAGCGGATTTCCTCGGAATCGAAGACGCCACCATTTTCATGTCGCGCGCCCCGCCGAAAACGGCATCCCGGTGCTGCTAAACTGACAGCTATGAGGGTTCTCGCGGCCGCGTCATTGTTGTTGCTCGCCGGCACTCTGGCATTCGCGCAAAAAAGGCACGACGTTGAGATTCTGGAAGCCAAAGCGCGGCGCGTCGAGGAAGGACGCATTTCGCTGGACGGCCGGGTTCGCGTCACCTCCGGGAAGTCTGTCAAAGGCTTATCGCTCACCTTTGATTTTCTGACTTCTGACGGGGAGCTGCTGAGCAGCGAGAAAGCCGCCGTGGACGATGACGTCATCAAACGGGGCGACGATTCTCCTTTTCACGTCGAGACCGAAAATCCTCCCGGCTCGGTTCGTTTCAAGATCCGCGCGTTCGACGGCGACGGCCGGCAACTGCGCGTGGGTAACGACGGTCCCTTTGTGATCGATTGAACCCCTCCTCCGGCGCCTGGGTATCTCAATCCAGTTTTTAGCCCTTTCACGGGGGGCTCTCATAGCAGTACTATAGTGTGCATAGGGAGGGGCCATGGGACCGTTGTCACGAGTCGCCCTTGCGCCGTACCAGGACGAGCACCTGGCGGTTGATTTTGAACATCGGACCGTTGCGCTGGATTCCCGTCCCGTCTGTCTGACGCGGAAGGAATATGCGCTGCTGGCACTGCTGGTAAGCAATGCCAGCGAAATCGTTCCGCGCCACTCATTATTGTGGGAAATCTGGGGCTACGGTGCCGGCATTCGCACCCGAACGCTGGATGTTCACGTGCGCCGCGTACGTAAGAAACTAGGCGGATACGCCGACCAGTATATAGAGACCATTTTCGGCATCGGCTACCGCTTCCAACCCTTCCGCATCGTCCGCCCTCGCCAGGAAGTCGACGAAGGCCCGGTGGCCGGCGTAGCATGAGCTGGGCGCTGCGGGCCGCCGCGACGGGGATGGGTCGCCGATGATGAGACGCGTTGTGCTGTTAACCGCCGTGGCCGCTTCGAGCCTGGCGGCGCAGCAGTGGGCCCTCGACAACCTCGAAAAGTCGCCGCGCCATCGCGAATGGGTGACGGTGAAGCACGATGGCCGCTCCGTCGAAACCTTCGTCGTGTATCCGGAATCCGCCGCCAAGACCCCGGTGGTGCTCATCATCCACGAGATCTTTGGAATGACCGATTGGGTCCAGGATCTGGCGGACCAGGTGGCCGAGGCCGGCTACATCGCCGTGGCGCCGGACCTGCTCTCCGGCATGGCTCCCAACGGCGGCCGCACCAAGGACTTCGCGCCCAACGCCGTGATCGAAGCCGTCAGCCATCTCAACCCGGACCAGATAACCGCCGATTTGAACGCCGTCGCCGATTACGCCCTCAAATTGCCGGCGGCCGACGGCAAGCTGTTCGTGGCGGGCTTCTGTTGGGGTGGCGCGCAGAGTTTCCGCTTTGCCACCAACCGTCCGAACCTGAAAACCGCGTTCGTGTTTTACGGCGGGCCGCCCGCGGCCGATGCCATGGCACGCATTGACGCGCCGGTCTACGGTTTCTATGCCGGCAACGACGCCCGCATCGGCGCCACCATTCCCGCCACCAAAGAGCAAATGGCCGCCGCCCATAAGCAGTACGATCCCGTGGTCTACGATGGCGCCGGCCACGGCTTCATGCGCGCCGGCGAAGACCCCGCCGGCAGCGAAGCCAACCAGAAGGCCCGCGCCGCCGCGTGGGCGCGGTGGAAGAAGCTGCTGAAAGAACGGTCGCAGTAAGCTTGTGGGGCAGGTTGGTAACCTGCGCGCCGAATGCCATTCGGCGCACCGGGCGCAGCCCGGCGTTTACCGGACGCGCTCGCGATTTAGCCGGCGGACCACTTTCGGAATCTCTGCCACGGGCCGAGACCCGCATGTCCCAGCAGGATCGGACCTTGCGGTTGAGCGATCATGCCACAGGACTCCTAACTCTTAAATACGCACGAGGGCTGTAGCTAGCGTCGGTGGTACTAACGCGTTGCGCACTGACCCGTCACGCGGCCAGGCAGCGTTCACAGATCTTCCCAAGAATCCTTGCGCCAGTCCTGTCAGCGGCTTCCGCGGAAATTGCGACTCGATAGCGCCGGTTTTCCAGGCGGGTGCGCGATCCTGAGAGTGGGATTCGGCCAGCATCCTCAACTTGGGACTCGGGCAGAATCGCGCAAAAAACAGAGGTTTAGCCCTTTGCTTTCGTCAGATTCTTGCGCGATTCTGCCCAAATCCCCTGGAGCGCACGTGACAGAACAACGGACCGATACGCCGCCCGCCGCGGCCGCCCCCAATCTGGACCAGTGGCTGGGCCGCCGCGAGGCCTTTGGTGCCATGGCCGGACGCTGCTCCGCCGCCGAAATCGAATGCATCCGCCGCATTCGCAATCAAAAACTCTATCGGGCTCACTCCCGCAACTGGAATGAGTTTTGCGACAAACAATTGGGCGCCAGCCGCCGCACCGTCGATCTGAGCATCGCACTCTTCGACGAACTCGGGCCAGCCTATTTCCACCTCGCGCAACTGGTGCGCATCACGCCCGCCGAGTACCGCCAGATCGCGCTGCGGATCGACGCCGAAGGCCTCGATGCCGGCGGCGAAACCATTCCGCTGGTGCCGGAAAACCGCGCCCGCATCGCAGCCATCATCGGTGAAGTACGCCACAAAGCCAGGAAGGCGCCGCCCCTACCCAAGCCAGGCGGCTTTGAGGCCGCGCTCGAACATTGTCAGGCCGCCGCGGTTCTCCTGGAAACCCTCTTCAGCCCGCCGCCTTTCGAGCGCCAACTCCTGATGGTGGCCACGCTCAACCGCATCCGCGATGCCGCCGCCCGCCTGGGAATTATGGGCCCCGACGCGCAACTGCCGCCGCGGCGGTAGCGCAAGGTCGCGCCAACGTTCTCGTTTCGGTTTAGGTCGTCCGTGCCGGTCTGTTTCAGGCTATTGCGAGCGGAGCAATCGGGGAACCGCCCTTGATTGACACCCCTACCTCTCGCTGTTAGCCTGAATTTTCATGTCACAGGCGTTGCTGCGGCGTACAGCGCTGAACTCCGTCCATCGGGCGCTGTGCGCCAAAATGGTCGATTTCGGCGGGTGGGATATGCCGGTTCAGTACTCCGGCATCATCGAAGAGCACATGGCGGTGCGCAAATCGGTGGGCGTGTTCGATGTCAGCCACATGGGCGAAATCGAGATCCACGGGCCCCAAGCCGCGCAACTGACCGACTTCGTGACTACGAACGCAGTTCACAAGCTGCAGACCGGCCAGGCGCATTACTCCGGGCTGCTCTACGAGCATGGCGGCTTCGTGGATGACATCCTGGTGCACAAAGTGGCCGCCGACCATTTCTTCCTCTGCGTCAACGCCTCCAACCAGGAGAAGGACTACGCGCACATCCGCGCGCACGTCCGCTACGACGCCACCGTCGAGCTCTCGAGCGACCGCTACACCCAGCTTGCCATCCAGGGCCCGCAAGCCCGCGCCACATTGCAAAAATTGACGCCGGTCGATTTGAGCGCCATTAAATATTACTGGTTCGCCGATGGCGAGGTGGCGGGCGTGCCCTCGCGCATCGCTCACACCGGTTACACTGGCGAAGACGGCTTCGAAATCTACATCCCGCCCGCCGAATCCGAACGCATCTGGGCGCTGGTGCTGGAGGCGGGCGCGGAATTCGGCATCAAACCCTGCGGGCTCGGCGCGCGCAACACGCTGCGCCTGGAAGCCAAGATGGCGCTCTACGGGCACGAAATCGACGCCACCATTTCGCCGCTCGAGGCCGACCTCGCCTGGATCGTCAAGCTCGATAAAGGCGAATTCGTGGGCCGTGAGGCGCTGGTCCGCCAGAAAGAAGCCGGCCTGCGGCGCAAGCTCACTGGATTTGAAATGCGCAGCCGGCCGATTGCGCGCGATGGCTACGAAGTGCAAGTGAATGGCGCCGCCGCCGGATGGGTCACCAGCGGCTCGCCCGCGCCGGCATTGAACAAGAACATCGGCCTCTGCTATCTGCCCGTGGAATTCGCGCGGCCGGGCATTCCCATCCAAGTCATCGTCCGCGGCCAACCCGCCGATGCGATGACCGTCGAAACCCCGTTTTACAAGCGAGCGAGATGACCATGTATCCAGAAAACTTTCGATACACGAAGGAACACGAATGGGTCCTGGTGGAAGGCGGCATCGGCACCATCGGGATCACCGATCACGCCCAGCAGGAGCTCGGCGACATCGTTTATGTAGACTTGCCTAAGCCCGGCACGCGCGTGGAGCAGGGCAGGTCGCTGGGATCGGTGGAATCCGTCAAGGCGGTGTCCGATATTTACTCGCCCGTCTCGGGCGAAGTGACCGAGATCAACCCGGTCCTGGCCGACGCGCCCGAAAAGCTCAACGAGGATCCGCACGGCGCGGCCTGGCTGGTGAAGATAAAGCTGGCCGCGCCCGGCGAATTGCCGGAGCTGATGACCGCAGCCGAATATCAAAACTACATAGGAGCCGAAAAGTAGTTGCGCTACCTGCCGAAATCCGATTCCGAACGCCGCCAGATGCTGGATGCTTGCGGGGTGGCGTCGGCTGAAGACCTGTTTGCCCACTTGCCGGAGGCGGTGCGGTTGCGCCGCCCGCTGGATCTGGCGCCGGGCGTTTCCGAATACGAAATCGTCGACTATTTCCGCCAGCGGGCCGCCGAAAACGCCAACGGCTACGCGTCGTTTCTGGGCGCGGGCGTGTACCGGCATTATCGCCCGGTGCTGGTGGATACGGTGGTTTCGCGCGGCGAGTTTCTCACTTCGTACACGCCCTACCAGGCCGAAATCTCGCAGGGCACGCTCACCACCATCTTCGAATTTCAGACCATGATCTGCCAGCTCACCGGCATGGATGTGGCCAACGCTTCCATGTACGATGGCTCGACCGCGGTGCCGGAAGCAGCCATGATGGCGGCGCGTATCACCGGCAGGCACCGCGTGCTGGCTGCGCGCACCGTGCACCCGGAGTATCGCGAAGTGCTCCGCACCTACGCGCGGCACCAGGGGATGCCGGTGGAAGAGTTCGGCTACGCGAAGGATTCGGGCGCGATCGACCTGGAAGATCTGGAGCGCAAGATCGACGAGCAGACCGCCGCGGTGATCGTTCAATCGCCCAATTTCTTCGGCGTGATCGACGACGTGAAAGCGGCGGCGGAAATCGCCCACCGCCGGGGCGCGCTTTTGGTCATGGTGTTCACCGAGGCCGTCTCGCTGGGCATTCTGGAGCCGCCGGCGGATGCCGATATCGTGGCCGGCGAGCTGCAATCGTTCGCCATTTCGCCGAGCTATGGCGGTCCCTACGCCGGCATCATCGCCACGCGGGAAAAGTTCGTCCGCCAGATGCCGGGCAGGCTGGTGGGCCAGACCGTGGATACGCACGGCAACCGCGCCTTCTGCCTGACGCTTTCCACCCGCGAGCAGCATATCCGCCGCGAGAAAGCCACCTCCAACATCTGCACCAACCAGGCGCTCATCGCACTGATGGCCACCGTCTTCATGACCGTTTACGGGAAAGTGGGTCTGCGCGAGTTGGCGCTGCAAAACACCGCCAAGGCGCACTATCTGGCCGGAAAGCTGCACGCCACATTCAGCGGAAAGTTTTTCAATGAGTTCGTGGTCAAGTGCGGGAATCCGGAGGCGGTCAACAAAGCCCTGCTCAAGAAAAAGATCATCGGCGGTCTGCCCTTGGGCCGCTTCTATCCGGAGTTGGCCGATTCGATGCTGGTCTGCGCCACCGAGATGACGCGCCGCGCAGAGATGGACGAACTGAGCCAGGCCTTGGGCGCGCCGGCCGCCGAGGAGGTGCTGGCGTGATCCAGAAAGTCCGCAGTCACCCCTCGCAGAACGAAGCTCTGCTATTCGAGCGCAGCTCGCCCGGCAAGCGCGCCTGGCAGCTTCCCGAGCTGGATGTGCCCGCCGTGGACGCGGCCGAGGCGCTGGGCTCCGCCAACGTGCGCGATGAGATCCCCGGCTTCCCCGAAGTGAGCGAGGTGGAAGCCATCCGCCATTTCACGCGCCTTTCCACCTGGAACTACGCCATCGATCACGGCATGTATCCGCTGGGTTCCTGCACCATGAAATACAACCCGCGCATTAATGAGCTGGTGGCGCGCATCGAGGGCCTGGCGTGGGCGCATCCTTATCAACCCGAGGCTCTGGCGCAGGGCGCGATGGAAGTGATGGCGCGCCTGGAAGCCGCGCTCGCCGAAATCACCGGCATGGATGCGGTGACTCTGCAACCTTCGGCCGGCGCGCAGGGAGAGCTGACCGGCATCCTGCTGATTCGCGCGGCGCTCCAGAAGCGCGGCAACCCGCGCCGCAAAATCCTCATTCCCGATTCCGCGCACGGCACCAATCCCGCCACCGCGACGATTGCCGGATATGTGGTGGAGAACGTGAAATCGACTGACACCGGCGTGCTGGACCTGGAAGCGCTGGCGCATGCGGTCGACAAAGACGTGGCGGCGCTGATGGTGACCAACCCCAACACGCTGGGCGTCTTCGAAGAGAACATCGTCCAGGCGGCGGAAATCCTGCACGCTAAGGGCGCCATGCTTTACATGGATGGCGCCAACATGAACGCCCTTGTGGGGATTGCGCGGCCCGGCGATTTCGGCGTCGACGTGATGCACCTCAACCTGCACAAGACGTTTTCCACGCCGCACGGCGGCGGAGGTCCCGGCGCCGGCCCGGTGGCCGTCAAGAAGGCGCTGGAGCCGTTCCTGCCCACGCCGCGCTTAAAGCGGGTGCGCGGCAAGTGGGCCTACGATTTCAAGCGCAAGCACTCCATCGGCCGCGTGCGCGCTTTCTACGGCAACTTCGGCGTGCTGGTGCGCGCGCTGGCTTACATCCTGGCGCACGGCGGCCCCGGATTGCGCAACGCCACGGTGGATGCGGTGCTCAACGCGGTCTACATCCGCAAACAGCTCGAGCCATACTTCGACCTGCCGTACCCTGCGCCCAACATGCACGAGGTGGTTTTCAGCGACGAGCGCCAGGCCAAGGTCGGCGTCCGCACGGGCGATCTGGCCAAGCGGCTGATCGACTACGGCTTCCATCCCTACACCGTCAGCTTCCCTCTCATCGTGCACGGCGCGCTGATGATCGAGCCCACCGAAACCGAAAGCAAGCTGGAGCTGGATCAATTCATCGACGCCATGATCTCCATCGCCAAGGAAGTCGAGACCGATCCGGAGATGGTGAAACAGGCGCCCCACTCGACGCGCACCAGCCGCGTGGATGAGGTCGCCGCCGCGCGCAAGCCGGTGCTCCGATGGAAGCCGGCGTGAAGGCCAAGAACGATAGCCACAGATGGACACAGATGAACACAGATTAAAGAGAACTCGCTCATCCGTGTTCATCTGTGTTTATCAGTGGCTCACAGACTTTTTCAACAACCCCTCCGGCAAGCGCCTCAAGCGCGACCTGCTGTTGCTGGCCGCTTTCACGCTAGCGCTGCACGCGCCTTTTCTACGGCAGCCGGTGCAGGGCGACGAAGTCAACTACCTTGATATGGCGGCCCACGTTCTGAAGCAGCCGCTGACGCCGCTCAACTTCCAGTTCGTTTTCACCGGCCGCATGGTGGATGCGGCGGGCCATCCGCATCCGCCTTTGAACGCTTACATTCTGGCCGCGGCATGGCTGCTGCGCGGCCACTTCTCGGTCTTCTTTTTTCACTGCTTCTACCTGCTGTTCACGCTGGCGATCAGCCTCGCCGCTTACGCATTGGCGGCGCGCTTCACCTCGCGGCCGCTCTGGGGCGCGCTGTTGATCGCGGCGTCGCCCATCGTGCAGGTCAACACCAACACGCTGGCCGGACCGGAAGCACCCGCGCTGGCATTGCTGCTGATCGGCGCCGCGGCGTTTTTCGGAAGCTGGTTCTGGATCGCCGGAATCGCGCTGGCGCTCGCCGGCATGACGGCGCTGCAAGCGCTGGCGCTGCCGCCGATTTTGCTGCTGGCATATTTCGTTAAGCGCGAGGGCGCGGCGACGGCAAGCGGGCCGGGCGTGCCCGGCCCCTACACGTGGATTCGGATTCCGCCGCGCGCCGCGTGGTGCGCGCTGGCGGCGCCGTATGTCGCGCTCGGCGGGTGGCAGGCGCTGCAGTGGGCGCTTACCGGCCGGCTTCCCGCCGCCGTGCTGTTCGGCTACGCCAGCAGTCCCAGCCTGTCGCGCATCGGCTTGAAGGGTGCAAGCGCGCTGGCGCTGCTCGAACACCTGGGCGTGCTCGTCACCCTGGTTCCGCTAGCCTGGCGCCGCCTGTGGGGCTTGGCTCCCGGCCTGCTGGCTGGTTATCTGGTGACGGATTATCCATGGTGGGAGCGCGCGCTGCTGGTGATCTTCGTGGCCCTCGGCGTCAACGCGCTGGTCTGGCTATGGGAAGCCCGGCGGCGGCAACCCGTGCTGGCCGCGTGGTGCCTGCTTTATTTTGCTTTCGCGTGCGTGGCGTTCTTCGCCGGCGCGGCGCGCTACCTGCTGCCACTGGCGGCGCCGATGGTGCTGCTGTTTGTGCTCCAGTTCCGCGACCGGCCGCGCGTGCTCTGGCTGGCGCTGGCGCTGAACCTTTTGCTTGGTCTCAACATTTCCTTCGCCGCGTATGAATTCGCGCGCGTCTACGCCCGCGCCGCGCCTCCGCCGGGACGCCCGTTTCTGGTCAACGGCGAGTGGGGCTTTCGCTATTACATGGTGGCGCGAGGCGGGCAGCCGCTGGAGGCGGTGAGCGTGCCCACTCCGGGCGAGTGGATCGTGGCCTCGCAGCTTTCGCTCGCCGGCAAGTATGACAGCCTCGCTGAAGAGATCGCCACGCCGCTGCGGTCGGTGGATTTGCGCGTGCGCACGCCGCTGCGCCTGGTGGACCGCCGCGCACATTCCGGCTTCTCTTCGGTGTCTATGGGACTGCTGCCTTTCTCGTTCTCGAACCGGCCGCTCGACCGCATCACTTACTCGCGAACGTCGTCTTTCCTTTATGCGCCTGTGGAGTGGACGCCCACGCAGTTCTCCGGCCACTTGGTTTACTTACCTGCTCCGGGCGCTACGCGCGCCGCCTTCCGCCTGCCGCTCGGGTCAAAGGGAACGCTTCACTTTGCGCTCTTCGGCAATGGGCAGGGGCAGGCGTCGTTTCGCATCCAGCGTGTCTCAGGGGAAATCCTGTTCGACGAGACCGCGCAGGTTGCCGGTGACTTGTGGGAGCCTCACACGCTGCCGCTGGCGGGAATCGGCGAAGCACTCTTTTCCATCGATGCCCCAGCCGCTGTCCGCGCAGGCTGGGGAGAAATGGCGATCGATTCCAATCGCTCCGCGCCTGAACTGCCCGGGGCGAGGCCGGAGTTACTGTCCTACTTAAACCTGGGCGACATACGCAGCCGGCCGCAACTGGTTTCCGGCTGGTACGCGATCGAAGATGGCGCCTGGCGCTGGATGGCGCCGGAAGCGGAGGCGACGCTGGCGCCGCCGCCGCTGGATGCTCCGGCGCAATTCGAGCTGCAACTTTTCTTCCCGCCCGATTTCATGCGTCGCGCCGGCAGCCCAGTCACTGTTTCCGTGATGCTGAACGGCAAGCCGTTCACTTCAGCTTTCTACTATGAACCCGGCGCGCATCGCCTGGCCAAGCTCGTCCCCCGCGAGTTACTCGGCGAGTTACTAACCCGTCCCGCCACCAGCGTGAGCATCCGCGTGAGCCCGTATCTCCCGCCCAGCGCCACAGACCAGCGCGCCCTAGGCGCCGTGGTGCAGGGACTGGGATTTGTGGCGGGGCAGTAGCGACGCGGCTCGGGAGCACATAATTGTCCAGCGCTCAATTCTCAACCGGCACTTTGTCCCGGTCCTATTGTACGATTCAGTCAGGATTAACACGAAGCATCGAAAAAGATGCCCATCGTATCCTAAACCTGGGGAGCGGCGATCACCAGTATGGGAAGTGCAGGAGGAAGCGGGCCGAACCAGAGTCCAGGCGCCAATCCGGCAGGCAAGCGGATGGTCTTCTGCGTGAAGTCCAGCGCGAGCTACGATTCCCTCAGTAGCTCGAAGAACCGCTCCCGGCTCATGCCGGATGTGCGGAGCAAATTCTTGATGATGAAGACCGGCACAGCTTCTTGATGATGAAGACGGGCACAGCCTTGTAGGTGGGAATCACCAGTGGGCGCCGCACGCCGGGTTTGACGTAGATGCGGTGATCGCCTTCCTGCCGGTAAAAGGCGAATCCGTCCTGTTGGAATACGCGAATGAGGGTCTGGTAGGGAACCGGGCGGATGGCAGGCATGCCGCTACGTCACGGTCATCGTGAGCCGATCGATTGAGACAAACTCCGGGGGGCGCCAGCCATCTCCTTCGGGTTCGTAGCCGGCTTCTTCCAGGATGTCACTCAGCGTGCCCATTTCGGCGCCCGTCGCAAGGAAGCCGCGCACGGCATCGCGGATGTTGTGGCGGGCTTCATCGTCGGTCGCTCCGCAACTCGACAAGTCAAGGGCCGGCACGTACGCGACGTAGGTATCCCCTTCCTTAAAGATGTGCGTATCAAAGGAGAAATCCCGCATACGTCCTCCCGGCTGTTCTCCGCGGCGAAGCCAGCATGCCGTTCGCTTCCAGTGTAGGACGGGGCATTCCGGACCGTCAATCGGTTTTCACCTAAGCCCCCCTTCCGCCCGTTGTATCCTAAACCTGAGGAGCGGCGATCACCAGTATGGGAAGTGGAGGAGCAGGCGGGGCGAACCAGATTCCGGGCACCAATCCGGCGGCGAAGCGGATGGTCTTCTGCGTGAAGTTTCAGCGCGAGATGGAGGGCCTCGACGAGGTGCCGTTCGACGGGCATCCGCTGGGCCAGAAGATTTACGAGCATGTGTCCAAGGAAGCCTGGAAGATGTGGGTCGAGCACATGAAGATGCTCATGAACGAGTACCGGCTCAACCTGGGCACGCAGCAGGCGCAGGAGTTTCTCATCCAGCAGATGGACAACTATTTCTTCGGCGAAGGCGCCGCGCTGCCCGCGGATTTCGTGCCGCCGGGGGCCGGGCACTGAGGAAGCGTTCCGTAACAACGGTTGCCGGCTGGAATCGGGTGTTTCATGTCGCAGATCGGGTGACGAATTTCTGGCTGCGGCCGACCGGGCGGGGCATGCCCGGCCCCGACAGGCGGTACAACGTGACCGGGCTCGCGCCCGGTTGCGCCGATTGACAATCGGCGCGCAGGTTATCAACCTGCCCCACAGAGCACATCCGGATGGACAGCCTCACGCACTCGGTCGAAACGAGGGGAGATCTGGCGGCGCTCGATGTGCTGCTGGCCGCGCTGCCCAACCTGCCGGCGGTCTTCGCGCTCTGGCCGGCGGAGGGCGAACCGTACCTCTCGAAAACCGGCATGCTGCGGCGGCGCCTGCTGCGCCTGCTGGCGGAACGCGAGCGCCCTTCGCGCATGCTCAACTTGCGGCAGACCGTGCGCCGCATCGAATATCAGATCACCGGCTCGGCTTTCGAATCTTCCGTGGTGCTCTACCGGCAGGCGCGGCGCCTTTTCCCGGATCGCTATCTGAAGCTGCTCAAGCTGCGCATGCCGCCGTACGTGAAAATCGTGCTCCAGAACGAGTACCCGCGCAGCGTGATTGCGACGCACCTGTCGCGCGCGCCGGGATTGTATTTCGGGCCGTTCCGCTCGCGCGCTTCGGCGGAGCGGTTTGAGTCGCAGTTCCTGGATCTGTTCCAGATGCGCCGCTGCCAGGAAGACCTGGCGCCATCGCCCGAACACCCCGGCTGCATTTACGGCGAAATGAACCTGTGCCTGCGGCCTTGCCAGCAGGTGGTGGGCCCGGCGGAGTACCAGCATGAAGTGGATCGGGTGCTTGAATTCCTGCGCAGCGACGGCCAATCGCTGGTGGGCGCCATCGCAAATTCTCGCGACCGGCTGAGCGAGCAGATGCAGTTCGAAGAGGCGGCCCGCCAGCATAAACGCCTGGAGAAGGTGCAGGACGTGCTGAAGCTGCGCGACGAGCTGGCGCGCGACATCGACCGCCTGCACGGCGTCGCCATCCTGCCTTCCGCCGCACCCGCCGCCATTGAGCTGTGGTTCGTAGCCGGCGGCCAGCTTCAACCCGCGATGCGTTTGGGGTTCGAAGTCGAAGAAGGCAAGCCGGTGTCGCTCGATCAGAAACTGCGCGACCTGCTGGCCACGCTGACGCCGCACCAGTGGAGCGTGCGGGAGCGGCAGGAATGGCTGGCGCTGATGGCGCGCTGGTATTACTCCACCTGGCGCGACGGCGAGTGGCTGGCCTTCGACGACTTCGCCGCGATTCCCTATCGCAAACTGGTCAATGCCATTTCCCGCGTGGCACACGGCGCCGCAGCCGAGCCGCAGTGAGGAAGCGCGGAAAGACTATGGCCACAGATAAACACAGATCAACACGGATAAGGGGAAAAGGATATTAGAATTTTTGATCTGTGTTCATCCGTGCTTATCTGTGGCTAGAAACTGGTTTTCCTGCGATGCCGCTTCAGTTCGCCTTCTGGCGATGGAAAAGTCGTTTGATATCGGGCCAATACTCGCGCGCGAGATTGGTCACTGCGAAGGTGCCCATGCCGGTGCTGCCCCATTCCGCAATCGAGGCAGCGGTACGGTATTGCGGCGGGCTCCAAAGCGTGGCGATTCCCCAACTGCCGTATGCATAAGCGGCGAGCGACCACGCCGGGGTTCGCGATCCATCCTGCCGCCGCGCGGTGACGGTGTTGGTAATCACGTGCGCGGTTCGCCGGAAGAAATTGCCGTGCCCCAATCGGCGGTAGCGCGTGTCTTCGTAGTGAATGGCCTTAACAGTTTCTTCCAGGCCCACCCCAACCACGAACTGCCCGTAAAGTGATGCGACTCGCTTTTCGAAGCCGAGGCGATCTTTGCCCCATTGATCCGGCCAGTCGTGCACCTGCTCCACCAAGGCCGCCGGCAGAGTCGAGGTGAGCGCGCGTACGCTGTACAGCCGCTTCACAAAAGTGCGGAACGAATGCACCTGCACGCCGGAATCCGGCTGGGCCGGGGAGCCGGCCGGCATGGCCGATGCCGGCGGAGCGCTCGGCGCCGCGACCGCCGCGGGCGGCTGCTGCTGCGCGCGGCAACAGACCGCGGCGAGAGCGGCGGCAAGCATGAGCGGAACCGTTTTGCGCAACTGACTTCTTCCCCTGGATGGCGACGGCGCCGAAGGACGAGTCTTTAGTCTATTACGGAACGCCAAGCAGCAGCCTTGCCCTGCCAGCCCCTCTGCAGGCGCGGTGAGGCAGGCGCGGCCCGTTCGACGGCTCCGTGAGGATTGGCTGCCGTAACCGTGTTATCGTAGCAATCGCGCCGCGGGACTGTCCCAACTCCATCTTCAACCGCCGCTCTTCGATCCACAGGATGTTCGAGCCGGTTCGCGAGATCGGCTTCCAGACTCGCGGCCTCCTGCGGCATCCGTCAGCCGGGCGATGTTAGAGGTAAGAGTGTAGATGCCGATTTACGCGTTGACGATCCTGGTGAGCGCCTTTCTGTTGTTCCAGGTGGAACCGGCGATCGGCAAAATCATTCTGCCGTGGTACGGCGGCTCGGCGGCGGTGTGGACGGCCTGCCTGCTGTTCTTTCAAGTGGCGCTGCTGGGCGGGTACCTGTACGCGCACGCCCTGGTCCGCTACTTGAAGCCTCGCGCGCAGACGGTGGTGCATCTGGGGCTGCTGGCCGTGAGCGCGCTGACCCTGGCCGTGTACCCGAGCGCCAGCCTGAAGCCTTACGCTGCGGGCGACCCGACGTGGAGCATCCTGCTGCTGCTCGGGCGCACCATCGGGCTGCCTTACTTCCTGCTCTCGACCACCGGGCCGCTGGTGCAGGCGTGGTACGCGCGGCGCTTCACCGGGCGGATGCCTTATTGGCTGTATGCGCTTTCCAATGCCGGTTCGATGCTCGCCCTGGTCAGCTATCCATTTCTGTTCGAGCCTGTGTTCACTGCCCATCAACAGGCGCGTATGTGGTCGTGGGGATATCTGGCGTTCGTGGTGGTATGCGCCGCGGCGGCGCTCGGCGCGCCCGCTGGGCGAGAACCGGCGCCGGAGGAAACCGGAGCGGCGAAGCCCACGCGGAGGCAGTACGCGCTGTGGCTGGCGCTGCCGGCCTGCGCATCGGCGCTGCTGCTGGCGGTCACCAACCACATGTCACAGAATGTAGCGGCGGTGCCGTTCCTTTGGATCCTGCCGCTCAGCCTCTATTTGCTGAGTTTCATCATGTGCTTCGGCGGCGAGGGCTGGTACCGGCGCAATCCTTATCTGCAGTTGCTGGCGGTGGCGCTGGGGTCGATGGCGTATGCCGCGGCCGACGCGGGCAACATGCCCATCGAGCCGGTGCTGGTGTTGTTTTCGCTCGGGCTGTTCACGTGCTGCATGGTATGCCATGGCGAGTTGGCGCTATTGAAGCCGGAACCCAGGTACCTGACGCATTTCTACCTGATGATCGCGGCCGGCGGCGCGCTCGGCGGCCTGGCGGTCGGCCTGGCGGCGCCGCACGTGTTCGGCGGCTATTACGAGATGCCGCTGGCGCTGGTGGGCTGCGCGGCGTTGATCCTGGCGGTGTTGAAGACGGACCAGGCGCTCGAGTGGTTTCGGCGTTGGACGCAGCCGGCGCCCATCGCCACCTTGGCGCTGACGCTGGCGCTGGCGGCGTATGTCGCCATCGAATTGCAGCAATCGATGAGCGGCGTCCGGCTGCGCGTGCGCAATTTTTACGGTGAATTGACGGTGAAGGACAGCGACCCGCCGACCGCGCCCGATGCCACCCGCACGCTGACGCACGGCACCATCACCCACGGCAATCAATTCCTGAACCCGGCCAGGCGCGACCTGCCCACCACTTACTACGGCCCCGCCACCGGCGTGGGGCTCGCCATTCGCGACCGGGAAACAGATCGGCCATTGCGGGTCGGCGTGATTGGCCTCGGCACCGGGACGCTGGCGGCTTACGCACGGCCGGGCGATTACTACCGCTATTACGAGATCAATCCGTTGGTGGAACGGGTGGCGCGGAGCGAATTCACCTTTTTGAGGGACTGCCGTGGCAAACTGGACGTGGCGATGGGCGATGCGCGCCTTTCCCTGGAGCGCGAACCGCCGGAGAATTTCGACGTGCTGGCGGTGGACGCGTTTTCGAGCGACGCTATTCCTGTCCACCTGCTCACGCGCCAGGCGATGGATCTGTATTTCCGGCATTTGCGCGCGGACGGCATCCTGGCGGTGCACATTTCCAATCGCCACCTGGACCTGGAGCCGGTGCTGGCGGCCGAAGCGCGCTCCAGCGGGCGCCGGGCGCGCCGGGTGGCCACCGAGGACGATGACGACGAGGGAGTATTTGCGGCCACCTGGGTGCTGATCATCGCGCCGCCCGGCGACTTCGACAACGAGATTCGCGCCAATTCCAACCCCATTTCCCAGGTGCGGCCGGTGCGCTTGTGGACCGACGATTACAGCAACCTTTTCCAGATCCTAAAATAGACGTACAATAATGAGTGCCGCGTCCGTCTTTCCCCCGCAGTCCTGGATAATGAGAGTTGCCAGCCGCCTGGTTCGACTCGGGGGGTGTTGTATGCTTTCGATGAGATTCGCAGGAGATATCATGGACGCCGCTACCGCCGCATTCAAAAAGACCGCATTCGTTCTTTCCCTCGCCCTGCTGGCCGCCATGCCGCGGCTGGCACAGGCTGCCACCCCGGCTTTTACAAGCCCAACCAGCAGCACCGTTGTCACGCTGGTGAATGGAGCGGGCTCGATTAGCGTAACCGGCTCCGAAGATACGGGCAGCTCCGCCCAGCCGATTAGCTTCAGCGTCTCGGTAGCCTACCAAACTGGCGATCCGGGCTGGCTTTCGGTGGGCGACGACACCAACGTCAGCGGCGGCTGCACCGGCGGAAGTTATACGTATACGACGCCGATCGCTTACTTGGGGATGGGAGTCGGCTGCAACGCCGGGCGATTGACGTCGGGCAATCACACGGCGTCGGTGACGTTCACCGCGTCGGCGCCCGCGGGAGTCTCCTCGGTGACATTCACGGTCAACTACAACACCAACGGCGGCGCCACCTCGGCTTTGTCGGCGACTCCGGCCAACCTGACCGGCGCCAACGCGATGTCCGCGTCGGTGGGCGGCGAGCAGATAACGACAGTCGCGCTGTCCACAACCAGTTCTTCGCCGGTCGGATTCACCACGTCGTCAGGGGCGAGCTGGCTGACGGTGACGTCAAACACGAGCCAGGTGACCAGCGGGTCACCGGCAACGCTCACCTTTACCGCCAACGCGGCGGGCCTTTCGGTGGTGGGAAGCCCCTATAGTACTACCGCGATTGTGAGTTATGGCAGCGGCCAACAACTCTCCATTTCGGTAACCTTCAACGTGGGCACGGGCCCGGTCAGCCTCAGCCCCGGCGCGCTGTCGTGGACCTACTCGAGCGGCACTCTATCCCCCTCCGCCACGTTTCAGGACGTCACCTTAACCACGCCGAACAACGATAGCTATTCCGCAACGGTCTCCTACCCCAGCGGCGCCCCGGCCACCAACTGGCTGTTGGTGGACAACAGCACCGTCCCCGTGAGCGGTCTCACCAACGGCAATACGCTGGTGATTTCGCTGGCCAATTACGGCAACCTGGCCGCCGGCACCTACACCGGAACGATAACCGTGACGGACACCGGCAATTCCTCCAATAGCGCCTCACTCACGGTCACCTTGACGGTGTCGGGCTCGAGCTCGGGCAGTCTGACAATTTCACCCAGCCCGATCAGTTTGAGTTCGACGAACAGTTACGAGCAGTCGGTGATGGTGACCAGCGTTGCTGGAGGCGCTTTCTCGGCCACGGCCTCCAGTGCGAACAATTGGCTGGGCGTATCGACGAGCGCGAGCAGCATCGTGCCGGGCGCATCGGGCTATTTGACCGTGACCGCCAACACCAGCCTAAGCGGATCGGGAACGTTCAGCGGCATCATCACGGTTACAGTGGGGACGGTGAGCCAGCAGGTGACTGTGAACCTGACGGCCGGCAGCGGTGCTGCCGGGAGTCCTTCGGGTTACGTGGCGCCGACCACGCTCAACCTGGTGGCGCAATCGGGAACCACCGCGGCGGTGACGCAAGAGATCGTGTTTGCGGGCAGCGGCAGCTTCTCGATTTCGGGCTCGCCGCATTACAGCGCTAACAGCGACAGCGTGGCGTGGTTCAGTACGTCGGGAGTCGCGGGGAACCTGAGCACGCAGGGGACGGCGGTCACGGTGTACGCCAGCCCCAGGAATCTGGGGCCCGGAACTTACACCGCGACCGTGCAGCTTGCGATTGTCGCCAACGGGGTTGCGGTGAGCCCGGCGCCTTCGCTGAGCGTGAATTTCATCGTCACCGCGGGCGACGTGCTGGCGGCCAGTCCGAGCGTAGTCCTTCTCAATAACGGGACGACGAGCGACACGGTTTCCGTGACGACCACCAGCAGCACGCCGCTGTCTCTAAACGTGACCGCCGACCAGACCTGGCTCAGCGCAACGCTCCAAGGCAGCACTACGCCCACCACCATTTCCGTGACGGCGAACATCACGTCGTTGACGAATGGTTTGTACTCGGGCAACGTCCTGGTTACCAGCGGGACCACGCCGCCGCTCTATGTGCCGGTAGTGGTGGTGGTGGCAGGCGTGACGAATCCAAGTGGCTTGACCACGAGCTCGCCCTCGCTGACCTTTGCGGCGCAGGTGGGGGGCAGCGCGCCGGCCAATCAAACGCTGACCGTCAGTTCCAGTCCCTCCGGCACGGCGTTCACTGCGTCCGCGTCGGTGACTACGCCGACCGGCGGTACATGGCTCTCGATAGCGCCCAAGGGCAGCCTGACCACCAACCAGGCGCTGGCGGTTTCGGTGAATCAGTCCGGGCTGGCGACAGGCACTTACACCGGCAACATCGCGCTGACCGCCAATGGCGCGACGCTGAACGTGCCGGTGAACCTGGTGGTTAACACCACCGGCACGACTGGCGGCAACATCACGGTGAGCGCTTCCGCGCTGGGTTTCTCGGCCCTCGCCGCGGGTACCGCGCCGGCGTCGCAAACGCTGACGGTATCGAGCACAGCCGGCTCCTCCGGCGTGGCATTTACGGCGGCGGCCTCGAGCAGCGGCAATTGGCTATCGGTCTCCCCGACCTCGGGGACCACGCAGGCTCTGCTGACGGTTGCGGTGAACCAGGCCAGCCTGAGCGCCGGGAGCTACACCGGCACCATCACGATTACGCCGACGGGCGGCACCGCAGTGGTGGTGACGGTGTCCCTCAGTGTGGTGAGCGAGCCGACGATCTCGGTAAGCCCTGGACTGCTCAGTTTCGATTTCCAGGTGGGCAGCGGCGGCACGGTGTCGCCGGGGATATTGACGGTGACCGCGGCCGGCGGCACGGCGAGCTTCCAGGCCAGCGCCAGCAGTTCGCCCAACTGGCTGACGGTGACGCCGGCCTCCGGGTCCACGTCCACGTCAACCACCCTGTCGGTGCAAGTGAACCCGGCGGGCCTGGCGGCCAACACCACGCCTTACACCGGGACGATCACGGTCAGCGGGGTAAGCGGCACGCAGGGATCGGTGACGGTGGATGTGTCGCTGAGTGTAACCAACCCGCTGCCTATCGTCGCCGCCGTGTTGAACGCGGCCAGCTTCGTCAACGGGCCGATTTCGCCGGGCGAGATCGTGTCCATCTTCGGCAGCTCGATCGGTCCGGTGAACCCTGCGTCTTTGACGTTGAATTCGGCGGGCAAAGTTGCGACGTCGATTGGCGGCGTGCAGGTCAGCTTCAGCGGCTACCTGGCGCCGCTGACGTACGCCAGCTCGACCCAGATCAACGCCATCGTGCCGTATGAGATTACGGCGAGCAAGGCGCCGTTTGTGGAGGTGATTTTCGCCGGCCAGAAATCCAACGAGCCGGGCCTCCAGCTCACCACCAGCGCGCCCGGGATTTTCACCCAGAACGGCAGCGGCACCGGTCCGGGCGCCATTCTGAACCCGGACAATAGTCTTAACACGCAGGCGAACGCGGCTCCCAAGGGCGGCGAGATCCAGATTTTCATGACTGGTGAAGGGCTGACCACGCCCGCCCAAGCCGACGGGACGGTCACACCGGCGAACCTGTCGGGCGTTGGTCCGATTACGCCTGCGCCGCAGCTCGTGGTTTCGGTATTGATCGGAGGCGTACCGGCGAAATTAGAGTTCGCCGGCGAGGCGCCGGGCCTTGTGGCCGGCCTGCTGCAGGTGAACGCGGATATTCCAGCCACGGCGACCTCGGGGGCGAACTCGATTACCGTGCAAATAGGCAAAAACATCAGCCAAAACAACGTCACGGTGTGGGTGCAATAAGGGCGCTCGGCAAGGCTGCGCTAACCAGTATCCGATGCAGGCCGGGGGGCTGGGCCACTTGGCCTGCACGGTTTTGGGGGCGGCGGCGTCAAACTCTTTGTGAGCGTAGCTCGCCTATGGACGGGACTGCTGGCGGTGTCGGCGTTTGCCGCGGATCCCCAATTGAGCAATTTGCTGGCGACGGTGGAGGCTCGGTACAACCACGCCAGGACGCTCGAAGTCGTTTTCCAGGAACAATATACGCGGCAAGGCGAACCCCATCGCGCAGAGGGCGGGCGGCTCGAGCTGCGCAAGCCCGGCAAGATGCGATGGGATTACACGCAGCCGGCGGGCAAACTGTTCCTGTCCGACGGCAAGTATCTTTATCTTTATACCCCGGCCGATAACCGCGCCGAGCGGATGAAGCTGAAGGAAACCGACGATATGCGGGCGCCGCTCGCCTTCCTGCTGGGCAAACTGCATTTCCAGCGGGAGTTCCGTAATCTGCAGGCGACTCGGGATGGCGCGAACTGGCGCATCACGGCCGAACCGAAGACCGACGATTTGCCCTATCGGGAGGTGGAATTCGTGGTGACGCCGGATGGGCGGATCGAAGAGGTCAAGGTGACCAGCTACGACCAGGCGCTGCTCGATTTCCACTTCGCGCAGGAGAAGATGGATCCGCCGCTCAGCGCCGGGCTGTTTCAGTTCCATTTGCCGCCGGACGCGCAGTTGACCGAGGGGGACCAGTAAGCGATGGCCGAATTCGTCCTCAAGTATGCGGATGGCCGCGGCGCAATCCACCAGCAGGTGACGACGGCGGGCTCGGAAAGGGAGTTGCGCGACCGGTACACGCAGCAGGGCTTCCTGGTCTATTCCGTGAAAACGCGCGCGGCGCGGGGCGGTTTCAGGCGGAAGAAGAAAATCAACCTGGAGAAGTTCCTCATCTTCAACCAGCAGTTCGTGACGCTGATCCGCGCCGGCCTGCCGATTCTGAAGGGGCTCGATCTGCTGGCCGAGCGGCTGACCGATCCCAAGCTGGGCCCGTACATCAAAGCGGTGCGGGACGAAGTGCACGGCGGCACGCTGCTCTCGGAGGCCTTTCGCCAGCAGGGAGTGTTTCCCAAGATCTATGTGACATCGGTGATGGCGGGGGAGAAGAGCGGCAGCCTGACGGAAGTGCTGGACCGGTTCATCGCCTACCAGAAGATTTCGCTGGCCGTGAAGAAGAAGGTGATGGTATCGCTGCTGTACCCGAGCGTGCTGATCGTGCTGGTGGTCGTGCTGATGGTGTTCCTGGTGACGTACGTAGTGCCGACGTTCGCCACGCTGTACACCAGCATGCAAGCGCAACTGCCCGCGATGACGGTGTTCCTGATCGCGGTGGGCCAGGCGGCGCGCAGCTACATACTGGTGTTCGCCGCCGCGCTGCTGGCGGGGATAGCGGGGTTCCGGTGGTGGTCGCGGCGCGAGGCGGCGCGGAACCGGATAGACCGGATCAAGATGAGACTGCCGGTGGCGGGCGAAATCTGGCTGAAATACCAGGTGGCGCAGCTTTCGCGGATCCTGAGCACGCTGCTGACGGGCGGCATTCCGCTGGTGCAGTCGCTCGAGACCGCGGCCGACTCGCTGTCGACGCCGGTGATGAAACACGCGATTGACACGGCGGGCAGGATGGTGCGCGAGGGGCAGCCGCTTTCGGCCTCGCTGCGCGCCTCGAAAATGTTTCCGCCGCTGGCGCTGGACATGATCGAAGTGGGCGAATCGACCGGCGCGCTGCCGGCGATGCTGAACAGCGTGGCGGAGTTCTTCGAGGAAGACGTGAATACGCGCATGCAGGCCACGCTCTCGCTGATCGAGCCGGCGATCATGATTGTGATGGGCTCGGTGGTGGCGTTTGTGCTGATCGCGCTCTACCTGCCGATCTTTTCTCTGGCGGATACGATCCGGTGAGGTAACGAATGGCAACAGACAGAATCCGGCTGGTCGATCCCCTCACGGAAGCGGAACAGGCGCGGGCGATGGCGGCGCGCTACCGCTGCGAGTACGTGGATCTGCACGAAACGGCGATCGACCACGACCTGTTCCGGTCGATTCCGGTGGACCTGATGTTCCGCTACAACTTCGTGCCCATCCAGGCGCACGACGGGACGCTCGAAATCGCGCTGGCGGACCCGCGCAACCTGACGCTGATCGACGAGTTGACCGGGCTGTTGCACAAGCGGCTGCGGGTGAAAGTGGCGACGCTCTCGCAGATCGCCGAACTGCTGAAGAAGACCGAACAATCGCAGCGCGTGCTGGAAGAGGTCACCGAAGGTTTCACGCTGGACGTGGTGGCGGAGGACGGCGACCAGGACGAGACGCTCTCGATCGACAAGCTGGCCGCGGTGGACAGCGACATCGCGCCGGTGATCAAGCTGGTGGATACGACCATCTTCAATGCGCTGGAGCGGCGGGCGAGCGATATCCACATCGAATCGCGCGACCAGGAAGTGGCCATCAAGTACCGCATCGACGGCGTGCTGCACTACGCCATGCCGCCGATCGCCAAGGACTGGCAGTCGACCATCATTTCGCGCATCAAGGTGATGAGCGAGCTGGACATCGCCGAAAAACGCGTGCCGCAGGACGGGCGCTTCCGGGTGAGGTACAAGAACCGGCTGATCGACTTCCGCGTGTCCATCATGCCCAACATCCACGGCGAGGACGCGGTGCTGCGCGTGCTGGACAAGGAATCGATGAGCGAGAAGTTCTCCAAGCTGTCGCTCGACGTGGTGGGCTTTTCCGAATCCGACCTCAACAAGTTCCGCCGCTACATTCTGGAGCCGTACGGCATGGTGCTGGTGACCGGGCCGACGGGTTCGGGCAAGACGACGACGCTCTATGCGGCGTTGAGCGAAATCAAGAACGACGAAGACAAGATCATCACCATCGAAGACCCGGTGGAATACCAGATCAAAGGGATCACGCAGATTCCGGTGAACGAGAAGAAAGGGCTGACGTTCGCGCGCGGGCTGCGGTCGATTCTGCGCCACGATCCGGACAAGATCATGGTGGGCGAAATCCGCGACCAGGAGACGGCGCAGATCGCCATCAACTCGGCGCTCACCGGCCACCTGGTGTTCACCACCGTGCATGCGAATAACGTGCTGGACGTGCTGGGGCGCTTTTTGAACATGGGCGTGGAACCGTACAATTTCGTCTCCGCGCTGAACTGCATCCTGGCGCAGCGGCTGGTGCGGGTGATCTGCGAGCACTGCAAGCGGCCGGTGAAATATCCGGAATCGACGCTGGTGGAAAGCGGCTTGAACCCGGACGAATGGCGCGATTTTCCGTTTATCGAAGGCGCGGGGTGTTTTGAATGCGGCGGCACCGGGTTCCGCGGCCGGTCGGCGATCCACGAGCTGCTAGATTTGAGCGACCGGATTCGCGAGATGATTCTCGACAAGAGGTCGACGTCGGAGATCAAGCGGACGGCGCGCGAGGAAGGAATGACGTTTCTGCGCGAATCGGCGGTTGCCAAAATGCGCGCCGGGGTAACGACGCTGCGCGAGATCAACAAGGTGACGTTCATTGAGACGTAGGGCGAGATGAGAGTGGAAATGGCGATGGTTAGGTTGGAGACTCGTCTTACGCCCCGTTACGGGGCTCTTTCGGTTGATTGCCTTCCCAAGGCTCACGCCTTGGGCTACTCTCTTTCGCCCTTACGGGCTGCGCGCCTGCGCGTGTCTTCAGTAGCTGCGCCGATTGACAATCGGCGCGCAGGTTATCAACCTGCCCCACTTGGCGGAGGGATGTTGTGTTTCTAGACCGGCTCAAAGCGTACATCCAGGACCCGCCGCCGAACCTGGCGGTGGAGATTTCCGAAGCCGGTTTGGCGGCGGCGCGGCTGGGGGCGCGGACCGAGATCGGCTTCGCGGCGCTCAAGCCGGGCGCGCTGGCGGTGTCGCCGGTGCAGGAGAACCTGATCGACCCGGACGAGTTTTCGCGCGCGGTGCGCTCGCTGACTGCGGGGGAGGCGGTTCGCAAGCGGCGCGATGTGACGGTGATCCTGCCGGATTACTGCACGCGGATTGCGGTGCTCGATTTCGATTCGTTTCCGGGCGATGCGAAGGAGCAGGCGTCGCTGATCCGGTTCCGGCTGAAGCGGAGCGTGCCGTTCGACGCCGAATCGGCAACGTTGAGTTACTGGCCGGAGCCGGCCGTGGGGAAAAAGGTGGACGTGCTGGTGGCGATGGCGCCGCTTGAGATTGTCGCGCGCTACGAAGCGCCGTTCCGCGCCGCGGGCATGAATCCGGGGCTGTTGATTCCCTCGGCGCTGGCGGCGATCGAGCTGGCGCCGGATGGCGGATTGAGCGTGCTGGCGAAACTGACGGGACGCGTGCTCACGGTGGTGGCGCGCCAGGGCGCCGTGCCGAAGCTGGTGCGCTGCCTGGAGCTGCCGGCCCCCGATCTGGACGAGGTGGCGGCGGTGCTGGCGCCCACCTTCGTCTACCTGGAAGACAACCTGGGAGGCAAGCCGGAGAAGCTCTACCTGTGCGGCTTCGGCGCGCTGACGGAAGAGGCCGAGCGGCGCTTTCCGGAGGAACTGGAAACGGCGGTGGAAGCGGTGCGGTCGCCCTTGGGTGTGCCCGGTGAAAACAACGCCGGCCTGCTGGGCTATTTGCGATCCATCGCGAGAAACAACTGAGATGAGGATTCCGATCAATCTGGCCAGCCAGCCTTTCCGGCGCGACCGGCCGATGCTGCTGGCCTCGGCGTTCGTGTCGGCCGCGCTGCTGCTGACGCTGGCGCTGCTGGCTTACCTGACGCTGCTCGACCGGGCGCAACTGCAGAGCCTGAACAGCGAGGTGAGCCACCTGGAAAAACACTTGCGCGTGGTGCAGGCGGAGCAGGCGCGGCTGGACGCGGAGCTGCGCCAGCCGGAGAACGCCAGCGTGCTGGAGCGCAGCGTCTTCCTCAACGATTTGATCTATCACAAGGCGATCAGTTGGAGCCGCATGTTCGCGGACCTGGAAAAAACGGTGCCGTACGACGTGCGCATCACGGCGCTGCATCCGACAATCAATTCGCGCAACCAGGTGATGCTGGACATGATGGCGGCGTCGGACCAGCCGGAAGGGATCGAGGACTTACTGAAGGCGCTGGAGGCGTCGCCGATTTTCGGCTACGTGTACCAGCACAGCACGCTGCCGCCCACGCAGGCCGAGCCGCAATACCGCAGCCGGATCACGGTGCCCTATGACCAGAAACTTTGAGTGGTCCAAAATCAAGGAGCCGCGGGTGGCGATGCGCGCGCTGATCGGCGTGCTGACGGCGGCAAACCTGGCGGCGGCGGTGATGGCGTTCCACCCGTTCGGCGGCTCGGCGGACGATCTGCGGCGGCGGGCCGCCGACTTGCAGGACCAACTGGCGGCCGCGCAGGCGCGGGTGGCGATCACGCGGCGGCTGGCGGACAAAGTGGAAGGAGCGCGGCGCGACGGCGACCGGTTCCTGGCGCAGTACGTGGTGGACCGCCGCAATGCCTCGTCGGCGTTGAACGCAGAGCTGTTCCGGATGGCGCAAGACGCGGGAGTGAAGGCGGGGCAGGTTGCGAATGAATATGAGGCCATCGAAGGCAGCGACACGCTGCAGATGGTGAACATCCAGGCGGCGTTCGAGGGCTCCTACCAGGGCCTGACGCGGCTGGTGAACCTGATCGACAAATCGCCGCGGTTTCTGATGATCGAAAGCATACAGGTGGCGGCGCCGCAGGGGAAAACGGCGGTGATGGAGGTTCAGTTCAAAATCCACACGTTTGTGCGGGGCGCGGTGGAGGATGCGCCGTGAAGACCGGCCTGGAAAACAGGAAGGAGCTTGCCGCGCTGGGAGCGCTGGCGCTGGTGGCGGGGTATTTCCTTTACACCAATGTGCTGGCGCCGCAGGGCCCGGCTCCGGCCGGCGGGCGAGCGGCGGTGACCAGCGCGCCGGTAGCGCCTTCCACGGCGGCGGCGCCCACCGAGCCGGGACCGCGCGCGGCGGCGCAGGCGGCGCGGCCGGCGGCGGCGGCGCGCATTCGCAGCGAGGAGTTCCATCCGGTGCTGCATTCCAAGAACCCGGAAGACCGGATCGATCCCAACACGGTGGACCCGAAGATCCGGCTCGACCTGCTGGCAAAATTGCAGGACGTGCCGCCGGCGGGGAACGGGCGCAACCTGTTCCAGGCAGGCCCGCCACCGCCGCCGAAGCTGATTGGGCCGGAGCCGAAAATCGTGGTGGCGAAGCGGCTGCCCGGACCTCCCGACGTCTTTGACAAAGCGTCGGCCGTGGCCCAGGGTCCGCCGCCGCTGCCGCCCATCACCTTTAAGTATTACGGGCTGACGACGGTGCGCCCGAACGGCAAGCGCACAGCATTCTTTATGAAGGGTGAGGAGATCCTGATCCGGGCGGTGGGCGACATGGTGGCCGGCAGCTACCGGCTGGTGAGCATCGGCCTGACCTCGGCGGTGGTCGAGGACACGCAATCGAAGCGGCAGGAGACGGTGCCGCTGGCCGAGGAAAAACAGGTATGAGGACAAGCGCCGGAGGGAAGATGCGCCGGCAAGCGGGCGTTGGCAGGCTGAAGCCCGCCCCGCCAAGGCAGGCTGTGCGCGGCGGCGAGCGCGGATTCGCCCTATTGCTGGTGTTTCTGATGGCGGCGGTAATCGGCATCATGCTGTACGCGCAGCTCCCGCGGGTGGCGATGCAATCGCAGCGCGCCAAGGAACAGTTGCTGATCGAACGCGGCGAGCAATACAAGCGGGCCATTCAGCTTTTCTTGCGGGCCAACAAGGGGACGCGGTACCCGGCCGATATAGACGATCTCGACCGGGGATACAACAACCTTCGTTTCCTGCGGCATCGCTACAAGGACCCGATGACGGGGAAGGACGACTGGCGCATCATCCATGTGCAGGGCGGCGTGCTGACCGATTCGCTGCTGACCAAGCCGAAGGATAGTGGAAAACCGGAAGACACGACGCTGGGGCAGAACATCAGCGCGCTGCCTGGGTTGGGCGAACTGGCCAACCAGGGCCAGGCGTCGCCGAACGCGACCAGCCGGCGGCGGGCGAGCGAGGGCGGCACGGGCGGCGGAGTCGGCCCGGACGGGCAGCCGATCCAGCCGGGCAGCCAGCCGAATGCGGCGCAGCCGGGCGCCGGGCCAACGGCGGGATTCTTCCAGCCGGGGGCACCGGCCGGCGGAACCGGACAGCAGACGCCGGGGGCTCCGGGCATGCCGGGCGGGCCGGCGATGCCGTTCGGCGCAGTGCCAGGCTCGTCCGGGATTCCCGGTATGCCGGGTCAGCCGGGCCAGTTCCCGGGACAGACGCCAGGCTTGGCTGGGCAACTGGGGATGCCGGGGAGCAACCCGGTGGCAAACAACGGGGCGAACGGCCAAAACGGCGGCAACACGGGCGGCGGGTCGTCGGTGGGCGATTATGGGTCGACGGTGGGCGGCGCTGCACCGGCCGGCCCGCAAGGAAACGCGCCGGGCCTTGCCGGCGGCCAGAATGCGGCGAATGCGGCGAACCCGGCGAATGCGGCGAACCCCGCGAATCCCATGGCGCCGGGTTTCGGCATGTCGCCGAGCAGCCCGGCAGCGGGGATGCTCAACAACCTGCTGGGAGGTCCGAGGCCGGGCGGCTTTGCGGGGCTTGGGCAAACGCAGGGCACGGTGATCGGCGGCGGCATGGCGGGCGTGGCGAGCAAGATGGATGCCGAAGGCATCATGGTCTATAACGACCGCACCGATTACAAGGAGTGGGAGTTCGTTTACGACCCGACCAAAGACCGCCCGCGCCAGGACCCGCGCAGCATGCTGGTGGGCAACCAGATGGGCACGCCTTCGACGTCTACGCCTTCCTCTTCGTCTTCGCCTTTTTCGTCGCCAGGTATGACGACCTCATCGGGCCAGGCTGGCACGTTCAACCAACCGGCACAGAGCGGGACGAGCGGACAGAGCGGGACGAGCGGACAGAGCGGTCCGGGCGGACAGAGCGGGCCGGGCGGACAGACCGGGCCGGGCGGGCAGCCCAGCACGCCCGGGATCGCGGGCGGCTATGGCCAGGGCGGAACACCCGACATCCGGCCGGGACGCCGCTGAGACGGATGGCGTGACTCGAAAGTGGCAGGCGCGCGCTTCCTGATGACACGGGCAAGCACCCCCACCAATACCTCGGGCGCTCTGCTTCCTGCATCCCGTTTACACTGGTAGCGAACGCTCCATGAAACGCGAAGCTGAGTTTTTCGACGGCCACGAGCCGGTGCTGATTTACATCGCCAAGCGGCTCCGCGACGCGCTCAAGCTGGAGGCGCTGCTCACCGAAGCCGGCCTGGATTACGGCGTGGAGGCCGATGAATATCGCGGCGGCATCATCTTCGGCAGCACGCGGACGGGGGCGTTCTTCTATGTGCTGCCGGACTCGCAGGCCGCCGCGCTCGAGATCATGCGGCGCGGCGGCTACAAGCCGTACGCGGGCGCGGGAGCGAAACAGCCGTCAAGCTAGCGTAGTGCGTCATGAGGTTGGCAGGCGAAAGCGCCTGCCCCACCTTGCTAATACGCCCATCTCCAGAGGCTGGCGCCTACCGTGTAGCCGGCGCCCACGGCGGCGAACAGGACAAGGCCGCCTTTCTTGAGGCGCCCCTCGCGGATGGCGTCGCGCGTGGCCAGGGGAATGGTGGCGGCGGTGGTGTTGCCGTAACGGTCGATGTTGATCACGATCTTCTCCGGCGGGATGCCGAGGCGCTCGCCGGCGCCCTGTATGATGCGCAAATTGGCCTGGTGCGGAATCAGCACCGCCAGGTCCGCCACGGTGAGGCTGTTGCGCGCCAGGATATCACGGCAGGCTTCGTACATCTTGCGGACGGCGTATTTGAAAACCTGCTGGCCGGCCTGGTGCACGTAGTGCTGGCGATTTTCAACGGTCTCGTGCGAAGCCGGCAAGCGGCTGCCTCCGGCCGGCATAATCAGTGCGTCGCCGCCGGAGCCGTCCACCTCGCCCAGAAAATCGATGAAGCCAAGCTGGCCGTCGCCATCCTCGGCCGGTTCGATGAGCACGGCCCCGGCGCCGTCGCCGAACAGAACGCAGGTGGCGCGATCGGTGTAATCGATGATACGGCTCATCGTGTCGGCGCCGATCACCAACACCTTCTTGTGCGTGCCCGCCATCACCAGGTTGGCGCCGGTGGTGGTGCCATAAACGAAACTCGAGCAGGCCGCAATCAGATCGAACCCCCAGGCGCCCTTGGCGCCGAGCCCATGCTGCACCAGGCAGGCCGTGGAGGGGAACATGTGATCCGGCGTGACGGTGCAGACGATGATCGCCTCCACTTCCGAAGCATCAACGCCGCGCTGTTCCAGAGCACAGCGGGCGGCGGCGATCGCCATATCGGAGGTGGCCACGCCCGCATCGGCGATATGACGCTCGCGGATACCGACGCGCTCCATGATCCACTGGTCGTTGGTGTCGACCATCTTTTCCAAATCTTGATTGGTGAGGACGCGCGGAGGCGTATAACACCCCAGCGCCGTGATTTTGGCCCTTGGCAATGTTCTATCCCTTAAGCTGTTTTATTCCCTAAAGAGTTCAGGGTAACCCATTAGGGTATGCTGGGCGCAAGCTGGACCGGTGGCGCGGGCGCGCGACATGAAAATGGTGGCGTCTTCGATTCCGACGAAATCCGCTGGTATCTGAGCGTATAGGTACGCGAGGCGGCGATGCCAGCCCGAAGGGCGAAAGACAATAGCCCACGGCGCAAGCCGTGTGGAATCTGGTTGCTCCCTGCCAGCCCCGGAACGGGGCGGAAGACTGTTGGCGAAAACCTCTTCCGCCCCGTGCCGGGGCTTGTCCTCACCGCCGACTTATCCCAACGGCTTGCGCCGTGGGCTATTTTCTTTCGCTCCTACGGAGCTTAAAGGCGCGCCTGACGCTGGAAAGAGATCCACTTTTATGTCGTGCAC
>Ga0187884_10000065_pt1 | contig 106897 bp, 104 predicted proteins | sample June2016WEW_20_4_FD_132983 | JGI IMG/M metagenome (GOLD analysis project Ga0187884, IMG submission 132983) | Peatland microbial communities from SPRUCE experiment site at the Marcell Experimental Forest, Minnesota, USA - June2016WEW_20_40 | ecosystem: Environmental > Terrestrial > Soil >...
AGCAGACTCTTCGCTCGCCCCGAGCCAGCTTGGGCGTAGCGGGTTGAGTGCGCACACCACCCCGCGAATCACGCCACGCCAACTACCGGTTGAAAACCCCGGGTTCCCGGACGGATTTCTAGGTGGGCACGCGAGCCAGTCCGTGGAAGCGTCAAGGCGGGTCCTCGCAGCCGACCCGGCCTTCTCGCCGGCTCGCCTGCTTCTCGGGTTCACGCTCTACTTTGACGGAAAGCTGGCAGATGCTCGTGAAGTCGCCGGAGAGGGGTTGAAGCTTCCCGGTCCCGATCCCCATCTGTATTATTTGGAGGCTGTCACTCTGATCAAGCAGCACGGCCAGGAACACGCTCAGATTCTGGCCGACCTCGCCGCGGCAGAGAAGAGCATCCCCGATTGCGCCCTCTGTTATGTCGCCTCCGGCAAAGTCCACGAGGAACAGAACGAGTTGCCGGTCGCCCTTTCCGACCTTCAGAAAGCGATCCGTCTTGCCCCAGATCTCTCCGAGGGCTGGTACCACCTGGCTTCGGTGTATGACCGCCTGGGAGACACCACGGAAGCCGCCAAGGCGCGTGAACACTTTCAGGCTATGAAGGTGAACGCCGACGAGCGCGAGAAAGATATGATGCGCGGAGTCGTGCTCCACAGCCGGGCGGGCAGTAGGACGTAGGCAGTAAGCGGTAGGCTCCAGGCAGCGGGTACTGGCGCGAGTTTTTCATCAGGACCTAAAACGGCTCGCGGTCCCTTCTAAGTGGATGAGTCGACAGTGAATAATGCTCTTGACAATAAATACACGGTATGCTAGACTATTTGTGCGATGGTGGGTTTGATGGCAGGGCAGCACGCCCTCGTGGGAGGAGTTTAGGTGATCTATGGAGCACGGCCTTCACTAGCGCTTCACCCTGGCGAGTCTCTGTGCGTCACTGGAAAGGGCAAGATGCCGTGGGAATCCCGGCTCAATCCTTCGCACTGCCGTCACGTAAGAGGAGCAGGAAACGATAGATGACGCCAGATCATCCTAGCCTTACCCGGACAGATTGCACTACGACATTATGGCACTTTCAGCAAAAGAGCCCAACCCTGAGAACATCCTGAAAACAAAGGGTCGGAAGAGGGGTTTTTTGCTCGCCAAACCTGAGAACATCCTGAAAAAAAGCCACTTACAAGAATCTATGGAATTCTGGAATAGCCGGACATAATGACCGTCCAGGGCCCCTCCATGGCCCCTAGCAGGCGGCGGAAATGGCCTGAAATGGTTATTTTCATTGGCTAGTTACATCTGTCTTTCGCCCGCAGCCTAGTGCCTTACTCCATTTTCACCGGCAGGTTGACGTACGACGCAAACTCCTTCGAATGGTACACGCGCTGCGTAGCAACCTGATAGTCGGCAGGGCTCGCCTTATAGATGTTCGGCACGAACTTCTGCGGGTTGCGATCGATCACCGGGAACCACGTGCTTTGCACCTGCACCATAATCTGGTGACCCATCAGAAACGTGTGATCGTTGGTGTGCAGGTCGACGGTGTACTCGGTCACCTTGCCGGGCGTGATGGCTACCGGGTATTCGAAGCCGTTGCGAAAGCGGCCGCGAAACACTTCATCCGCCACCATCATCTGATATCCCGCCATGGCGGGATCCGTCGCGTAGTCTTGCGGGTAGACATCGATCAGCTTGACGATCCAGTCGGAATCGGACCCGGTGGTGGACGCGAAGATGTGGGCTACGATATCGCCGGTGACGGTAACCTCCTTATCCAAAACCGGGGTTTCCCATGCAGCCACGTCCGGACGCAAATAAACAAACCGTTGATCTTCAACCAACCATGTTCCCCATCCGGGCACCACGCCATAGGTTCGACTCACAGGCTGATGGCGGTACGGCACAGGGTGGGCTGGATCGGAGACGTAGGCATCATAGGCCTTGGCGCCGGTGTCCGTCGGGGCATCGAAGGAAAGTTGGCTGCCAGAGTGCAAGTAGAGTTTGCGATCCGCAATGCCATCGCGCGGCGGCCATTTATCATATTTCACCCACTTGTTGGACCCCGTCTCAAAGGTGATTGCTTCTTTGACCGGAAGCTCACCCTTACCCTTTAACCAGAAGGCGAACCAGGGTAGTTGGATGCTTTCACGGAAGTACTTGCTGGTGTTGCTTCCGAATTGGATTTTGCCCAGGTGGCTTCCGTCGCGTCCGGCCCAACCGCCGTGATTCCAGGGGCCGGCAGCGAGATAGTTCATGTTCTCCGAATCATTCTTCTCAAGGAGTTCATAAATCTTGTTGGGCCCGTAAAAGTCTTCCTGATCCCACCATCCCGTCACGTTCAGATTCGGTGCTTTCAACTTCAGCGACTTCAAGTAAGGCGCGAAGGCCTGCTGCTGCCAGAACTCATCGTAGTTGGGATGCTCGATGAAGTTGTTCCACGTCGGCACGTTGCCGTGGAGATATTTCAAGTTGCCGGTGCTGATGGGGCCCAACTGGTTCAAGTACCAGTCGTAGGTATCGAAGCGGTCGAACTGGAAGGAGTAGTTCTCTTTGCCCGTCTCCATTTCGGTGGAGTACTCGAATCCGTAGCTTAAACGGAACGCGCCATTGTGATGAAAATCGTCGCCCAGGAATTGGTCGGCGGGGGACGCTTGTTCGGAAGCGGCCTTGATGGCCGGATGCGGGTCGAGCAGCGCCATTGTGGTGAGCCAACCTCCGTAGGAGATCCCAAGTATGCCCACTTTGCCGTTATTGTTGGGGACATTCTTGAGCAGCCATTCGACGGTATCGTTCGTGTCGGTTCCTTCATCGATGGAATGCGGGTCATTCTTATCGCGCGGATCGCGGAACATCACGAACTGGCCTTCCGAACCGTAGCGCCCACGGATATCCTGGAAGACGAAAATTAATCCCTCTTTGACCAGTTCGTCGTAGATGCCGAATTTCTTGGTATACACCTTCTCATCGTCGTTCAGGCCGTATGGGGTACGCTCGAAGATGAACGGCAGCGGCCCTTCGTGATTCTTGGGAGTGTAAATCTCGGTGTGCAGTTTGGTGCCGTCGCGTGTGGGGATCATAACGTCCTGCTTGTTGAAGATCGCGGAATAATCCGGCTCATCTTCGGCACTGTGGAGGTGCCGGGGTAAAGCAGTGAGGATTCCGATTGTGGATAAAGCGAGAATGCCCGCTATTGCGTAAGACTTCATGGAGTGTCTCCTCCCGAACTTGAGGCTAAAATGGTCAAAATGTCATCAATCAACAATGCCTGGTTTTGCGCCCGATTGACGCACAGACGCCCCCCTCAGTTTGACAATGAGCCGAGGGGGGCGTCAAGTATCAGAAAACAAACTTCATGCTGAACTCCATCGCGCGCGGGTCCGTTTGGATGTTGGTAATCTTCCCAAACGAGCACCCCGCCTGGTGGACGGCATCGGTTTCGCCACCCGCGCCTGGTGACAAGCAGAAGCCCGTATTGGGCAGGCCTAAGTTCTGGTGATTAAGGGTGTTATAGACCTCCCAGCGAAACTGAACATACCGGGCCTCATTGAAGTGGAACTCTTTGGAGAGGGAGCTGTCCACGTTCCAGAAGCCCGGCGCGCGCAACCCGGGCAGATAGAGCCCGGCGGTTCCAAATTGCCAGTATCGCGAGTCGGTGGGTGTTGGGTTCTGCCAAAATGTCTGGTCAGAACCATAGGGTGGCAGGAAAGCGTTGGGGTTAATCCAGTCGTTGATCCGATCGGCTTTGGACCGGTCATGGGGAAGGGAAGGGTTGCCGATCAAATCCGGACGGCAGGTCAAGGCGTCGCAGGGGCCGGTAACCTCCAGCGGCGTGCCGCTCTCGGCGTTCATATTTCCAGACAGCACCCAGCCACCCAGAATGGCGCCCACAGCTCCCTTTTGATTCAGGAACGGCCGGCCGGGTCCAAACGGCAACAGGTAAGTTCCGGCAACGTTGAATTGCTGCGGAATGTCGGAGATCGATATGGTTCGATCTCCCCGTCTGTTGTCTTCGTTCTGGCAGCCGGTGCCAAACACCCCCGAGGCGCCGGAAGCGAACCAGCCGCCTTCCACCCCAATTCGTCCGCCGATGTTTCCGCCGTAGCCGGAGTGGATGGGGTCAAACAATTGCGACGCCAGTTGAGCTTCGGTGCAACTGTCGATCTCCTTTGAAAATGTGTACATAGCGATGAAGTTGAGCCCATTCGAAGGGCGTTTTTGCACTTTGATGTGCAAGGCGTCGTAATCCGACGAGGCGTCCAGCACGGTTTGGGAAAAGACGCTGCCAAACAGCGGGTAAGGCGTCAGTACGGCCGACAAGGGAAGCTCCGTGCCCCCCCAGGTTTGTTCCATGAGAGTCAGGGCATTCCCGGTGAAATAGTTGCTTAGCGGCACTTCTGAGTTCAATTGGTTTTGATACTGAAGTTTGTCGGCCGTAGGAACATAGTTGAAGTTGCGGAAAGTGTCGTCGGCCAGATGCGTGCCGTGGCTGCCCACATAGCCGATATCCGCCATCATATTGCCGGGAAGCTCGCGCTGGACGTCGACGTCCCACATTTGCACCATGGGATCGACGGACGGCGGCGGGGCGTAAAACTGCAAGCCATAGCCGTAGCCGGGGACTTTCGCCTGCGCCGGCGAGAGCCCATTTGCCGGGACCGCCGGTTGAGACAAGGTTCCGGTGGGAGCCTGCGGGTTCCCCAACTCCCAGGGCGTACAGGCGTTGAGGTAGAGTGCGCATTTGGTTAGGATTGAAGCTTCCTGTCCAATAATTGAAAGTCTGGCACAGCGGTCCGGGCGCCACACCCTGTCCATCGTTGTTCAGCGCGTTGGTGGCGTTGGTGTAGACAACGTTGTACCCCGCCCGCACCTCGGTTTTCCTGTCCGCGCGAGAGAGCCAGGCGGCCATCTCGGGACCAGTCGAACTGAAGAATGTCGAGCGAAGTGAACCGCGTCACGGGCTTCGGCGGGAGTGCCCAGTTGGCCTCTCAAGCACAAAGGGCGATGGACGCGAATCGTAATCCTTTAAACACCCTGGGTCGCTTTGTCCCGTATCGAGCACTCTGGCGCCCCGCAGAATGGTTGGCGATATTTCAATAACGACAATCTTCCAGGAGCAGCTACGCCCGGCAGGAAGCCCGGAAGCCCCGCCAGTTTCGGTACAGGCGCCGTCCATGGGTCGTCCGCGCGGAGAAATCCAGCATGACAGGCTGCCGCGGGGGGACTCGCGGGAACTCATCACAATTTCCAGGCCATCAAACGCCGCGCCTAGAACCCCGAATTTGGACCACAAACCCGAAGCCTCAACCCACTCCCCCGTCGTCGCATGCTTAACTTCTGGCGTCGACTCGAGGTTTCCACCACCCGCCTGAAGGTCAGGTAAGGTGGCAGGGTGTGAGGTGGTTAGCAGGTCCTTTACTGCCCCTCTCCATAGGCCAAAGGCGATCGCAAGAATCCCAATTAAAAGTGCTAGTTCAACGTTGTCCCGTGTACGCCGAGGTACTTTCAACCCTTGAGGGTCGGACTTTGGAACAGCCTCAATCACGTTTGAATCTATCTCCGCCTCCGCACGGGCACCCTCCTGTAAGAGTTGGTTTTTGTCTTCCCCCATAGCTGATGTGCCCCTTAACCTTTCGCCTGCGCAAAGGTGATTTGCGCTACCGCGTGAAGCTCTCCCCCCGGGAAACCGCGAGAGTTACATGTCACGGACGAGTTCGTTCCAAGTCACTGCTTAATTCGGGTGTAGGACGACACTAGGGACTGTGACAGCGACCCATTCATTTTGGAAAGTTGGATATCGTAGTGAACGGGATATCCTCCTTGATCGTCAATGCTCAGAGCCGAAATGGCCCCCAGGAATGACCCCTTTGATCCGCCGCCGCCCAGGCTGAAAGAAGCGAGGGGAGCGGTGATGACGGCAGAGATTTCACCGTTCCCACCAAGATTCGCCGAATTGCCCGCGAAAAAGATCTGACATTGTTCCGGTGAGTTGTTAATGCCATTGGCGATTCCTTGCCCCGTGATACTGAGCGTGTCTTTGACGTTTAAAACCACAAATCCATTAATGGCGATGGCGGCCTGGCCCGAGAAGTTGATACTGTCAATATCATAGTACACGGGGTTCGACTCGCTCGATCCGCCGTACAGCGTTACCGTGTTACTGCCGTTCGGACTAATGCTATTGATCATGTAGGGGTTGGCCTTGCTGCCGTTGCAGGTCTGCCCGGCAATACAAGGCTGAGTGTAAGTGTTGCCGGTTCCAGGAGTGATGTCGGCCGTGGCAGCGACGCCTCCCGCCGTCTGCGGAATCGTTTGGCTGCTATTCTCGGAAGGGGCGGTTCCAGGAAAGGGGCCCGTTTGACCACTTCCGGGGAAGGTGGGTACCCCCGGGGCAGTGACAAAAGGAGCGCCGGTGATAATGGAGCCCGTAACATTCCCCCCGCTGGTTTGCGCCCCGCAACTCGAACCCGAGCAACAAGTCGAGGGGATCGAGGAAGGAGTGGCGTTGCCGATAACCACATTACCGTTAACGGTGGGGTTTTTACTCAGATCGACGAAACCATTCGCGCCGACATTGCCGCCGGTGCCGACGTTGGTATAAGTGGTCTGGTCACACACTCCCGCGGCCACGGAAATGTTACCGCCCGCGTAATCCCCTAAGGACGAATTATAGGCATCGGTGCACACCCCGGCACTGCCCTCCATTGTGACCGAGCAGTAGCCGTAGAGCGCCTCGCCGCTGCCGGAAGTGTAAATGGGTTGGAAAATAGCCTGCTCCTCAGCCGTGGCAATGGCGCCCGTTTGGCTTGACTTGCCGGTCCACACACCCTTGGAGGTGATCAGCCAGGTCTCCTGGGGAGTGGCGGTACCAGAAACCAATACGGTCTGATAGTTCAGCAAGTAGGCGTTTACATAAAATAGCCCGGAGTGAGTGGAATCGCCGGTGACCCGCACTCCGTTCCCGCTGTTGTTCAGGTCACTCGCAAAGGCAGCGGCAATCGGAGTGCCACTGCCGTTGGTGACTCCCGAGGGGAAGTTGGACGAGGCGCTGCCGTATCCGATCAATTGCACCCGGCTGTTGTTGGTCGAACAGTTGGCGATGCACAGCACCGGATTGCTGTTCGAAGTATAAAGGTTATAGGCGCTACCATCGCCGGTGACCTGGTAATCTGTGGCCGCCTGGGTCTCGGAGACCGCCGTATAGTGGGCGCTGCGAAACCAGTTGAGGGCGTTTTCAATTCCTGCCTTGGCCACATAGTCCGCCTGCGTGTCGAGCGCATAATTTGTGCTGGCAATCGTCTCGGATCGGGCGGTAAAAACCAAGGCGGTGGAAAGCAGCATTAGAACGAGCATGACCAGCAGGACAAGAATCAGGGCAATGCCCGATTCCTGAAGAGCTCCGCAGCGGCGCGCCTGTCCATGAAGTTCTCTCATTGGCCTTTGCTCCTCTTGTAGCACGGGCAGCCTGCCCCGACCGATCGGGGTCCCGCCCGCGAGGGGCCATGGCCAAGATGGCCATGCCACAACCACCTAAAAATAATAGTTCGAGATCGGGCTCGAAAATGCCATGGGCAACCCCACCGGCATCGGGGGCAGGAAGGTGGACCCACCCGATGAATTGGCGGACACCGCCGCCCACAGGTTCAAGGGCCGGATCTGTGAGGCCATCGTGTAATATTGCACCACGTTCGCGGCCTCCAAACTTGCGGGGTTTAATGCCACACTGATGTCAATACCCACCGTCCCCACTACGCTGACCGTATTGGGCACCACGGTCACGGGCACCGTGGTGTAAGTAAACAAGGGCATCCCGGTAGGGCCCACCGGGCTTGCATTGGATAAACTCTCGTAGACCACATTATCGACCAGGGGATAAGCATGTGTAACGGTTTGCCCGGTCGCGTAATTCACCTGTGTGCTGGAACGGAAGAGGGTGTAAAGATTATAGGAACTGCCGTTGATGGTCACTGAAGCCAGGCTGCCAGATGAAGTGGGGTTATACAGGCTGTAGACCACGTACCACAGATTTCCTGAGTTGTTAGTATCTCCGTAATACATGGCCAGGATGTGGTCGCTAGAAACCGTGATGTTCGACCCATTGTAGGAGACCGTCTGGCCTTGCAGGATGCCGCTGGCGTAGGGGAATTTGTAACTTGCCACGGGAAACGCACCGGTGAGCCCGGTGGCGGGGCAACCTCCCGCGGTATCATTATGGCAACTCAGGAAAATGGCGGAAATCTGATTGGCACTCGAGCACTTGGTCTGGCCGGAGAGCGCCGCGTTGCTGGTGGCTTGGACCTTGACCTGCTCGAAGGCCGCGCCCTTGTCGATGTTCATATAATCGCCGGGGTTGATACCGGCGATGCTGGCGAGGGTCACACACTGGGCGGTGGAACTGGCGGCGACGGTGGCGCTGGAGGTCGTGGATGCGGTGAATTGGGGGTTGAAACCCGCCTGGCCGATCTCCTGGGCCATCGCTTGCATCGCGGCGCGCGCCCCTTGATTGGATTCGGCGCCCACGGAGTTGGCCTGGAAGCGGCGCTGGATCTGTAAAAGGAAAAAGAAAATAGGGCCCAATACCACGGCGAGGATGGCAATGCTGACCAAGGCCTCAAGGAGGGTGAAGCCCTCGGTCCCTTGGCGATGGACGGCGCGCCCGGGACAGGAGAGGGCACTTCCTGCTCGACGCATCCTTCCCACGCTGATCCCGCGATGCGGGATCCTGCCACTCATCACGCCTTCGCTCGTCATATCTGCCTTATTGGACTGGCTCTAGTTCGGGTTGGAAACATAGGCCGATAAAACCACCACGGGTCGCGGCCCTGCCGTAGCGATATAGGACATCGAGTAAACCGCCACGCTGATCTGCTTCAATGCCGGCGTACTCCCGAAGGTATCGGCGTCGGTGACCTGCCACTGGCGAATGTAGCCGATGTTCGTTGTATTCGTATAGGCGGCGGCGCAAGTGGTCGCCGTGATCTGATTGCCATACACATCAAGAAAATCCATGTAACCGAGGCTGGTCCCCCCGGCACTGGGGCAACTCGTCTGCAACGGACCGGTTTGTCCTCCCGCCAGCAGTCCCGTATACCAGTTGGCGGCGCTGATGCCGCTGGTGTTACAAGCCGGGTAAGTGGCCTGCTGTGTGGCGTTGGTCTGCGTGCAGTTTGTCCAACTCTTCGTGGTACCGGAGGAGGCGATCGCGGCCAGAGACATCAGCCCCTCGATCTTGTCCTGGGCGTAGATGGTGGCGCGGGTCGTTTCCGTGCCTTGGTTCTTGGTGGTGGTGGTGGCGAGAAAGGCCACAGCTCCCATCGAAAAAGCCCCGATCGCAGCAATGGTAACTGCCACCAGGGTTTCCAGCAGGCTTAGCCCGCGCTCGCTCCTCTTCATTCCCGCCTCGCTAACGCATAATCCAAGCGCTCGATGACGTGCTGTAATTCCAAGTCTGGATGGCCCCGCCCGATGACACGGTGACGGCGTCGACCAATCCGTTCTGGCCCTCAATGTAGATTGCTACCCCCCCGCTCGCGAGTGCGCTGCCCGTGTTGTCAACCGGCAGGCCACGAGTATTGAAATAGAAATAAAACTCGCCCGTGCAAGTCGATGGATCGGCAGTTACGGGAGGAGGGAAGGGGGTAATCCCCGTGGGCCGGCAGTTGGATATCGTAATCCCCTGATCAAAGTATTGTGTCCCCCCTTCATAGACGGCTGGGCTCTGCGCCGCGTAAGTGGTGGAAGAGGGAGCGTTAAAAGGATTATAAGTGGTCTGGGCAAGCTGCTCCATGACGTAAGTATCGGCCGTGGGATCGACGTCCAGCCGATACGGGTAGTATTGGGAGGCGGCGCGCACGCGGACCGTGCTCAAGTAAGATGCCAAGGCTCCGGAGTCAGAATGAACGCGGTAGGACCTTTGGAAATTTAGCAGCGCGGGCAGCGCCATCGCGGTAATCACCATGCCGAGCGCCGCCACCAGCATAACTTCGATGAGCGACAAGCCGCGATTACAAGGGGTTCGGACCGAGTCCACGGCACCTGCTGAGGGAGGAGAGTACGTTTGTGCAGCCCCTCCCCGAGACGCAGCTACCTCGGGAAGACTCAATCGACTCCGGCTCGGCTCGTCCATTGTTATTGCCGTCCTTCCCCCCCTTCGAACATCCGATGGGTGGGGGATAACACCTTTGTTTTCTTTAGGTCGAACTCCCTCACGACTCGGTCTAACCCTCGCCGCGCCCCTTTTCCCCGGGGATCTTCCGATCGTGCAACCAGCCACTTACCCAGATTGCATGTTCCTGAAGTTTGACTCGACCCACAAAAAAATCATAATCAATGTAAATAAACATACGACCCGAGTCGTCCCCTGTCAATAGTACTTTGGGTTAGGTATTGTTTGTGAGGATGGGCTCGCACCCTGTTAAGATGTAAACAGGGTAGAGTATTCTCAACGATAGACGTCCCAAAGCGAGCAGTTTGCATGCATGCCGCAGACCTCCCCTTACCGATGGCCAAGGATCAAACGTCCAAGGAGTCACAATCCTCTGCTCCCATGGTCCTTCCCACCAGGATTGTGGGGGCGAATGGTGACGTCTCTAGATCTAGAATTGAAGGTGAAATCGCTCGACTCTACGAAAGGGATGGTGCGGCCCTTTTGCGGTATACGCTGGCAATCTGCGGAAACCTGGAAACGGCTCAAGATGCTGTTCAAGAGGCTTTCCTTAGATATTATATCGCGCGGCGAAACGACAACGTAAATACGGACGCGAAGGGTTGGCTTTACAGCACCGCCCGCAATTACGTTTTGGACCGTTCAAAGGAGTATTACGTTCGGAACGGGGTGAGCCTGGGCGCCGCAGCAGACGTCACGGCGAATGAGCACAATCCTGATGCTCAGATTATGCTTCACGAAATCAACGCTGTTGCTCGCGAACTCTTAAGCCCCCGTGAACTTGAATGCCTGAGACTGCGAAATGAGGGTTTGCGATACAAGGACATCGCCGATATCCTGAAAATCGATTCCGCAACTGTAGGTGTTTTCCTGGCACGCGCCTTGAAAAAGATTCGCACCGCACTGAGCCCTCAGGAAAATTTGAGATGAAGAACTTGGTTCACGAGATACTGTGCTCGCTTCGAGTCCTCGCCGGGCTTCATTCCAGGTACGAGGACCTCTTGGCTTACCGGGACGGCGAATTGGGCCGTGTTGAGCATTGGTGTGTAGAAACTCATCTCCGCCGCTGCCCGCTCTGCCAGCGGGAAGCAAAACTCATCGAAGAGGATCTTCGAACTTTTGTAAGAATGGACCATCAATTCTACGCGAGCGACTTCCTCAATGTGCCGGCAGGCCTGGGGAAACTCCACCAGGCGATCGAAAACTGGGAATCCCAGGGCCTATTGGACGATGAAGTCCCCGAGCTTGACCGGACCATGGGTGAGGCTGGCCTCCGACAGTTGGAGACGGAGTTCGATCTTTACCTTGGAACTCAAGCCACGGCTGCATTTCTATTAAAGGTCGAGAGTGGACAGAGGAAGAGCCCCGGCCTCCTGAAGGAAGCCGAAGCCGTTTTTCGAGACTTCCTCGGGCCCAGCGCGGCGTCGGCAATTACCCAGAGGATTTTATACGCTCAGATGTCAATGAATAAAGCCGGTCAGGGTTCGCTTCCGGCCTGATCACCTATGCATAAAAGGTCGGGGAGATTTCGTCTCGCTTCGCCTTCGCTCTCCGAACTTCTTATCCTCGCCACATCCCTCCACATGTTCGTCGGGGTGGTCACCCATATTCGCTGGTTGCTGGGGGGAGGCGCGGCACTCTTTCGATACTACTTTGCTTATGAGGACCCGCTCTTCCTCGTGTTCTGTACGGTCCTGGAATTCTCGTGGGCCTACCTTGCCTGGAAACAATTCTCTTCCGGACAACTCCTGCGACGGGCCTGGTTGCTCATTATGATCTCCGCCATTTGCCACGTGGTCGGGATGAGCATCAGCCATATCCTCTGCATGGGCTCTTACATTAATCCGTTATACGCTTTCAATGTTTCCTGGTACAAAACCGCCAGCACCTTCCTGCCGCATGTCGGTGCGTTCATTGGGGGACCCCTGCACATGGTTGCCTTGGTCGGCGGCCTTTTCCTCGCCCTCCGCCTGTGTCAACAATTTGGTATCCGGGGAAAACTGAAGGGTCTTGACTGGGTCGTTCTGGGGATTGTTGTCGCTTATACGCTCCAAGTTGCGTATGTCATCATTCGCTTGCGCATGGAAGCTCCCCGGCCACCCCATTTATATGAAGTCATGAATTGGGTGAATGATCCCTTGCTGTGCGTACTTTTATTCCTTGCTTTTTTCCTTCGAAGGTCAGTCGTCCAAATGGGGCGGGGCTACGTAACGAAATGCTGGGGCGCGTATGTTATTGCCATTCTGGGTACCTCAATGGGCAGCATGGGATCGTGGGCCGCGGACTTCGGCTTCCTGCCCTATCCCGAAAGCGCCGTGCTTTGGTACATCTGGCCCGTGATCTACGCGGCATACGCGTTAGGGCCTATCTATCAGGTGGAAGCGACCCATGTTGCCCAAGCGCGCCTGCAAAGCTTTGGCTCGGACTTCAAAACTCAGGCTCCTTAGCAGTCCTGTGAAATCATTCTCCCCGCGGCGATGGATCCGGTTCCCTTGAACCGGCAGAGGCTCTTCGCTTCGCGGTGGGAAGCGCCGGCTGGCGCCAAAGTCATCGTCTTTGCTAAAGACTAAATCAGCGGTGTCTTTGAGCAGTATTTTGACCTTTTCCAAGTCACGATTCCTCGCAGCGTTATGAATCTCCCCGCAGAAAGCGAGCTTGCTCCAAGCCAGCGCAATGTTAACTCTCAAACGGTCAACCATTCTTTCCAAGGGAGGAGAATGGTTCACGCCGGCGGGAGCGGGACGCTCCCGCCCAAGCGGGCAGGATGCCCGCGCTCCCACCGCGCTCCCACCGCGCTCCCACCGCGCTCCCAGCCGCCCGGTAAATTCTGCACGCACCACGTAAGGGGGTAATCCTTGCGGGCAGACTGCGCGATCCGCAATTGGCGTTAACATCATGATTCTATGGGGTAAACACCCAATATCAGCTCCTTTGGCAAAGCCTTTGCTCAGTGTCTGTGGGGCTTCATCACTAAAGACAGAACGGACCTCAGGAATGCGGTCGAAGCACCCAATTCTGTTTTGGGAGGTAATCCGATGCGAGTCTTCGGTGATCTCAATGAAGACCCTGCGCCCAATGACCCTTCGGGGTCGAGGGCTGCGGGAATGAACGGAGACCTCAAGGAGAAGGACCCATCACACGCCACCGGCGAAGAACCGGCGGCGGAAGATGAACAAGTGGTCGAGGCTCGCGAACACAGGGGGCTGGGAGCACAGGAGCCGCAGAGAGGCAAGGGAAGCGATTACGTTGGGGGAATTCCGTCGGCCGACCCCCCCACACACCGGCGCGATGGCCGGCGATACGCGGACCGCGCCAGCGATCCGATCGGCGAGCAAAGGCTGGATGCGGCAGGTGACCCGAGCAGCGGAGCATACATATCGCACCGGCGCTCTACCGGAGGGCTGTGGTTCGTCCTCATGGTCCTCTCGCTCGCGCTGCTCGGCGCCAGTGCCTACGGCTATCTGGTTTTGCGCAACAACCACATCCGCGTGGCGCAAGTGCCGGAACTGCTGCGGTCCATCACCAGTCTGGGTGGACGGGTGGATGCTACCGAGGCCAAACTTCGCGACTTGGCGGCCAATGCGGACGGCTTAACCAGCCACTTGGCCGAACTCGATCATAAAATCGATTCCAGCCTGCGCGCGACCCGCAACCAAACACGGGAAATGGTGAGCCAAGCTGCCGGGCACTTGCAGGCAGAATTGGATCAACGCGGTGAAGCCGTGGATGCCCGCTTGCGTAATGTGGAATCAACGCAAAAACAGGACCAAGCGCAACTGGCTCAGCTCAACGAACAACTTCGGGGGCAGGTGGCCAGCCTTCGCGAACAATTGGCCGCCGCCCAGCAGAGCACCGGGCGTGACCTTGCGAACGTGCAGGAACAGGTGAGCAACAATCAGGGCGATCTGCGCACGCTCGCGCAAAACCTTCACCGTGACAAGATGACCTTTGAACTCGTCAAAAACTCTCCCACCGAACTGGCGCCGGGGGTGACTCTGACCATCCTCAAGACGGACGTGAGCTACCAGCGCTTCAACGGGTACATCACTTTGACCAACGAAGGAAAAACGCTCTGGCTCAAAAACCTGAATGCCAAGGAGGCCGTGGACCTTTATTCGCCCCAGTACGACCATCCCTACAGTCTGATTGTGACCGCGGTGAACGAGGATGGGGTCGCGGGCTACTTGCTGCTCCCTGCCGGCGCCTAAGGGGTCGATTGGACAAGATGCCGGCCGTGGCGACCATTTTGATCGCCCTGGTCCACGGTACCTCTCAAATGTGCCTTGAGTTTCCGGATGGGGGTTTGGCAAGCCAAGCGTCGGGCTGCGTCGGATTTCACAATGCAGATTGAATCGCCATTCAAGATCCCGTTCAACCTCAACCTCACGGCAACGCTACTTCTTTCGCGCTCCTCGGTCAGATCATGACCAAGCCGTGGCGGATGCCTAAAGTCACGGCCTCGGTGCGGCTGGCGGCGCCCAACTTCCCCATGACGGAAGCAACGTGGAACTTGACCGTATGGTCGGAGACCCCCAGGCGCGAAGCAATCTCCTTGTTTCCAAGCCCTGCGGCAAGAAGCTGGAGCACTTCAATTTCGCGCGGGGTAAGGGGTTCGATGAGTCCCTCGGCCCCGCGGATCGAAACGTTGCTTGGAACCCGGAGGAGCATTTCGATACTGGGGCCATCGAGCACCACCAGGCCGGCAGCAGCAGCTTCGATGGCTTCCACAATTTCCGGCCCGGGGAGATTGCTGGGAATCACGGCCTTAATTCCCGCCCGAAGCGCTTCTGCGATGGCCTCGGAGGCAGGATTCCGCAGCAGCAAGACGCCCGGCCCTCCTACGGCTGCCCATTCGATGGCCTCACGCGCGGAGTTATCCGCAAGCGTTTCAGCTTCAGCCACCAGGACATCCAGCGGTGGTTCCAAAGCGGATTCTGTTCCCTCTGCGCGGCGGGGCGCCTCTCCGGCTAATTCAAACCCAGGATGCGCCCGAAGCAGGCTTTCGAGGCCCGCCTTCGCGAGGGGAGACGAGGTTTTAACGAGAACGCGAATCATACGACGGTGACTCGGGAAGCGCCGAGGCGAACTGTGACATTCCGGAGTTTGCTCAAATCGTACCGGGCGAATTGCAGGCGGAGCAACCGTTCGCCGCCTCCCTCCAGGGCCTGCTCGAAGTCATCGAGCGAGTTGAGCGGTCGTCCCTCAATTCCCAACAGTATATCGCCCACTTTGAGCGATGCATACTCCGCCGCGCTGCCCTTCGCGACTTCAAGGATGGCGAGCCCCAGGCGTTGGGAACCCTCAGCTCGCACTGCCACGGGACGAACCGTCACACCGAGAGGCGCATCCTGAAGGTCTCCCATGAGCAACCGAGTCACAGCGTTGCTCGGGACAGCAAGCCCGAGGCCCTGTACCGCCATGGAGTTGACGCCCACCACATTCCCGCGGGCATCGGCCAAGGGCCCGCCGGAATTGCCGGGCGCAAGCTGCACTTCTGCCTGAATCCACTTCGTTGGGCCCAGCCCCGGCCGCCGACCGATGGCGTGAACGATTCCGGAGGTTACCGCACCGATAAAGCCCAGCGGATTACCCACGGCAATGACCAGTTCCCCCACCCGCAAGTTATCCGAGTTCGCAAGGGTGGCGGGCGTGAGATTGATGGTCGAGATTTTCAGGACGGCCAAGTCGCGCCGGGCATTGCGCGCGCTGAGGGTTGCGGGAAAGGTGCTTCCATCCCAGAGCTGCACCGATAGCCGCGCGTCACTCACCACGTGGGCATTAGTGACGATCACGCCATTCGATTTGACGATGATTCCCGATCCCTGGCCGTGCCGGCCGCCTGTTACCTGGACCGTAGATCGCCGCAACTGTTCGGCAATCTGGCCAAATCCCTCAAGAGACATGGCAGCCTCACCTCCCTTGCCGCTCGCCGACCATGATTGTGACCTCTTGCAGCGCGCCGGCGCGAATGATCTTGGCGGTCACTGGTTTTCCTATCACCGCGGAGTCGGAGAAGGATTGGATATCTTCGATGCCCTCGAGAGTCGCTGGACCGAGGCTCACCACGATGTCACCAAGAAGAACTCCCCCCTGATCCGCCGGACCGCCGGGTTCAGCGCTTACCACCATAACCCCGCTTTGGTTGGACAGCGCGAGGCGTGTGCGCAGAGCCTCCGGGATCGCCACAGGTTGAACGCCGATGCCGAGATAGCCGCGGGGAACGTGGCCCTTGGCGAGAAGAGCGCCCACAACTTGATTGACGGAAGAAGCCGGGATGACCAACCCTGCAATCCGCGAAAGGCCGGAGGTGGCGATTCCCAGCAGCCGCCCGCGACAGTCCACTACCGCCCCTCCGGAGGAATTCGGAAAAAGCGTAGCATCAAGCCGGATGTATTGGTCTAAGCGTCCTCCTCGCCATGTCCGCCAGGGGCCGGATACCGCGCTGACGATTCCCAGGCTCGCGTTCGGCCCGCTGTCGGGGGAGCGTCCGAGCACCAGCGCCAATTCGCCAACTTTCGGGGACTGGCCCTCCCCGGCGCGGGCGATAGAAGAGGTGCCGCTTTCCACCTTCAGAAGGGCAATGTCGGTGCCTGAGTCTCGGCCAGCGAGTGTGGCATTAACGGTTTCACCGCTGGACAGGGTTACTTGGATGTCTTCTTCCTGGCGAACGGTGTGATCGGCCGTCACGATGATGCCCGGTCGCCAAAGGACTCCGCTCGAGGGGTAATGAGTGCGAGCATGAACAGCGACAACATCCGTTTGAAACTCTTCCACAAATCTTGCCAGTTCGTTCGAGAGATTGACCATTGAGCTTTGCATTTGTGACCTCCATGAACATTCTGCCGGAGTCAGCATGCGGGTACATCAGCCAGATGGGTAGGTCTTGACCTAGGCAAGAGGTTAGGTTTGTAGGTGCTGCCCCCATTTCGGTCGTAGCGCCATGCTTCAGCCCGGCACGTGCCGTCCTAAAGGGCGGCTCTACGTTCGAATTAGAACGGCACCGGCTTGTGATGCACCTCTCGTGGAGGCCCCGGCGGACGGCAGGCACGAGGCCCGCCCCTACAAAACGGGTTTGGTTGCGTCTCCCCCGCGCAGCGTTAGCCGCTTGCCGAAAGGACACGGGGTTTTGGCAAGAAAGCGGGATTCGTTGGGTATGACCCTGATCCAGGTTCAAACCGTCCAGCCCCTGCGCAGCTCCCTATGAAACCGTCCGGACCTCCGCGAAAGCTGGGATCGGTCCCCGCTAGTATGCTCTGTCAAGGTAAGTCAGTCCTTGTGCTTGTCTACCACGTGTGGAGTATAATCCACGCCATGTTCCGACGCGATTTCCTTTACAGTTTGATTGCCGGAAGTACCTTGGCGCAGCTCGCTCAATCTCGGCCACCGCAGCCGCAGGCGGCAAGCGGGATTTTTCTCGAGCGGCCGCTGGCCGGCCAACCGCACAAGGGGAAGGTTCTTCTCGCCATCGAGGCCCATTCCGACGATGTATCACTGGAGTCCTCGGGCACCGTGGCCAAACTGATCGAAGAAGGGTACACGGGCTACCTTGTCCGCGCCACCAACGACGATATGGGGGATGCCCCGGGGCTGGGCACGCCAGGAACGATCGGTGACAACGTGCTCGGCAACGAGCGCGACAACGCGGAAGTGGCGCGGGTTCTGGGCTGCCAGAAGCACTTCGACCTGAACTACAGCAACCACCGCATGGCCGATGTTTCGGTGAACGAGCTGATCAGCCGCCTCATTTTTCTCATCCGGTTGCTGAAAGCTGACACGGTCGTTTGCTGGGATCCCTGGGCGCACGACGAAGAGAATCCGGATCATTACATGGTCGCCAAAGCTACGGAAGCGGCGTGCTGGATGGCCGGCCGTGACCATGATTACGCCGAGCAATTCGCCGCCGGCCTGGCTCCCAAGGAAGTACAGGACAAGTACTACTTTGCCCGGCGGCCGGAGATCACACGCGTGGTCGATATCAGCAAGCAGATCGATAAGAAAATCGAAGCGATCCGGGCTAACCAGGCGAAAGGGCCCGGCGGCCACTATGGATCCCATCTGCGGGCGGAATTGGCGCAGCGCCATCAGTCCCTGCCTCTGCTGGGCGACGACGATGCCACCGCCGATCGCAATTATATTAAGGAATTCCTGTTGGGACACGACCGCGAGTTGGGCAGGCAATACGGCGTTGAGTATGCCGAAGCATTCCACTACATTCCCCCGGGCGCTTCCGGCGCGGATTTGGATCCCCGCGTCGAGAAGTACGTCAAAGAACATGCCGTCCCATCGAAGTAATCCATGACCAGCCCTGAGAATCTGAACCGGCACGAACTGCCCCGCAAGCTGGGGTGGCTTGATGCGACCATGATCGTGGTCGGGATCGTGATCGGGTCGGGCATCTTCTTGCTTCCGAACCTGATCGCTCAAAACCTGCACTCAAGCGGGGCAATTCTCTCGGCCTGGGTCATCTCGGGCGTGCTTTCCTATTTTGGCGCCCTGGCTTACGCGGAGCTGGGAGCGATGATGCCCGCGACCGGCGGGCAGTACGTCTATCTACGCGAAGCTTACGGCCCGGCGTGTGCCTTCGTTTGCGGCTGGACCTTCATGCTGGCCGTGCTGTCAGGGGGCATTGCCTTTCTGGCCGTGACCTTCTCGATTTATGCCGGCCAGTTCGTTCACCTCACGCCCGTGACGTCGAAACTCATTTCCTTGACGCTGATTGCCGTACTGTCGGCCGTCAACTACGTGGGAGTCCGGGAAGGCGCGATCGTGCAAGTCACATTCACGTTTCTGAAAGTCGCGGGCTTGCTACTGCTCATCGGGGGCGCGTTCTTAAGTCACATCGTGGTCCCAGCCGTCCAGCCGGCAGTGCCATCCGCATTTTCGCTCCCGCAGTTTGGCACGGCAATGATCGCCTGCTTGATGGCGTATAACGGTTGGACCTACATCAGCTTTGTGGCCGGAGAGGTGAAGCAGCCGGCCCGGAATCTTCCCCGGGCTTTGACACTGGGGATGGTCGGGGTCATGGCGTTGTATGTGCTCGCCAACGTGGCTTATCTGAAGGTCATGACGATCCCGCAGATTGCAGCGACCGCCCGAGTGGGGGCAGCGTTGGCCGAGCGCACTATGGGACCGATTGGCGCCACGCTGGTTTCGGTCACCGTGCTGATTTCAATTGTGGGAGCGATCAACGGCTGCATCCTCACTGCGGCGCGTATCCCTTTCGCCCAGGCTCAGGACGGCCTCTTCTTCCGCCGCTTCGGCCGGGTGCACCCGCGATTCGAGACGCCGGCCTTTGCCATCGTGCTGCAAGGCCTGTGGACAGCCGTGCTGGTGGTCAGTGGGTCCTACGAGAATCTGTTTTCCTACTCGATGGTGGCAGCCTGGATTTTCTATATGCTCAGCGTGGCGGCCGTATTCGTTCTGCGCCGCAAGCAGCCGGACCTGGCACGCCCCTACCGCATGTGGGGCTATCCGTACACCTTGGGCGCGTTCATGCTGGTTTCGGTATGGTTCGTCGTGAATGCCTTCGTCACCACACCCGGCCCGTCCTTTACGGCGCTCGGCATCATCGCCACAGGCATACCTATGTACTTAATCTGGCGCAAACCGGCGCAACAGATGGACGCAACTGTAAAAGGAGAAGTTGAATCGTGAAGGTCGCCTCTCTGCGCGTCGACGGCAAGATGGCGGGATCGATCGTCGCCTAGGAACTGGCGACGACCAGCCACCGGCAACCTAATTGTTTCATGGTATGGCCCCAATTCAAGCGAGGAAGTTCTTTACCCCGGTGTACCGCGCCACGGCGTCCATATCGATCGTGACACCTAATCCTGGCCGCGCTGGAATCGGCAGGGTGCCGTCGGCATTCAACTTCCATCCTCCGACAGCGATCTTATCGATAAAAGGCGACTCGGGTAAGTACTCGACCAGGTCAACCTCCGGCAATGCCGAGGCGAGTTGCAGGTCCGCCGCCAGTCCCAAGGCAGTGTTCCATCCGTGAGGAATCATGCGCACGCCGTTTTCACGGGCCATCCAACCAATGCGGCGCGACTCGCTGAGTCCGCCCACTTTCGTCGCGTCCGGTTGGACGATGTCGAACGCGCCCGCCTGAAGCCAAGGCTGGAACGATTGACGCCGAGTCAGGACTTCGCCGCCCGCGATCGGCACCGGAGACTGCCGCCGCAAGGCCACATAATCTTGTAGGCTGTCCGGCAACAACGCTTCCTCAAACCATGCGACCTCATAGTTGGCCAATATGTGCGAGGTGTTCAAGGCCCACTTGAAATCTTGCGGCCAGAAGGCGTCACTGGCGCCCGCATCGACCATCAGCCGGCAATCCGCTCCAATCGCCTCTCGCGCGGCGCGGACAATGGCCTCGTCCGTGGCTTTATTGCGGCGCCCAAACGGTCCCCAGCCAATTTTGAAGGCACGGAAGCCTTGCGCTTTGAGCGGAAGAAGCCGATCCGCCATTTTCTCTGGCTCTTCCATGAGCAGCGAGGCATAGGGCATGACACGTTCCCGGTAACGGCCTCCCAGCAACCGGCCCACGGGCTGGCCAGTGGCTTGCCCGAGAAGGTCCCACAAGGCAATATCGATTCCACTGATGGTATGCGTGATGGAGCCGCCGCGCCCCATCCAGAACGTATTCTGGTGCAGAATCTCGCTGACCCGCTCTGGCTCCAGAGCGTTCTCCCCCGTGTAAAATGGACGAAGGACGGTGAGCGCGCCGCGCACAAGTTCGTCGTTGGTAAACGCGCTTCCCCATCCCACCAAGCCTTCATCCGTGAGCACAGCAAGGAGGGTATGGATGCAGTCTTCCGGCTTCGGTTCGTTGGCCCAACCTCCCAGCGGTGTTTCTCCCCGCAAGCCCGCGGAACGGATTTCCCGAATCTTCATGACAAGCCCCCCCTTTCATTTCCCGGAAAGAAACAAGGCCTGGGTGTTCCTAACTCCTAGTACTGTGAAAAATCTTCCGCAGCGCCCTTGATTGAACTCTCAATCGCATTGTATGGCATCAAAATCATCCAGGCTGATCGGAGGAAGCCTGCCCTTTTTTACTTTCGAACGATCTGTCGCGGTCAATTCCAACCTCCCGATTCTGATGGACCACGATTCCAGAAACGGGCAGCTATCCTACCCCAATCCGGGTGGGTTTTCATGCCGATTCCATGCGATGTTGAACAAGGCATACCGCTGCGAATATCCACTGCGGTATCTTCCAGCTTGCCGGCGACGGTATTGATACGGCAAAGCACCAACTCTTGACTTCTTTCAGGCCCGGTTCGTTTCAGACCTTGGAGGACGGCCAGTCTATCGATATTGGTAACTGATCGACAGGCACAAGAGGGCGTGCAGGGTGCAAGACTGCCCGGTCCAGGCTGGACGAGTTCTGGATTTTACCGTGAAGCGGAAGCGATTTTATGGGGAGCGGATGGTGGGCGTACTCAAGCAAGCGGTGCTAAGATGTATGCAGAGGTTGCCATGAAGCCGTGCCGCCGCAACCCACCCCAGAGCCTCGCGTGGTTCCTAATTATGTTCGTCCTGTTCCCCCCCACCCTTTCTTTCCTGCCAGTGGGCAGGTCTGAGACGGGGGAGGAGCGTTCCCGCGCGGACTCGGCAGAATTGCCGGAGACTCGTGAGGCACGGGAGCGAATGATCCAAGAGCAGATTCTCGCTCGCGGGATTCGCGACCCACGCGTCTTGGAAGCCCTTCGAAAGGTCCCGCGCCACGAGTTTGTGCCGCCGGAGATGCAGCCCTCCGCCTACGAGGACTCGGCTCTGCCCATCGGCCTCGGGCAGACCATCTCTCAGCCCTATGTGGTGGCCTTCATGACGGAGGCCCTGGAATTGCAGCCCCAGGATCGCGTGCTCGAAATCGGCACGGGTTCAGGCTACCAGGCAGCGGTACTGTCGCTCCTGGTGCGCGAGGTTTATTCCATGGAGATCGTGGAGCGGCTGGGCAGGGAGGCAGAGACGCGGCTGAAGGAAATGGGCTATGCGAACGTACGCGTGCGGATCGGCGATGGTTACCGCGGCTGGCCGGAAGCGGCGCCCTTCGACGCTATCATCGTAACGGCAGCACCGCCCGACGTGCCGCCCGCGCTCGTCGCGCAACTCCGGCCGGGAGGCCGCATGGTGGTTCCGGTGGGCCGCTACGAGCAGGAATTGATCCGTCTGCGCCGCACGGCGAAAGGCCTGGAACGCGAGAGCCTGCTGCCCGTGCGCTTTGTTCCTATGGTGCCCGAAGGTGAAAGAGCGCCGAAGTAGCACTCCCGTTCCGTTTTCCTATAACGTTGTCTTCTCTTGTTCGAGCTTTCAGTCAGCCGGGGGTCCTGTTCTCATGCCGGTCGCCGCGACTTCCGCGAGCCGAGAATTCAGCCCTGCCTACCTCACTTTATTTGAGAGCGGTGAGCTGAAGAGCCGCGTCGACCGCGCCGTCAAATCTCTGCGCTGTTGCACGGGCTGTCCGCGGGACTGCCGGGTCGACCGCCTCCAAAACAAATTCGCGGTTTGCCGGACCGGACGCTATGCCATGGTAGCGAGTCATTCGCCGCACCACGGCGAGGAGGATTGCCTCCGCGGCTGGCGCGGCTCGGGGACGATCTTCTTCTCCGGCTGCAACCTGCGCTGTGTCTTCTGCCAGAACTTCGATATCAGTTGGCAACTGCGGGGGACGGCCGCGCCGCCGGAACGGCTGGCCGCCATGATGCTCGAACTCCAGGATCAAGGTTGCCAGAACATCAACTTCGTGACACCGGAACACGTGGTCTCGCAGATCATCGAAGCCCTGCCCGTCGCGATCGAGAAGGGACTCCGTCTGCCACTCGTTTACAACACCAGCGCCTACGACTCGAGCGAAAGTCTGCAATTACTCGACGGGATCGTCGACATTTACATGCCCGACTTCAAATACTGGGATAGCGAGATCGCCCGCAAATACTCACGGGCGCCTGACTACCCGCAGGTGGCGCGGCGGGTGATCAAGGAAATGTACCATCAGGTGGGTGACCTTGCGCTCGACGAGCACGGCTTCGCGAAGCACGGATTGCTAATTCGTCATCTGGTGATGCCGCGAAATATTGCCGGCACGCGCCACGTCGTGAACTGGATCGCCCAGGAGCTTTCGCCCACGACTTGCATCAACGTGATGCCGCAGTACTATCCGGCAGGAAAAGTCACAGGTCAGGAATATGCAGAGATCGGCCGGCGCGTGACGCAGGCCGAGTACGAGCAGGCGCTCGATGAGGCCCGCCGTGAGGGCCTTCGGTGCCTGGACCCATGAGAGGATCGCAGACGAGAGCGCCCAGTGATTGGACCGCTGACCCCGGGACCTCACCTGGGTGACCGCGTGTCACACCGTTGAATGCACGGGAGGAGATTCTGATGCGATTTCATGACTTTTGCTTTGGCTCACTTAGAATTGATGACACCGTCTATGAGCACGACGTCGTCGTCGATCGCGGGAAGATTCGGAAGCGCGACAAGAAGCCGTCCAAGAAATTCCGCGATGAGTTCGCGCACACTCCTCTTTCCGTCAGAGAGGACATACCGTGGAAATGCCGTCGCCTTGTTGTGGGCACAGGTGCCCACGGAGGTTTGCCGGTGATGAAAGACGTGAGGCGCGAAGCCGAGGAGCGCGGGATCGAACTGTTTGTTCTTCCCACTCCCAAAGCCATCGAGATGCTCAACAAGGACATCGATGACACGAACGCAGTCTTACACGTCACGTGCTAACCCCAAAGGTTCTGGCTATGCGGCTCTCGGCGGGGCTCTCGCCACTTCTCGCCGTTACGCCGCCAACGAAATGCGGAGGTTATGTATCCTTATGAGCGCGGCGCGGTTCCGCTTTTATGCCGAACTGAACGATTTTCTCCCTGATGAGAGCCGGGGGAAGGACCTCACGCGTTATTTTAGCGCCGGCGGTTCAGTGAAGGACTTCGTCGAGAGTTTCGGCGTGCCTCATACCGAAGTGGACCTCGTGCTCGCCAACGGCAAGCCGGTCGACTTCTCTTATCCGGTGCGTAATGGAGACCGGGTGAGTGTGTATCCTGTCTTCGAGTCTTTGGATATCTCGTCAGTCACGCGCGTACGCCCGGCCCCCCTGCGTGCGCTGCGATTCTTGCTGGATGTGCACGTCGGACGGCTGGCGGCCTATCTGCGCATGGCGGGGTTCGATGTGCTCTATGGCAACCAAGCCTCCGATGACGATCTGGCGAGCATCGTGGCGCGCGAGAGACGAGTGTTGCTGACCCGGGATCGTTATCTCTTGATGCGAAACGCCGTGGATCGGGGCTATTGGGTCCGCTCCACCGAACCGAAACAGCAGTTGCTCGAGGTGGTCAAACGTTTTGACCTCACCGGTTCCATGCGGCCGTTCACCCGCTGCCTGGACTGCAATACCCTCCTGGAGAAAGCTAGCCGGGAATCCGTATTAGAGCGGTTACCACCCAAGATAAGAGACAAGGACGTCTTTCGCCTCTGCCCGAGCTGCCAGCGCGTTTACTGGGAGGGATCGCATCATGAGAGAATGAGCAAATTGCTCCGCTGGGTGAAGGCAAATGTTCCACCACCTCCCGTGGCGTGAAGTTCGTCTCAGGCGGCGGGCCTGAGGCATCGAATCACCGGACCCCTTGCGTCGACACTCTTCTCGGTCGTTCCATCATGGCTCCGGCAATGAATAACGCCAAGGCGAGCCCCTGCAAGATGATTTCCGGCTGTACACGGAGATGCACTTCCGGCGTGATAAAGGGCCGCATATAAACCATGCCTTCCAGCGTTCCGGGAGCGGCGACGGTCGCCGCCCAGAAACCCAGCACCAAGTAGAGACTAGCAACATAGAGGAACCGTTTCAGGAACGGCCACGCCTTCAGGATGTCGTAAAGCGGATAGAGAACTGCGGCAATGAGGATACCCCGCAAGATTTCAGCCGGCAGAAACCAATTAACTACGTGGGCCCACAATCCCATATCCGCTTCCGTGCGCATGAAAACCGCAAAAATCGGATCGCGTCCCTCGTAGTAGGGCTTGGTGAGCAGTGGATAAAACACCGCCCCTGCCAGGAAATAAGTGGTCACCTGTGCAGCGATGACCTTGGCAACGAAGCTCAGAAAGCGCGTTTTGTTCATGGGGAGACTCCGTCCAGCACGACGTGCGGATGATTGGACGCTTTTGATTATAGTGCGATCCGCTCAGTTGCGTAACGCGCACACGGAAATGTGCCGCCCCCCCCTCAGTCTACTGCTACAAGTCCCTATCCCATTAATGACTTCCAGAGCAATTATCGCGGTTGGAATCAGACGGGTCTGGCAAGTGCTTGCGAATGAGTGGCTGGAAGGCAGGGATTCGAACCCCGATACGCAGATCCAGAGTCCAGAAGCAAATTTCTATCCTGTTGGTTTGCCATGTACTTTCCCGCACTCTGCCTCCCGGTTTTGCACTTCTCAAGGCGTGGCTTAGCGGGGATCTCAGTCTGCTGCGTCTTCCCGCTCACCTTGCCGCGCACCGTCTCCTGCCAGTTCATCACCCGCTTCTCATGCACTTTTCGAGGTTTCAGAACCCACGGGGTTCTGATTCCGTGGAGGCGGCGGCACCTCACACAAGATCGCAGTGATATTGCCGTGACCGCCCTCATCGTTGGCACGATCCACCAGCTGCGTCACAGGTTGACGCATCGTGCCATCGGAGACCAGGACCGATTCGATGTCCTGCTGCGGGAGTGCCTCCCACAAGCCATCGGAACACAGGAGGATTCGATCTCGAGGCGCCAAGTCGGCGTGATTGACGTCCGGCCATACGCCCGAAGGCATACCGATCGCCTGCAGAACCTCATTCTTGTTCGGATGGACGCGGGCCTCTTCGGATGTTAGTTCACCCACCTCGACGAGTGCGGCTACGGTGGAATGGTCCCGAGTTACCTGATATAGAACATCTCCACGCTGGATGTAACATCTGACATCGCCAACGTGGCAAGTCTCCAGGCCACTGACGAGAGAGGCGACAGCAAGCGCGCGCCCCATCTCTCTGGTGCCTTCCTCTGCCGGTGCCAGCCGGGTAGGCGAACTGACGACCGGATCGGATTTCAGCGACAGGAGAGGCAGGGGCGGGAATAGTGTCCGAGGCCCGGGTCAAAGGAGGATCAGTTTCGAGTTTAGGATTCTGCGGGGAGGCACAACCGGCCCGTTCCATGGGCCGTGGAAGCACCCAGCACTGAAAACTTGATTGTGCCTTGCATTCAGAAGCGCTTGGGTGTACGTTACTCTCCAGGGGAAAACTGAAAACGGAGATTCTGGCTTACATGACTCCTCATCCGCCCTGGTCCCCCGGGCCCTCTCCGAGGGGAGTAGGCCCGGAGGATCAAGGCGGATGAGGGGTTCATTATCAGCCAAATTGAATTGGAAGAACTTCCAAGGAGTAAATCATGCGAACACGTCACCGGAAACTGACGTTTTTCGGACTCGTGATGTTCACCGGGTTCGCGGGTTTTGCTCTCGCGATGGGGCGAATACCAAATGTCGTCGGCGAGGTTGTTAATTCGTCCAACGCGACAGTGGAAGGGGGCACGTTGTTATCCAACTGTATGATCTTTTCTGGAGACGCCATAAATGTTGGCGAGGGCGGGTCGGTGCTCCTTAGTTTTTCTCCTACAGGCCGGGCATCTCTTGCGGGGTCAACCCAGGTGCGGTTTAGTGGCGCTGAGGGTAATATCGTAGCGCAACTTCTTTCGGGAACCCTAGCCGTCAAGAGGGAGAATAAGGACGCCTTCGTGGTGAAGACTTCCACGCACAGAGTCGAGCCAAAAGGCGAGGGGATGGCCGAGTTCCTGGTGGCGCTATTGCCCGACAAAAGAACGATTGTCGAAGCCCAGCATGGTAAGGTCGCGATCACCGAGACCCGATCCGGCGAGAGCTACACACTTGCCGAGGGGCTATTAGCTGAGATCCCTGCATCTCCATCGGGATTCCAGGGACAGGCAGAGGAGCAGGGCGAGGTGATTGGCAAAGTCATCAACTCTGCGGGAGCGACCCGGAATGGGAACCCCCTTCCCGCCGATGGGTGGATCTATAACGGCGACGCGGTTGCGACGGGGGCAGCCGGCCGCATCGTAATTCAATTGTGGCCCGCAAACCAAGTCACTCTCAACGAAAACACCACTGCCAGCTTCACCCGACCCGTGGATCGAGTCTGGCTGCACCTTCAGAACGGCACAATTGTGTCTGAGAATTCAGGCGAGAGCACTGCCCTCGTTGCGACGACGAAGTTTCACATCGAACCCACCTCGGCAGCGCCTTCGAAGATCATGGTGGAAATTAGGGCTGACAATAGCACCTCTATCGAGTCCGCATTCGGCGATATCAGAATCGGCGAAATCCCATCAGGACAGTCATACCTCTTGCAGGCGGGAAAGAAGGTACTGGTTCCAGCGAACGCGTCAGGCATCCCCGGGTTACAGCCGTTTCGAGCAACCACCGCCCCAACATCAGCACAAAGCCCAACGCCCACGCCGCCGCACCCTCCGTCGGCCCCGGGATCAAATTCCCATACCACTCTCATCATACTGGCGATTGCGGCTGGAGGGGGAATTGCGGGGGCCGCAGCCGCCTTGTCGGCTGGGGGGGGTGGCGGCGGTCAGCCCGTAAGCCCCTCTGCCCCGTAGTAACACAGTTTCCATTTCGACTTGTCTCGGTGAAGCTCGCGCATGTTCTATTTGACCTGCCCCCATTTTCTGTACCGTTGAAACTCTCGATGAGAGCATCCTGCCTCGGCTTCCCCGGCTCGATGAAGGGCAGCCTCACGCCATGTTCGTAGGCCCATACGTCCAGCGCCTGGCCTGCAAACTCCGGCCCTTTGTTCATCACAAGAATCTGCAGTAATCCTCGAAACCCTCGCAACCGCTCCAGCACGCGCACCACCCGTGCGCCCGTAATCGCCGTGTCCACTTCCGCCACCAGCCATTCACGATGGAAGTCATCCACGATGTTCAGGCTCCGAAACTCACGTCCCGCACTCAGAGCATCGGAAATAAAATCCATCCATCGACCAGCGCTCGTTCTGTCGGGTCGGGATCGCCAGAGCCTGACGTTCCACGGCCCCGATCCGCTTGCGCTTCCGCTGCTGCTCATAGCCACAGCTCGTCCGGGCCATTCCTACCAGCCGGCACGCCTGCCGCGCACTCAACCCATACGCTCGCCGAATCACGCCCATCGCCTCGCGCCGGCCCGTGGGCGCTAGAACTTTTTTGCCCGCACCGTCTTCAATGCTTGGCTGTCCAGCCTCAGGTCTGCACCATCTGCTTCAACCGCCGATTCTCCTCTTCCCACTGCCGCAGCCGCCGCGCCGCGCTCACCTTTAAGCCCCCGTACTTTACCTTTCCTTTGTAATTCGTCGCGCTGCTGATCCCATGCTGCCGGCAAATATCCGCCGCCTTCATGCCCGCTTCGGCCTGCTTCAAACACTCCTATAATCTGCTCCTCCGGGAACTGGCTCTGCCTCCTCTCCGGCCCTTCTCTAGGCTTCTATACCCTGGGAGAACTCTCTTTTACACAGGTACTGTTTTCGGGGGGCAGGTCAGCCAGCATGGGGAGTTCGGGTTCGACATCGAGCCCGCTGGTGGCAGACGTTAGGGTGAGGGGACGGTTGCGGCAGTTTCGTTCGAGGCTGCGCTTTGGGTGACATCATTCGCGCCTAGACGCCCCGCCCCGATCGGCCCCATAACCCTTGTCGTGAAGCGTGCAGGAACGCGTAGTGCGGGAAATCCGCACGCTACGTGTGATGTGGCGGGGGCTGGAAACGGAACTCTGGAGGCATTTCGGAGCTACCGCGCCAGTCCCCGACCTTACCACCCGCCACAAAGATGCGGGCAATCATACCTGCGACGTCCTCGACTTCCTAGAACCGGCCCTCCCCCTCAGGTTGTTCTCGTAGTTCAATACAGGCCGCCTTATATCCGATTCCAAGCACAACGGCAAAAATCAGCGCGTTTGCAGGGATTTGCAGGTTGAAATCGGTCGCACTGTGAATCAACAATGCCAATGTACTTCCAATACATCCGAGAGTAACGGAACGCCGGAAGCGCCGGGTATCGTTCAAGAAACCCATAATCATTTTGAAGAACAGATACAGGATCGGTAAGAAAAGCAACGCTGCGCCTAGCAGGCCGGTGTCGGAAGCAATTTCGAAGTAGTCATTATGCGCATGGTCCACGTAGCCATCGACAAAGACGGTTTGGTGCCGCCGGAAAGCCGTACCGAAGGTTCCCAATCCAGTCCCCACCAGGGGATGATCGCGGACAAGGCGCGAGGCGTCTTTCCAGATTGCGATCCTACCTTCCAGTTGGAGATAGCCCGGCTCCCGTAGATGCTCGAAGCGGGCTAGAACGGGATCGAGTCCAATCCACAGTCCGTAACCCACGATACAAAGCGAAACGAGGAAGAAGCCCAGCATCCAGGTTTTCCGCTCGGCCTTGACCTGCGCCAGTAGGACTATGAACACGATGCTGAACGCCGTTGCCAGGATTCCACCCCGAGAGCGCGAAAAGGTAACCGCCACGACCACGATGACCGTCAAGTAGAAATAAAAAACCGATCGGACGCCCGCCGAACTTCGTTCCGCAGGGACGCGCCAGTTCAGCTCATCCTGCCGTCTCTCTGACCAGACTTGAAATGAGTAGAAACCCGACGCGAGCACAAAGGGAAGGGTCAGCTCAAGAAGGCCCGCAAAGTGATTGGGGTTGATGTAAGTCCCGGTGGCCTCCTCTAAGTTGAATTTCTTGGTATAAGTGAAGATTTTCTGCCAGCCCGCCAAATACTGGATGATCCCATACGCTGCCTCAAGACAGCCCAAGAAAATCAGTGCCCGGACCAAAGCGTTCCTTCTCTTTCCGGAATCAAAGAGGTGGGCAGCAATCAGGAAGGCACTGAGGTAGGCAAGAAATTTGACTAAGGCCAACTCGGTGTCATGCGGGGAGATACTCAGGGTCGCCCAAATCCATTTGCCGTCCGAAAGGCCAGCAAGGCCGGGGGCCAGTTGACGCGTCGGTGAGAGCGTGACGATGAATCGTGAAGGGAGCGGAATTAACTGGAGTACACACAGGAGAGCAAAGAGGACTGGCCATGCAGGCAACATCAGGCCAATATTGCCTTGCCACGTCTGCTTCAGCAGGAGCATGAGTACGGCAAGGAACAGAACCACTTCCATCAGGGAATACGTGAGGGGTTGGACACCGCCAAAGGCAAGCGCCGCTCCGATGATTGCAAGCGCCAGTGTCAACTCGATTAGTTTGTTCATTTACTTGGGTGGGACAGTTCTTGTGTTCTCGTCGTATACCGGAGAAAAACCCAGTCTCATTTCCCGGAGGGCCTTATACACTTGCTTACTATCATTGCGTTGGGCAACATTCACCAAACGGGTTACATCTTTGAGAACCGTTCCGGTGTCGAAAGCACGAGGGGCCAGCATTGACAGTTTCTCGAACGGTGTCAAGGACACGTTGTCGTCAGGTCCAACCAACTCCTCGGCGAGTTTTTCCCCGGGACGCAATCCGGTTATGGAAATCTCAATGTCCTTTCCAGGTTCATATCCAGACAGCAGGACCATTTCTCGGGCCAAGTCCATGATATTGTGGGGGTTGCCCATATCCAGGATGAAGACTTCACCATGCTGTCCCAGGGTCCCGGCACTTAGGACTAGCTGGGCGGCCTCCGGAATCGTCATAAAAAACCGAACCACATCGGGATGGGTCACGGTGATCGGGCCGCCTTCCGCAATCTGTTTCTTGAACAAAGGAATGACACTTCCGCGACTTCCCATCACGTTGCCAAAGCGCACACAGGAAGAAGGCAGCTCTCCCCCATTCGCATAGGCTTGAACCAACATCTCTCCGACGCGCTTCGTAGCGCCCATGATGCTAGTCGGATTCACGGCCTTGTCGGTGGAAATGAAGACGAACCGTTCCACCCTGGTCTCGCGACAGGCATCCAACAATGTCTTCGTGCCGAACACATTATTCAACACGGCTTCGCAAGGGTGCTTCTCCATCAAGGGAACGTGCTTGTGGGCGGCAGCGTGGAAGACCACTTCCGGCTTGAACTCTGCAAAAAGCGCAAAAAGCCTCCCCTCGTGCCTTATGTCCGCGATCTGAGTCTCGATGCGGGTGCCAGGAAACCTGAGGATTAACTCTTGCTCCAACTCGTAAATGGAGTTTTCATCCTTGTCGAGGATAGCAATCGATTCGGGGTTGAGAGGCAGGAGTTGCCGGACCAGTTCGCTTCCAATGGACCCTCCAGCTCCTGTTACAAGAATTCTCTTGCCGGCGTAAGCCTGACGGACCCCTTGATCAAACTCCACCATTTCAATGCTGTCCCGCCCGAGGAGGTCCTCAATATGAATCTCACGTACCTGGCTGATGCTGACTCGTCCCTCCGCAATTTCTTGTAAGCTCGGAACAATCTTGGCGGGTATAGGGATCTGCGCGCATTTCGCGAGGATCGCGGCTAGAGTCTTATGCCTTGCAGTAGCAATGCTGATGATCACTTCATCGACGCGAGATCGGCGGACAAGCTCTCCCAGAGTTTGACCGGTACCCAGAACCTTAATACCAGAAATAACCGCCGCGACCTTCTTCGGATCGTCATCGACGAATCCAATCACTTCCGTCTCGCCGTGGTTCTTCAGCTCTTTCAACAGCAGAATGCCAGCTCTTCCCGCCCCGTAAAGGATCACTCTCTTTGGAGGCTGGTCAGGTGCGAGAGTCACCTTCTGGCTGCGTTCATAAAGGGTCCTGCGCAGGGCACGAACGCCGAGGGATCCAGTGAGAGAGAGCAGATACTCGAGCGCAATGATCCCGAGGGGAAGATGAGCCCACTGAGAGAAAATCACGTCCTCGGGGTAGAACAGGCGCACAGCAAGAAGAACGGCCGTAACTATGGAGAGGGATCGTCCGATGACAATGGCGTCCGCTAGGGAGACATACCTCCATATAAGGCGGTAAATCCCAAGTCGCCAGTTCACCAAAAGACGAGCAGCAAGCACATAGGGAAACCATAACAGGAACTGTTTAGTTACGGCCCAGGCAGGGACCCCTTCGAAGCGGATAAGGTAGGCTGCCGCGAAAGAAAAGGTAAAGATAACGGCGTCGATGATGAGCTGATTCGTTCGAGTGTAGAGATCGAATTTGTGTTTCACGCTTTAGAATCTTCTCTCTTTCCCTTCGGGGGCCCTAGTAAGTTTCTAAGGGTAGAAAGGATGAGATTGATATCCATTGCGAAACTAGCTGTTTGATAGTACACGAGGTCTAGCTCCAGCTTGCGTGCTAGTACGGTGCTGACATACAAGTTCTCTCTGTCGGGGTCGGTGGCAAGTAGCTTCTCCTCCTCAATGAACTTCAAAGAGGCGGGTCCGGTTAGGCCCGGCTTGAGTTCGAGCAGTTTCTTTTGCTCGGGGGTGTAGGTTGCCACGTACTCCGGAAGCTCCGGACGCGGACCGACAAAACTCATTTCCCCTCGCAGGACATTGAACAATTGTGGGATCTCGTCGAGTTTCGTCTTGCGGAGCCATTTCCCAACTCTAGTGATGCGGCAGTCGCCTGCCGCCGTAAGTCTAGGGCCTTTTTGGCCCGCGTCGCGAACCATCGTCCGAAGTTTGAATATCTGGAAAGGCTTGCCTTGCTCTCCGATCCGCCACTGGCGGAAGACGACAGTCCCGGGTGAGTCAAGATAGATCGCTATTGCACAGAATCCTAGAATCGGGCTGGTGGTGATCAAGCCGACCAGGGCGCCCAACACGTCAAGGATTCTCTTCCCATGCTGGAGGTAGAACGTATTTCGACGGTCGATTGGTACCTCTTGCCTGGTTTCCTTCAAACTCCAGGGTTGCATCTCCGAGTATATTCCTGTTTCTTGCCCAGCCTACGAACCCTTCCTGCTATAGCTCTCGGACGACAACTCGGCATTGCTCAGCATCACGGCGGACACCCGTGTCGCGGCTGGAGTTGGATTTCGCCGTCATCTGCGACACTTCTGTACAATATCAATCAGACTCTCAATCACGCGGTCGACGTCATTATCTGTCATGCCGGGATAGATGGGCAAGGAAATACAGCGCTCAAAGTAATTCTCTGCCACTGGGAACTGCCCTGCGCGATATCCCCACTGCCTTTGGTAGTAAGGATGGAGGTGCAAGGGAATGAAGTGCACTGCTGTCCCGATTCCGCGATGATGCAACTCTTCGATAACTTGGTCGCGATGGATGCCCAATACATCGGACTCCACCAGGATGACGTAAAGATGCCAAGCGTGTTGGACGTGGGGCGCCACCCGCGGCGTTCGATAAGCATCCAACATGGAGAGGCCTTGGTTGTACCTTTCTGCGATAGCCACGCGCCGTCGCCACATGGCGTTACACTTGCCAAGCTGTGCCAACCCCAATGCAGCCTGAAGATCTGTCAGGTTGTACTTAAACCCAGCTTCCAAAACCTCGTAACGCCAGGAACCTTCGGCACTATAACGCTTCCAGGCGTCGCGGCTAATGCCATGAAGACGCATCAGTCTGATCCGTGAAGCCAACCTCTCGTCATTGGTGGTCACCATCCCCCCTTCACCGGTAGTTATGGTTTTTGTGACGTAGAAGCTGAAAGCGGTCAGAGGGCCTAAAATACCGACGTAACGACCACGATACTTTGCAGGTAGCGCGTGAGCAGCATCCTCGATGGTCAGCAGTCCTTTTGCTGTAGCCAACTCAAGCAGCGCAGTCATATCACAGGGATGGCCCGCGAAGTGAACGGGGATGACGGCGCGCGTCTTGGCTGTAATCTTCTTCTCGGCATCATGGACGTCCAGGTTGAAGTAGCAGGGCTCGGAGTCAACTAAGACCGGCTTGGCCTTGAAATAGGCAACCACCTCAGCCGTGGCCGTAAAGGTCAGCGTTGGCACCAGGACTTCTTCACCTTCTTTGAGCCCAATGGCATCCAGGGCGAGGTGAAGCGCGGCTGTGCAGGAATTCACAGCCACCGCATAGCGGCACCCGGTGAAGAGGGCGAATTTCTCCTCAAACTCCCGCGTTTTAGGACCCGTCGTCAGCCACCCAGACCGTAGGACCTGCGCCACTCCCTCAATCTCTTCCTCGCCGATCGAAGGTTTGTGAAAGGGAATGAAGTCGTCGTTTGGCATGTGGCACCCACAAGTTGATCACTCTTGTCCGCTCGGCAGCGGCCAGTCATAACGAAAACGATTTAACCATCGGCCCTCCGGAGTCATCAACTCCCGATCCAGCGTCCATCCGAGTTTTCGATAGAAGCTGTTAACGGAGGGGTTGTCGTCGCGGTCGGTAGTCAAGTAGACATAGGCGGCACCTCGGCTTTGGCATTCTGACACGAAACTGCTTACCAACAGCTTGCCCAGACCCCGACCCTGCTTGTGCGGCGTCACGGCCAGGGAAGCGAGCAGCGCTCCTCCTATTTCTTCGGGAGGATTCCCTCGATACCATACGGCCCGCAAAAGGCGAGGGAGGATTTTTGGACGCCGGATCACCGGAAGCACTGATACCATCCCGAATGCCCATCCCCGCCGAAAAAGCAGACGACGATAAGATCCTTGGGGCTCAATGTGTCCAACCACAAAGCCGAGCAAATCCTGGCGATCATCCTGGGCCACCAAAGCCAAGGAACCGGGGTCTTCCAATGTAGCCCGGTAAAACTCGCGAAGAAAGCGCGAGCCCATGAAAGAGAGAAAGAAACCCGGGAAAGTAGAGAGGTGCAGAACCACCACGCGGTCCAGATCGTCCAGCGTCATGGGACGACAGCGACAGCTTCCGGTCTGTCCCTCTTCCTTACTCATGGGTTCAAGCCTTTCTCTCGTAAAACTGGAAGGTAGGCTCGTTCCCAGACCCTCTTGATGAAAACGTCCTCGGTGTGATTCACGAGAAATGACTCGTAAGCCTGCCGTCCCAAAGAATGGGCATATTCCGGAGCCTCGAGCAATGTCTGACAAGCCTTGGCCGTGGCTGCGGCGTCGCCGAAGGGCACCAGAATGCCATTCTTCCCGTTCTGAAGGCAATCGACATTCCCTCTGATTTTGGTCCCAACAATGGCCCTACCCGCTCCCATAGCTTCGAGGAGGGATATTGACATCCCCTCCCTTCGGGAGGTACTTAGGAAAAGATCCATTGCCGCCAACCAGCGGACGGCGTCGTCTCGAAACCCCAAGAAAATCATGCGCTGCGTAATCCCGAGCTGTTCTACCAGGGCCCGCAGTGAAGCCATGCTTTCCCCGTCGCCCACCAAGAGCCCAAAGACGGGGCGGCCAGCAACATGCGGCAGGTGGGCAATGGTCTCGACAAACTGACTCAGGTTTTTCGCGACGCAAAGCCGGCAGATATTACCGATGACGTGTGCTGAGGCGGGGATTCCCACTTCGCTCAGAAGCATATCGCGCGAGGCGCCTTGAGATGCTGCAAGCCGTTCCGGAGGAATTCCGTTCGGGACATAGACAAACTTTTCTGGTTTGCAAAATCCACGCGCCCAGGCCTCATCGTAGGAATTCATTACCAGAACCAGGTCACACCAATGAGCCGCACGGCGCTCTAAGGCGGCCACCACCATCCTGGCCGGCAAGGAAGAGAACTCGTGGGCAGAAAATCCATGCACCGTGTGGAAAGCCGCGGGTACCTTGGCGCGACTCGCAGCGTAGCGGCCGATCATGCCTCCCTTGGAGGTGTGGGTGTGGACAATCTCGAAGCGCTCCTGTGCCAGGTAAGTCGCCAAGCGTCGGCCGTCATAGAAGTCTTTCCACGGTCGGATGGCTCGCTCAATCCCTGCAAAGGCAACCACGGTTATCCCTCGCCTTTTGCACTCTTGCTGACCCACGGGGTCTGAGGTCAACACGAAAGGTTCCATTCCCTTCTCTCTCGCCATTCTGCAAAGGGAAAAGATCACCGAAAATCCGCCACCATACTTGGAGGCCCCTACAATGTGAAGTACTCGTATTCCCATAACAGACCTCTCAGGTCAGGGAGTGCAGGCACATCAGCCGGGAATGCCACAGGAAGGAAAGCGATCGCGGGCGCCGCCGCAAGCGCCGCGAGTAGCCCAGCCTTGGATGTAGATGAGCGCACGATTCGAACCGCTCGCGACGAAATAATCGCCTGAGCGCCAGAACCGCTCTCAAGCCGGGAAGAGGGGCAACCTCGCGCATCATCGGTATAGCGAAACAACGCACAGGCAAAGAAGCACGAAGTTGGCCCAACTCCGGACCCAGACTCGAAACCAAGGGTCCTATAAACCCGGTTCCGCCCGTTACTAATATCCGGTAGGAAAACATCGGCTGGCCCGCGACCCTCGGCACGCTCTGCTTCCTGAGGGTGCGAGGAAGTCTATGAATTTCTTCACAACTCAACCCGCTAATGAACGCAACAAGTCGGTCTTGCTTTCCCAAATATGGTGCGCGCGAATGAAGTTGCGCCCATTCACAGACAGGCGGGCCGCCAATTCCCGGTCCCTCAGCATTAAAAGAACTGCCGAGGCAAAGCTCTCCGGCGAGTCGCCAACCAGCAATTCCTTTCCGTCAGTCATGTTGCCTACGGCTGCTGATTCCGGCGAGGCCACGATGGGCAGACCAAGTGCCATCGCTTCAAGCAGCTTGTATTGTGTTCCACCAGCAACTGGCACAGGAACCACCAGTACACTGGCGCTCAAATACATTGAGACCAGATCGTCCACAAAGCCGGCCACTCGCACACCGGGCATATTCCCCAGTTCGCTAGAAAGGCTCAGGCTCCCAGGCCCGCAGACGACAAATTCCGTTTCCGGCTCCTCTGCGCGGATGCGAGGGAGAATCTTCTCTGCAAATCGACGAACCGCTGACCTGTTGGGGGGATAAGCCATGGTGCCAACAAAAAGGATTCTTTTCGGAGACGCAGATACCCAGTGCCATTGCTCAGTCATCAAGGCGCCAGGTATACAGTTCTCGAGAACAATGGGTTTGGCAGAACCCCCATGCAGTCTTCGAAGATGCTGCTGATCCATGCGAGAGTTCACGAGTACAATGTCACTCGCCTTCAGTAGTAATCGCTCATAGTGCTGGATGCGCCACTGAATCGCGCCTATAATCCGGGCGCGTGCCGACATATCATGTGCTCGGCTTGCCATGGGATAATACCGGGACGGACTGTCCACGAGGTCCACGATTCGTTTGATGCTCTTCACGTGACGGAGATAAGGATAAGAAGCGATACCGGCCCCCCAGAAAACGTCTGGTTTGAAAGATTGGATTTCCTGACGAACGAATTCAACGAGTCGCGGCATCCCAAAGTAGAAGGCAACGTGCGGCCGAAAGGTCAACATGGCTTTAGCGGCTTCCCAGATCACCTCCGCCTTGCCGACATTGAATATGCGAACGTCAATCCCATCGAGCAGGCTGAAATCCTTGACTGGGGGCTCCCATTCCCGCTGACAGCAGACCAGGCAAACATCGGCAAGGCTGCGGAGTAGTTGCAGCAGGTGGAACAGACGATTCTTGTCTCCCCGGTCAACCGGCACAGGGAGCAAAGGCGCGAACACCAGGATTCTCCGTCTGCTCATCGGTTCAAAACCTCACGATAAACCGCCAAGTGCTCCTCTGCACAGCGTCGCCAGGTGAATTCTTTCGCGCGCTCAGGTCCCAGGACTGAATAGCGCCTGGCTCCCGCTGGATTAGCTAGCAGGTGCGTGATTGCTTCCGCGAGGGCAGATACATCGTACGGGTCAACGCTAATCGCTGCATTGCCCACGATCTCGGGCAGGGATGATCTGTTGGAAGTCACCACGGGTGCACCACACGCCATGGCTTCCAGAACCGGCAGACCGAACCCCTCATAAAGCGAGGGGTATACAAACACCGCCGCGCTACTCAGAAGCGCGGGCAAGTCTTCTTCAGCTATATCCCCTATGAACCTGATGGTCTCGGAGAGGTTGGCAACGACAATAGCCTGTTCGACAGCGGGGCGGTACTTGTCCTTCCTCCCGGCCAAGAGCAAAGGAACTGAAGGGAACCGCTTGTGGACGATTGCCATGGCCTGAACAAGCCGTACCAGGTTCTTGTGCGGCATCGTGTTGCCGAGGTACAGAAGATACCGGGACGGGAGGCCATACCGCAAACGAACGGCGTCAACCCTGTCCTCTTCACGGATAGGATGGAAGTGCGGGTCCACTCCCAAGTAGACCACTTTCACACGGTCCGGATGAACTCCCAATAGCTCGATGAGGTCTTTACCGGTGTTCTGGGATATCACCACCACTCGTTCCGCGGCGCGCAATCGTGGGGCAAGAGCTTTGTAATACCAGACGATTCTGCGCGGAAACAACTCCGGGTGACGCAGGGGCTCAATATCATAACACGTGGCGATGAACGGGCAAGAAGTAATCCTCGGTGGGTCGAAATAAGGGTAATGAAAGAGATCACATTGGGCGTTGCGAACCGCGCGAGGCAAGACAAATTGCTGCATAAGGCCGAGCGGTTTGGAATGCGCCCCAACCCCATGCATCTCGATCTTCGGAATCTTGCAGGGGAGATCCTGACCCGGCGAGCACAGAGCATGAAGTTTTAGGTCTGATGGCTCAAGGAGATGTATTTCACGCAAGAGGTTTGACAAGTACCGGCCAACGCCCGTGACCCTACCACCAAAAATCCTGGTGTCAACCAATAGTCTCGCCGGAGCATTCTTTTCTTGCATCTTGGAACTCCCGGGAGTGCTCACGCAGGCTTAAGAAGGCCGTAAGGAATCCTTGATCGTAACCCCATCGATCTCAAGGTCCCTGCTACTTAGGTTTGGTCCCAAACGCCAAATAGAAAAACCCCAGGCGATCACCAAGCCAAGTATCGTCAAATATGGTCCACAGCTTGTCGGCCCGCAAGCAGAGGTCTCGCACCCAAGGAATACGATGCGTCAACCCCAGCCCGACGAGCATGTTGTGATCCCTCCGAACCTATGACCAGATTCGGCGTGGGGTAAAGCGCACCTTTAAGGCACAACGAGTCGCACCAGTTGCGACCACACTTTGGCTCCCGCTCCCGGGACCCCGTCTTCCAAGGCAACAGCCGTCTGGCGCATAGAGCCCGCTTCCGCCGAATCCAAATACTGTCGGCGATCGCCGCTGGCGATCACGGAGAGGACCGTCTCTCTGCGCTTGCCAACTCAAATCTTGACTCATTTACACCAGGTTTTCACTTCAAGATTTCTAACTGCTTCGATTTGCCATGAATCGTGACGGCGGCAACCAGCAATCCCAAGATCACCCACTGCAGGCTGAGGCAGGCGGGAAAAGAAGCTATGGCTTCGAAGATGCCATACCCGAAGAAAGCACCGGTGCTCAGCAACAGGCAAAGAAGGGTTGTGCGGAGTGGTGTTGACGGCATTCCGCGGTATAACCTCACCCCAGCGACGACAATGGATGCAATCGTTCCGAAAAACAGAACGAAACCCACTACTCCCGAGTCCACCAATGTCTGCAAGTACAAATCGTGGGCGCGTATCAAGTCCCTCGTGAATATGTCTCCGCGCCACGGAAGGGTAGCAGTCGTAAAACCATCTAGACCGTATCCCACGAACGGCCGCTGAACAAACGCCTCAAGGGCAACCTGCCATAATCGCATGCGCGGAATCGTGGAGACCTCTGTCGTATTCGGAAAGATGAAATTCAGCCATTTGAGTATCTGTGAGGCGTAGTATAGCGGAAGTGAAAGGGTGACAAGGACCAAAGGTATAACGAAACGCTTGCGATGCAGTTTATGCTTAACGGTACCCCAGGCACCAAAAACTAGAAAGGTAACAATCCACCCGTTCTTCGAGAAACTGAGCAATGTGGTTACTGACAGACCCACGGTAGCCAGAATCCACAGTATTCGCACCGCAGCTTTGCTATTAGCGATCTTGCCGAGCATGAGGGGGAGTACCATTACGCCGAATGCCGCCAACATATTCGGATTGGCGAACGTGCCCACCACACTGAATCCTCCGCCGCGAGCAGTCCAGATACCCGTGTTGTAGTAAGGGGAGAAAAAGGGATAAAGCGCGTCGAAATCGCCTCTCCAGTACTGCACGAGACCATAGACCGTGACTGCCGCCGCCCCCAAGCAGATGGCAGTCGTCACCGCTTCCATTTGGGCCCGTTTGCGGACAGTGCCGAGGACAACCCAAAAGATGCCGATCGCCAAAAGGTTGCGGACCGCCGAACGCCAGCTTGGTTCAATGGCAATGGACCACAGTAGGGAGAGACCCAGGTAGATCGACCAGCCAAACACCAACAACCTTATACGCGGCCAACCGCCAAGCGGATTGACGACGCGTCTGCCCTGATAGATGAAAAACAAAATGCAACTGAGAAGCAGCGCAATCTGGATAAGTTGGTTACTGGTAATGTGGATCTTTTCAGAGAGATACACGTCAAGGGGTATCAGGAAAGCGAAGAGGACCAGCGCACGGCTCGGAATGGCAAAGATCCAGAGCCCTATTGCCGCCGCAAGACAGCACAGCAGGAACGTTATGCCCTGATCCGACAACAGCAGCAAGGCTGATCCCACGACTACCGTCAGTAAAAAGGCGAGGAAAAGCATGCGGCGGGGGATCCGAAAGAGGGCGCCATTGGAAGACTCGGACCAATCTCTAGATGACATCCTGCACCGATCTAGCCGCCGTAAAAGCAGAGAGCATTTGCCAATCCTCGCGTTGCACGGCTCGAATTAGGATCACGGTCAACACGTAAACCAGCGTTGCCAAGAAGGCCTGAAGGACCCAGGGGCAACTCCGCATCATAAGCATGGCAACGGCCAATACCAGGGTCACCGACACGGGCTTTACCATCAACGAGCTGATGGAAAAACCCTTAAGAGCACGCGACACGAACGCATAAGCCAGGGCGGCAACCGATGCTTCGGTGATCAGGGTTGCAAGGGTAGCTCCCATATAACTCCAGCGAGGAATCGCAAGGAAGTTCGTCGTCATGTTCACGACGAGAGCAATCACGCCAATAGCGATCAGCCCCTGCTCTTTGTCAAGCGAAATGAGTGCGGCGCCGTAAATGCTTCCCATAAACATAAACACGCTGGCCCAGATGAGCAAACGTAGCGATTCGACCGCCGGCATAAACTGAGTCCCATAGACAAATAGAACCAAGTGTTTTGCCATGAAACAAATGACCAATGAAACAGGGCCCACCAACAACAGCAGGTAGTAGGTAGCCTTGTTGAGCGAGGCCAGCAACTGATCGTGGGATTGGCGCTGCTGCCGAGACATGATTGGCAGGGCGACGGCTGCTACCGACCCCGACACCAGTTGTAAGAGCTGAATGAAGGCGAAGGCGGCTGCGAACCAACCGGCGGCTTGCGCCCCCTTAAGAGTCGTGAGGACCACCATGCTCAACCGGAAATAGGCGACAACCAACATGGTATTGATCGCCAGGGGTGAAGACGCCAGCACCGTTTTCTTGACTATGCCCCAGTTCAGATTTACCCTGTGCAGCCCAAACCTCCTTTGTGCCAGGAAACCATAGGTGGTCACTTCGACGAGCGAGGCAAGAAGGATGGCCCAGGCCACTTCCAGCAGTCCCCGTCCTGAGTAAACAGCTATGGCCACGGCAACGACCGTTATGGTCCTTCCGAACGCCCTGATAACTGTTTCGGCGGGCATCGCCTCGAAAGCGAAGTATACGGAGCGAAACAACTCCGAGAAGAGGTTGACAACGAGCGATAGACCCAGAACCAGCACAATGACTTGCGTGTCTGCCGGGTACCTGAAAAGCTTAGTGACTGTGACTGCGATGACCACACCGAGGGCCAGGAAACCCAAGCGGATGCTGCCGGCCGTCATCACGTACTCACTTGCTGCCGGCTTGTTGCGCGAAACCTCGCGAATGACAATTCGGTCCAAACCGAAATTGGGAATCGTGACAAAGAAACCCGCGTAGGCGATGGCAAACGAGTACACCCCAAAGCTCGCGGCCCCCAGATGCCGGGCAATCAAGACGATCACAAGATAAGATGCCGCGCTGCTAAATACATTTGCCGCAAACAAAGAGATCGAATTAAGCAGAGCCCTCACCTTGCTCCTGGTACCTTCAGTGACACTGAGGTGTTCTGATCTCGCAGATTTTCTGAGCCAGCAACCGGACTGCCGGCTTCTCTGAGGGATTGGGCGTTGGTGTTCTTGCCTTTTATGGTGCCAGATACCGTACAACGATCATCGATGAATCCCGTAACGGACCCGGTACCAACGGTCCAGACAAAAACGCTCCCTTGCCCAAGATAGCACAACAGGTTTCAAGTTTGCTCGTGGCGGTCGGACTTGCCGGCAGGATCGGAACTGTAGCCAGAGCCATACTCGTAGTGGTAATAATACTTATAAGAATATCCATCCCGCCGGATGTCCACGTCATTCAGTGCCACACCCAAAATGCGTGCCCTGGCGCCATAGAGCAATGATCGAGCCCGAAGGACCATATCATGGGGTGTCTGAAAAGCCCGCACGACCAATACCACCGCATCCGTCAGCGTCGCAAGAATTCGGCTGTCGGCGGCACTCAGCAAGGGTGGTGAATCAACTAGCACATATTCGAACTCCGCTCGAAGCCTGCGGAGCAATTCGCCGGTCAGCGGCGAAGAGAGAACTTCGGCGGGGTTGGGAGGAATGAGCCCGCAGGGAATAACGCTCAAATTCGCCACGCCCGGGACAGGGAGAATCGCCTCAGAAAGATCAACATACCCGGTCAGGCATTGCACAAATCCTGGCTTGTTCTCCACTCCTGTCATGCGATGGCAGGCGGGCAGCCGCATGTCGCAATCCACGATGACCACCCTGCTGTCCAAACTGGCCAGGGTTGCTCCCAGATTGATCGCAGTCGTGGTTTTCCCTTCCCCCGGCAAGGCACTGGTGATCAGGAGTACTTTGGGCACGGGATTGGCCGAGAGCAAGATCGACGTGCGCAAAGAGCGGAAAGCTTCAACTGCGGCAGGATGGGTCTGAATCGCCGCAGCCATCGGCGGGTCTTTACCAGGAGCAACGCATGCTGACCTATCGCGCGCTGCTTTACCTGTGCCATTCAACGAGAAAGCCGGAAGCACACCCAGTGAGGGCAACCGCAAGAGAGTCTCGACTTCGTCGGGCGTCTTGAGCGTGTTGTCCAGATATTCCTGGAAGAAGGCAAGCCCAATACCCACTCCCAGCCCCAGAATCACCCCCAGCGCCAGATTGAAGACCACGCGCGGCTTGGCAGGCCGTTTAGGCACTTCCGCCGCGTCCACAATCCGGATATTGCTCGCCTCGAGCCCTGCTGACACTTGCGCCTCTTTCATGCGCTGGAGCAAACCCTCGAAGAGTTGCCTGCTCGTGTCCACCTCACGCTTCAAGATATTGTACTGGATCGACTTCTCCGCGATGTCGTTGACTTCTTTCTTCTGCTCTTCCACGGCCTGCGCTAAATACTTCTCATTGGCCAGGGCCGAGCGATACCCGTCCACGATGTTCTCGGCCAGGGCTCCCTTCTCATGATCAAGATTCGCCTGCAATGCGTCGACCTGTTTCTTGAGAGCGACCGCTTTCGGGTAGTCGGGCTTGACAGTGGCAGTGAGCTGGGCGTAATCACGCTGCACCTCCGCCAGGCGCACAGACAAGTCCTGAATTAGATGATTATCGAGAACGCCAGGCAAGTCCTGGACCTTCCCCGTTTGCACCAAGTTATAAAGAGACTCCTTCTGGAATCGATCAGCTTGCGCCTTGGTGTACTCCTCCTGAAGTTGTTTGAGCCGGGCATTTACAAGGTTCTGTTTTTCCTCGACGAAGAGGATCGAGTTTGCCTGCGCATAAGCCTGCAACCCATCTTCCGACTTTTCGAGTTTTCCTTTGAGCTCCACTAATCGACCCGAAAGCCACTCGGAGGCTTTGAGTGCCTCATCCCACTTAACCTGCAGGTTTTGCTGGATGTAGTCGTCGGCTAGCTTGTTGGCGATGCGCTCGGCCAGTTTAGGGTCTTGAGAAAGAAATGATACTTCAACGAGATTGCTCCTCCGTACTGGGTTGACCGCAATTGAATCCAAGAAATGCTTCAAGCAGTTTCGGTAGGCATCCGATGTGTGATCCGGCGGGCCAGGGTCCGAGGCGGAAGGAAAATTGTCGGGATTCTCTTCGATCAACCCGAAGAGCAGCCGTGTCCTGTAGAATTCCGGGTACCGGTACAATTGCAGTTCATCGATGACATGCTCAGCCAGTGTGCGGCTTTGCAGAATCGTGTTTTGGGTCTCCCGATAACTGTCCACGTCGATGCCAGGCGCCCCTTGTGCGATCTCCCTGAAATTCACTATTTGAGGTGCCTCCGGGTTTATTTCGATGAGAACTTCTCCAGAGTAAACTGGCTGTTGCTTCAAGGTGCCAATAGCCACAGTCGAAAAGACGATCAGCAGACAGGATAAAACCACCCAACGTCTCTTCAGGATGACGTGCCAATAATCCAGGAGAAAAGGAGCTTCCTTCGCGGAGACGTCCAGCCCCTCCTGATTGTAGAGGGCGGAGGGGCCAATCCGGGCTAGGTCATGGGGCTCGGCAAATTGTATCCGTTCGTTTGCGTCCATTAGGTACCTTGGGACCGGCGAGACGTCGGGTTTGTTAGATGCGTCCGTATATGAATAGCCAGCTGAGTGTACTGACCACCGTCGTGGCTCCGCCCTTCAGCATGGCCTTCTGACTGCTGTCGGGGATAAACAGTATATCATTGTCGGCTAGCACTAGGTCGGGCGAGCTTCCTTTCAGGACCTTCTTCAGGTTGAAAGGAATCATCTTCCTCGAACCATCCGGTTCGGTGCGGATAATATGTGCGTCGGACTGTGCCGCGTTAGCGGAAAGACCCTCCGCCATGGCTAAAGCCTGTAAAATCGTCACATTATCGCGGTCCTCAAGGACATATCCCCCGGGTTTCTTTACCCCATTTCCGGTTACGTACACAACATCAGCCTTGCTGACGCTAATGATATCGCGCGGTTTGACTTCGATATTGAGTGCGTCTTCATGGGAGTACAGGAGCCGGCGGATATCGATCTCCACCTTGTCAGGTGCCACCCTTCGCATTCCCTGAACGGCCTCAAGCCCGCCAAACCCTTCCAGCCTTGTGACGTAAACAAAGCGCCCCGCCGGAGCGCTGCTCCGCTTCGCCAGGCCTCCAGCCGTCGAAAGCACTTCAATCAGTGTGCGTGGGCCGGTCAGTTGGTAGAGCCCCGGCCTTTCAACGGCCCCAATAACTGACACGGGGCGTGCATGGAATTCCTGGACATAGAGGGTAATCTGAGGGTTTTCGAGATAAGACCGGCCAAATCTAATCTCAAGTTCACTTCGAAGTCTCTCGGCTGTCATTCCCGCTGCTAGCACCTGCCCGATCAGCGGCAGCGAAATGTTCCCGTCATTGGCCACCCGCACAACGAGCTTGGATAGCTCCGGAACATTGAACACATCGATGTTTAGGATGTCTTCTGGCCCGATTACGTAGTCGTTAAGACCTGTGGCAGTTGCTGACGTCCCAGGAATTTCCAGTTTGGTCTCCTCCTTAGGGAGGTCGACAGATTGCGAAGTCTGTTCTACCGGTTGATGACCCTGCTGGCTCTGGGCGAAGACCACCGCCATAGGGAACAGAACCAAGCCCAGACTGGAGGCCAATGAAACGCCGAGCGCATTCTTACCCCATCCGTTCATTGTTTGTGTCTCTTGCCTTAACGCATCAGCCACAACCTGCGATCATCTGGGCCGAGAGGTGCTGTTCACTGTGCGCTTTAGGGCGAAACTTCCCTGAGGTTACCACCCCATTTTGAGACCTGTCAAGCAAGCCAACTTAAGTGCACGCTGTTCACGATCGTTGTCTATGCGAAGATCCCTGTGCCCCCAGCCACAGTATGCTGTGTCATTTCGTTTTGTCAACGTCGTCCTGTGCATTGACGCGCTTGAGGGATGTTGAAATTACCCATGAAACCGCGGTAAAAGAAAGATGGCTTGAATGGAAGGCCAAGTGTGACGAGCTGAGAGCGCAAGAACCAGATTAGCATGCCAAAGATCGTGAACAGAAAGTGGTATGCTGGTCTTGCGGACGCGGAGAGATGGTCGAGTCGAGTGGCAGATTGGACTGTGCGCCTTCTCTGCAAGGCACCCAGGGGCTCGAGTCAACCCCGGATGTAACAGAAACGCCGAAGCACTTCTGCCCATCAGGCTGATGAAGGGATCAGAATGCGATTGGTCATTAAGAGTGTATTTGTGCGGCGGTTCGTGACGGTGATCGAAGTCGTCATTTTCACAGGTGTTGTGGCTTGGATAGCAAAGACCTGCGCCGCGTATGAGTTGGCGATTACGCCTACAGTGAAGCGCCTCGAACTGGCGGCAAAACTCGATCCGAATAATGCCGAGTATCACCTCAGATTGGCTCGCCTCTACCAGTTCAACGTAGGGGACTTTCAACCGGAAAAGGCGCTGGTACAACTTCAGGAGGCCGTCCGGCTCAACCGAGACAACCCTGATGGCTGGATCGAACTGGCAGCGGCCATGGAGTTTCAAGGGAACATGTCGAAACCCGAGGAGTACCTGCGTATGGCCGACGCTCTGGCTCCGAACCTTCCCGGCTACCAGCGGCGGATTGCGAACTCTTATCTACGACAAGGCAACACGGACGAGGCATTTCGCCACTTCCGTGCGGTGCTTGCAGGAACCTCTGCCTATGACCAGATTGTCTTTCGGACAGCCTGGAGAGCCAACGCGGACGGACACAAAATACTTGATCAATTAATCCCTCAAAAGGTAAGCACTGAGTTCAGCTATCTTTACTACTTGCAATCCCATCTGCTCCTCCCGGAAGCTCAGCCGGTGTGGAAACGCATTCTAAACGGGGCCGAGAGGTTTGCTCCACAGCAAGCCGCCGGCTACATCGATGCCCTAATCCAAGCCCAAAGGTCCGACGAAGCCTACGCGGTCTGGACCGACCTTCAGAGGAAGGGCTTAGTGCGGCCTGGCGAAACTGTTGGGCCGGGTAATCTTCTGAATGACGGCGACTTCGAAGGCGAATTGTTGAACATGGGTTTCAGTTGGCGAATCGCAACCGTGGAAGGGGTGTACGCAGATTTGGACCCCACAACCTACCACTCGCCGGACCATTCCCTACTCGTACAGTTCCCCGGCAAGCAGAATCTGGAATACCGGAATGTGTATCAATATGTGAAGGTTAAACCCAATCGCGCCTATCGCCTCACGGCCTTCATGAAGACCGACGGGATTACCACCGATAGCGGACCACGACTCGATGTGCGCGACGCTTATGACCGCGCGGCCCTCGAGAGGTCCACCGATGACCTGACAGGTACCTCCAATGGCTGGACCGACCTCACGTTTGATTTCACAACCGGCCCTAAGACTTCGCTGCTGGTTGTGGCGCTGGAGCGTATGCCCAGCCAAAAACTGGACAATCTTATCGCAGGCAAGGTCTGGATCGACGATGTGCGGCTCACCGCACTCAAAAACGAAGGTGGTAGCGGCCAAAAACTCAAATGAAGGGCAGTTCACTTCCCCGTAGTGTCCAAATACTGGATACGACTGAAAACGCAAGAGGTTAGAGAATCTGTTCTGTCCAGATCTACGGCATGGCACAGTCCACTCCGGCATGCTACGCTGTCACGATGCGTCTGACACTCGATCCATTTCGCCTGCTGCTAATTTCACTCGTTGTCTGGTTGAATCCACACGAACGCGACGTGATCGACTAGGGTGCGCCATCGGAGTGGGCTGCGCCGGCGTCACCGGTTCTCCCGCCACATCGACGTTTACGTCTTGATCCAGATAGGCGGTAAACTCAATTCCCTTCGGAGATCCCAATTCCCCGTTCACCTGGGTTACGACTTTAATCTCGTCCTTCTTCGCTTGCGTGGTCCTTTGCGGGCTGTAGCGAAGCATGACAATCTTTCCATTGGCGCACGCATTGCCCTGGCGATTTATGGTGAAGCCTTACTCTGCCCGCTGCTCTGGGCGTAGAGAACCAACTCGACACGGTTTGATACCCCAAGCTTCTCATAGACCCGAAACAAGTGGTTTTTGACCGTGTGCGCGCTCACACCGAGCTTCACGGCTATTTCTTGGCTAGGCAGACCCTCGATCACCATGCTCACAATTTGCTCCTCCCGCCCGGTAAGCAGCGGGATGCCTTTGGCGCTAATCACGCGGACTGGTTCCCTGTCCCCTAAGGCCTTAACGATCCATTGAAGTTCCCGACTGCTAGCCCCGATCTGCCCGGCGTGTACCCTCCGAATACATTTGGACAATAGCTCGAAGGGGTCGGTCTGACAAACGACACCTTTGGCGCCTGCGGAGAAGGCGTCGACCACCTGCTCCGAGTCAGAGCAATCCAGGAGCACGATGCAACGCGTGGTTGGGGCAGAGACGCGCAGCTCTCGGACAACCTTAAGAGCCCCCTTGGGATCGCCTTGCAGGGTTGAGCTGATCACAGCTACGTCGGGGTGATGCTCAGCTACTTGCTTAAGAAGCTCATTCGGTGTGTCGACGCAGCCCACAACCACGAAGTGCCTGCGCTTCCCCTTTAGCGCATGGCACAACAATTGGCCGGCCATCGCGGTGCGTTGGGCAACGACGATTGATATAGGCACTGGTGTAACACTCCTTTCAATCGGAAAGACAACAGCGACGCCAAGTCGATTAAGTACCCAAGAAATAATAGATCGCGGTCGTTCCCGGAGCAGCCCACTACAGCTCACCTATGTGGTCAAAGTGTGCATCTCCTCGAAGGGAAAAGCAAGCGAAATTACTCGGGATGCTATCGCGTATGTGTACATTTGACTTCTGTACACTTCACCCCGAATCAAATTAGAAGAATTTTGATCTCGTATAGGACTAATTTCTCATATCTGAATGGGGCCGATCGTTTCATGCCCTTGGGCGGCCTTTTGGCCTATTGCGGAGCCTTTGCTGCGTGCGTAGACTCCATGAATCATTTCATCCGATGACCGGCTGGCGGAGGGGTCATATCGAAGCCGACAAATAAAGTGCCAGCACGATAGATGACCCCTCATCGCTGATCGGACAGCGGCGGGGTGAGATGGGAGCCGATGAAACACCTCGCACAAAGGAGACAGGCCATCGTGCAGCCCCGAAAATACAAGCGTTACTGGCTCGAGGTTCCCGTGATTTTCTCGTGGAAAGACGCGCAGGGAATTCGACAGAAACACGTAGGCCTCACTCGTGAAGTCAGCGTCAAAGGAGCATTTGTCCTCGCCACAACCCCTCCGCCGCTGGACGCCAACATCAAGCTCAAGGAATTTCGTCTGCCGGTTGGGCAAGCTTTCCCAATGCGGATGTTTGGACGAGGACGAGTGGTTCGCGTGGAGCCAGCACGCGGCAGCCTTCCCGCAGGTTTCGCCGTTGCGGGAGGAGGGATCGTATTTCGCAAATGGGCGAAAAATAGATGAGCAAGAATGCCCTATTTCCCACACTGAGCGGATTGCCCTTCACTACCGTAAAGGGACAATGCGCTACTTTCGCTGGAAACACGCCTGTGGTGGAGGCTTATGGGTCCGCGCGGAAGAACTTTTTGGAGACCTTTGGATATCGTATCCCGCGTGTTATGTAGCGGATGAACAGAATGGCAAGGAAGTGACGTAGCAAGTTGGGGCAATGAAAGACTACGTGCTCTTGAGATTTCAGGCTGCGTAAAACAGCCATTTTGACCTTCTGGGTCGTGATCTACTGATGAAAACCGCTACACACAAACCGCGACTCATTTTTTGGAAGGTGATGAAAGGGTGTAACCTGCGTTGCATTCAGTGTCGTGCCACCGCTAAGAGTCTATACAGAGCGACATAAATTGTAGCGTCGATCTCCGATCGACGACGGCGGTCGGAGACCGCCGCTACAGCCCGATGCGCAAACATTTATGTCGCTCTGTATATATTACACATGACCCTTTTCGCGCGTCTGGTGAGCTCCTCGGTTCGAAGGGGAGCAAATGCCAAATGCCTCCAACAATCCTCCCCCATTACCTGGCGGCACTTCGTGTGGGCCACGCGGTGTCGACCAGACGAGAAAAACACGCGGAAGAGTGGACTCCGCCAGGCTTTGATCGTCGGGAATGGTGTTGAACAGGTGGGAGTTCCATATCCCCGCAGGTTTCTACCGCAAGGTTTAGGCGGTCGCAGAAGCTCTGTACGGGGGTTTTCGGCCGAACGCGATGACGGCATTAACGAAAAGTGAAGTTGCAGTCATGTGACTCAGAGGGCGGAGCTGTGAGCACTGTCCAACAACCTTGGGAGCCGAAACTGGCCGTGCCCGCTCTGGGGGCTGCCGTCGAAGTACCCCGCTGGTACGCAGTCCATACGCGTGCCCGCCATGAGAAGGCAGTCACAGCACAACTTGAACGCACAGGCGTCACGACGTTTCTTCCCTTAATACGGCAGACGCATCGATGGAGCGATCGCCAGAAAACAATTCAGTGCGTGCTATTTGACTGTTACACGTTCGTCAGCCTGGAGTCATACGCGCAGAAGCACCTTCATATTCTGGAGACACCCGGCGTTGTCGGATTCGTCGGCATCCGTGGTGTCGGCCTCCCCATCCCTGACAAAGAAATAGAGGACATACGGGCTCTATTGGCCAACGACATTCCCTGTACGCCTTACCCGTTCCTCAGAACCGGGCGCCGTGTACGAATCCGGGGTGGATGTATGGACGGCCTGGAGGGGATTCTTGTGGCCAAGAACTCTGACCAAAGCCTGGTTGTCTCGGTCGAGATGATTCAGCGATCGTTAGCGGTTCGCATTGATGGCTATGACGTCGAACCCGTCTGAGCGCAGACTCCCCGGAGTCCCGCGCTCAGGCCCGTCATCAGGAGAGCAACATGCAAGAGCGTTGTGAAGAGGGCAGGCGCTACGTTCTCCATCGTAGTCGTATTTGCCTTGTGCGCCGCTGCCCAGCAGTCCACAGAGGCCGGGAAGAAACTCGATTCCGGGTATGTCCTCGGGCTGGACGACCAGATTGTGATCCACGCGATCGACGCCTCGGAGATTGCCGATAAACCCTTCCTCCTTGGAATGAACGGGAACGTCACACTGCCGTTGATCGGCCGGATCCAGGCGGGCCGTCTCACCGTCGAGCAACTCGAAACGGAGTTGAACACCCGCCTCATGACATACGTAAGTGATCGGACCAAGGAACTTTCCGCACCACTGTTCCCCGGCTACGTCTTCATGCGATGGGAACTTGGACAGCAGCTCAGAATCCCGACCACGCCTGGCGTCCTGGGGTTGGTGGGATTCGCAGGCGTACCCGCGATCATTCCCGACGTGGAGATCGAGGCCGTGCGCAGGACCGTTGCGCGCCGCGTGCACGTTGGACCCTATCCGTTCATGAAGTGCGGAGATTGGGTTCGAGTCAATCATCAGGAGAACCAAAATGATAGTGTCGGCTGGCATGACGCGAAGTCCTCTTAGAAGGTTCATTGGAGCCAAGCAAGCGGCCGCCTGTGCACTTGTCTTGGCTTGCTGTCCGCTCCTGGCCGCGCAGACTTCTGCCCCCATCGTCCCTCATTCAGACGTCGTATCGGGACCAGCCCCGACGGCGGCTTCCTCCCCGGCATTCCCTGACTACGTCATTAGCCCGGACGATGTCCTGATGATCAGCGTCTATGATGCTCCTGATATTACCGGTGAGTACCGTGTCAGCCCAACCGGGAAAATCCAGCTACCCCTGCTCTCTGCACCTGTCGTAGCCGCAGGGCTGACCCCAGCCGAGCTTTCTGAGCTTATCAGCGACAAATACCGTGAGTCAGAAATCTTCAGCCATGCCCGTGTAACGGTGGCCGCCAAGGAATCCCGGCTCCATGCCGTCACCATAGCCGGGGCTGTGAAGAGCCCCCAAATCTATCCCGTATTTGGAAAGACCACGTTATTGGACGTTTTATCACAGGCACAAGGCCTTGCGGATGACGCTGGCAATTTGGCAATTGTAACCCGAGGTGCGTACGCCATGCAGGCCATCAAGCAGCCAGGAGCCTGCGGGTCCGCAAGCAAGCCGGTTTCTTGCGATAGCACCTTCAGCGTGGACCTCAACCGGCTGACGATGACCGGCGATCCGCTCCTCAACGTCGATCTGTACCCCGGCGACAGAGTCACGGTTCAACGCGCCGGGATCATTTATGTAGTGGGCGCCGTAAATCGGTCGGGAGGGTTTCCCTTGAAGACCGGTCAGGAAGATATGACCGTCCTACAGGCGATGGCGCTTGCCGAAGGTCTGAAGCCGACGGCGGCCCAGAAAAAAGCCATGATCATTCGGAAAAGCCCGGCGGCGATAAACGGACGCGAAGAAATTGCAGTAAACCTGACGAAAGTGCTGGCAGGCCACGAACATGATACCCGACTTCAGGCCGGCGACATCCTTTTTGTCCCAGAAAGTGCAGGGAAAAAAGCCTTGGCCCGGGGCACCGAGGCCGCCATCAGCGTCGCTACCTGGGGGGTTATCTATCACTGGTGAGAATGCCCATCCGACTCTCCTCGACGATCTTTAGATTCTGGGGTGAAGAACATGCCTGAAAATCAACATCTGTCGCGGCGCGGGCCAAGCTTGCCAGCAGCGGCACCCGCCGGCCCAATTCTCGATATCGAGGCACAAGAGTTCGACAGCTTCAGTTATCTGCGAACTTACTGGAATATCCTCAACAAGCGTCGCTGGACAATCATCACCATCGCCTTCATTGCGACAGTGCTGGTCGCGATTGCCTCTTTTAAGATGACGCCCATCTATGAAGCCACGGTGCGCTTGGACATCGAGGCTGACACGCTTCAGATTCAATCCCTGAACGACTTCTTTCGGCAGGTCCCGGCCGACGAGACATTCATTGGGACGCAAATCCAGGTTCTCGAGGGCGTTAGCCTGGCAGAGCTCACCATTGAACAAGTCGGAATACTGAAAAACCCGACGTGGGTCGCAGCCCTCCAGCCGAGCAGCGGCGCGTCTTCATCTAGGCTCCCCACTTCGCCGGACGGGATTCTCGGGCCATTTCGGCGCTCTCTGCACGTCGAGAAAGTGCGCGACAGTCACGTGGTAAATGTCAGCTTCGAGAGCGCGGACCCCAACCTCTGCGCCAAAGTCGCAAACTCGCTGGCGGACAACTACATCGAATACAACTTTCGGGAAAAGTACGACGCCACCCGTCGGGCTTCCGGGTGGATGGAACAGCAGCTCGATGAATTGAAAGCCAAAGTCGAGAAGTCCCAGCAGGCCCTGGTGGATTACGAGAGACAAAACGCCATCGTCAATATCAGCGACAAAGAAAGTGTGGTCGCGCAGAGAATGGATGATCTGAGTCGAGACCTGACGATCGCCCAAACCGATCGGCTGCAAAAAGAGTCGGTCTATGAACTCGTGCGCTCGAACGAATCGCAAGTCGCCTTCGTGGCGCAAAACGAGCTCTTGCAGCATCTGGAAGAAAAGTATGCTGACCTGAAGTCGCAATACGTTGATACCCTGGAGCAATCTGGGCCGAAACACCCCAAAGCTGAGCGGCTACAGAGTCAAGTGGATGAAATTCAGTCGCTGATCGAGAAAGAGCGAAAACGGACCGTGGAGAGGATCCGGAATGACTACATGGCCGCCTTAGGGCGGGATAGGCTCCTCGCGGTAGCCGTCGCCAAAGAAAAGGTCGAGGTAGGGGCACTCAACCAGCTCCTGATCCAGCACAACCTCCTGAAGCGTGAATCTGATACGAATCAACAGCTTTATGACAACCTGCTTCAGAAGCTCAAGGATGCGACGGTTTCGGCGGGTCTGCGCGCGACGAATATTCATGTGATCGACCCGGCCAAACCACCCAAGTCGCCGGTTCGTCCCCAAAAGCTTCATAATGTCCTCATCGGCCTGATGGTTGGACTGGTTCTCGGTCTGGCGCTCGCCTTCATAAAAGAAGCTGTGGACACTTCCATCAAGAGCGTCGATGAGGCGGAGAGATTGACGAACGCTCCGGCCTTGGCGGTTGTCCCCCTCGCCCGCGATACACTTCGGCGAACAACTCCATCGCGTGCGGGAAACAACGGCAAGTTGACCCCCACGGATGGATTAGTGCTTTTGAGTCGACCCGAATCGGCAATGGCGGAAGCCTTCCGAACTCTCCTGACATCGGTGGTACTCTCGACGGCCCCGAAGCCACCCCAAATGCTATTGGTAACCAGCTCTACGGCTGGGGAGGGGAAGACGATCACCTCTCTCAACCTGGCGATCGCACTCGCGCAGAGAGGAGAGTCAACCCTGCTCATCGATGCGGACCTTCGCCATCCAAGAATTGCTGAGTCATTAAATCTGGGTAATGGACCAGGCCTCGCAAGCTTCCTAACGGGAGCGCACAGCATCGAGAAGGCGATGCGGCAGTTTCCCCTGGTACCCGCTCTTTGGGCAATCCCCGCTGGTCCCAAGGCCCCCAATCCGGCGCAACTGCTTTCCTCTACTGCCATGGAATCACTGCTCGCAGAAGTACGCACGCGGTTCAAGTTCGTGGTGCTTGATTCCCCTCCCGTGCTTCCCGTGACGGACGCCATGATCCTCTCCACCCTCGTGGATGGAGTGGTTTTTGTCGTAGGGAGTGGAACAACCCACCGGGCGGCTGTGACGCGTTCCTGCAAGATTCTGCAAAATGTTGGAACAAATGTTCTGGGTATCGTCCTCAATAAAGTGGACCTGCGCCACGACGGATATTACGGGTATTATAGTAATTACTATTCTTACTACCATTCGGATGATAAGGCGCGAATGCTGAAAGAACTGGCCAATTCGAACCTTCCCAAGTAGGGGAACCGCGGAGGTGGCATTCCGCTTGCCTCCTGGATTCCCAGTCGTGCGGGAATGACTAGGGGAAAACTCACGGCCAGAAGAACCCTGATCATTGCTGCCCGTTAAATCCCGACTACTGTGAACCAGTCACTGCCCATGCGCCTTCTCTTGACGAGCTACACTGACTTTTGGCTAAAGCCGCGGTGGCGTTCTGGACTATTTCTCTCCTTGGTGGCCCTCGTGGCGCTCGTGGGGGGCGCAGAGGCAATAAGGATTGCGGCGGTCACAGCGCTCGAGAAATCGACCGAGGTTTCTGAGGTTCAGAAGGGGCTTGCCCTGGATCCCGATAACCCGGTGCTTCACGATCGGCTCAGCCGGCTCTATGGCGATTCGCTGGAGCTCTCAAACCTCGCCGAGGGCGTTGCACAGGCGCGTCGAGCTACGGCCTTGAATCCCCATAAATCCGACTACTGGCTGACCCTCGCCTCCGCTTGTGAGTCTATCCGTGACAACGCTTGCGCCGACCAAGCGTTCGAGCGCGCCCTGGTTCTTTCCCCCATGGTGCCGCAAGTTTGGTGGGTTGCTGGAAACCACTATTTGCTCACGGACCGGCCAGACGCCGCTCTGCCCTGCTTCCGCCGCCTGCTCGATCTGAGCCCTGACTATGCCGCGGCGACCTTCGATCTCACACTGCACACCTATGGTGATCCGAGGATGATTCTCGAAAATATTGTGGGCAAAGGGACAGACACCAAGCTGGTGTTGGCCTTTGCGGACTTCCTGAGCGCGAATAACGACTTCGACGCTGCGCATCAAGCTTGGACCCAGGTAGCCTCAAGGGGTTCGTCATTCCCTTTCGAAGACGTACGGCCCTACCTCGAGAGCTTATTAAGTCATGGGCGTTACCAGGAAGCACGGGCGGTTTGGTTGGACCTCGAGGGGCGGGGCGTTATCGGAAAGCCTGCGGACAGCGAGCAGGGCAATTTGGTATTCAACGGCGGTTTTGAACAACCGCCCTTAGGCGCGGGATTCGATTGGCGCTCACAGCCCTCGTCATACGTTTCCGTTGATTTCGCCGACGCGTCACCCCATGAAGGGGCACATTGCCTTCGCGTCGATTTCCCGGTCGGCCAAAACGATGAATTCGAGCCGGTTTACCAGATCCTTCCTGTGGTTCCTAAGCAGGCCTATACGCTCGCGGCGTACGCCCGCAGCAGGGATATCACATCCGACAGCGGGCCGCGCTTGCGAGTGACGGATCCAGCCTGCCCAAGCTGCCTGATTGCCTCGACTGCCACAACGGTGGGTACCACGCCCTGGCACACGGTCACACTGAAGTTCTTTGCCGGCCCACAAACGCAGGCCGTGCGGGTTTCCGTTTGGCGCCCACGCAGCCGAGTTTTCCCTATGGAGATTTCGGGCAGCTTCTGGCTTGACACCGTTTCCGTCCGCGCGGAACGATAGTTACCTGCCGCAGCTTTTGGAATCTGCCTTCGCGAATTTGGCTCCCGGGATTTGGCTTCGTGAATTTGAAATCTGGAATCTGACCCCGGGAATTTTGAGTCTTCGTTTGGCTTCGGGAATTTGGCTCCCGGGATTTGGCTTCCGGAATTTGGAATTTGGAATCTGGAATGCGGTGGCAGGCCGCGCTGCACTGCACACTGTTGATCTCATTGTTCGCTGCACATAATAGCATGGCGTCGCCACTCAGGGTTGACACGACAATTCCTCCTCCGCACTCGGCCACGGTTGAAGGGCTCGTGCCGCGGCCGCCGTCCTACGCCGTGGCCCGCGCCTCGCTGCTTGCCACTTTGCTGGCGGCGCCGTTGGTTTTTGGCGCCGTCCAGGAGTGGGCCTGGGGAGCGCTGGCGGTGGTGGCATCTCTTCTGCTCGTTTTCTGGTCGATTGCCAACGCGCGGCAAGGCAATCTGAAGATTTTCTGGTCGCCGCTCTACGTGCCCGCTGGGCTTTTCTTTCTCTTGGGGACGATCCAACTCGCGGGTCACCTCACGATGGATCGCATTGCCACGCGGGAAGCGTTGCTGAAGCTCTCGACCGACCTGATTCTCTTTTTCCTGGCGGGACAGTTTTTCATCCCATCGGCCGCCGCGCGGGCTCCCCTCACCGGAAGTGGGACGCGGTCCGACACGCGGCGGCACGGCGGGGCGGGTAGCGACATTCTGTCCGCTCCCGCCCTGCGTTGGACCATCGTCGCCTACACGTTTTTGTTGGCGCTTTTCGCCATCTTCCAGTACTTCTCCAGCGAGGGGCTGATTTATTGGATGGTAAAGACCGCGGGTTGGACATTTGGTCCCTACGTCAACCACAACCATTACGCCGGGCTGATGGAGATGTTGATTCCGCTTACGGTGGCGAGCCTTTTGCCCGCGCTGCGTCGCGGCGCGTCGGGAGTTTTCCTCGGCTTTATCGCTTTGATCCCGATTGCGTCGCTGTTGCTCTCGGGTTCGCGCGGAGGCCTTATCTCCTTGGTTGTGGAGGTCCTGCTGGCAGCCGTAGTGATTTTCTTGTTTGGCCCTCGGCGCGCGCGCAGAGCGACGGCTCTCGCGGGGGGGGCTGTGATCCTTGCCGCCGCGCTCCTATTCTTCTGGATGGCCCCGCGCCACATCGTCGAGCGCCTGGCGACGATTAGCGGTGGCGCAGAGCCACCGGAAGTGGAATCGGGCGAGCGGACGGTCGTCGCCAGGGACTCACTTGGAATTCTCCGCGATCATCCCTGGCTGGGAACGGGCCTGGGCAGTTTTGAGACGGTCTATCCGAAGTATCAAAGCTTCCCGAGCGACCTCGGTTGGGACCACGCCCACAATGACTACGCCGAGGCCCTGGCGGAAACCGGCCTGGCGGGCGCCGCACTCATCTTGTGCGCACTCGGATTGTTCTTCTGGCTGGCCTTCAAAGAAGCAGTCAGTCGTCGGTTCTCAGTTGTCAGTCGCTCTTTTCGGACTTCGGACTCCAGACCTCGGACCTCGGACTCGGTTTCCCCTGTAACCTATAACCTGTCACCTGTCACCTATCTCCGCCTCGCTGCCGCGCTGGGCTGCTGCGGCCTGCTGGTCCATAGCTTCTGTGACTTCAACCTCCACATCCCCGCCAACGCCGCGTGGTTTGTGGTCTGCGCGGCCATCGGTACATCTTCGAACGCAGGTGCTTTAAGTTGACTTGGCTGGACATTCAGCAAGAACGTGCTCGACTGACCGAGAGGGCCGCAACGGTATGGTTTAGGCTCCGTCACAGCCGCCTGCTTGACAATGTTGTGGCGCTTTACGTCGTACTATTTGCCAACTATTTGCTGCCGTTGATTACCGGTCCTTATATTGTGCGCGTCCTGAGCCCCAGCGGCTACGGCCTGGGATCTTTGCGGTGTCGTCTGCCGGCTTCCTCGAAAGCGGGGGGGCTGTTGGCGCCGATCATAGGACTTGACGGTAGATGGTGCAATGTACAACAATTCTCTTGACGGATGGTACACGTATGTGTTCCAATTATGGCGGATTGATAGCGCCCAGGCGAGGATGCCCAGTCTTCGAAATTTGACCATGGGGAACCCTGGAAATCTACGATGGAGACCTCGACCAGTTCCATCCTTGGCGTTCGCTTTCCCCTGCGTCAAGAGAAAAAGGCGCTTAAGAATTCCATGTGCGAGGTATGCTGAAGGGAGAACAGAAATGGCGTTTGCAGGTTTGCAGGGTCCATTTAGCCTGACCGCGGAAGCAGTGAATATCAAGGTCGGCGGAAAGTTGCCCGGCACATACGTACTGGGTTACACCGACGAAGAGGGAACGTTTATTATTGAGTACTTGGGACGTTCGAGCGACAATGTGAAACAAACACTTCAGGATCATCTTGCCGATGGGCACAAGCAATTCGCGTTTGAATATTATCTGTCGGCTAAGGGCGCCTTCGAGAAGGAGTGCGAGCTTTATCACGAACATCCGGTGGCCACTCCTCATCCCGACCGGCCGGAGGGTTCGTACTGGAAGTGCCCGAAGTGTACTTTTCTGTTCTAGTTAGGCTTCTGCCCGGGGATGTTGACAGGCATGTTGGCAATCCACTGGCAGACAAGCTGAAAGCTGCATGGCAGGGGCGGTTCCCAAACCGCCCCTGCCATGAAACGCCCTTGGCGGCGTAAAGCAAGCGCCACGTGCGCCTGAAAGCGTACTGGTTCCCGAATTCCGAGTTCCGATTCTCCCCTCCCGAATCCCTGTAACCTGTAACCTGTAACCTGTGCCCTATTCCGTGTCACCTGTAACCTATATGTCCCCTGACACCTGGCACCTGACACCTATTTCCGCCTTCAACCTCCACATCCCCGCCAACGCCGCGTGGTTCGCGGTGTGCGCAGCCATTGGATCACAAAATTGTCCGGTGAGTTGTGGGGTGTCAGGACAGGCAAAAGCGTTGCAAACTACTATAAGGAGCGAAGGGAAAACGCTTGTCGACCACTAAAAGCGCGCTGCTTCTGGGCGGACTTTTCGTCTTGCTCAACCTTCCCGGTTTGAGTCGAAGTCCTGTGGTGTGGCTTGACGAAGTCGCGCTCTGCGACCCTGGTCGGGAACTGGCGCAACATGGTACGCTGCGCTCTTCAGTATATGGCGACTTCCCCGGTTTCGAACGGAGGTACTTCTGGCAACCACCAGGTCAGGCCCTTGTGGCCGCTGCTTGCTACAAACTCTTCGGTTTCGGTGTGTGGCAAACACGCATACCCGGATTACTTTTCGGAGCTGCCGCCTTAGCAATCATTTATCTTCTGGCTTGGCGTCTCCTCGAGGATTCATTGGCCGCAGCGTTTGCCGCCGCGATCTTGGGTCTTTATCCTGCCTTCATTGCGACCGCCCGCGCGGCTAGGATGGACACGGAGTGCTTGTTCTTTGTCCTCCTGGCAACCGCTTTTTACCTGGAGGGGCACTGGAGACCATCGAGGACGTACCTCTGCTATGGAGCCTCTGGGTTATCGCTTGGCTTGGCAGGCATGTTCCATCCCATTGCTGTGTTCTGGGCGGCCGCATTGGGTTCGCTCGTCCTGCTAATTGGGGGAGAGGGGAGGTTCTTGAAGCTTGGCTGGCTTGCCTTTTGCGCGAGCCTTTTTCCTCTACTTTGGCTCGGCTGGGCATTCAGCACCCCAGACCTCTTTCGGATCCAGTTCCTTTCTCACGGCATGGCCCACTTGGTCAAGGGCACGCTTGCGCAACGGCTGGGCAGCGAGATTTACGTTGATGTTGGGAATAATTTGCGGGTTCCCACGTTGCTCGCGGCCTATGCAGCGGGAACGATTTGGGTACTGTTCTTTGCACGCCTTCGGTGGGACGTCAAGGTGATTTTGGCTACTCTGTTTTCTGTGCCCTTTACTCTGATTGCGATCTTTATGGTCAAGGGGGCAGGGCCCTATTATCTCTACCCCGTTTCTGTTTTGACTCTCTGCGCTGGCTCCATGTTGGCTCGTCTTTGGAAGGCCGGGATTGCAAGTGTACCGCGATGGTCCCGTACGGCATTAATGAGCCTCCCGATTCTGCTCTTTGCGAACCTGTTCGCTGCGGGCCTAGGCGGCCGCTGGCTGATGCTGGCTTGTCAATATCGGGAAAGGAACTATCAGCAAGTTGAGGCCCCGGTCAGGGCAATGATCCCGAAGGGAAGTATCGTACTCGGGCCGGCTCAGGCGTGGTATGCAGTAATAAACGCCGGCGCCTCTCTGCGCTTGCAGTCTGTAAACTTTGATGTTTCTCAGCCGCCTACCCAGGCAAACCCCCGGGTCCATGACTTCGTGTTTCGGTGGAGTTCAAAATCCTTGAACGAGAGTTTGCCAGGGTTTCATGAGGTTCAGCGTATCGGAGCTCCCCTGCCGCCTCTTTTCGGACGCTTTCGAGTTAGCGACTCCGCTGATTACCAGCTTGAGATTTGGAAGTCAGACTTTCGTTAGAGGTTGAACATAAGCACCCCGCCGGATCGATGCAGTAATGAATACACCGAGAGGATATGGGCGCGATAATCCGAGGTGCGGCCCCACTGCCAGCCTCTGACCCGCCAATAGTTGCGTCGGCGGAGTCGCTGCCATCAGCAGTGTCGGCTGCCGCGCCCATTGCATAGGTCTTTCCTGTCTCATCAAATCAATTTGGGCAGAAGTATCTTGAAATGATCAAGCCATTAGATAAGCCGATCTACGTTACGAAGCCTTGGCTCCCCCTGCTGGAGGAGTTCCAGAGGGGACTGGCGGAAATCTGGGACCGGGGTGTGCTGACCAACAACGGCCCGGTGGTGGAGAGGTTTCGGGCAGAGTTGGCGGAGTACTGCGAGACGGAGAACCTTTGTCTTTTCGCCAACGGGACCTTGGCGTTACAGATTGCGCTTCAGGGAATGGGCATCACGGGGGACGTGATTACGACGCCCTATACTTTTGTGGCGACGGTGCACTCGCTCTTCTGGAATAAGGTGAGACCGGTGTTTGTGGACATCGAGCCGGAGCACTATACGCTGGACCCGGAGCAAGTGGAGGCGGCGATCACTCCATGGACTAGCGCGATTCTGGGCGTGCATGTGTACGGGCACCCCTGCCGTTTGGAAGAACTGGAGCGGATCGCGCGGAAGCACAATCTGAAGTTGCTTTATGACGCAGCTCATGCGTTCGGAGTGCGGGTGAACGGGCGGCCGATCGGGCAATTCGGGGACTTGAGCATGTTCAGCTTCCACGCGACGAAGCTTTTCCATTCCGTGGAAGGGGGGATGCTGACGTTTGGCGACGCAACGCTACGGCGCCGGTTTGACTACCTGAAGAACTTTGGATACGAGAACGAAGTGGAAGTGGTGATGCCGGGGACGAACGCGAAGATGAACGAGCTTCAGGCACTCATGGGGCGGCTGGTGCTCAAGCGCATGGGTGAAATTGTGGGGAAAAGACGCCAGATTGCAGAGACGTATCGCCGTGAACTGATGACGATTCCTGGCATTCGAACCGCGGCGCTGGCGGCCCCGGGCGTCGAATACAACCACGCCTACTTTCCTATTGAGGTGGAGGAGAGGGAGTTTGGGGCAAGCCGCGACGAGTTGTACACTGGGCTGAAGGAATGGAACGTCTTCGCGCGGCGGTACTTTTATCCTCTGGTGACGGATTTCGCTTGCTATCGGGGGATTGTGCGGGAAGGTGAATTGCCGGTGGCGCGAAGCGTGGCGAGCCGAATCATCACCCTGCCCATTTTCAGCGACCTTGGGCTTGATGACGTGGTGCGAATCTGCGACATCATTCGGCACATCCACGAACGGCGGAAGTCGCTTCCAGCCGGGAGCAGAACGGGGGAACCGAGCATTGTCGTCGGTGCTGCGTGATTACCGAGACGGAAAACAAGCCCGTGGGGCTGCGGGAACGGTCGCTCAAGGCCGTCATTTGGAGCTCAGCGGATACCGGTGGGCGCCAAGGGATCCAATTTATCACGTCGATCCTGCTGGCACGGTTATTGACTCCTGCGGAGTTTGGGTTGGTGGGAATGATCGTGGTGTTTCTGGCGGTGGCTACGTCGTTTGTCGACAGCGGCTTCTCGTCGGCACTGATCCAGCGGAAAGATCTCACGGAGGAGGACAAGACATCGGTTTTTCTTTTCAACATCAGTGCGGGGCTGGGGATGGCCGCGGTGATGTATGGGGCGGCTCCTTGGATAGCGCGGTTCTACGCGCAGCCGATTCTAACCAGCCTCACAAGGCTGCTGGCGCTGAATCTCTTCATCCAAGCTTGCGGGTCGGTACAATTTGCCCTTCTGAGCCGGCGACTGGACTTCAAAACCCAGTGGAAGGTGGGAATGGCAGCGACGGGGATTTCAGGCGCTGTGGCAGTGGCGCTCGCGTGGCGAGGTTTCGGCGTGTGGAGCCTGGCGATCCAGGCGAACCTATCGGCGCTGATTATGACGGCGCTGGTTTGGTTGCTGGTACCATGGCGGCCCAGCCGGAAGGGGAGCATCAAATCGCTGCGATCGCTGTTCGGATTCGGATCGCGCGTCCTTGCCTCGGGATTGCTGAACACGGTGTTTGACCGCGTGCAGTTGCTGCTGATCGGGAAGGTATTCGGCCCGGCTGACCTTGGCTATTACACCCGGGCGTTCTCGACGCAGCAAATGCCGGCGAGCATATTCCAGACCATCGTGTCGAAGGTGACATTCCCGATGTTCTCCACGATCGCGCATGACCGGGAACGCTTGAAGGCGGTGATGAGGAAGTGTATGATGACTATCGGGGCAGTAGTTATGCCTATAATGGCTGAGCTTGCACTGATGGCAAAGCCGGCTGTCATCGTAGTCTTCGGGGCAAAGTGGCTGCCGTGCGTGCCTTATCTGAGAATTCTGGCCCTGGCCGGGGCGCTCTATCCGCTGCACGTGGCGAACCTGGACGTGCTGATGGCGGCAGGGCGATCCGACCTTTTTCTGCGGGCGGAGGTGGTGAAGAAGGTGCTGATTGCCATCGCTTTGGCGGTAAGCGTGCCGATCAGCGTGATGGCGATGGTGTGGGCCATGCTGGTGGTATCTGTGCTGTGCTATGGCGTGAATGCAACGTACGCACAAGGAGTGATCGGCTACAACATCGGCGCGCAAATCAAGGACTTGCTGAAGCCTCTCCTGAATACAACCGCCATGGCCTTGATCGTCGGAGCTCTTGCCTTGGCCGCCAAATTAACACCCCCGGTCCTCCTATTGGCGGGCGTAACCACCGGGGTGGTAGTTTACATCGCCATGTCCTTCTTGCTTCGGGTAGAAGCCATCACCCACACGTCATACGAACTGATCGGCACACTGACTGGACGGTCGCCACATTCCTAAATGATATGAATGGCGCTGAGATTTTCAACTTCACGTTGCCAGTGGCGCCAAAGTGCATTGAAGATCTTGCGAGCGCGTATGTTGGGCACATCTCTGGAATACGATTGATCCCTGCTCTATGTAACCAAGTGCTAGGCAACATCAAGAAATAAGGAGCCGTAGATTCCGAGCGGGAAAACAGAAGCATCTTGCAGTCCCTTGGCAGGCCAAGCGGAAGGGTTCGCGCGTTGGCTGGACCGCCTCTTCGCGGGCATGGCGAAAAGCGCGGAGGACCACTCCGGGATCTGGATGGCCGCTTTCACCGTGATATATCTTGCCTGCACCGTTGCCCGCTCGCTCGCCAAGCCCTTATGGTATGATGAGTTGCTTACCCTCTATATCTCGCGTGCTCCGGGTTGGAAAGAGAGGCTCGCGTTGGCCGCCGCAGGCTGTTGACGCTCGTCCCACTCCAGCCTGAGGTCGCGAGTGTTTGATCTCCTCGACGCTAGGCCAGCTATGCGCGCAACACAGGACTGAGATCTAGGAGTCGGATATCCGTATCCCAAAACAGGAGAGTGGAAAGAACTGTACGGGTGTTGAACAATACCACGGCGAGGGGATCGGTGATGGTCGGGCGCGTTCGGACTGGGCTCTTGTGCGAGGCGCCGATGATCCTCGAAGTTCATATCCTGATACTTCGATGGCGAGCCGACGGGTGGTGTCCTTTAGGACACTACCAACCGACGGGCTCGGCAGACAAGGGGCATGCATGTCAGATACTCTATCCGGCGAGTCCTTTGAGGGAAATTCTTCGTAGGGCGCGCAAGTACATCCGCAGATCTGGAGGGCTCTTGCCCACGGGTCCGATGTGATGGCGCCTACGTATTGCACGGTGGCCCGGATGTTGTTAAAGGGCAGGGGGAGAGCGTATGGCGAAGATTTTGGTAACAGGGAGCAGGGGAACCCTTGGGAGACCCTTGGTGCGCGAACTCGAGCGGCGAGGACACGACGTTTGGGGGATGGACCTGCAACATCAGGCCGACCAGAAGTACGTCCGCGGCGACGTGGTGTCCTATCGGCAACTGGAGAGGGTCTTTGAACAGGACTATGACTACGTCTACCACTTGGCGGCGGAATTCGGCCGGATCAACGGGGAGGAGTATTACGAAACTCTTTGGGAAACGAATGTCATCGGCACGCGTAACATTTTGGAATGGCAGCGCAAGAAGGGATTCAAGCTCGCCTTTGCCAGCTCCTCCGAGATCTACGGCGACAAGCACGCGGACATCCTGCGAGAGGAAATACCGCTGCAGCATTCGATCATCCAGCACAACGACTATGCCGTCACCAAATGGGTGAACGAAGTTCAGATCATGAACTTTGAGAAGCGTTACGGCAACGAGTGCGTCCGCCTGCGCTTTTTCAATGCCTATGGCCCCGGCGAGTACTACCACAATTATCGCAGCGTGGTTTGCTTATTCGTTTACAGAGCCTTGCATGATTTGCCCTATCAAGTGTACGAGGGCTACCATCGCGTTTTCATGTATATCGACGACTTCATTCCGACCCTGGCGAACGTTGTCGATAACTTCGTTCCGGGCGAGGTCTACAACGTCGGTGGCGAGGAATTCCGCAGTGTGCGTGAGTTAAGTGATCTGATTCTCAAGTACGTGGGGATCGACGATCGGCACGTCACCTATTTGCCGGAAGACAGGCACAATGTGCAAAACAAGCGGCCCGACATAACCAAGGCGAGGCACGCCTTCGGGCACAGTGCCCGGACCAAGCTGGAGCAGGGCGTTCCGAAAACGATCGAGTGGATGAGGCAAGTCTACCCTGAAAGTTCGCATCATGATCCCGTGCTGAAGCCCTAATGCGGCGTTTCGTAGAGAGATTCGAGGCGGGCGACCTTTTCCCGAACCACTTACAAGACGTGCGAGCAGCAGCACCGATGGCATGGGGGACGGGCGCGCTGCTGACCGGATCCTGGAGACCTTGAGTCGCTACTTTCGGGTGGGCCAATTGCCCTAACTCGGGTTTACGGGCGAGAGGCTGCGCCAGCGAATCCGGATTGGCTTACGATGATGGGGAGCCGAGACTCCAAAGACCGCGGTAATCCAGTACTTAGCTTTATTGTTCCTGCGCTGAATGAGCAGGACAATCTCGGTCCACTGGTCCAGCGTCTTGCGGCTCTCGAGCAGCAGTCTCGCCCTTGCGAGATCCTCATCGTGGACGACGCCAGCAACGATGCCACCTACGACGTCGGGTCGCGGCTCGCCGAGGAGGACTCGCGGGTAAGAATACTTCACAAGGAGCAGCCGCGAGGTCTGGGACGCGTTATTCGACATGCGCTGCCCCACGTGCGTGGCAGGGTCGCCGTCGTGGTGATGGCGGATGGCGTTGACCCCCTGGAAACCGCAGTGCCGCAGTTTTGCGACAAGATCCTTGTGGAAGGCTGCCATCTGGTGCTGCTCTCTCGGTACACTGTCCCGTCTGATTCTGACAGCATCCCTTTCTCCTATAAGGTCTGTCAGTCGGGATTCCGCCTGCTCACGAGATACGGACTGGGCATCAAGTTCCCCGATACCACGTATGCGTTCCGCGCCTTCGACTCGGATTTCGTACGTAATCTCGGCCTTACGTCCTCCGGTTTCGAGATTTCACCGGAGATCACCTTCAAGGTGGTTTTTGCAGGCGGCAGGGTGGGTGAAGTAAGCGGTCGGCAGACACGACGGGTGCGGGGGAAATCGAAATTTCGATTCCTGAGGGCCTTTGGCGGGTACAGCCGCGTAGTCCTGGAAGGCTTCTACCTTCGGTTGCGGCCAGGAACCCGCACCCAGGCTCGCTGAGTGGAATGGGTGGTGGCTCTAGGGGAAAGCCCGGAATAAGGAGGCGCAGATGTCGACCGGGAAAACAGAAGCATCTTGCAGTCCCTTCGCAGGCCAGGGGGAAGGGTTTGCGCGTTGGCTAGACCGCATATTCGCAGGTGTGGCAAAGTGGGCGGATGACCACGCCTGGCTTTGGCTGGCCGCGTTCACCGTGATATACCTTGCCTGCACTGTTGCCCGCTCGCTCGCCAAGCCTTTATGGTTTGATGAGCTGTTTACCTTCTATATTTCGCGCGCTCCCGGCTGGAAAGAGAGGCTCGCGATGGGTTTCGGAGATGACTGCCCGCCGCTTTTCTATGGCCTGACCCACGCTTGCCTCCGACTGTTCGGAGAGAATTCTCTGGCCAGCCGCATGCCAGAAATCATGGGCTTCTGGCTGATGTGCGTTTGCCTTTTTCTCTTCGTCCGGCGGCGGTGCGCGGCCATTTACGCCTTCCTGGCCGTGCTTCTTGCCGTGCGCAGCTTGGCTTACGCTTATGCCTATGAAGCCCGGCCTTACGGCCTCATGCTCGGTATGGCCGGCCTGTCGCTGTGGTGCTGGCAGTCCATCGCGGAAGGCCGGCGACGAACACTGGCGCTGGTATTTCTGACACTCAGCGTTGCTATTGCGGTGAATATCCACTACTTAGGGGCTCAAATTGCTGTCCCGCTGTTGGCGGGCGAGGCGTGCAGGACGCTGGAGCGGAGAAAGATCGACTGGGGGGTCCTTTCCGCCCTTGCCTTGGGCTTGTCGCCACTGAGTCTTATGATGCCTCTGGCTCAAAGAGCCTTCAGGACCGTGTTCGCTTCCGCGGCGAGTCCGCCTGTCTCGTGGGCACCTCACGTGGCGTCACTCGCAATTTTTTATAACGATCTTGTTGGGCCGATGGTTTTTTCGGTTGTGGCTGGGATGGCAGCCACGGCACTCGTCTACCTTCTGGGAGGCCGGGAACCTCCCCTGGCGGAATCCTCTGCACCGAAGTTCCCGTTGCATGAACTCGCGGCTAGCATCGGATACCTGCTTGTACCCGCGATGATGCTGTTTGCCACTTGGCTAAAGATCGGAGTTTGGTACGACCGCTACGGGCTGACGGCTGTGGTAGGCTGCGTCATCCCGTTTGCTTACTTTTGCGCCGTCCTCTCTCGGGAACGCTTCGTTATGCCCTGCCTACTTATCACCTCTCTTTTCTGCATGTGGGTGGTTCCCACGGTCCGGTCAGGCGTAGGGGTCAAAACCCAATGGAGCAATCTCCGGATGAGTTCGCTGATGTACCCCAAAGGCGACGCATTCCCCACCGTGGTGGCGGACAAAATTTGGTTCCTTCAAATGGCTCATTACTCGGCACCGGAAGTTGCTTCGCGGCTCGTCTACTTGACCGATATAGCTAATGCTGCCCGGAGGCCCGACCTATACAAGAACGACAGGAACGTCTTCGTCTGTCGGAGCGTCCTGCCTGGCACCGTGGAAGATTATCGTGTGTTCTTGAGCCGCAACCGTGAGTTTTGGCTGCTTTACCACAACCAGTCGGGCCTTGAGTGGCTGCCGTCGCAATTATGGGAGGATGGTTGGAAGCTGGAGTACCAGGGCCAGGATTCCGACCGCATTTTGTTTCGGGTCAGGCGGTAGCGCAGACCTGCGACTCTGTGATGCTGCAAAGTCGTCGGCTCCTTAACTTGGGCTATTCTTCTTCCCTCAAGCTAACCAGTACTTGTTCGGACAACGGAGGAAGAAAACATAAATCGAGAGTCATTATGCTCTCTTCATCCGACCATTACAATTATTCCTCCGACGAACTGCGGTCCATGTTGGCATCGGTAGGTGACACCGTCAAAGTCCATCGTTCCGTTCAGATGTTTTCCGCCCACTTGATCCATCTTGGGTCAAACGTTCGCATCGACTGCTTCTCTGTATTGAGTGCTGGGCAGGAAGGTATTTACATTGGTGATCATGTTCATCTAGCCGCCGGTGTCTACCTCTTCGGTTCCGGTGGCCGGATCGTTCTGGAATCGTTCTGCAACCTGTCTTCGCGGGTGGCGGTGTACACAGCCAGTGATGACTACACGGAAGGGTATTTGACGAATCCAACGGTGCCGATGAAGTTTAGGAAGGTCCGCCGCGGCGAGGTGATATTGCGGCGACATGCCATTGTCGGGACGGGCAGTATTCTTTTGCCAGGCGTGACGCTCGGGCTAGCCGCCGCAGTGGGCGCGCTCACGCTTGTTCACAAGTCCGTGGCGGACTTCGTGGTAGTGGCCGGCATTCCTTCCAGGGTAATTGGGGGACGCAATAGACGTATTCTAGAGGGCGAGAGGAAATTGCTGGAAGAAGAAAAGGCCCAAAGGGAATCAGATGGGGCAAGCCGGTAACGGCGAGGAAAGTCTGGGGCTTCAAACCGAGGTCGCGGACCCTGTCCGTCTTGTGCGTGATCCACTTGTAAGCGTGGTGATGATCACATACAACCACGAGCCGTACATCGCCCAAGCAATTGAGGGGGTGCTGTCGCAGGAGACAGACTTTCCCATCGAGTTGATTATCGGGGAGGATTGCTCCACCGACCGGACGCGTCAGATCGTGCTGGAATATCAGCAGCGCTATCCGGAGATAATCCGAGTGTTGCTTTCGGGAAAAAACGTAGGGATGCATGAAAATGGTCGGCGGACGATGCTGGCGGCGAGAGGCAAGTACACAGCCTTCTGCGAGGGCGACGATTGGTGGCACCGAAGAGATAAGCTTAAGCTTCAGATTCCTGCTTTTCGGGCGGATAACTCATTGGTGTTTCTCAGCGGAAACGTTCAGCTTATTTCTGATCAGGGTCAAGTCATAAAGTCGGGAAGGCAGAACGATTGTGCTCAGCAGCGGATTCGCTTCGAGTATCAGGATCTCATCTTCCAGACAGTTCCTCAGCATACCTCCACGGTAGTCGCAAGGACTGACGCGGTCCGCCGGGCGCTGCTAGGCGACACTCTTTGTAACGATTATTCGCAACTCATGGGAGACCTGCCTCTTTCGTTAGAGTTAAGCCAACTCGGACAGATGGCGTATCTCATGGAGACACTGGCCAGCTACCGGAAGACCCCCAATTCAGCGACAAGGCGAAGCGACCCACTGCATAGTCACCGCTTTCTGATCAGTTGGTTAGATGTTCGATATCGGGCGCTCGAACGCTACCCACTCCCGGGTGATGCAAGCAGAACATCCAGCGTAAAAGCCAACTTCAGCCGGCGAATCATCGTTAGGGCCGCGTGGGTTGGGGATGGGATTGTGGCGAGAAACCAATTGAGACGATTAAGGGGCCTTGGCGGGAAAGTCGGCTGGAAGGAAATCGCTTGCGTGGTTCTGGCATTTATCCCCTTGCCTCGCAGATCGCTCGCGGTGGTGTTGAGGAAAATCACTCCTCATTTAGACAGAATTGGACTCAACCCGAGAAAGTATCTCGCCGGCGAACCTGTTGGCCCACCTTGTGCCAAAGAGTAGGATGTGGTTGCAAAGAACGCGTGGGCTTCTATTCTCCCAGCCGTCTCCCGGTGGCATCGTTGGGTGGCAATACTTGGCCGCGAAGGGACGAATTTAGCCCAGTCAGGGCCCGATAATGTTCCCGAGATTCAAATCCTTCGTAAAGCAGAGTAAAGCATTGCGCAGCGTGCTGAATGGGGTGGCTCAGGTTGCTGATCCAGTCCGGGCAGTCGGGGGGATTTGCGCTTATCCGCGGTTTTTCGCCGATTGGTTTCGATACTCGCGCTTGCCGAATGCGGAGCCCGTTCGACTGGGGGACGCATATCCTCAGGTCCATGACCGCACGATGACCACTTCCATTGACGCCCACTACTTCTACGTGAATGGGTGGGCTATGCGGCGGATTGTATCAACGCGAGCCCGCATGCACGTGGACGTCGGCTCTCAGGTAATCTTCGCAAACCTGCTGGCCGCGGTCATCCCAGTAGTGTTCCTCGATTACCGTCCGCTGAAAGCCAAGCTCCCGGGGCTTATCTGTCTGGGTGGAGACCTTCTCCGCCTACCCTTTATGGACCGCTCCCTGTCTTCAGTTTCTTGCTTGCATGTAATCGAGCACATCGGCCTGGGCCGTTATGGCGACCCTCTTGACCCTGCAGGCACAAGCAAAGCGGCGCGGGAGTTAGCCCGCGTTTTAGGCCCGGGAGGGAACTTGATCCTGGCTACCCCGGTGGGGAAACCCCGGCTTTGCTTTAACGCGCATAGAATCCATCGTGCGGAGGAAATCCGTGAGATGGTGCCCGAGCTTGAATTGGTGGAGTTCTCGGGCGTTCATGACGGCGGCCGCTATGTGGAACAAGTGGATTTATCAGCTTTCCAGAACAGTGAATACGCTTGCGGCTTCTTCTGGTTTCGACGGCCACAGAGCTTACAATGGTGAGAGGTAGTGTGACTCGGGCGCGGAGTTACTTTAGAAGAGGGTTATTGTCCCTCGTTCCAGCCCATAGCCCCTTGGTCTACCGCTTGGCCAAAAGATATGTTGACCTTTACAACGGTGACAATAACGGTGATATGAAGACAAATGGCGAGCTTCGCTTCATGCGACGGAACCTGCCCCAATGTAAAACGATCTTCGATATCGGAGCGAATGTTGGTGAATGGACGGCCCTAGCCCTCAGCGCCAACCCCACGGCTAACATTCACTGTTTCGAACCAAGCCCGAACACCTTCCAACGGCTATTGACGAATCGGTTCCCTGCCACCGTGGTCTGTAATAATTTAGGATTGAGCTCGGCGCGTGGCGAGTCAAAGTTGTTCGTTTTTGAAGAGTGCAGCGGGATCAATTCCCTGTACAAACGAGAAGGTCTGGAGGGCGTTGGGCTCTTAACCCAGCAGCGAGAGGAGTCCGTCTGCCTGGATACTGTTGACCATTATTGCCTCGAGCGCGGAATTCGCGCAATTGATTTCGCTAAGGTGGACGTCGAAGGGCACGAGCTCGAAGTGTTCAAGGGGATGACGGGTCTGCTCAGGTCAGGGCAAGTTAGGATAATCCAATTTGAATACGGCGGTTGTGCTATCGACGCAAGGATGCTGCTGAAGGACATCTTTACTTTTTTCAAAGGATTTGCTTACAGCTCATATAAAATATTCCCGAACGAGATAAGACTGGTGCCCAAGTACGACCAGCGCTTGGAGAATTTCCAGTACCAGAATTGGGCAATTATAAAGAACGGGTGTTCAGATTAGAAAAAGACCGTCACGACCACGCAGGGCTCAATGCAGACCAATCCGGTAGAGGAAGCGGCTGATATCAGGGGCGCCCATGCGTGCCGCCTCGCGGTACGAATCAAGGGTGGCCTTGGAAACCAGATGTTCCAATACGCCGCGGCGCTGGGTGTGGCCATCCGCAATGAAATACCGTTATATCTGGATCCACATACCGGATTTGCCAAGGATGCATACGAACGTTGCTATCGCTTGCAGTACTTCAACCTCAGCAGCTATTTACTTCCTGAGGATGAATGCTACCACCTCCTGCAAAAAAGCCGGTACATCAGGGCGTATCGCCTATACCGGGAGCGATTCCGTACGCCATGGTTCTGCGCGAATTTTGATCCGGCCGTTTACAACCTTCGCGTACGCTGCGATGAGCTGCTCGAGGGGTGCTGGCAGAGCCCCCTTTTCTTTGCCGATGTCTCCGGCCGCATTCGGGACGAATTCAGGATTCAACCGGAGTTATCCCCGGAGACACGCGCTGTTGCCAAGGAAATCGAAGGCACGCCGGCTTCCGTTTCGATTCACCTGCGCCGACTACATGGCTGGTCTGCCACGGGCAAGAGAGTGAGTAACTCGTGTTTCATTTGCGACAACGAGTACTACCTGAAGGCGATACAACATATTCAGCGGTTCACCGGTTCGCTTCAGGCGTTCGTGTTTGCGGACGGCCCGTTCCGGCCGGGGGATCTTGAACTACCGTGCTCTTTGCGAATTGTCAATCATAACGGACCCGAGCGCGACTACGAAGATCTGTATTTGATGAGCCGCTGCCGGCACCACATCATCGCGAACAGCAGTTTTAGCTGGTGGGCAGCCTGGCTGGGAACACACGCGGGAACGATTGTGTGCGCACCAGCCAACTTCACGCCTCATAAAGGGCCCCCTATCCGCGACGCATACCCCTCCGATTGGATGGTCATTTATGGCCGCGCGGCTCCGCCGGGGCGCACTAAGGTTATGACCCAAGACTCTACACTGTTCACTCGAACGGCAAGCGGATTCGCGGCCGGCACTGAAAGGCTGATAGAAGATGGGAAGTATATTCGCGGACAACTTTTCGTGAGGGCGGCAAAGCGCTTCATCAGCCCCGGCGGAAACATTTTGGATTATGGCTGTGGCCCTGGCCGCATCTCCGTTTTGCTCGCACGATCCGGCTTTCGGGTGCAAGGCATTGACCCAGCACCGGGCATGGTCAGGGAAGCCGCGGCACAGGATTTGACCGGGCTCGATGTTGAGTTCTCGCTCATTGCGGAAGAGTGCCCCGCTCTGCCGGTCGGCGGCTTCGACTGTGTGGTCTGTTCCAGCGTAATCGAGTATGTGCCATCCGCCGCTGCTCTCCTGACCGCGTTTCGAAACACCTTGCGGCCCGAGGGCGTTCTTCTTATCAGTTACGCCAACCGGCTCAGCCTATGGCGAATCTACGCTAGGTGGCGCAACCCGCGAGCCCCGCATTTGGCTCTCCAGAGGTACATCTGGAACTTTAATCAAATCCGAGGGGAACTCAGCCGCGCTGGCTTTGCGGTGCTCAATGGACCCACTTACTTTGAATCTCCATTTGACTGCAAGCCCTTCTGCGGCTGGCTTTCGCGCCTTGCCGTCATTGGCACACTGGGATTGGTCGTAGCCCGGCGGCTGCCCTGAGGAGAGCACCGGAATGCAGAACCCCGCGTATCAGAGCACGAAAGTCCTGCTTCTAAGGGAAAACTGGCTGGGATGCACCGGATTGTCCGCATTCAATGCATTGATTCGGGCAGGCGTTCAGGCGACATCCATCACCGACGCAGAGTATGTTCCCCTGTGGGCTTCTTTTCCGATGCGGGTTGCGCGGCGCGCTCTGCGCCCCGCCGCCGTTAAAGAATTCAATGCCGCCCTCTTGCGGGATGCCCACCGCTATAGGCCGGACCTTCTCCTCTTGTTCAAGGGCCCTTACGTTCTGGCGGATACTCTCCGTACGATCGGAAAGATGGGAATCATCCGATATTGCTTCTATCCCGACAACTCCTTTTGGGAACACGGTCCATATCTGCCTGAGGCTCTGCCCTGCTACGACTGGATCTTCACGACCAAGAGCTTCGGTCCAAGAGATCTTGAAACCCTCCTGGGCATACACACCGCCAGTTACATGCCTCATGCTTACGACCCCGATGTCCACAGGCCCCGCAATCCAGAGCCGAGAGACCATGACCGGTACGATTGCGAGGTTTCATTCATCGGTGCCTGGAGCAGGATGAAGGCGCAGACCCTGGAAGCATTGATGGCGAGGCGTCCCGGCACCAAACTAAAAATCTGGGGAGCCCGCTGGCAGAACCTGGCCATGACATCTTGTCTTCGTCCCCTCACTAAGTTTCATAACATCGAGGGCCCTGCTTACGCTATGGCCAATTCATGCTCCAAGATCTGCCTTGGACTGCTGCAGGAACGGATGGGAAGGGCATCCTCAGGTGATCAGATCACCTCCAGAACTTTTCATATTCCCGCCTGTGGAGGACTTATGCTCCACAGGCGCAATCGCGACCTTCTCGATATCTTTACCGAGGACGAGAACTGTGTCTGCTTTGATGACGTTGACGAGTTGGTCTCCAAAGTCGACGCTCTCTTAGCGGACGATGGGCGCCGCGCGGCCATAGCACAGCGAGGCCGCGAATTAGTCGAATCCGCCCACAGTTGGGACCACCGGGCCAGAACAATTCTCGACCACTATCTTCACTTCCGAACCACACCTCCACGATGATCACTTTAATACTGACATTATTCATGAGAGACGACTTTTTGGCCGATAAACCCGCACGGAAAAGGAATTTGCCGTGAGGCCTCGCTTTTCTCTGGCGGTATTAATGACGCATCCGACGCAGTTTGACGGTCCTTTGTTTTCCCGGATCAGTCAAGCGGGGGTAATAGACCTCACCGTGTATTATCTCGTAACGGATCGGATCGCAAATAAGGTCGATGATGAGCTGGGTTTCTCATCGAATTGGGACATCCCTGTCACAGATGGTTATCGCTGCGTCCCCTGCCCACAGGGATTCCTTCGCAGGCTGCTCTTTCTTCATAGAGAATGTATTAGCAGCCACAAGTATGACCTGGTGATTTTCCCCGGATATTCGACCCTGGAAACAAGTTTCCTCGCATTGTTCCCGCATTCCCAGATTCTGGGAATGCGCCTGGATTCGGCCCCGATCTACCCCGAGCCCCGATGGAAAACCTGGGGCAAACGAATAGTGCTGCGCCGGTTTTTCCGACGGTTTGCAACTTTCCATCCCGTGGGCTCGCTCACGGCGGGATTCCTCGAAAGTTTAGGGGTGAGCGCGTCAAGAATGTTTCGCTTCGCTTACGCCGTTGACAATGCATATCTTGCGGAGAGGGCTAACCAGTTCCGGCAGGACCGCGACCGAGTACTTCGTGACCTGGGCATTTCATCGGCGACCTTCATCGTCCTGGGCGTACTTAAATTCGTGCCTCGGGAAAACCCCATGGAACTCCTGAAAGGATTCTACCCGTTCCATGAGAAGTTTCCGGATTCGGCGCTCATCCTGGTGGGAGCAGGGCCGCTCCAGAAAGCAATGGAAGCCCACCTCACGGAAAGCAAACTCGCCGGGTCCGTGCGCCTGGTTGGTTATGCTAAGTATAGCGAGTTGCCCAAATGGTATGCCATTTCAAACGTTTTTGTGCATCCTGCCATAAAGGAGTCTTGGGGAGTATCGGTTAACGAGGCTATGGCGTGCGGGTTGCCGGTGGTGATTTCCAGCTCGGTTGGTTCTTCCTACGACCTCGTACACGATGGCATTAACGGATACCAGTACCCTTCCGGAGATGTCCAAGCGTTGGCGGATTGCCTTGCCAGGATTGCCAGCCGGCCCGATCGTGGGCGGCAACTAGGAGAGTGTTCGGCCCGCCTTATCCAGGCGTGGGATTTTGACACCACCATGAAGTCTCTTGAATCAGCGCTACACAGCACCCAAGTTCAAATCCATCGCGGCCCAGCCTCGGCGGGTCATATCGCAGCGCCGGGCGGTGTCAACGGGGGCCAATCGCATTAGCACAAATAATTTGTTACTCGAACGCGCTGTAAGACGCCACCCGGCGGCAACGGCGCTTTCTCCGCTCCACCTTCTGGCCCTGCTGAGCGTCGTGCTGGGTGCACTGATCTGGGGAGCAGCTTCCATCCTAGGGGGCCAGGGGCTTCAACTCCAAAGCTACCTAGCCTTACTTGGCCTTTATGGTGCTTGGTCCGCAGCGTTTGTAGCGGCGAGAATTCGACGCGCCAAACTGCAACTCTTTGAAATTCCGGTTTACATAACTGTCCTGTTCTTCTTCCAGTTCGGCTTGGCTCCCCTGCGCAATTTCATAGACCCTACACAACTCGATGTGAATTTGTCAGCGAATGGCGAAGAGCTGGTCCAGGCCCTCTCCTACATTATCTTGGGCATGGGGGCGTTTTGGATGGGTTGTGAGCTTTTTCGGCGCAAAGGGGGCGATCGGTTTTCCGCCGGCCCGCCCCGGCAAAGCGTTGCGCCTCAGTCGCAGAGAGGACGCGTGCTACTACAGTTTGGAGTACTGTATGCCCTCGGTTTGGTCACGCGGATCTACCTCCTAAAGAACCATCTCTATGCGTATACAGCGTCTATGGACGAGTATTACGCTAATTTGGGTTCCATGCAGGTGGTGAACGTCATTGCGGAATTCGGAACTCTAGCTCTCATTGTTGCCACGATCGAAAGGTATCGCCAGCGCTATGATCCGTTGTGGAGGATACTTTTCAGCGTAGCCCTCTCCTCGGAAATCCTCTGGGGTTTGATCTCCGGGCAGAAGAGCTCGGTGCTTCAAAACTTTCTTGTGGTGGCGCTTGTCTCCTCGTTTGTGATGAAAAGGCTGAACCTGCGGTGGTTTGTCATTCTGTTCTTCGGATTGGTGCTTCTCTACCCTATTTCCAACGCCTATCGTACAGTAGTGCGTGTAGAGGGAACGGACGTTTCGAGCTTTGGAGGGGCGGCGCAGGCTGGCCAAACGGCCTTCAATAAAGTGGGGGAAGGCGGGTCGTCCGCAGGTAGTATCCGGCGCCAAGGGCTGGACAGTGCGCTCGAGCGCCTGGACCTGCTCACGAGCGTTGCCCAGGTGCTCACACTGGGTGAACGGGCGAGCATGGTGAAGGGCGATGCCCAGTGGTGGATGCTCCCGATTTACCCCTTCGTTCCACGGTTGCTCTGGCCGTCCAAACCGATTCTCCTGGAAGCTGGACGGTTCACTGGCGCTCTAGGCAACGGAAACCTTGAAACTGTCGGCAGCGGCACGGCGATTTCTTATCCAGGTGACTTATACCTCCAGTTCGGCTTGTTGGGAATCCCCGTGGGGATGTTTGTCTTGGGCATCGTTACCCAGTGGTTCACGAACCGCATGAGCGGTGAAGTGGAACCACGGGAGTTGTTCATATACACTGCCGTTTTCATCTTAGGCTTCTCGTTTGAGGCGGACGTATTTTTATTCTGGACGGGTTTTATAAGAATGCTGGCCGTCTTCTATGTCATGCGTCTGCTAATCTACGGTCCCCGCACCCAACACAGAAGGCCCGCTCCGTCATTTCCAGTACGAGCCCGCCGCCCATAAGAATCCTGATTTGTGCTGGCAGTGACTACCGTTGTTCGGGCGAACGCTCTATGGTGATCTCAAGTTGAATTTCCTAAAAGCCAGGCGACGGTTCCGTCTCAAAACGTCAGGGTGCTGACAGGTGGCGTATATGCATGCGTTGGTTACAGGTGGTCTGGGCTTCATCGGCTGCAACATGACGAGCCGCCTCTTGCGAAATGGCCATGAGGTGGTGATTTAGGACAATGCAAGTCGTGCCGGTGTGTTGAGCAATTTGGAATGGCTCCGCCAGCAGTTTCCTGGCCGGGTGAGATGGGTCGAGGGTGACACCAGAGATGCGTCGGCCGTCGAGCGAGCTGTGAAGGGCGCGGAGGTTGTTTTCCATTTTGCCGCTCAAGTCGCGGTGACGACATCGGTAGTAGATCCGCGAGAGGACTTTGAAGTGAACGCGTTGGGGACACTCAACGTCGTGGAAGCGGCCCGTCGCCTCAACCCCATGCCGATCGTCCAGTTCACCTCCACGAGCAAAGTCTATGGAGGCTTGGAGGGCATCCAAGTTGTTGAAGAGGCAACACGCTGCCGGCTGGTGGGTAACGAATTGGGAATCCCCGAGACTTTTCCCCTCGACTTTCACTCACCTTATGGCTGCTCCAAGGGCGCCGCCGACCAGTACGTCCGCGATTACTATCGCATCTTTGGGATACCCACCGTGGTGTTCCGCATGTCCTGCATCTACGGTCGACGCCAGATGGGCAACGAAGACCAGGGCTGGGTGGCGCATCTTGCGCGCACTGTGGTGCAAGGGGGAGAGGTTCGGATTTTTGGCGATGGCAAGCAGGTCAGAGACGTGCTCTATGTCGATGACCTCATCGATGCAATGCTTAAAGCCGTGGGGCTGATCGAGTGCACGCGCGGGAAAGTCTACAATATCGGGGGCGGGCCGGCCCACACCATTTCTGTCTGGGTGGAGTTTCGCGAATACCTGAGGGCCCTGCTCGGCCGGGTTCCGGAGGCTCGGCAAGATCCCTGGCGGCCGGGTGACCAACGTATCTACGTCAGTGACATTCGCAAAGCAGAGCGAAAACTGGGCTGGATCCCTAAGGTAGCTGTCACTGACGGTCTTCAGAGGATGATTGAGGAATGGCAACCTCGCGGTGTCCTGGCCGACGCCGGGTAGGGAACGAGATATTGTGAACAGGAGGCCGCCCGGACGGTGAGGTGACTATCATTGCCTTCTGCACGACCGGTGGATCGGAAATGACCACAAACCAACGGCCCAGTTCCGTGAATCTGGGGGTGCAATGAGGATCTTGGTCCTCAATTCACCCACGGAGATTGTGGGAGGAGCCGAGCGATATGCGAAGACATTCATAGGAGCACTCGAAGACCTTGTCGGTCCTGAGAATGTGCGCCGGACTATCCTGCCCGCTGCCAAGACGCGGAGCACTCCCCCTCGCGTCCCCCTGCTTACGAAGTTGTGGTTTGCGTGCCGTGCACTTTGGGATGCGATCCGCGTACGCCCAGATTTGGTGGTCTGCTGCCACGTAGGACTGGCGCCGGTTGCCTGGCTTGTGCACAAGGCGGTTCGCCGACCTTACTGGGTCATCGCCTACGGGGTAGACGTGTGGGGCAGGTTGCCGAACAGCAAGAAGAGATCTCTCCAGCAGGCGGCAAAGGTTATCTCACTGAGTGACTTCACAGGCAAGCAAGTTGTAAAGCTCCAGGGAGTCGCGGAGGAACACGCCGTAACCTTGGTGCCCTGTGTCAGTCAGGAGGGTTGGCTGACAATTCGCCCTGCCACGGACCAACTGGCGGGCCTCGGACTTAATGGATGCCGCGTTATCCTGACTGTGGCCCGATTGGTGGCGTCCGAACGCCACAAGGGACATGATGTCGTTCTCCGCGCTCTACCCTCGGTGATCGAGCGCGTGCCCAGTCTCAAGTACCTGATCGTGGGAGACGGTGATGACCGGCCACGGCTTGAGAAATTGGTTCAGGACTTGCGCCTGCAGAGTCATAGCGTGTTTTTGGGGGAAGTTCGAGACGATGCCTTGCTCGCTGCCTGTTACCAGGCATGTGACGTTTTCGTCCTGGCAGGCATCACCGTGATTGACGACCAAAACCCAAAGGGTGAAGGCTTTGGAATCGTTTACCTGGAGGCCATGATCTTCGGCAAGCCGGTGATCGGACCCAACTACGGTGCGCCGGCAGACTTCATTCGGCATGGAGAACACGGTCTTCTCGTGGATCCCGAGGATTCTGCGGCAATCGCAGAAGCGCTAGTGGACTTATTGACCAACCCCGGCAAAGCCCACAATATGGGTCAGGCCGCAAGCGATTGGGTTCGCAAGCAACATTCCTATGACTCTTTTCGCGAGAAGCTGCAGGGCATCCTTGGTGAATTTATTCAACCCGGTCAGAGAACCTCGCGGCAGAACACCATCTAGAGGGCCACGTAACCTTCGCAGGCTCGGTTTCCGAAGAGCAACCGGCCAAAAACTATCGCTCCTGCGATGTCTTTGTTCTTCCGAGCAAAGCGGCGAGGAGCGGGAGCTGGGAAGGGGAAGGGTTCGGAAGAGTCTACGTCGAGGCTGCCTTGGCGGGTGAACCTGTCGTCGGAAGCTTTGGAGGCAGATGAAAAAAAGTACATATAATCTTCCTGATGGATTTGATGATCCTACGGTTTTGCCATCCGGCTCTGACCAAGCCCGTCACTGGCAGGATTTGAACCGTACTTGGTGGGAATCCCACCCGATGCAATACGCTTGGAAAGAAGCAATCCCTTACAAGGAATTCAGCAAGGAATTTTACCTGGAGATAGATCGCCGCTTTTTCGACGCCGTGAGAACGTTTGCTCCATGGAAAAGCGTCCCCTTTGACTTCCTCATAGACTTTGAGGCGCTGAAGGGGAAGGACGTCTTGGAGATAGGGGTTGGCAGCGGCAGCCATGCTCAACTCCTTGCTGGCCATTCGAAATCATTTACGGGAATCGATCTCACGGATTTAGCTGTGAAGAGTACGGCTGAGAGGATGCGCTGTTTCCAATTGAATGCTCGAATTCTCCGCATGGATGCCGAGCAGATGCAATTTGATGACAATAGCTTTGATTTCATCTGGAGTTGGGGGGTTATTCATCACTCCTCGAACACTCGAAGAATCCTCGAAGAAATGCATAGGGTCTTGAAGCCGCAGGGCGAAGCAACTGTGATGGTTTATCATCGTGGCCTTTGGAATTATTACTTTACCGGGGCTGTGCGTTCCATTGTGGACGGGGGGATTTTGAAGGGCATGCCTCTGCATGAGACCATTCAGCGGTTTACGGACGGCGCTATGGCCAGATATTACTCAATTTCCGAATGGAAACATCTCGTCGCAGACCTATTCGCTGTGAGGAGCGTCCAAATACTCGGTCCAAAGACCGACCTTGTGCCTATTCCGGCTGGTGGTTTCAAGAATGCGACCATGGGATTGATTCCCAACCGCCTTAGCCGCTTCATGACGAACAAATGTAGGATGGGTTCCCTCCTGGTTGCCAAAATGGCCAAATCAGACTCATAAGGGGAAAGGGTATTTCAACCAGCGGGTCTCGGTACGTCGGTGGTGCAGACGAAACACCAGGAGATCTTGTTGCTAGGCTGGCAAGAGTAACACCATGTGCGGAATTTTTGGATTAGTCGGCAAGCGCTCGCCAGAGGTTAGCCGGGCACTCAGTCTGGGCACGCGGGCTCTTGCGCACCGAGGGCCGGACGACGAAGGCACGGAACTGCTTCCGCTACCCTCTGACCCGGATACGTGCGTGGGATTAGGCGCGCGGCGGCTCGCCATCCTCGACCTGTCCCCGGCCGGCCACCAGCCCATGCACGATCCGGCCACGGGGAACTGGCTGATCTTTAACGGCGAGATTTACAACTTCCAGGATGTTCGCAGCGAACTCCAAAGGCTCGGCCATCAGTTTGCCTCCACCGGCGATACGGAGGTACTCCTCAAAGCTTACGGCCAGTGGGGCGAGGATTGTTTGGAGCGGCTGGTTGGCATGTTTGACTTCGCCGTCTGGGACGCTCACAAGGAGCGTCTTTTCCTGGCGCGCGACCGCTTGGGAGAAAAGCCTCTGTACTATTACGCAGGTGCTGGTTTATTCCTCTTTGGGTCGGAAGTGCGGTCCCTTCTCGCCACGGACCTGGTGCCTCGTCGCCTGGATTCGGTAGGTTTAGCTTCCTACCTGGCCTTCGGAGCCGTCCAGGACCCTTTCACTATTATCGAGGGGGTGCGTTCGTTGCCTCCCGGCCACACCCTGGTTTGGGAGAAGGGCCAGTGCCACGTCCAAAGATACTGGAGCCTTGCCGAGGTAGCCTCGCGGCCCCCCGCCACGGATTCCCCACAGGAAGCCGTCAAGGCCATCCGCCAACACCTTCTGGAAGCGGTTGCGCAGCGTTTGATCAGCGACGTTCCCCTGGGCGCCTTCCTGAGTGGGGGCGTGGATTCCAGCTCCATCGTGGCGCTCACCCGCGAGGTCCGCAACCATCCGCCCGATACCTTTTCCGTGACGTTCGGCGATCCGAAATTCTCCGAGGCAGATTATTCTAGCCGCGTCGCCCGCGAGTTCGGTTGCCGCCACCATCAGATTCATCTCACCGAAAGCGACCTCCTCAGGGATCTCCCTTGCGCCCTTGCTTCCATGGATCAGCCAACCCTGGACGGCATCAATACCTACGTCGTTTCCCAGGCTACCAAACAGGCCGGAATCACCGTGGCCTTGAGCGGATTGGGGGGCGACGAGGTGTTTGCGGGATACAGCAGTTTTGTTTCGGTGCCCCGGATGATGAATTTCCACCGCTACGCCGGGTGGCTCTGGCCCCTCGCCAGGGGGATTCAGGTCTTGCTCAATGGGAGCCAGACAAACCGGCTAGCAAAAATGGTCGCGCTGGCGGGCCACGACTACTACGGTGACCAGCCATATTTCCTGTCCCGCGCCCTCTTCCTGCCGAGGGCCGTCCGCGCGCTCATGCCTTCTCATTCCCTCCAAAACGGCAATCTGGCTGGGGCCTGGAACCTGGGCGAATTGGATGGAAGCCTTCGTAATTTAGACGCCGTCAACCAGGTTTCCGTCCTGGAAGGCTCAACCTACATGGCCAATACGCTCCTTCGAGATACGGATTGCATGAGCATGGCGCACGCCCTGGAAGTCCGAACCCCCTTGCTTCATAATCCGCTCTGGGAATATGTCCTTCCCCTGGCTGGCCGGCTGAAACTTGATTCACGCCTGCCCAAACCTCTTCTTTTGCGCGCCGCCGGCCAGCGCTTGCCCGAGGAAATCTACCTGCGACGCAAGATGGGTTTCACTCTGCCTTTCGAGCGCTGGCTGCGTAACGGATTGAGAGCCGAAGTAGAGCAGGAACTTCTCGGACCGTGCCCGCCTGATCTCTTTCCTATCGATACCCGGCAGGTGGCTAAGGTGTGGAAGGCTTTCCTGGCTGGTAAAACAAGTTGGTCGCGTCCTTGGGCGCTCTACGTTTTGAAGGGCTGGATCCGTCGAAACATTGGGGAGCAACTTGAAGATTGCCATTAACGCAGCTTCGGCCAAGAGGGGCGGGGCGGTAACCTACCTTTCAAATCTTCTGCGACATCTGCCGTCGGCGGAAAGCGGGTTTCAGTTCTTTGTCTTCCTGCCCAGCGAGACCGCAAAAAGGCTGCTGGATATACACGCGAGTATCAAGATTTGTCCCCTTCCAGCCAAAAAGGTCGGAGGGTGGAGACGCCTCTGGTGGGAGCAAGTTACCCTCCGTCGCTTCCTGGTGAGAGAGAAGGTCGATGCGTTGTTCTCCACCGCTAACTTCGCCATGCTTCGTTGCCCGGCGAAGCAAATCCTGCTGGTCCGCAACGCACTCTACTTCTCTATTCTCTACCAGCAGTTGTTCCTGGCGAAGCACGGCCTGCGGACGAAGGTCGCCTTCCGTTTGCGCCGCCAGCTCATCTGCCGGAGCGTCAGAAGCGCCGATCTGGTCATGACCCCAACCCGAGCCATGTTGGAGGAGCTGCGTGCGTATGTTAACATCCCAGATTCCAGGGCTCTGGTGAACCCCTACGGGGTCACGTTGGAGGATAACAACCAACGACAACCCGCGGGCAGCGCTCCCGCGAGGGACTTTGGGGGGAGTGCCGCGACTGTCCGGCTCCTTTACGTTTCGCTGTACAACGAATACAAGAATCTTCGAACCCTTCTGAAGGCGCTGCCTTTGCTTAATCACAACGGCGTTAGGAAATGGGTCCTCACTTCCACGGTCGATCCTGCTTGGGCGGAAACCTCCTGGATGCTGACCTGCAAGGACGATTTGGCACTGGCACGGCAACCGGACGTAGCCCCGTGGGTAGGGTTCGTGGGTCCCTTGCCGAGAGGGCAAACAGAGCGCTTGTATCTTAATACGGACATCTTCGTGTTTCCTTCGCTAACGGAGTCATTTGGATTCCCTATGCCCGAAGCAATGTCATACGGCTTGCCGGTCGTCGCTTCCGATACGCCGGTGAATCGCGAAGTCTGTGGAGATGCCGCTATATACTTCAGCCCGCTCAGCGCTGAAGACTTAGCCCAGCAATTGGAGCGAGTGGCTTTGGACCATGAGCTTCGCGCGAAATTGGTAGCTTCTGGACGCCGCCGGGTCGCCGCCAATTTCCAGTGGCGTGATCATGTGGGAAGAATCCTGCGTGCAGCCAAAGCTCCCACACATCCAAGTGACGCAGTCGAAAACGCTCAAGGAGAGTGCACCGAAGGCGATTCCATGCCGACCGTGGGAAGGATTTAGGGGAGCGCCACGCCGCCGTTGACTTGCAGGGAGGATCACAATGCAGATATCCAATCGCGTGTTCGTCACACGCATTAACCGTGAGTCATATCTTGAAAGTGTGGAGAAGTTGGTCCAAAAGTATGCAGCGCTCTTGCCAAGCTCCTGCCGTTCCATTTGCATCAAGGTTAACCTATGCGATTATCGCATGGCGGCCAGCGGCGCCACCACAGACCCGCTGCAGTTGGAAGCATTGCTGGAGGTGTTGCAGCAGCGTTATGTTGATGCTGAGTTTACCATTCTTGAAAACGACGCCTCCTCTGTGGAGGCGCACACCCTGTTCGCACTTCTAGGAATCAAAGAGGTCGCAGAAAGATGCGGGGCGCGGCTGCTTAATGTGAGCGATGGTAATTGGATCCGCAAGTCCATACCCCGACCGCATGTTTTCCGTGAATTGGAAGTGCCCGAGATTCTCACCCAGACCGATCTTTTCATTAACTTTGCCAAGCTGAAAACCAATGCTTTAACGAAGACAACCGGATGCCTAAAGAACATCTTTACGTTCTTGCGGGTCAAACGCAAATCTGTTTATCACCCTCAGATCAGCGAAGTCCTAGCCGACATGAATCAGGTGATCCATCCGGGATTGTGTCTGGTTGACGGGTACATCGGAATGGAAGGGCAGGGGCCGGCTTTCGGGGTCCCAAAGCGTTGCGAGATATTGATCGGGGGAGTGGATCCCGTGGCCGTGGATGCTTGTTGCGCGCGGATCATGGGCTTCAATCCTTGGTTCGTCAAACACATCCGCATGTGTCATCGCCTGGGGGTGGGCAGCATTCGTTACCAGTTGGAGACGGACGTCGAGAACTTCAATTACCGCGACTACCGTTTCGACTACAGCCGGCTTGAGCATTTTGCCCGCGCCATGCTGCGTCGGCGCGTGGGGGTTGCCGGGTAGGGGCGAGAATTTATGGAGAAGGTACGCTTCGCTATTGTGGGTTGCGGTGCCGCGGCTCGCCGCCATCATGTGCCCGCCCTTCTCGCGAACCCGAGAGCGGAAATATCTGTCCTTTGCGACATCGAAGAAGAGGCGGCCCGCCTCGTTAGGGACCGCTTCAAATTGGCAAGCACGATATATCAGAGCCTCGACCAGGTTCTCGCCGACCCCCATGTGGACGTTGTGGTTATCTGTGGACCGAGCTTTACTCATTATGATTATGCGCGCCGCAGTATCGTGGCAGGCAAGCACGTCCTCGTGGAGAAGCCCCCGGTTTACCGGGTTGACCAGGCGGAAGAGTTGATCGCCTTGTCAACCTGCCACCGCGTGAAACTAGGGGTGGTTCTAAACACGCGTTATCGGGATGTGATCGAGCGTGTCAGGCACGTCAAAGATGAAGGGTTTCTTGGCGAGATCGTAAAAATCCAGGTCATTCATCACGCGAATTTGGTCTTTGCAGAAAGCCCTTGGCTTTGGGATGAGACGAAGAGCAAGTACCTGCTTTATGAATTTGGAATCCACTTCTTAGACCTGCTCGTCTATTTCTGTGGTGAACACGAAGAGGTCATCTATGTCTTGCCCACCTTTCAAGAGTCTATAGGCACCACCTCCGATTTGCAGATCATGGTTCGCTTCAAGTCCGGACAGTTAGGGCTCTTGGATCTTACCCAGGACTCTACCCGCCACTCGGCCTTTTTCACGAATCTTAACTTTTATGGAACTGCTATGGATGCTTTCGTCCGGTTCTTCCCACCGCAAGTACGCCTGAGTGCTGGTGTCGATGCCCCGCAGACGTATCTGCTCAGTGAGCTTGCGAGCGTCGCTAAGTTCGGGTGGTCTTTGGCGACAGGGAAATACCTTGTTGAACGGAATCGTCCCCATCAACGGGTGCTAAACATGTTCGTGGATTGGTTGACCCGAGACGTCGCCTATCCACTCACTATGCAGGCGGCTTTGCCTACGATACGTTTGCTCAACGCGCTGGAAGAGAGGATTCCGAGCTACGTTTCCTCGCCCGTTAATGTCGGCCTTGAGGGGGTGGGTTGAGACCGTATCCTCAAACCTCTAAGAAACTCAATGAGGGAAGGCGGTCGCAACTCGTGGCGTGGCGCGTTTGCGAGAGCACAAACTAACAGATGAAGATTGCCCTAGATATCCTGATCATCACGCGCAATGAAGAGGTCAATATCCACGCCTGCCTTCAAAGCATTGGTTGGGCGGATAAGGTGCGCGTGGTGGATTCTCTGAGCACCGACCGTACGGTTGAGATTGCCAAAAGGATGGGGGCTCAGGTCTATTCGCACCCCTTTGAAGGCTACGCCGAGCAACGCAACTGGGCGCTCGAAAACCTTCCGTTGTCGCATGACTGGGTACTCATGCTCGATGCCGACGAGCGAATCCCGGAGGCTCTGGCGGAAGAGATAGCGCAGGTCGTCGCGAACAACCGTGAAGACCCTGCTGGCTATTACATCAAACGGCGCTTCTTCTTTCTTGGCCGTTGGCTCAAGCATGGTGGTCTGCATCCCACATGGATCCTGCGATTGTTCAGGCGTGATCGTGCCAGGGTTGAAAATCGCCCGCTAAACGAGCACGTCGTTCTGGAGGGTAATTCGGGCTACCTGAGCCAACCGTTTGATCATCAGGACCGGCGACCTCTCTCCGACTGGATCTCAAAACACAACCGCTATGCGGACCTTGAGGCGGAAGAGTTCCTTCAGGAAGAGTTTCATGGAGGATACCAGGATACGATCAAAGTTCGATTCTGGGGGAAACAAGCCGAGAGGAAGCGTTGGATCAAACTCAAGTTGTGGAATCGATTGCCACTACCCCTCCGTCCCTTTCTCTTCTTCTTTCGAAACTACTTCTTGAAGGGCGGTTTTCTGGACGGCGTCCCTGGCTTCATTTATCACGTCCTCTGGAGCTTCTGGTATCCGTTTCTTGTGAGCGCAAAAATCATTGAAAGAAAAAGGAGGCCCCCTTTCGAGTCTATGGATTCGTTGTTCATGGTAGACGCCAAAACTTCGCTTACTTGCGAACAAAGTAAGCAGTCTAAATTGGACGCCTAAATCATATGTGCGGCATTGCGGGAATAGTTGGAGAAGCTGACAGCGGTCTGATCCGCTCGATGACGCGCGCGCTGGCGCATCGCGGGCCGGATGGGGAGGGATTCTTCTCTTCCGAGGGTGTGGCCCTGGGTCATCGGCGATTGAGCATTATCGATCTCGAGACAGGACAGCAGCCCATGACCTCGGCGGATGGGCGATACACGATTGTCTTTAACGGGGAGATTTACAACTTCCTGGAACTGCGCCGCGAGTTGGAAAGCCGGGGTGCGCGCTTCCGCACCCGGTCGGACACCGAAGTCCTGCTGGAAGCCTACGCCACATGGGGGCGGGACGCGGTGGCAAAGCTGCGGGGAATGTTTGCCTTCGCCATTTGGGATAAAACCGAGCGCCGGCTGTTCGCCGCCCGCGACCGGCTGGGCGTAAAGCCTTTCTATCACGCGCAAATCGGTCCAAGGTTCGCCTTTGCGTCGGAAATGAAATCCTTGCTGGTCCTTCCCGGTTGCGAGCGGAAACTTAATTATGCCGCCCTGGACGATTACCTGACTTATCTCTACGTGCCTCCCCCGCAGACGATTTTCCAGGGCATCTTCGAACTGCCGCCTGCCCACTGGCTGGTATGGGAGAATGGCGCCGTTCGCACCGGCGAGTATTGGGACGTGGATTTTTCCGGAGAGAAGAACACCTCCAAGGACATCGTTCAGGAAACGCAAGAACTCCTGGACAATACCGTAGCGAGCGAACTGATCAGCGATGTGCCGCTCGGTGTTTTCTTGAGCGGCGGGCTGGACTCCAGCACCGTCGCTAGGCTGATGGCCAACCACCTTTCTGAGCCCGTTCGCGCCTTCACGCTGAAATTCCAGGAAGGGGGACGCTGGTATAGCGAATCCGAATTCGCCCGCGAGGTCAGTGCGGCGATTGGCGCCCAGTCCCGTGAACTGGAAATCGTTTCCCGGTCCGCGGAATTGCTGGGCACCATAACCCGCCACTTTGATGAGCCCTTCGGGAACCCCACTTCAATCTTGCTTTACGAACTTTCCCAAGCAGCACGAAAACACGTGACCGTGGTTCTGGTCGGTGACGGCGGCGACGAGGCGTTCCTCGGCTATCCCCGGTACCAAGGCGCGGCATTATCTTCACGCTATCGGCATGTCCCTCTTTCGTTGCGCCGTATGGTGGCCTGGGGAGCCGAACATCTTGCGGAAGCCAGTAATGGCAACCATTTCAAACGGCGGGCGCGGGAGTTTCTTACCGGGAGCTGCCTTTCGCCCGAGCGCATGTACCTGGAATGGGTCTGCTACTTTGACCAACCGCTGCTCAGCCGCCTTTATTCGCCGGAGATGAAACACGAACTGGCCGGTCACGATTCCTCGGAGTTCCTTATGGGGCTTTTCGCCAAAGCCAAGGGCACGGACCTGATCGATCGCATTAATTACACGGATCTTCATTCTTTTCTTCCGCATAACATTCTGCGTTATTCCGACCGTATGAGTATGGCCCACGGGTTGGAGGTTCGCGTCCCCTACACAGATCATAAACTCTTGGAATTCCTGGGCCGCGTGCCGTGGCAAGCCAAGCTGCACGGAAAACAAACCAAGTATCTTCTCCGACAAGCAGCCCAGTCTTGGGTGCCAGAAAACATCCTCAAGCGGGGGAAAATGGGATTGAACCCCCCCATGGGCGTATGGCTCCGCCAACATTTGCGCCCGCTGCTGAGCGAGTATCTCTCACCCGACCAGATTAAACGACGCGGGTATTTTGACCCCGGCACGGTCCAGGAGTTGATTCAGGACCTGATGACGGGACGACGCGACTATTCACTTCACCTTTGGGCATTGATTTCCTTCGAAGAATGGCATCGACAATACCTGGACTTGAATCCGGCAACTATGATGAAGACCGAAGTCTTGGCGGGCCGGGTGTGAGAGACGAAAACGATTTCTCTCAGGACGCCTGGCGGAATCAGGCCAAGGCTCCCTTAATCCTCTTGGCCGTCAAACGAGCGGGAACGGGGGCCGAGGGACAATTTGTCGGTGCGGCTTCAAGTACCACCGCCAAGACTAAAACCTAGAGAGGGAACAGGCGGGGTCGGGCAAATTGTCGTGGCGGCAACGTGGCGAAGAGGAATCTGTAGAGGCGGCTTTACGCCGCCGTATGGCGAGGTAAACTCGCCGCTACGAGGCCGTCGCGAGGGAGATTCGAGGCGGTAACGACAAAATGTCGCTCGGATTTATGCCACCCTTTTGCCCCCATTAGCGGGGATTAGCCCTTTGTCCACAATAGTCCCAACACCCCGACTCGAAACTGAAACCGCTGAGGGCGCCGGAAACGCCGGCACTGCCACCAGTATGAGAGCACCCACCGCGGCGACGTACTGGCGAACCCTGCGTCACCTGCGCTGGTCGCAACTTGGCTACCTGGCGCTCAGGCGAGTGCTGCCGCGTTCGCACTCGCCGGCCAAGATCAAGGGGCCCGTGAGCCTGCGCGAGGTTCTGGGACGAGGGCGGTTCATTGACTGGCAGCCGGAAGCCTCGCGCAAAATGGTCGCGGCGCGCGAATTCACCTTCCTGAACCAAACTGTCGCGAGCAAAGGCGCAATCCCCTGGAACGACCGCCGTCATGCAAAGCTGTGGCTCTATCATCTCAACTACTGCGATTTCTTGAACGTCGATTTCGCGCTGCCTGATGAAAAACCGATGCTGCATGCAGCTCTCGAAATCGCGCTGGACTGGTGCCGACACAACACGGAAGGAAGCGAAGTCGGGTGGGAGCCTTACGCGTTATCGGTTCGAATTGTCAATTGGCTGAAGTTTCTGGCCCGGCACGGACGCTCGCTGGAGTTGTTGGAAGAGGAGGGAAGGATCAGCACCCTGCTGGAGAGCCTGGGCGTCCAAGTGGCAACGCTCGAACGCCGGCTCGAAAAAGATCTGCTGGGAAATCACCTTTTGAAGAACATCAAGGCACTGCTATTCGCCGGAGCCTTGCTGGAAACCCCCCGCAGTACCCGATGGTGGGCAAAAGGAGAAGCGCTGCTGGAGCAGGAACTGAATGAGCAGACTCTCCCTGATGGCGGGCACTTCGAACGGTCACCGATGTATCACTCGCAGGTCCTCGAAGACTTGGCTGAAATCCGGCTCTTGTGTGCAGCCACGGAGAAGAGGCTTTCTTGCTCTGACCTGCTGCCCGAGAAGATACGGTCAATGGTGCAATTCTTGAGAGGAATCCTCCATCCTGACGGAGAGATCCCGCTTTTCAACGACTCCGTGCTGGGCGGAGCGCGTTCACCCGCTGAGTTGCTGGCCTTGGCGGAGGCGCCTGATACCAAGGTCGTCGAGAGCATGTCCCAGGTAACGGTGTTCCCGGATACAGGATACGGTGTCATCCGGAGCCCCGAGTCACTGAGCACCCTGATTATCGACTGCGGCCCCTTGGGGCCGGACTATCAGCCGGGCCACGGCCACTGCGACGTGTTGAGTTATGAACTTTCCCTCCACGGTCAGCGGGTGGTGGTTGACACCGGCGTCAGCACCTACGAGCCGGGGCCGGAGCGTTACCACGAGCGGTCTACGTCCGCGCACAACACCCTCCGCATCGACGGTGAGGAGCAGGCTGAGATCTGGGGGAGCTTCCGTGTGGGCCGGCGTCCGCGCGTGGGTCAAATACGGGGAGATCGCAACGGGGCGTTCCCTTCTGTTAGTGGCGAACACGATGCCTATCGGCGCCTAGGCGTGGTTCACGCGCGCGAGATTCTGTTGCGAGCGCCCGATACCTGGATTGTCGCCGACCTGCTGAGAGGCAATGGAACTCATCGCGTCGAGTCTTTCCTGCACTTCCATCCCAGGGTCCGCGTCGAGACACTGGAAGACGCCATGGAAACCAGCGTCGGCGTGCCCCTTCACCACTGGACGGTGGAATTTGCCCATCAGTCCTATTTGCTCGCGACTTACGGCGCCGGCCAGTTTGACCTTCTCAAAAGCTGGTATTCAGAGCAATTTGGAAACCGCCAACCTTCCACGGCACTTCGTTGGGCATGGCAAGGCACAATTCCCACGGGGATGATTCATGTCTTTACGCCGGTGGGTACTTTTCTTCCCCACATCGCTGTGGACTGGTCTGGGAATTCGATCGAAATCGACGGCCACAAGATTCCGCTCTGCTGAAAAAAGAAGGTTTGCCCGATGCAAGTCCTTTATGTTTCTCAATACTATCCGCCCGAAGCTTGTGCTCCCGCGGCACGTGTGGACTGTTTTACCCGCGAGTGGGTTCGGGCTGGCGCGGAAGCCAGGGTCCTAACAGGTTTCCCCAATCATCCCGAGGGAGTCTTGCACGCGGAGTACAGAAAGCTATGGCGGCACGGGTTTGTCCGCGAGGAACGGGAGGGAGTCAAGGTTTACCGGACGTGGCTCTACCCTTCCGCCAACCGGAAGCTGTGGGGCCGAGGCGTCAATTTCACTTCCTTTGCCCTTTCCGCCGCCGTGGCAGGACCTTGCGTGGCCCCACGGAATGGCGTGGTCATCGCCACCTCGCCCCAGATTCTGGTCGGGGTGGCGGGGTGGGTAGTGGGAGCCATGCGGTTCCAACCTTGGGTGTTTGAGGTGAGGGATCTCTGGCCGGAGTCGCTCGTGGGAGTGGGACAGGCCACGGCCGACTCCCTGCTGTACCGAGGCGTGGGGAAGGTCGCCAATTTCCTCTATCGGCATGCCACGCATATTGTCGTGGATGGTGAATGGAAGCGTCGGCACTTGATCCATCAGGGCGTGGAAGAGAGAAGAATCTCGGTAATCCGGAACGGCATTGAGGAGGATTTCTGCTTGGATCCCAACTCCGGGAACGCCCAGTTGGCCCGACTCCAATTGCGGAAGGAATTGGGGCTCCGTGATGAATTCGCTCTTCTTTACGCCGGGACCCTTGGCATGGCCCACGGCCTGGAGACTCTGCTCCAGGCTGCCGAACGGTTGAGGGGCTGTGAGGATATCGTGTTCCTCCTCATGGGCGCCGGCGCCGAGCGCGAGCAGATCTGTCAGCTCGTCGAAGGATTGCGACTCTCAAACGTGCGACTTTTGGAAAAACAGCCTCGGGAGAGAATCCCCGCCTTTCTGGCGGCTGTGGATGCCTGCTTGGTCCCGTTACGGAACAAGGAAGTGTTCAAAACCGCCATTCCCTCCAAAATGTTCGAGGCGATGGCAGCGGGGAAGCCGACGATCCTGGGCGTCGAGGGAGAAGCGAAGGAGATTCTTCTCGCGAGCCACGCCGGATTGGCCATACGGCCTGAAGACCCCGAGGCAATGGTGGCGGCAATTCTCAAGCTGCGGAATGAACCGTCGCTCTGCCAGGTCCTGGGCCGAAACGGAAGACAGGCAGTGCTGGAAAAATACCTGCGCCCGACGCAAGCCGCTAAATACCTAAGCCTGCTGAACGAATTGTGCGCTCGTCGAAAGCTTCTTGCCGTCGCGGAGCCGCCGGCGTTCCCGGAAAGAGCAGGATTCAGAATTAAGGATTGACAAACCAGGGGCCAGCGTTCAAGCCCTCCGCTATTGGACCCCGTCATGAAAAGGGACTCTAGTCTGGTGCGACGGGACAGCGCGGCCCAGCTCTCCCGGAGTGATCGCGCCTCCCAAGCAGGACAACCATGAAACAACTCTTGCAGGATCTGCGGACGCACGCAATTGCGGTGGAGGAGGTACCCGCCCCCGGGTGTCAGCCGGCCGGTGTTCTGGTAAGAACTGTGGCCTCACTTATCAGCTCGGGGACGGAACGCGCCACCGTGAAACTGGGCGGCATGAGCCTGCTGGGCAAGGCGCTGGAACGTCCTGACTTGGTGAAGAGTCTGTTCCAGCGCCTGCGAACCACCGGGGTCTCGAGCGTCGTGGCCACCGTACGCGCCAAGCTGGACCGGGCGGTGGCCCTGGGCTACAGCGCGGCAGGGGAAATCCTGGAGGTAGGAGAGGGTGCGCAGGAGTTTCAGGTCGGTCAGCGCGTGGCGTGCGCGGGCTTGGGTTACGCCAGTCACGCCGAATTGATCTGGGTTCCCAGGAACCTGTGCGTGCAAATTCCGGAAAACGTGGACTACGATTCCGCGTCCTTCGTGGCGCTGGGTTCGATCGCGCTGCAGGGCGTGCGCGTGGCGGAGGTGAAGATCGGCGAACACGTGGCGGTGCTGGGCCTGGGATTGGTGGGCCTGGTTACCGCACAAATTCTGCAGGCCGCGGGGTGTACGGTGTGGGGAGTCGATCCCGATCCCGACCGCGCGGAACTGGCGCGGAAATTGGGCGTTGCCTTTGCCTTTCTGAATTCCGAGTTTATCTCCCAAGATGCCCTGCCCAGGGCGGGGGGCGCGGACGCGGTCATTATCACCGCGGCGACGAAGTCCAACCAGCCCATCGGCCTGGCCGGGCAGATCGCTCGCGACCGGGGTGTCGTAGTTGTCGTGGGGGACGTTCGCGTCGATGTCCCCCGGGAGCATTACTACCAGAAGGAACTGCAGGTGCGGTACTCGCGCTCGTACGGTCCCGGCCGTTATGACCCGGCCTACGAGGAGAAAGGGATTGATTACCCGCGGGGTTACGTGCGCTGGACGGAAAAGAGAAACATGCAGGCCTTCCTGGACCTGGTGGCGGCCAGGAAGATTGACCTCACCCGCCTGGTCACCCATCGTTTTGAGATTGCCCGGGCCCCCGAAGCTTACGAACTGCTCACCGGAAAACGGCCAGAGAAATACCTGGCCATTCTGATTGACTATTCCAGGCCCGGAGCGTCTTCCCGGCGCCTGGAACTTCGCCCCCCCCCTTCTGAAAGAACGGTCACCAGTCCCAGACCTGGCAAGATCAGAATCGGCTGGATTGGAGCGGGCAGCTTCAGCCGCGCGAAACTGCTTCCGGCATTGCGGAAGCTCGACAACCTTGAAATGATTGGCCTGGCCAATGCCACGGGCCTCTCCGCCAGCCGGGTGGGGAAAAGCTTCGGGTTCCAATACTGCACGACCGACGCCTTGGCGGTACTGCACGATCCGAACATTGATGCCGTGTTCATCGGCACGCGACACCACTTGCACGGTCCGATGGTTTTGGCGGCCCTCGAAAGTGGAAAGCACGTCTTCGTCGAGAAGCCTTTGTGCGTGAACGAACAAGAGCTGGATGAAATCTCGAGACTCTACGCGCGCTCGGATCGGATCCTCTGCGCAGGTTTCAATCGCCGCTTTTCGCCTTTTGCAAGGCAGTGCAAGGATTTTTTCAGCACCGGTCGCGGGCCGCTTTCATTCCTCTACAGGATCAATGCGGGGCGCCTGCCGGAAGGACACTGGGTGCAGGATCCTGAACAGGGCCACGGGCGCGTGATCAGCGAGGTCTGCCACTTTGTGGATTTGTTCGCGTTTCTAAGTGAGGCGCTACCCATCGTAGTAGAAGCCTGGGCGATCGGCGAGGGCGCGGACGAAAGCAATGTCCACATTCAGGTGTCCCTGGCAGACGGCTCGAAGGGAGAAATCCTGTACCTGGCGTCCGGTGACGCGAGCGTTCCCAAAGAACGGTTGGAGGTCTTCGGCCGGGGCCGCACTGCGGTTTGTGAAGACTTCCGAAAGTCCTACTTCCATCATTCGAACCAGCGCCACAGCAAGTCCCTGTTTCAACAGGACAAAGGGCACGAGGAAGAAGTGAGGTGTTTCGTCGACGCCGTTGCCGGGAAAGCGCCTACCCCGATACCTTTTGAGAGCCTCTGGGCAACGACCCTGGCGACGTTCCGGATTCGCGAGTCATTGCTCGGCGGTGGCGCTCGCCCAGTGGCGATCACGGCGGAAGAGAGTGGGGAAGATCGAAGGCCGGGATTGGCGGTTCATTGAACCCTCGGACTGCCAGGTCTCTCTGCGGCAAGCCCTGACAGAATCTCAATCCAGCGGATGACTTAGGTACAACGCTAATGCGCATTCTCACGGTGGTTGGAACGCGACCCAATTTCGTCAAGGTTGCACCTCTCCTGGACGAAATGAGCCGTTATCCCGAGATGGAAGCAATCCTGGTCCATACCGGGCAACACTATGATTATGAGATGTCCAAGGCTTTCTTCGAGGACCTCCAAATCCCCGCGCCTCACCTCAACCTGGGAGTGGGCTCCGGCACAACGGTCGCGCAGATAGCCGAAATCATGCTGCGACTGGAGCGGGTGATGGAGAAGACGCAACCCGACCTCGTGGTTGTGGTTGGGGATGTCAATTCCACCCTGTCCGCGGCCATCACTGCAGTAAAGATGGGCCTACCCCTCGCGCATGTGGAAGCAGGATTGAGGAGCTTTGACCGAACGATGCCGGAAGAGGTCAACCGCGTTCTCACCGATGCCATATCGGATTTTCTTTTCGTCACGGAGCCCAGCGGCGTGGAGAACCTGCTAAGAGAAGGCCGACCCGAGGAGAGAATCTTTCTGGTCGGCAATGTCATGATTGACGCCCTGCAACGCTTCCTCCCCCGGGCGAAGCACTTTCCGATCCCCCATGAACTCGAAGCGCGGGGCAAATCCCGCGTCGACTTGACGGGTCCGTATGGATTGGTGACCCTCCATCGGCCTTCAACTGTAGACAACTTGGCGACGTTTCGCGTGATCTGGGCAGCGTTGGAAGTGATTGCGAAAGAAGTCCCTCTGATCTTTCCCGTCCACCCCCGGACACAAAGCAAGATGGTGGAAGGCGGGTTCTGCGGCTCGTTGCAAGACGCTTCCAACGGCATACGCGTCGTTCCGCCGATGGGCTACCTGCAGTTTCTGAGACTTCAGAGCGAAACCACGCTGATGATTACCGACTCCGGGGGTGTGCAGGAGGAAACCACAGCGCTGGGGATTCCTTGCCTGACCGTCCGAGAGAACACCGAGCGGCCTATTACCCTAAGCGAGGGTAGCAACCTGTTAGTCGGGCTGAATGGCAGACGTCTGGTCGAGGAAGCGAGAAAGGTCCTTCGGGGTGAAGGGAAGAAGGGACATGTCCCCAAGCTCTGGGATGGCCATGCCTCCGCCCGCATTGTCCAGACGCTGGTAGATCAAGTCACTTCCAGGCACGCAGCGAAACGGGTGGATGCGCGACCTCCCGCCGCGGGCATCGAAGCGCCCGACCATCTGCCCATCTGAGAAGATGCTTTTGCGTCGCGGGCGAAAGCTCCGAATACTCTAAACTCCTGAATCCCCCTAAAAACTATGGCGACCTTCACAACTAATTTCGGCAAGTCCGACGTGCCCGGGGCGGTTTCTGCTGATGCCAGCCCCTCTCTCTATGTGCGGCGGGGGAAACGTCTCTTCGATATTGCTGCGTCTATTGCCGGTCTGGCAATCTCAAGCCCCCTGCTGATCTTTTGTGCGCTGCTGGTGCGCCTGACCTCCCGCGGACCGGTGCTCTTTCGCCAGAATCGAGTCGGGGGTCTCGGGCGTCCGTTTACGCTCTACAAGTTTCGGACGATGGTGCAGGGAGCCGAAGCGCTCGGTTCATCCGTGGTGGTCGAACGTGATCCGCGCCTGACCCCAGTGGGCACCTTCCTGCGGCGCACCAAGCTGGACGAATTGCCGCAATTCATTAACGTGCTGCGGGGCGATATGAGTCTTGTGGGGCCGCGGCCCCGGGTACCGAGTGAGGTCGATCCGGACGATCCCGGCGAGCGCATCCTGCTGAGCGTCCGGCCGGGGGTAACTTCCTATGCTTCCATTCACCATCGCATGGAGGCTGACTACTGTGCCCGGCAAGCCAACCCGCAGGTGGTCTTTCGCACGGACCTGCTCCCGCAAAAACGTTCTCTCGATTGCGAGTATGTGCAGAACCTGACCTTCCTGCTGGACTTGAAACTGCTGCTGATGACCTTCCTGCTGGTCTGTGTTCCGGGGAAGTCTCCGGCCAGAGGGCTACATATATTTGGGCGGGAAGTGCGGCCTTACACCCGTGGTGCACAGATGTTGCTTGACCTTGCAGTATACACGGGTGCGGCGTGGTTAGCTTATACCTTCCGATATGAAGCCGAAGGTTGGTTTCCGGATTTGTATCGCCGGCAGATGTGGTTGTTCGTGGCCTTCATTCCGTCCTTGCGGGTGGTGGTGAACCGCTGCCTGGGGGTTTACGACATGATGTGGCGGTACGTCACCCTTGACGACGCTTCCTATCTGGCGGCGGCACTTGCCCCCGTCACGCTGGTCTTGTTCATGCTCCGCCTGGGGCTGCCCACAACCTCGTGGAAAGTGGTAATGCTCTTCGTGCCGTTGAGCATCATCACCCTGGAATATTTGCTCGCCCTCGGCGTCAGCCTGGGACTGCGTAGTTTGCGCCGCATGCTCTATGTGCTCCACCGTCATTACCAACCCCTTCCCGAAGGAGCGCGCCGCGTCCTGATTCTCGGCGCCGGCCTGCTGGGGTTGATGACCGCCCAAGACATCCGTCAGTACCCGCACATGAGACTGGTCGGATTCCTTGACGACGACCCGACAAAGAACCGAAGGCTTATGGCCGGATGCCGGGTTTGGGGAAACTCGGCAGACCTGGAAATTCTTTGTGCCCGCTACAAGGTGACCGACTTGATGATTTGCGTCAAGTCGATTGACCCTAATCGAGTGCTGGAACTCATTCAACGCTGTGAGGTCATCAGGGTCAAGTTCCACCTGCTTCCCGGTCTGGACCGGGTACTTCGGGATGAAACCGATTTGCCATTGCCTTCACACTTGCCTCCGTCCTTTGACAGTTACCGAAGGCGAGCACCCGGATAGACCTGCCACTGGAATTTGCTGATTGTTCTCCGCTAAAAGATCCTCCGGTTGATCAAGAGGTTTGATTATGGCCACCGCTTTAAGAGCCCTGAACGAAAAAAAGGTAGTGGAGGCACTCACCGCCAAGTGTGAAGCGAAATCCGCCGGCGTGGGCATTATCGGGATGGGCTACGTCGGGCTGCCCCTGGCTCTTTCCTTCGCGCGCCCGGGATTTGCCACTTCCGGATTTGATATCGACCTCGAGAAGGGTAGGCGGCTCGGGCGTGGCGAGAGCTACATCAAGCTCCTCTCCAGTCAGTCGGTGGCGGACGAAGTTGGCAGGCAGCGGTTGGTGGTGGCGGAAGGCCCTCTAGTGGTAGACACGCGAAACGCCACCAGGAATGTTCGGGCAGGGCAGGGGAAAGTCATTCGTTGTTAGCCTGCCGTGATTCCGTCCAGCAAATCCCAAGGCCATGACGGCCGCAGGGATTTGTAATTTCGTTGTGTCGCGGTCCGGTCGTAAGTGGTATAAGTATGCGGTATAAGTATGAGGAGGCTGTTTCAGTAACGTCCCCGGAGGAGGAAACGATGCCAGCAATGTCTCGAACTTGGATTGTGCTTGCAAGTGTCCTGGGATGCCTGCTTTTGGTCTCGTCCGAAGCCCTGTCGGCAGGAGAACAACAGCTTGGCCGTATTCTTTACTCCAACGCTACGAGTTTGAGGGGGGTAGCTGTCCCAGAGTCAGAGACCATTCTAAGTGGCGACGTACTTGCCACCTCCGACAATGGAAGCGCCCTTGTAGAGCTAAAGTCGGGAGTGAAACTGCAAATCACGGAAAATAGCTCCGTTCGTTTTCTTGGTGATGGCGACAAGGTGCAAGCGGAGTTGCTGGCGGGCGCGGTGGTTTCGGTGAGCGCCGGCAAACCTACGCTGGTGGTGACCACTTCGATGTTCCAGTTTGCGCCTTCGCAGGAGGGCAACTGCCGCTTTGAGGTGGCGCTGTCGAAGCAGCAGGAAGCCATGGCTAGCGCGATGAAGGGAAATCTCCTTGTCAGGACGCCGGACTCGCTCGGCAACTATATCCTACCAGAGGGGAAATATGCGGCCTTCCCTGCCTCTTCGGACGGTTTCCCCTCGCAAGAAAAGGCAGGAGGCGGTGCGACCTCAGCCGGACAAGCTGGTACCGTACCCCGCAGGCAGCCCCCCACCGCGCTATTGCGAGCGTTACCTACCCAGTTGCAAAGCCAAATCAACCAAACCAACGTGAAACCTTCAACTTCAGCAGCCGGTGGGCCCGGAGGACCAGGAGGCGCTGCCAAGGTGACTGGGCACATTGGATCGCTCAGTGAAGCAAATCCCATCTTGCCGGGACGGGCATTGGCCTTTAGACCGCCACCGCCACCACCGCCACCACCGCGACGGCCGCCACCGCCGCCACCGCCGCGACGGCCGCCACCGCCGCCTCCACCACCGCGACGGCCATCGCCGTACTGCCCCCGGTGATTACGTCAGGCCCAGCCAGCCTCAGCGCGCCATAGTTATCCGGCCGGCTTAGGTCAGCGGGGCTAGCGGGAAATCTACGCGTGGCCTTACTCGGGGCATTTCGTGTGGGCTGAATCTACAACGGTCTTTGGGGTCCGTGCAGGCGGGCAAATGGCAATAGGGGAGAACCCAGGCAAGAAGGCCTGCCCCGTAAAGACGCTCGCTACTGCCCGCGCACGGCTGCTGTAGTGTCGTAAGTTTTACCATCACCGGTCCTGCAACGGCCCGAAGGGCGGTCATTCCGGGAAAAGCCTACCAAGGCTGTAGTTCACGCTACATCGACGAAGAGTACGCATTTCCCCTTTGCTGTGACTGCCGTCGCAGGCTTCCACGCCGCGAAGTCCCCTGCGTCATTAAACTGCTTTGCGCGCTCGTGCTGATGGCGGCCATCTACGCCGGAACCTATTGCCCCGAAACTCTGCGCGTCACCGTTGCCTATCAAGATGCCCAAAGCGCCGAAAGAGCCAAGAACTTCGGACGGGCGATCCAGGAATACGAAACTGTGCTCGAAACCTACCTCGACTCACCGCTGGCTCTGGCGCACTTGGGGATTTCTTCTTACCGCAGCGGCAATACTTTGCAAGCCATCTGGATTTTGGGCGCTCTCTGGGGGCGGGACAATCCCAAGGAAGCAGCCAATCAGGTCAACAAAATTATTGACGAGATAATGTAACGAGCCGGAGTGAAGTGAATGGGTCTGGCAATCTCCAGCCAAATTATAGCCCTGCTGACGTTCCCGGGCGTGGTGGCCCACGAAGTCGTGGAGCAGCTTGTTTGCCGCTGGTCGGGAGTGGCGGTTCTGGATGTGTGCTACTTCCGCTTCGGGAACCCCAGGGGGTACGTTATTCATGAGCCTGCGCTTAAAGTCCGCAAGTCTCTCTTGATTGGCCTTGGTCCCTTCTTCGTGAATTCTCTTCTGGTGGCGCTGGTGGCCTTCCCGGCCGTCCTCCCGGCTCTGGAGTTCCGAGTGTCAATCGTGCAGAGTTATGTCCTAGAAATCCGTCCGGGAACATGGGTCTTTCAAGCGACAGTTCGCGTGGTGTGATTCGGGTGGAGGTGTGCGCACTCCACGCGCTACGCCCAAGCTGGCTCGGGGCGAGTGAAGAGTTGGCTCCAAACGACTAAACCGGTGCCCAGAAGGCCAGTTCTTGCGGCAGTTGCGGCCTCAGCGCTGGGGATTGACGCTAGCTGCGCTTGGCGCTTACAGTATCCCGCCACCAAGCTCAGGTTCGCCACGACCGCCGCCATCACCACCTGCAGGCAGGTCCTGGTTCGCCCAAAGTAGCGACTCTGGCGAATTCCCAACTGCACCAACCGTGCGATCCGATGCTCCACCACCACCCGCTGGCGCAAGCTCTTCCGTCCCGTCGCGGATTGGTTATGCACACGCGCTCGCTGCTGTAAGCCTTCTTCTGCCTGGATCATAATGGTGCGCGGCCCTTTTCCCCGCACGCATTGTGAACGCAAAGAGCAGGCCTCACACGTGGCCGCCGCAAACACGAAGTGTCCGCCCTGACCTTCTCCCGCCGAGCGATAGTCGTTCGTCGTCTCCCCCGCCGGGCAGCGCACTTCCTGCTTCTCTAAATCGATGGCGAACTCACGCTTGGGGAAACAATCGCCGTTGGTACTGGCCGGCACCTTGGCCGTCAGTACGCGTTCTTCCTCGGCAAAGGCGCGCCGCGTCGGCCCGCCCCCGTAAGCACAATCGCCCACGGTTTCTTCTACCGCGGCTTCCATCACCCGCTCGGCTTGGTGCACCAACTCCAACGCTTTCTCCTGGTCGCCCGCGTTACCCGCCAGCACCTCCACCGCCCCGATCAACTGACTTTCCATGTCCACGGCCACTGCCGCCTTGTGCCCATTGAAGCGCTTACTCGCACTCTTGCGCCCGTGCCGCATCTCCGGGTCCTCGACACTCACCACCCGGTCCTTTTCCGTCCCCGATTTGATCTGGCAACCGCCACCCGGCTTCTCCTCCACATCCTGCGCGATCAAGCGCCGCAGCAGGGCGGCCGCCGCGGCCATCGTTTCCGCCTGCTCGGGATGGGCCGCCTGCGCCTGATCGGCCAAGCCCAGTAGCCGCCGGGCATCCTGCACGATCGCCGTCAACAACTCCTCGCGTTGCTTTTTGTCGTCCCAATCAATCGCCGCCTCACCTTTCAGGCTGCTGCCAAAATAGCGACTCAAGCCTTGCCGCTCCGCCCACGCCGCTCCCGCCTCCCCTTCCCCTTCCGCCAACCGGCACGCCAGTTGTTCGATCCCTTCCGCCAGAAGATTGTACGTGTCCTTCACCGCCCCCTTGCCCAAGATCGGGGTGGTGTCCAAGGCCACCCGGATCTTGCGACTCTGCAAGTAGCCCGCCCGCCGCGCCTCCGCGATCGATTTCTTCAGCAGCGCTTCCCCCCTCTCATGGATAACCAGCCGGGCCTCAAACTCCTGTAGCGTGCTCTTCTGCATCGGCACTTCCTCCATCTCCAACCCCAGCGCCACCTTCCAGCGCAGATCGTACTTGGTGCGATCGACGGCCTCGACGAAACTCACCTTTTCGTAGGCGCGCAGGAACAGGATGCTGATGGCCAGACTGGGAGGCACCGAGATCCGCCCGTTATCGGTACAGTACAGGGCGGCGAAGTCTTCATCCCGGAACAGGTGTTGCCGGTTCTGCGCCAAGTACCCGTACAAGGTGTCGCGCCCCACATAATCGAGATAGATCTGGTCGGCAGCGAACAGCTTGTCTTGCGGAGAGCGTGTCCCCATCATGATCGTAACTCCTGGCCCCGCCGCGTCTTCTTCCGCCCCGACGGCCGGGCCACACCGGGCAGTTGCTTCCGGTCCGGCAAACGCACCAACAGCAGGTGGGTGCGGTCGACCACCTTCCAGGTGACCGTCTCGCCCGCTTCCAAGTCGAGGGCGGAAGCCAGGGGAAGGGGGATGTTGGCGTAGACCTGCACGGTGCCGCCCTGACGGCGGATGCCTTGCAGGCGGGTAGGGTAGTGATCTTCGAGATGGGTTGTCATATCTATGCAATAACATAGATTCTCTAAATGTCAAGGGGTTTTTTGGGACTTTCTTTGCTACTCTTCAATTCTGTCGTTCGGCCCGCCGAAACTGGAGAGCGCAGTTACTGGGGGAACTTTCCGGATGAGTCTCTAGCCTGACTGGGCATCTCGATTGCAATGCACGCGCTTCCAAGCCCCGGCAACGCTCGCCATGACGGCCGCAGGGATTTGTAATTTCGTTGTGTCGCGGTCCGGTCGAAAGTGATAGTATTATGAGCAAGCGCTATATCGTTAATGTCCCCGGAGGAGGTAACGATGCCAGCGAAATCTCGAACTTGGATTTTCCTTGCAAGTGTCCTGGGATGCCTGCTTTTGGTCTCGTCCGAAGCCCTGTCGGCAGGAGAACAACAACTTGGCCGTATTCTTTACTCCAACGCTACGAGTTTGAGGGGGGTAGCTGTCCCAGAGTCAGAGACCATTCTCAGTGGCGACGTACTTGCCACCTCCGACCATGGAAGCGCCCTTGTAGAGCTCAAGTCGGGAGCGAAACTGAAAATCGCGGGAAATAGCTCCGTTCGTTTTCTTGCTGATGGCGACAAGGTGCAAGCGGAGTTGCTGGCGGGCGCGGTGGTTTCGGAGAGCGCCGGCAAACCCACGCTGGTGGTGACCACTTCGAAGTTCCAGTTTGCGCCTTCGCAAGATGGGAACTCCCGCTTCGAGGTGGCGCTGTCGAAGGAGCAGGAAACCGTGGCTGGCGCCATGAAGGGGAATCTCCTTGTCAGAACGTCGGACTCGCTCGGCAGCTATATCCTACCCGAGGGGAAATATGCAGCCATCCCGGTCTCTTCGGTCGGAGTTCCCTCGCAAGAAAGGGCAGAAGGCGAGCCGAGCTCAGCAGGACCAACTGGTGTCGTCAGGAACGCGATCGGGGAGGGGGTCTTACAGCGGCAGGGACGGGGTGCGGAGATTCCGTTGCAGTTGAGCGACGCTATCAACGAGAAAGATGTCGTCCGCACTTTGGTGACCGGCCGAGTTCGGATTGAGCTTCTGGACGGTTCCTTCTTGAACGTCGGCGCTGGCTCGGTCATGAGGATTATCAATCATGACCCGCTGGCGCAGCAGACTCAGGTAGAGCTAACACAGGGGCTGATGCGCGCCGAGGTAGCGAAAGGCACCCAGCCCGGCGGGAGCTTTCAGGTGCAAACCCAGACGGCAATAATCGGCGGGGTAGGCAGCGTGCTTCTCGTCCATGCGTTTCCTAACGTTACCGAAGTGTACTGTGTAGAAGGCCTATGTTCAGTTCAGAACATCAATCCAGCCATTGCCGGGCAGGTCACATTGCATGCCGGCGAGTCAACAACCGTACCCCGCGGGCTGCCCCCCACCGCGCCGGTGCAACCATCAGATGCCCAGTTGCAAAGTCAAGTCGAACTAACCAATGTGGGTGGCGGTGGGCATGGACCGGGAAGCGTCGCCAAGGTGGGTTGGCACATTGGATCGCTCAGTGAAGCAGAGTCCATCTGGCTGGTGGGCGGTATTGCAGCGGGGACGGCGGCGGCAATCGCCATTCCGTTGGCTACGAGAGGCCCTGTCAGCCCCAGCAAACCATAGTATCCGGCCAGCTTGGTTCAGCGGGGCTAGCGGGAAATCAGCGCTTGGCCATACTCGGCGTTTCCCGTGTTTCCTGAATCTACGAGGGTCATCAGCGCCCGGGCAATCGGGGAGACGGCGATAGGGAGGCCTTGGGCAAGAAGGCCTTCCCCGTAGAGAGGTTCGCTGCCGCCCCCCGCACGGGGGCGATAGTGGCGCAAGTCTCACCATCGCCAGTCTCTGCGAGGGGCCGCCGGGCGATCATTCCACAACAAGCCTGCAAAGACTGTAGTTCATCCCAGTCCGAGGAAGTGTGTGTTGGGTCAACGAGTGGGAAAGCTTCGATAGTTGCGCTGGACAAGAAAAGCATACCCGCCGTTGATAGCGCCCAACATGCTCGTCGCCAGCCGCGGATGAAATTTGTGCAGCCTGTCGATTCCGTAGATAGTTCCAGCGGCTATTGCCAGCTTGAAAGCAATAAGGGCCGCCGGCTGCGACGCAAAGGGACGGACGATGGGGTTTGCTTCCTGCGCTGAGCCGGTGTGGAGCGCCCGGATCGTAGACTGAGCGTCAAGCCCCTGGAGGACACCCTGCGAGACGTAGAGCCCTATCAACAACGGAGAACGTCGGTTTGTGATAGGCTTCGACTCCCGCGGCTGACTTCTGATCCCAATACCCGTCCCGTTGTACCCCCCTCCTTCGCTGAATAAGTGTGGAAGGGGGAGATTATCCAGGTTTCGAGGGTTGGCCGAGGGCCACTCAGGCCCCGTCGCACTAATTACTCCCACCTCAGCAAGATCGCCGGCCGTACCCTGATTTTGCCCACCTCTTACCCCTCCCGCGGCAAGTAATTCCAAAAGAACAATCGTTCCCGCTAATTCCATCCCGGGTCGCCACATGTGCCTACCTCCTTAAAGAGGCATCGGCCATTCGATCCCGGGACTCAAATTAGATTTGTCTTACGCTCTCGATGATCTCAATATTCGGCATTAGATACCTTATTTCTATCACCAAAAATTATTGAATGGAGGGTGCCCCATATGGGACGCACAGCGACGAAACGACAACGGGCTCCTCTTCCCGCAACTCAGAAGGTCGTGTTGAAGCAACCGACCATTACGGAAGATGACGTGAGACGCCGAGCCATGAAATCTACCTCAAACGAGGCACCAACCCAGGCGACGAGGTCGGTGACTGGCTTCAGGTAGAGCGGGAACTCCAGGCAAATAGACCGAAGGTCAGGGTACCCGGAAACGCCACAACTTAGTTGGCAGTCTTGCCGCCATTCCACAACGGCCAGACGACTTTAGGCAGTTCAGGAGCCCGACTTGGTTTTGGTGAAGGGGAGTCCTTTTTTCATTCCATTCGGGTGCCATCCCCAGCGGCTCGGCCTCGGTGAGAATCGGGCGGCGGTTCGGAGTGTCTTTTGGGTCGGCGGAAAGTGGATAATGGAAATTCCGGTTTCCTCGCGCACTAATTGGGAGTGTCGCCAGAAGGAGACTACTCAAGTTCCTCGGTCCAAACTAAAAAGTACCGATATAGCCCGTCGCGGAAAGGCGTGACCCGATACCACAACCGGCAGCGTACTTCTCGCTGGCGCGAAATTAGATAGACAGGTCGTTCTTCCATGACCGTATCCGGCATAAATCACTTCCGCCCATCTATCCACGGCAAGGGAAATTACAGCGACAATATGAGCGTGTAGGCGACCAGACCATTGATTTGGGCCGGCGAAATAAGTGATCAGTTATCAAGGAATCAAGAGACTGTTAATCGTCAACCCGCCGTTGCCCGCGTAATCGATAAAGCCCAGCGACCGGAATTTCTTCATGAAATGACTGACCTGTGACCGGGTGGTGCCGACCATTTGGGCCAGGTGTTCCTGATTGATTCCAGGATGGACAGTTTCTACTCGGCCTTCCTTGCCAAAATGCGCCAGCAATAAGAGAATCCGGGCCAGGCGCTTCTCGCTGGAGTTGAAAAGCTGGTCGACCAGATCCTCTTCAAAGCGAGTGTTGCCGGTAAGCAGATGCGCGATGAACAATTCCGAGATACCGTGCTGCTCGTGGAGCAGACCCACCATCAGCGCCTTCTCGATTCGGTAAAGAGTGCAATCCGTCACCGCCGTCGCCGTGGAGATGCGCACGGCTGGCCGGCCAGTCATCCCTCGCCGAAGAACTCGTTGTCGCTCAGGATGCTGACGATCGCTTCCTTGCCTTGTTGGGAGGTCACCGCGAGTTTCACCCTGCCGTGATGGAGATACCACACGGAATCCGCAGGGTCTCCCTGCACGAAGATCGTGCGGTTCGCGCCGTATTCTAGAACGGTTTTCCCGCGCGAGATTCCTCCGAGGAATGCTGCCCAATCGACGACCTTAGTCTTCTCGTTTGCGAAGCAAGTGGAGGCTTGCCTTTGCCATTGGTCCTGACAATCTTATGCGGGCTCTTCTGTGGCGTCATAACGACCTTTCCTTTCTCCTTGCGGAAGGCGAGTCCGCGGAGATTTAGGATGGAAACTGCACGCCGACATATCAACTCGGATTTTCGATCCTGAATTCTAGTATATCGTTTCAGTGAAATATATCTAGTAAGGTGAAAAGCATGTTATGCTTAGGGGATGCCGAGAAGATGCAATCGTCCCCCCTTGCTATTAGTGCCCAACGAACGCGATTTGTTGGAGCGGTTGCGCAAGTCGCATACGGCGCCGCGCCGCGGCGTGCAGCGCGCTCAGGTTTTGTGGCTTTACCACACCGGCGAAAGCATCGCTGCCATCATGCGCGCCGTCCACTTGACCCGTAAGAGCGTGGCGAAGTGGGTGGGCAAGGCGTTGAAAGTCGG
>Ga0187884_10000069_pt1 | contig 105835 bp, 100 predicted proteins | sample June2016WEW_20_4_FD_132983 | JGI IMG/M metagenome (GOLD analysis project Ga0187884, IMG submission 132983) | Peatland microbial communities from SPRUCE experiment site at the Marcell Experimental Forest, Minnesota, USA - June2016WEW_20_40 | ecosystem: Environmental > Terrestrial > Soil >...
CTCCGCTTCCGACGATCACGAAATCCTTGCATTTCGTGATCACGTGCGCCGCTTCCAGCATGTGATGTATCGCAGCTTTCCTGAGCATTACGATTCATGTCCTCGAATTCGGAACAGGCGTCTGGACTCGGCCACGAGATCGCACATCGTTGCCGCATCAATGGCGATGAAGGCGGGCATCGTGTCCCGTGCATAGTCACCGGCTGCATCATCCTGTGCGGGTATTGCGCTGACGTCTGATGCATGGCCTTTTAGCATGTCCGGCCATAATTTGACGGCGTCGCCGCTATGCGGCTCGGCGGCCATGTTTCTAATCTTCTGCCTTGCCAAGTCCAGGATTGTGGGATTGTCCTCGATCATTGCCGCGATCCGTTGCCCGACCAGCAGCCGGAAGATTTGGTTCGCATCATGATGGTTTCGGCGGATCAGGCTCTTCGTCGTTCCGTTCATCGTCCGCTCCGTTAGCTATTCATGGATGTTAACGGTCATATTTCTCGGATTGGTTCCAGGTGTCGTAAGATCCGGTTGCCCATCGGCGTCCCCAGCCACGGCCGCCCATCCCTGGATTCGACGATTGCTGCTCCTTTATCGGCATTCTCGGCTGTGAAATCGCTTCGAAAGTTTACCTGCAACGGCACAGAGGTCACCGCGCGACGCCCTTTTAAAGTTAATAGCGGCGATCTGGTCCAAGCGCATCCACACCCACCCCTCCGGCAGTGCCCACGACCCATCCACCGCGCCGGCCCCGGCATCCAAATCGTCCGGCAGATGTCCGCTCATACCGCCCAATCCGTCACGATCAACCCCGGCACGCGCTCGAACTCGCGGCGGTTCGTTGTCACCAAAGCCGCGCCACGCCGCCGGGCCTGCGCGGCGATCAGCACGTCATAGGGGCCGATGGGCGTACCCTGCTTTTCGAGATGGGCGCGGATCGACCCCGCTTCTTCCGCATCCTCGGAATCAAAGCGCAGGATTTCAAATCGTTCGGCGAGAAAGACATCGAGAAGACGTCCGGATGCCTCGCGCCGGTCGCTCTTGGCAATACCATAGCGAAGTTCAAAAATGGCGATGGCGGAAATGAGAAGCATCGTGCCGGCGGCCAACTCGACCTGAAGCCTAGCATCGATGGCGGGCCGGCGCTTGTTCAAAGCGAAGACGATCGCGTTGGTGTCGAGACAGAACATTCGCTGGTATCAATCGAACGAAATGGAATCATCGGGCTCGACCGGCAGATCGTCCGGCAAACCATTGGGTAGAAAATCCGCAGCGCCGAGCGCGTCGAGTCTCGCCCGCCAAGCCTTCACATCGAAAGGCGCCTTTTCCAACGGCTCCAGAATCACCTTATCGCCCACCTTGCTCACGCGCACCTCCGAGCCCTCGAAGCGAAACTCCTTCGGTAAGCGCACCGCCTGGCTGCGGCCATGCATGAAGAGCTTGGCGGTCGGCTTCCCCACCGTTGGTTTCTCGTAAGGAGGCGTACTGGCCTTCGCTGTCATGACCGGCTCCAGAGTATCGATATCTATTAGTGGTAGATATCACGCGACGAGAACATCCGTCAATTCATCCGGCAAGGCCGGAAGACGGGTCTCGAACAGCGCCCGCGCGCGCAAAATTCCGCCACGCACGGCAAATTCAGGCGCCTCCATGATATCCGCCGCCTTGATCTCGATATTGACGGCAAGATGATCGCGGATTGCCGTCAGCCAGGCTTTCTGCCCGGCGGAATAACCGCGTCCCGCCTTTTCCTCACGGCCAAGCCAAAGATTGAAGCGGCCCGCGGCCACGGAGGGCAAAGGCTCCACGGAGTCCGTCTGCCCCAAGGCGTAGCGCACCAGCATGACGATGCCGGCCAGCGTTCCCGCAGGATTGCCGCGCACCTTTTCCGCCGAGAGCCGCTTATAGGCGCGCCAGATGTCGATGGGCTCCAACAGCCAAGGCGGCCGCTTCAGCGCCTCCTTCAAATCATCTACCGCCTCGTAGGCGAGGCGGTGTTGGGCGTAAGGGAGCCGGTAGAGGATCTGCAGCGCGACGAGTTCATCGCGGCGGTCATCCAGGAACCGGCGGAATCGCTCGACCGTATCCGTGGCCTTGTGTGCGCGGCCGGCCAAACCGTTCAACGCTAAAAAAATGCTTGCCATGAGGCCATCCAGCTATGTCGCACGGGTGCTGGCGCCGGACCGCATTTCACGATCCCAGCAGGTCAGCATCTTCACCGGGATGCCGCCCCGTTTCCGTTTTCCCGGACATTTGGACGCGCGCGGACGCCCCTGGACGCCGCTGCATTCTCCCCAAAAACTTCCCAAAAACCAAATTCTGGGCGCCAAATTTCAGCTAAGTCTTTGATTTTATTGGTGCGCCCAAGGGGAATCGAACCCCTGTTTTCGCCGTGAGAGGGCGACGTCCTAGACCGCTAGACGATGGGCGCGGGAGAGTTGAGGAGAGCTATAGCGCTGCCCCCACCAGGCGGCAAGGGGGCGGGTGACGATTGTGCCGGTCCTACACGATCTGTCCGGTTAAAACGCACGGGACCGCCCGATGCTTCCGCCCGCGATGCTTTGCCCAGCGCCGGACCCGCGAAGCCATGGTAGTCTGCCGCCATGCGAGTTCCGGCTTCCCCCGCCCCCGATGTGCGCCCGCCTTTTCCCCCGCCGCTGGAAAGGCGGCCAGGCCCCATCACCTTTCTGCGGACCTTGCAGCGCAACCCCATCGAGACCTGGACGCGGGCGCATTTCGAACAGCCGATCCTCACCGGACGCGGGCCGCTGGGCATTGGCGCCGTGGTCAGCGATCCCGACGCCATCCGCCGGATTCTCGTCGAGAATGCCGCCAATTACGGCAAGGACGCATTGCAAAAACGTATTCTCGCGCCCGGTCTCAGCCACGGCCTCTTGACCAGCGAAGGCGAGGAATGGCGCATCCAGCGCCGCGCCCTGGCGCCGCTGTTCACGCCGCGCCTGACCGCCTCCTTCGCGCCCGCCATGGCGCGCAATGCCCATGCCCTCGTGGAGCGCTGGGCCCGCTTGCGGCCGCGGCGTATCCTCGATGTCCAGCCGCAAATGGCGCGGGTGACGTTGAATATTTTGGGCGAGACGATCTTTTCGGACGGGCTGGAGCGCGACCCGAAGGAATTCATGGAGGCGATGAGCCATTTCTTCGCGACGATCGGCACGCTCGATCTTTTCGACCTCCTGGATTTCCCGGATTGGATGCCGCGCCTCTCGAAACTGCGCAGCCGTCCCTCCGTCGATTTCTTCCAATCGGCCGTCGAGGCGATCATCGCGCGCCGCAAAGCTCTCCTCGCCCGAGACCGGCCGGCGCCGGAAGACCTCTTGACCCTACTATTACGCGCCAAGGACCCGCAAACCGGCGAAGGCCTTGGCGATCTCGAGGTCAAGGCGAATATCATGACCTTCATCGCGGCGGGCCATGAAACGACCGCCAATGCCTTGACCTGGAGTTTGTTTCTGCTCTCGCTGTCGCCGGAATGGCGCGAGCGGCTTGCGCGCGAGGCCGATGCCGTCTTGGACGGCCCCTTGGACGGGATGGCGGAGCGGCTTGTCGAAACCCGCGCGGTGATCGAGGAGGCGATGCGGCTTTATCCCCCGGTGGCCAGCCTCAGCCGCGAGGCTCTCGGCCCGGACGATCTCTGCGGGCGGCGTATCCGCAAGGGCACCCTGGTCGTCATCGCGCCCTATGTGCTGCATCGCCACGTCTTGCTGTGGAACGATCCCAACCGGTTCGACCCCAGCCGGTTTCTCCCCGGTGCGCGGGACAAGATCGGCCGCTATGCCTATTTGCCGTTCGGCGCGGGGCCGCGCATCTGCATCGGTGCCGCATTCTCGATGCAAGAGGCCGTGCTTGTACTCGCCGCGATCATGCGGCGCTTCGTGCTGTTGCCGGTGCCCGGTCACAAGGTCGAGCCGGTGCAGCGCATTACATTGCGCCCGCGCGGCGGCATGCCGCTCATTCTGACGGCGCGGGACTAGACCCCTTTCAAAACACGCCCGGCCCGCTTTTCTCCGGCACGCGTTTGGGACCACTCTCCTGCGCGGCCGGAGCCGGCGCGCCGGACGGCACCATTTCAGCAACGGCAAGGCCGAGACCATGGATACTGGCGCGCAGGACCGTGTCGCTCACCGGGGCCTGATCCTCCGCCGCATGAGACAAGCGCCATTGCGCGGCTTCCAGACTGTGCCGCAAGCTCGAAGCCCGTTCCCGGTCCTTGGCCTCTTGCGCCGCGCGCCCAGCGCCTTCGAGCTCGGCCTCGCCGAGACGGAGCTTCACCCGCGCGGCATCGAGTTCTCCCTGCAGCGCCCGTTTCGCCCCCTCGAGATCCGCTACCAGCGCCGTCTCCGCCGTCAATCGCTTCCGGAGGGATTCATGCGCCGCTTGGGCGGCCCCGAGTTGATTGGCAAGAAGATCGCGCTCTTCGCCCGCAAGCATGCCCTGTTGCCGCGCGGCGTCCAATTCACGCGTCAAGGCCACGCGGGCGCGCGCCGCGTCTTCGATCGTCATTTCCAAACCGCTGATGCGTGTCTGCAAGGCGCCGATCGTGCCCCGCTTCTGCTCGAGAGTTTCCTCGAGCTGCCAATGGGACTTCTTGAGTGCTTCGTGATTCTCGAGCCGCTTTTCGAAATAAACATGATTTTGATCGAGCGCGATCCGGGTGGCGGCGAGCCCGGCGTCCGCCTCGATGGTTTCGCGTGTAAGCCGCTCAATCTCACCGTGTTGGAATTCCAGCTCCTGGCGCGCACGCGCGAGCTGTTGCGACAAGGTGAAAATCTGGACGGCCCGGCGCCCCAATTCGCTCATGTCGGCGGCCTTGCTGGCGCGCACGAGCTCCATGTCTTGTTCGAGCGCACGGGCGGCAACCGCGAAGCCCGCACGCAGATGATCGCGATCGGCCAGAATTTCCTGCATCGAGACAGGAATTTGCACCTGCAAGCGCTGGCGCGTGAGACGCAAAGCCCGCGCCCAGAGAACTGGCGTGAAGCTGAGGGCCAACAACCCGGCCACCACGCAGCCGAGCCCAAAATAAATTGCTTGTTCGATCACGGCTTAAGCCAAAAGAGGACAGGCATTCCGATCACTATGCCACGCGCCGCGATCCCAGGCAAAAGGGGTTAGAACGGGTTCCGGATTAAAATGGGTTCCAAGTGGCCCGGTCGGTAAATTTGAGATAGCCGACATTGACGCCGAGCCGGGCGCCAAGCCCGGTGCGGATCGGCACGAGGACGATATTGTCGGCGGTCAAGGCCGTCATGCCGAAGCCGCCGACGAAATAGGCCGAGCCATCAACCCCGCCGAAGCGCTGGAAGACGGCTTCCTTGGCCGGCAGATTATAGACGAGGATCATCGTCCGGTCGCCATCCCCGCCGGCGTCGAAGCCGATGGAGGGACCTTGCCAAAATACGCGCTTGTCGCCGGCATTGCGGGTATAGAGAATCCCCTCGCCATAGCGGAGCCCGCCGACGAATGCGCCGCCGGCTTCCTGCCCCAAGATATAGCCATTGGGCTTGCCCCATTGTTTCGTGGCGGCTTCCACGACCTCGGCCAGGCCCTTGGAGATCGACCCAAAGAATTTATGGCCGGAGACGATGATCTCGTTCGACGAATAAGGGATCGGCCTTTCCTGAGCGGCGGCCGGCGCGACGGTCAGATGGAAGCCCGTGAGACAAAAAGCGGCGGCAAGGGCCGCGATCATCCATCGCCTGTCGTACGTGCGGCGGAACCCCATATCCGTCTCCCTCGGTTCAAATCATGCCTGTGCGCCGGGCGCACGCTAACCCAAGTTAAACATTAGGCAAGGATAGTTAATGCTTGCTTAACCGCGAGGGGGCCGCGATGGCGCAAACGCGTCCTCATGTATTGGACTGACATGTATTGGACGGACTTGCGCCGGGCCGATGGCCCCAGGCGACGAAGGGTCCGTTGCGATATTGAACTCCCGCCTTGCCATAAAGCAAAGGCGCGCCGGTTTGATCGAGCACCACGCCGCCCGCGGCCCGCAAGATGGCGTCTCCCGCCGCCGTATCCCATTCCATCGTCGGGCCAAACCGGGGATAGACATCTGCTTTGCCCTCGGCGACCAAGCAAAACTTCAGGGACGAGCCTGCCGAAATGCACTCCGCCACTGGCAAGGTTGCGAGAAAGGCTTCGGTTTCACGATCCGCATGCGACCTGCTGGCTAAAGCGGTCAGACCGTGGGACGGCGCGGGCCGCACATGAATCGCCCGGCGCGCGGACACGGGAGGCAAAGCCGCGCCCGGCTCGATCTCGCAGGCATAGGCCTGGCTGCCCGCCATCCAGAGCTTGTTGATCGCAGGCGCGAAGACCGCGCCGGCGCGCGGCACGCCATCGATCACCAGGGCGATATTGATGGTGAACTCGCCATTGCGATGGAGAAACTCCCGCGTGCCATCGACGGGATCGACGAGGATGAACGCCCGGCCGCAGGCTGGCTTCTCGCCCCGCGACGCGGCTTCCTCCGCGATCACGGGAAACTCGGGACAGCGCGCGGAAAGGCCCGCAAGGATCACCGCCTCGGCTTTTTCGTCGGCATCGCAGACGAAGCTATTATCCGCCTTGCGCCGCGCATGCGGATCGCTGGCATAAACACTCATCACCGCCACGGCGGCCTCGAGCGTCAAGGCCGCGAAAATCTCCGCGACGGCATCGCAATCGATTGCTGAATCGACTGCGGTGGCATTCGCCACGGGACCCGCTTGAAGCATTCCCATCGACCTCTAGAGCTGACGGGCCGCACGGAGCGACCGGATCCAACAACGTTCCTTCCGGGCGCGGAACGCACGATCGCCCGGGATCGCCAACCGTCATTTGCAGATGATGACGGGAAGGAGACCGGACACATGCACCTTTCGCCGGAGTCTTGCAAGATTGCGGCGGCTCGCCCTGTGCGGTCCGCAAGGCACGTCGAGCGGGAACGGCCTGCGCGCCTGCCACGGCTTTTACCTGGGACGCCAGAGAATTCCCTATGAAGGCTTTGTCCCGGCATCGCTCACAGCCCCCAGCAATCGCAGCATGCGTTCGGCAAGAACGGCAGGCGGCTCTGGATTCAGGGCGAGCCGCCCATCCAGGGCCAGCATCGCCAAGCCGTGAACTGTCGACCAGCAAAGCAAGGTCCATTCACCAGCGCGATTTGGAGGAACGAGCGAGCCGACGCGATCGGCGAGAATTTTGTATGAAACAAAGGCGGTTTCGGCGAATTCCGGGCTCCGTTCCGGCGAAGCCTGGCCAAACATGAGCCGGAACAATGCGGGATTATCACCGGCGAAAGTGACATAAGTCACGCCCTGCCGGAGCAGGGCCTCGCGGGGATCGGGATTGCTATCCGCCTCGGCCAAGGCGGCCGCCAGCCGTTTGAACCCGATCATGGCGACGCCAGCGAGAAGCGCGTCCTTATCGGCGAAATGACGGTACGGCGCCATGGCGGAGACGCCGGCGCGCCGGGCCGCTTCACGCAGGGTGAGGGCCTTGGGATCGACGCCTTCCTCGAGGATATCGAGCGCGGCAACGAGCAGCGCTTCACGCAAATCGCCGTGGTGATAGTTCTTCTTCGACTCGAATGTTGACAATGTAATCATCTCTGTTATGTTTACAGCGTAATCAAACGGAGGCGACCATGCAAGCCAATTCCTCGCGCCAGTCAGCGACCTCACGGGGTACCCCGGTCTCATCGTCGTCTATCTCGGCTTCCGGGTCTCCAGCTGGCGCGGTCTTTTGAGCCTTTTAGGCATTGGCAAAGCCCTTCGATCGATCAATCGTCATAAACCCGATGGCCTGCTGCTGCACGAGCCGCTTTTTTACAGCTTACGCCATATCGGCATGCGGCAATACTGGCGCGACCTCGAAGCCCTGGAAGAATTCACCCGGTCGGGCCCTCATAAAATCTGGTGGCAGGAGTTTTCACGAGATCCGAAAGGCTCTGGCTTCTGGCACGAAGCGTACCGGAAACAAGGCGGCATGGAAGCGCTCTATATGAACATGCCCCATCCCACCGGCCTTCTCGCATTTGCCCCGGCCTTGCAGCCGAAAGGCCCTTACAGGACTTCGAGGGAGCGGCTCGCGGCCTGAAAAAGATCCTAAAAAGTCTCCGGGGGGTTTGAACCTCGTCGACGCTCGCCGCGACACAGAAGTGCCGGACGCGAATGTCCTTTGATCAAACCACGAGGAGACTGAACATGACCCGCGCTTCTTTCCGTAAAATCGCTCTCGCCGCTCTCGCCACGCTCACCTTGGGCGCGAGCTTCGTCACCACATCCTCGGCGCAGGCGCATGGTTTCGGCGGCTTTGGCTGGGGCGGCCTTGGTTTCGGGGTTGGCGCCCTCGCCGCAACGGCCGCCGTCGCGGCCGCAAATTCGGGTTGCTATTATCAAGATCGCGAATGGGTCGACCGCTACGGCCAGGTCCATGTCCGCACCGTCCGGATTTGCGATTAATCGATCGAGCCGCCCAAACCCAAAAGCCTCCCGGCTCCCCGGGAGGCTTTTTGCCGTCAGCGGCGAATAAGCCGGCCAGTCGAAAAAATCACGAAAAAAATCGCCGGTTTCGCGAACCTTTCCCTTCTCCGCGGCGACACAGCAGGACCGGGCGTCATCGTCGCCGGCTTAGACCACAAGGAGACCGGATATGCGCAACCTTTTCCCTCGCAAACTCACCGCCGCCGTTTTTGCGGCACTTATCTTGAGCCTCGGGCTCGCCGCGGCTTCCGCCGAGGCTCATCCCGGCTTTCATGGATTCCACGGCTGGGGCGGCTGGTATGGTCATTACGCCGTCCACGACGATTGTTTCACCCAGCGGCGTGTTTTCGTCGATCGCTACGACCGGCTCCACGTCCGTTACGTAAACGTCTGCTACTAGAACGTCCGCAGGCCTATCCGGCCATCCCAAACCTCCCGGCTTTTTCCGGGAGGTTTTTTTGCGCCGCTTTCAACCCCGGTGGACTCACCGGGCCGGCGAGACATCGCTCTCTTGCGTCATATTCTCGAGAAATCGAAGCCCGGCTTCGAACCTCGAGCGCGCCCCACGCGACTGAGACATGAGCCGGGCCTCCGGCGCCTTCTCGTGACGCGTTGGAGAATGATCATGGTTCGCTTTGCCTCCCGGCCGCTGGCTTTCACCCTGCTCGCGACCGGCGTTTTGATCGGCGGCGCGCAGGCCTTCCCATCGGAGGGCGCGCTGCTGCCGAAGTCCTGGACGCCGCCCTTCAAAGCCTATGGTTTCGGCGTGATCGATCCCGGCGAATGCACACCCGCCCGCAAGGAAGTCATCGATCACGGCAACCGCGTCCACATTCGCGTGATCCAGATCTGTAATTAAACCCGGCTCAATGCGGCGTGGCGCCGACCGCGGCCGCGGCATCCACGAGACCGGCCCCAGCCCCGGCCTGGTCCGCCGCCAACCGGTGCGCCGTCTCGCTGAGAATCTTACGAATCTCGTCTGGGCTAGCCTTCCCGTCGGCTTGAAGCAGCAGAGCGGCGACGCCGCTTACTTCCGCCGCGGCGACCGAAGTTCCCGATGTGAACTGAACCGCACCGCCAAGACCGGGCGCGATGACATTGGCTCCCGGCGCCGCGACGCTCACATAAGCCCCTCGGTTTGCCTTGGCGAAAATTTTATCGCTGGCATCCGTCGCCGTCACCGCGATCACGCCGGATTGCGCGGCGGGGTAAAGCGGCTTGGAATTTGGCCCCGCATTGCCCGCCGCCGCAATCTCGATGATGCCCTGTTTGCGCGCGGCATCCAGGGCATCGCGCAATAAAGCGTCCTCCGGCCCGGCAAAGCTCATATTGACGATCCGCGCTCCATGCGAAGCGGCGAAATCGAGCCCGCGCAGAATATCGAAACCCGTTCCATTGGGTCCGCTATTCTGGTTTGTAAAAGCGCGGATCGCGAGCAACCGCGCCTGCGGCGCGACGCCGGTCAAGGTTTTATGCGCCACGATCACGCCGCCCATCGCCGTCCCATGCGAAAGCGGCACGAATTCTCCGCCAACGGCATCGAACCGGTCCGCGACAGTGCCTTCGATCTCGGGATTGGTCTCGTCGAGACCCGTATCGATCACCGCGACCAGCACATTGGCGCCCGCCGAAATTTTATGCGCCGCGTCAAGCTTAAGCGCCGTAATGGCATATTGCGGCGGCTTGTCCGGCGGCAGGCCACCGGCAGGAGCTTGTATGGTGCCCCCGGCGGGCGCGGGAATGGAATCCCCCGCGGGTTGAGGCTGCTTATCCTCTTGAAGCTCGTAAACGAAGTTCGGTTCGATCGCGGCGACGAATTGCGGCGCGCCGCGCATGGCCCCAATCGCGCCAGGCACATTTTGGCCCCGGCCGATGCGGTAACGCCGGACATCGAGATCGAGCAAGGCAATATGCGCCGATGCGAGCGGCGCGAGGCCGTAGCGCGTTTCGAGACGCCGTAGCCGCGCCGGCGTCACTTGCCCCTTGATAGAGACTAGAATCTCGCCGGCGACATAGCGCCGTTCATCGGCCGCCGGAATCGTGAAGCCGGGCCGGGGCGGCAAGGTTCGCCGGACTGAGCGGACCTGCTCGGCACCCGGATTGGGCGGGACGAACCGGCGCCGGACTGGCCTGATGGGACCTTCGGGCTCGCCTGGCGGCGGCGCGTCGATCGTTTGCGGAGGCGGCCGGGTCGCCGCGCCAATCAAAAGCCCCCCGGCGACGATCCCCGCGCCGATCAAAACGCCTGTCGCGAGACCGCCTGAGCCGCCTGAGCCGCCGCCGCCGCCGGCCGGCCGGCCAACTGGCACACTATTGAAAGTCTGAGCGGCGGACGGGCCGGCATGGCTCGCCGCGACCACGGCAAGAGCGACAATAAGGGTTCGGCAAGACCGCAAGCGCATGGCGATTCTCCTATACCCCCTTCATACCCGCATCGAGGGGAAAACGAAGCTTAAACCGAGTTACAATCCAGCGGCGCGCCCACTTAATCCAGCGGCGCACCCAATTAATCCGGCGGCGCGCCTGGCGCGACGAAGCGGATGAGGTTGCGGCGCTCTTTCAAGCGCACGATCAATTCGTCTACTTCGGCCTTGGTCAGAGCGCGATCCCCCAAGCGCAGCTCGTAGAGCCCGCCCGGCAAGGGACCCGCGACGATCGAAGCCGTATTATCTTCCAAAAGCTTGTTGATCTCTTGCGCCGTCGCGTTGGGGACAAACGACACGATGAGCGACCCTCCGCTGCGGATGCCCGCGCCGGGATTGATCGAGGCGCTTTCAAACGCCGCCTGCGTGCCGTGCCGGCCGGCGATGAGCGTGCCGATCAACCCGGCCTGGGCCGCGACGACCAGAGCCGCCGCCATCGCGCCCCAAGCCAGGGGTCGCGGGGCCAAGCTCTCGAGCCGCGCCGCGAGCCAGCCCGCGAGATCGAACCGCGCTTTCCCTCGCGCCGGCGCCGCGTCCAAAGCGGCGAAAAACTTCGCCGCGGCCTGGCGCGAGGGCGCGGCCAGCGCCTCGTTGTCCTCGATCGCGGCACTGCGCTCTTCCAGGATCAGGCTGAGTTCGCGCCGCAGCTCCGCATCGCTCATCAGGGCGCGCATGACCCGCTGGCGGTCCTCCCCGTCCAAGCGGCCGGTGGCATAAAAGGGGAGGAGATCGGCAATCTCGCGCCCCGCGACGGGTTTTTCCTCGGTCATGGCCAGCCTCGATCCAATCCATTATCCTTGGCGATCTCCGCCAAGCGTTTGCGGGCATAAAAGAGCCGCGTCTTCACCGTGGCCTGCGGGATCGCGACGACCCCGGCCACCTCCTCGATCGACATCTCGTGATAATAGACGAGGTCGATTATCTCGCGATGCTCTAGCGAAAGCTTGTCGATACAGCGGCGCAGCACCGTGCTCTTGTCGTGCTTCTGGCGGATCACCTCGGGATCGTCGGAATCGTCCACGACCGCTTCGGCGGTTTCCTCGTCCAAGCTTCGATGCGCCGGTTTCCGCAGCGCCGACAAGGCCTTGAACCGCGCGATGCCGAACAGCCATGTCGAGACGCTCGATCGCCCCTCGAACCGCCCGGCTTGCTGCCACACATCCATGAACACCTCGCTGATGAGATCGTCAGCGATCGCCTCGCTGCGCACCATCCGGAGGACGAAGCGGAAGACGCGCACGTGATGTCTCGCAAAAAGCGACTGCATGGCCGCGCGGTCGCCATCGGCCACGCGCTTGATCAGGCTTTCGTCCGAAACCGCTTGCATCCCCGCCAACTCCCGGCCGGTTGAATCTCTGTCGCGCCAAAGGACCGGAAGGTTCAACGCGGTGACAGATTTCTTCAAGCTCGACCGGAAGTAAAGCAGGTTGAGAGCTGGAATAGCCTCGAAGACGAGAATTCTTAGGAGAAAGGGACGGCTTTGGCGCGTCCGCGATCACGGCCCACGGCACGGCCTAACAGGCGCGCCGCCCCATCGCCGCGCGATCAAAGCGAGATGCTCGTAAAATATCTCTTGGCCCGCGCCTCCTGGCCTAGGAGACGCCCCACGCTCCAAAGACGCGGGGCGCCGGACTGTCATTTAGGCCCGAAGCGAAGCTTGGGATCGCCGATGAAATTATAAAGTCCGATATGGGTCAATTGCCCTTCGGTATCGAGCCAAACCTTGCCCCCGATGTCGCGCCATTTCTGACAGAAGCCGAAATCCTCGCTGATATAGACGCCCGTCTGCTTATCGATCATACAATCGAACAGCAGGTGGTTCTCTTCCGCCGCCGCATTGCCAAAAGCGTGGACTTTCTTGTAGCGGGCTTCGGGATAGGCCGCGATGAGCTTCAAGATGGCCTCGCGTTTGATCAACATGAAGCCGCCGCCGCACCAAATCCCGGTCGCGAAGCGGCCACGGCGTTCGAGCTCCGCGCCTTCGCACAAGCTGCCGACATATTCGAGCGGCGCGGTCTCCAAGGCTTCGCCGGATTCGGCGCGCGCAACGCCTTGAGCATTCCAGTTGATCACTTTGAGCGGATAGATCCCCGCCACGACATCTTGATTGAATTGCAGCATGCTGGTCACTTGCTGCGCTTCGAAACGGATATCAGCGTCGATGAAGAGAATATGCGTCGCATCGGGCACGGCTAGGAATTGCGAGACGAGCGTATTGCGGCCACGGGTGATCAAGGCATCATGCCCAAGCAGCGCCAGCGTGGCATCGAAACCCACCTGCGCGGCGTGGTGCATGAGACCCAGGACGGAGAGCATATAGTGCTGGGACACCAGACCGCCAAAACAAGGTGTGGCGATAAAAACGAGAGGGCGCTTTTGATTCGTTGTCATGTTGTATGCTCCGTAAGGCTAGGGTCTGGCTCGTTCTGCATTCGGCGAAAGGCGCCTAAAGCTCTCGAGCTTCCCGTCCCCTCGAAAAAATCTTCATTCACGTGATATCTCACACCCGCGTTCGAGCGGGCGGCGCCGGCACGCGATTGCGAGGAAGAGTCCGGAAAAGTCATCCCGGTCTTCCCGCGAGACTCCCCGCTACGGCAAGAGTCCAAGCAGCCTCGCGTGAATTGCCTTCCGCAAACCGGTTTAGACCTTTACAAACTTGACACCGGCATCCCGCCCCTTTTGCCATGCGAGTTGAACCCAAAACTGAACCTGACTGACATCATCCGAGAGAAGAAATAGTTTTGGCAACGGCCGGTCCTGCGCGAGGCGGAGCCTTGCCCCGGTATGAGAGCGATCTTGAATCAAACAATCCACGATCACCCCGTGCCGTTTGTCCGTTAATTGACCCGCGCGCAGCCGGGTCCGCAACCGTTCATTGCTTCGCTTATCGGCGGGAGGCCCCTTGGACGGAGCCACACTGATCACGCTATAGGTGAATTCGGAGCGCAACTGCTCACTGAGCGGACCAGGTCCAACCTTCCGTCCGAGTTCAAGCCGCGCCGTCATCATACGCTCCCTGGACGCGGATCGTCAGCTCGCGCCAATCATCCCCGTCACTCTTGTAACGCCGAAACGATTGATCTTCGAGCCGCCACCGCATTCTAAGAGCCCTTCCCCGTCGCATTCCCGATGGATTGAAAGGACTTTTCACGCTGGAATGGCTTGACCGGCACGAGACGGGCATCCGCGATGGCATCGGCGAGCCGGGCCGTATCATATTCGTCGTCGAACGACGGCACCGCGAACCAAATATGTTTGACGTCGATGCATCCATGTGTGTTCTTGAGCGCGAGCGTAAAGAACGCCGACACCGACATGTGATGGAATTCCATATCGATGAGGATCGTCGGCGGCTCGTCCCAACTGACATCGAGAGCAGCAGCCCAAGCGAAGTTCATCGTTCCTTCCTTGAAGAAAAGCTCCGTCGAGGAACTTACGAGATCCTCGATGTTCGCGAACTTTTCTCCGTGAATGAAAGCGATGAGATCGCTGACATCGATCAACCGCAGATCGGCGGCAATTTCTCGAATACTGTTCGCAACGATCTTCGTGCGGACAAGGTCGATTCGTGTTAGTGTTTTGGACATCGACGACCTTCAGAATGAACGCGGCTGACGATTTGCGCGTGCTTGAAGAAAATGGATGAGTTCCGCAACCGCTTTGTAGAATTCCGCAGGGATCATCTTGGACACTTCGACATGATCGTACATGGACCTTGCGAGAGCCTTGTCTTCTATCACGGGAATGCCATTGGCTTCGGCGATTTCACGAATTTTGAGAGCGATGAGATCTTGTCCCTTTGCGAGGACGAGCGGCGCACCGCCCTCTTCCTTAACGTAGCGGAGTGCGATGGCGAAGTGGGTCGGATTCGCGATAACCAGGGTTGCCTTGGGAACCGCGGCCATCATACGGCGTCTATGGCGATCCATCGCGATCGAACGGCGCTTCGCCTTGAAAATCGGATCGCCTTCCGCCGCTTTCATTTCGTCCTTGATTTCTTGCTTGGTCATTCGCAAGTCTTTACGCCATTTGACCTTCGTCCAAAGAACGTCCGCCGCGGTCAGAAGCGCATAAGCGACGCAGCACCCTGAGAGGAGACGGGCGATCATGTCCAAGACAATCGCGCCAATCTTCGAGGGATCGATAAAGATGGTCTGAACGAGAGATTCGAAATCACCCCGGAGAACCATATAAGCGACCAAAGCGACGAGGACGAGTTTGGCGAGGTTCTTGAGGAACTGAATGAATCCATCCAGGCTGAACATCCGCTTCAGCCCACTGATCGGCGAAAGCTTCGAAAAGTTCGGCGCAATACGGCTAAACGACACCTGCGGCACGCCTTGGACGAAGGACGCGACAAGTCCCGAGACCATGAGGATCGTGACCATCGGAATCATAAAGACCGCCGCGGCACTGGCGATAACATTAAAGAGAGCCATGACGTCGGCGGGCGTGTTGAGGGGATAGAGATCCGGCCGCGCAAAAACATGCGTCATCGCTTCGACTAGAGGTCTAATATTCTCTTTCAGAACAAGCGAGACGATAATTAGTGTCGAGCCCAATGAAAAGAAGACGGAGGCCTCGCGCGAGTGAGGGAGATTCCCCTTTTCCTTTGCGTCACTAACTTTCTTGTCTGTTGCTTCTTCTGTTTTGTCCTCGTTCGAAGTATCGCTCATGAGATACTAGCCGCCTTTTCACTCGTCATCGGATTCAGCGCGCAGTTCGACTTCGCCGCGCTCCGCCATCTCGAGCAGCATTGCGACGATTCCTCGCCGTGCGGCGGAAATTTCTTTCTGAGGCGCGTCGCCGAAACTGCTCATTTCGTTCTCGACCAAACGTCTCGCGCGGGCCGTGAGCGACGAGAGAACATTGGCACAGAACTCTTCGTCCGTTCCGATCAGAGCGAGAACGATTCGTTCGCTCGGAACCTTTTCGAACAAGACTTGCCGTGTTTTCTGCGGCAGCTTGACGAGATCGTCGAACGAGAAAAGCTTCGAACGGAGAACTTCGGCGTCCTCTGGCCTATCAGCCTCGAGAGCGGCTAGCATCTCCTGCATATGCTCGGGAGCCATTTTATTGATAATATCCGCCATCTTATTGGCCGTGGCCCCGGCTGGCCGCGGCGGATTGACGATGAGATCGTCGTGGAGTCTGACTTCAATCAAACGGACAGGTGGATCGCCGACGATCCGCAGGCTCAACAGACGGCGCATGGTTTCATTACGAACCGGGCGCGGCAACAAAGCCATCACTTCGGCGGCGCAACCCGCATCCACCTTGGCGAGGCTGAGAGCAATGACTTGGGGATGTTGCATCAGCAGATGCTCGGCGATCTGCTGAGGAGCGACCGAGGAGATTTTCTCCCAGATCGACTTGTTTGAATTCCCCAAAACGTCCGACATGATATCGGCGACTTGGTCGGGCGGAAGCGCGCCCGCGAGAAGGCCTTCGGCCTGATCCGCGGTTCCCCGCAGCTCCATCTCCTTGGAAAAATCACCCGCGAATTCTTCGACGAGCTCTTCCAAGACGTCGATCGGCACGGAGCCGAGTTCGGCGGCGGAGCGCGTGATGATTTTGAGTTCGTTGGCGTCGAAATGCCCGAGCAATTTGCTTGCGAGGGGCTTGCCCATCACAAGAAGAAGCGCCGCGACTTTTTCGGGACCGAGAAGCGGGCGGTAAACCCGGTCGATATCGTACGTTGCGTCGATCATCGATCCTGCCTATTCACGCGAGGTGGCTTGTTGAACCAACGATTTCGGTCAATCGGACGCCGAGGCGGGAGGGATCGTCGTCAAGGACGACCATTTCGCCGCGGGCAACGACCCGTCCATTCACGAGGACATCGACAGGTTCGCCAATCCCATGGTCGAGGGGGACGATCGCGCCCTTTGCAAGCTTCATGAGATCGGCCACGGGCATCACCGTCGAGCCGAGCATGACTTGAACGCCGACCGGGATGCGCATAATCGATTCGAGGTTCCGGGGCGTTGCCCCGGCGCCCGCGGCAACAGCGGAGGAGGAAAGTTCGCCATCAAAGTCAGAAGAAACGTCGGACATAGGTGCAGCCTCATATTCGGGCGAAAACTTCGGGATTATTCGAAAAGGTTCAAGACGTTTGGTGGCGCGGCGCCACCGCTCTCTGGCTCTGGCGAAGTCTCGGAAATACGAACGGAATACCGGCCGTCCGTTTGGCCCAACTCACAGCGGAATAGAAGCTTCTTGTCGCTTCGAAGTTCGCAGCGGCTGGAGACCATTCTCGGGAGGAGCAGAGTTTGACCGATCTTCAAGTCCGCGATGTCACCTAGCCTGAGACTATTGGCATCGAGATAGGCATCCAACTTGACCATCGCCCGCCCAACTTCGGATTGGAAATGCTCGGTCCAAAGCGGGTCGAGCGAGCCCGCGGCTGGCGACGAAGGTAAAGCGTCGAGCTTGAATCGATCGGCGATAGCGGAAGGTATCGCGGCACGCAGGGTAGCGCGGACGTTGCGGCATTCGAACGCCAGGTTCGCCACGGTGACTTTCGAAGAACGATTCCCCAGGACAAGCGGATCGAATTTGGCTTCGATCTGACCAAAAGTGATCGCGCCTAAATGAAAGATTGCACATTCCTTTTCGAAGACCGTCGCAAGCAGGTTGAGCGCCGAGCGGGCAAATTGACGATCGATCGGCGTGCCGGGGCGCGGCTCGGAGGGTAAAGGCTCCCCGCACACGCCGCCGCACATGAGTTCGATGTAAAGCTGGACAAAATCGTCTTCGAGACTCACAACCATGCGCGAATTGGCATCGGGAACCTCGAAAAGACCGGTAACCGCGGTCTTTTCCAAGGATGCGAGGAAATCGCTCGCGGTCTCGTTGGTGAGCGACGCTAGCGAAAACGAGATGCTGACACCTTCCCCAAAGACTTTGGAGAATTGCGGAATGCACGCATCCGCGATCCGTTTGATCGTTTCCTTCACGAAGGGGTTGGCTTCGCTTGTCTGCGGCGCATTGCTCAGGAGCGAAGCGGGGCTGAAATGTCCCATGCTCGCTTGAGTCATACTCAGGGATGCCTTTGTCATTTAAGCCGCCTGCTTGACCGAGTCGGGCGCTTGTCCGCCATTCATCGTCTCGTTTTCAACGTCGTCGATCGACGGCCGGTCGTAGGAAGAGATCGTCTTACGGCCATGTTCCAAGGCAATGAGGGGCATGGCGCCGTTCATAAAGGCGAGAAGCGTCTGTTTGATGATGACATAAAGCCGTGCCTTTTTTTCGCGCGTCACTCTGATCTTGTGAGCGACCGGGCCAACGAGGCCATATGACAAAAAGATGCCGGCAAAAGTGCCGACGAGAGCCGCGCCGATCAATTCACCCAAAACTTCCGGCGATTGGTCGATGGCGCCCATGGCCTTGATAATCCCGAGAACGGCGGCGACGATACCAAGAGCAGGGAGACCGTCAGCGGCGGATGTGATGGCTTGATAGGCCTTTTGCTTGTCGCGGTTGATCGTTTGGATTTCTTCGTCCATCAAGGCTTCGATCTCGTGGGTCCGGGCATTGCCGATGAGAATGAGGCGGCAGTAGTCGCAAATGAAGGACGTCATGTCGCTATCGGCGAGAACCTTGGGAAAGCGCTTGAAGAGATCGGAGTCTTTCGGAGTGTCGATTTGCGCTTCGAGTTCGTTCCGATTGTTTCCGCGCAATTCGCGCATCAACACATAGAGCAGGCCGAGAAGATCGAGATAATCGCGTTTCTTGGGAACGCTTCCCTTGATCGCTTCAAGGGTTCCCTTACCCGCATCCTTGATCGTCGAAAGTGGATTTGCGACGACGAAGATCCCGACAGCGGCACCGCAGATCACGATGAATTCCGCAGGCTGCCATAAGACTCCGATTTTACCGCCGACGGACGCAAAGCCGCCGAGCACACATCCCAAGGCAATGACAATGCCGACAACGAAGTTCAAAGCCATTCTCCTCAAATTCAACTGGAACAATGCACCAGATTAGCCTTGCCCGAGGCTGACGAATTGGCTTTTGACGAACGCTCGAAATGCGGCGGATGACCAGTTGGAGCGGCGTGTTCCAGACGTCAGCTTCAAGCAAGTTTGCCGGGTGATGCTGGCGTAGCCGGAGCCTTGACAAGAAAGGCTTTGCAAAATGCCGCTGTTTTGATTGTTCCATTTTCGTAAAATGTGAAGGAGCATGGCGGGTCCCCCATAATGGATCGAGTGTCCGGAATTCTGGGGGAAATTGGCTAAAGCGCGATCGCTCGACGAGCGGCCGGGGACCGCATCAGAAGGGGGATGATCCATGCGCACGAACCTTTACGTTTCGCTCTCGGCGCAAGTCGCCTTGCAGAAGCGCTTGGATACAGTCGCGAATAATATCGCCAACGTGAACACGGGTGGCTTTCGCGCCGACGGAATCACGTTTGAAACAGCTCTTTCGAAGGCGGCCGAAGCGCCGACGGCATTCGTGACGGCGGGGACAAGCTATATTTCGCGCCTCAAGGGGAGTGTGACGCAAACCGGCGATCCACTGGATGTCGCCATCCAAGGCGACGGATGGCTTGCGATTCAGACACCCGACGGTGTCGCTTACACCCGTGACGGCCGGTTGCAAATGACTGCGGCCGGCGATCTCCAGACCCTCAACGGCTATCCCGTGCTCGATGCCGGCGGCGCGGCAATGCAGCTCCAAGCCGATGCCGGACAGCCGGTCATTGCCGCCGATGGCATGATTACGCAAAATGGCCGGCAAATCGGCGCCCTCGGGCTTTTTTCGATTCCCGAAAACGCCAAATTCACCCGCTTCGATAACTCCGCCGTGGTGCCGGATCGGGCCGCGACACCGATTCTGGATTTCTCCACCAATTCGATCGAACAGGGCTTTTCCGAAGGATCAAATGTCAATCCGGTTCTGGAACTGACCAAACTGATTGAGATCCAACGGACGTTCGATTCGATCGCGACGACCAATCAAACCAGCGAGACCAATTTGAACGATGCCATCAAGACTTTGGGCGCGGCTCCTGGCTCGTAATTATCAGGGTTGAGGCGATAGACATGCAGGTCTTGCGGGAATTGGGAGATAGGGCGGCGCGGGTTGCAGCGCGCAGCGCGATGCTGCGGATCAGCGGGACCATTACCGAGGTCACGCCCACGTCCTACCGCGTGAACGGTCTCTCGCGCTTCCTCAAGCTTGGGGATTGCGTGACGCTGGGCCGGGATGGTGGCCGGCGCCACGGCGAAATTGTGCGGATCGACCGCGCGGGCGCGACGGTGAAGCCCTACGACTCCACTGCGGAAGCCGCCTTAGGGGCTCCGGTCTTTCTCGCGGAACCCGTTGCCTTCGCGCCGGATCCCAGCTGGAGAGGCCGCGTGATCAACGCGCTTGGCGAGCCTGTCGACGACGGAGGGCCTCTGATGTTTGGGCCCGATCTTTATTCGGCGGATTCCGAGCCTCCGCCGGCCTTGAGCCGGGCACGCGTCAAGAAGCCGCTGAAGACAGGCGTGCGGATCATCGACATTTTCACTCCGATCTGCGCTGGACAGAGAATCGGCATTTTCGCGGGTTCCGGCGTTGGCAAATCGACCTTGCTGGGAATGCTCGCGGGGGCCAAGGGCTTCGACACCGTCGTCATCGGTCTTGTTGGAGAGCGCGGGCGCGAGGTCCGCGAGTTTATCGAGGAATCGTTAGGCGCCAATCGTCCCAGAGCCGTAACCGTCGTCGCGACGGGAGATGAAAGCTCCATGATGCGGCAGATGGCGCCACGTACCGCGACGACCATTGCGGAATATTTTAGGGACCGCGGCGATTCGGTCTTGTTGATGATCGATTCGGTCACGCGGTTTGCGCATGCCGCACGCGATGTTGCCTTGGCCGCTGGCGAACCCGCTGTCGCGCGCGGCTATGCGCCGAGCGTTTTCACCAGCCTGCCAAAGCTTTTGGAGCGCGCGGGACCAGGCGCGGAAGGCAAGGGATCGATTACCGGCATATTCTCGGTGCTCGTCGACGGGGATGACCACAATGATCCGATCGCCGATTGTATCCGGGGAACGCTCGACGGGCATATCGTGTTGGACCGCGCGATCGGCGATGCCGGCCGTTATCCCGCGATCAATGTCCTGGCCTCGATCTCGCGCCTGTCGCATCAAGTTTGGTCGCCGGAGGAGCGCAATCTCGTCAACCGGCTGAGGTCGATGATCTCGCGTTTCGAGGAAACACGCGATCTCCGGCTCATGGGCGGATTCCAACAAGGCGCGGATGCCGAACTCGATCAAGCCGTCGCGCTGATACCAATCATTTACGATGCCATGATTCAATCGCCGCGTACGCCAGCCAGCACGGATGCCTTCCGCGAATTGGCCGAGGCGCTCGGTAAAGTGAGGTAGCCCCATGCCTGTTACCAGTTCCGCATCCTGGGCGGCAAAAATCCTCGCTCGTGTCTTATCGCCCGAAGGCATGTGGGGCCTCGGCGGCTGCGCCATGGCCTGCGCTTCCAGCGGGTTTGCGCTCTATATGACTTTAAACGCGCCCGCGTCTGGGCCGAGGTCGCATGATTTCCCATTGTTCGCTTCGGTATCCGCGCGGGCCCACCGGCAAAAACTAGAACCCGCGCCCGTCGCCGCGCCTGCCGTGGACGACGAGGACATCGATCCCGTGGTCACGGGTTCGATTCCTGGACGCGGAGAAAAGATCGAACCTCCGGTCGCCTCCGCCTTGTCCGGAGATGCCTGGGATACCGCATCCGGCAAGCGGATTCTGCCCCATATGATCTTACATCAGATCGATGGAGACGACGCCCTTGTCGAGATCAATGATAGATTGATCGTCTACAAGATCGGGGACCAAATTCCAGGCGCCGGGCAGTTCGTGGCGGTGACGCAGCAGAATGGACGGCCCGCGCTGGAGACGTCCGCGGGCTTGATCGTCGAAACGCGTTAGAACGCTTCCCACTTTGGTGTCTCACCAAAGCGACGGGAAATCGCTCTCTCCCTCAGGAGTGAGGGCATGTCCGCGATCGGCGGCTCTGCAACTTTTTGGGGACCTGCTTTAGGAATCCGCCCGGGATCGCACGTCATGCAAGCCACGATCGCGCGATGGTTTGGGATGCGTTATCGCGGGCGTTCGCGCGGCATCCCGGCCAATCGGAGGCGGCGCCACCGGTTAGGAGAACACGCGATTCGATAGGGCGCTTGAAGCTCGAGCGCGGGGCCTCGGATATCCAAACAACTCAACCAATATCCCGCATCAATTGTTACAGGCGGCAACACGCTGCATTGTCCGCCTCTGAAACAGCGAAGGCCTTCCAGCGTTTCCGCCGGAAGGCCTTATCCCCGTGTTGAACGTTTCTGAAAAATCTAGATGAAATCCCGAGCCTCCGACATCGACCGGAAGCGACGATTCCCGACGATCGTCTCCACCTCGACCGAACCGTCCGAGAACGTTCGGTAAGGCCTGCCGACGCGCGGCGGCGGCGCCGGCGCGATGTCTTCGCGGCGATAGGCATCGGCCATCGGTGCAGGCGGTAGCGCATGCGAATGTGTTTTTTGCCCCGACCGCACGAGGACCGCTTCAAAGAAGCGGTTCAAGGCTCCAAAACCGGTTTGCAACGAACCGACGAGAGCGAGGCCGAATCCACTATAGATGAGGCTATTCGCGACATCGACGAAATCCGCGTGAAACGATGAAGGCATCGACTTGGGGCCTTGAGCGGATATAAAGTCCGTAATTGCTGTTTCTCCGAGGAGCAAGGCCCAACCGATAACGGATAGGGTCAGGCCAACCCAGGTAACCCGGCCAATCTTCATAGCGTCGAACTCCGCTCGCGAATGCTCAGGGGCAGCGCTACCGATGAGGGAAAAGTGAAAATGCCGTGCGGTCAATGTTCCGTCTCCTCTTTGGAGAAATAAGTGAAATCTTGAATGAGAACCGATTTGACGAGGTTAGCGCCGAGCCGTTCATTCGTTGCCTGGACCAGGTGTTTGGTGAACTTGTTGATGTCGTATCTTTCGAGATGGGAAAAATCGAGGCGATCGTCTGAATAGAGCGTACGGAACGCTTCATCGAGCAAGAATGCCTCCGGAGATACTTGTATTTTTTTCAACATGACTGCATCTACCGTGTAACCAAACTGAGCAACGACGAAACCTTGCACACTTCCCTTGGCTATCATTGGCACGTTGATCACACGGGTCTTATCGAACTGTAGCGCTATTGCGCCCTGCTCTGCATCGGCTGGCTTTTTCACGCTATCGAAATAGGCGGCGGCATAGCTCGACGCGAGTGCGACGATCAAAACCCAAACGCCAATGATGAAGCCTTTCATGCGAACTCAAAACCTCTAAAGAAGAACGCGCGCGTGTACGTACCGTCGGATTCCATTTCCTGCATGACACGAACGATGGTCGCCGTAATATCTTGCGCGGCTTGAAGGTGCAAACGAAGGACAGTGCCATTTTCATCTAGTTTTGTACGAAACGAAGCGAGGCGGTTGATAATGTCCTGGCTCGGAATGGTTCCCTCGAACGATCGCATCAGTTTGTCGAGTTCCAAAAAGCCCTGCCGCTTGCGCCGGGTTAGTTCCGGCAGATCAAGCGCATCGCCTTCCCTCAATCCCTTGATTTCTTCGTCGAGCAACTGATCGAGCCGCTCGACCACCCTAAAAAACGCTTCATAGCTCGCCTCCGGCACCGATGGCCGCTGCAACGCCGAAAATTCCTGGCTCCGTGCTTCGTAGTTTAGAGACGCGGACATTGCATGAACCTCACGACACTTTCAAAATCTTTGGAGCCCAACTCGAACCGACCGCGATTTACACGTCACCCGGTTTCAACTTTGAGCCGGCTTCGCCACAGCATGCGGCACATTTGGAGAATGCGCCGCCATGATTTGCTTTGCGATGCCGAGGCTCCCGCTTTTAGCAAGCTGATTGGCGAATTGCTCCGCCATCATGGAGCGATAGATTTCGGCCGAATTTTTATCGCCGAATAGCTCTGTATCCTTGGGGAGGATAGCCTCCACAAAGTTTTGAAGCAAAACTGCCTCGAATTTCTGATAGGTTTTTAATTGGTCTTTTTGAGACGTCGTGCTGAGTGAGCCGCGAGCATTGGCAAGGCCTGGACTCGCGATCTGCGATGCCGGGCTTTGTGCATTTGCCAAGGGTTCCCTGGCCGCCGCGAGGCTAGCGGAAAACGAAGCCCCGGTGATACCAGGATCGGCCGCCAATTTGGCGAGCCGGTCCGTCGCTACCCGTAACTTGACGGGATCGGCCGCACTCGCAACATCCAGAACGATATCGGAGGGAGGAGAGATCGCCACAACAGGCCTCGAGTTGGAATTTCAACTCCCTCACAATGCACGCCGTGGCTTACGGGAAGCTTGCGTCATCCGTCCAAGATGCCGCTTCGATCGTTTCTTCGAGCTGACGCTTTTCGGCCGCGTTGCTGGCGGCGGCACGCATTTTATCGGCAAGGCCTTCCGCGAGTTTCTCCCTCCGCTTCATCGCGTCGGTGTGCAAGGTCTGCGAGGCGACATTAGCCTGGCTTTTGACAAGGGCTGTTTGCAAACTTTTGCTGCGCTTAAAGGCTGCCGCCGACAATAAGGGGCTCAAACTATCGGCATTGGAGACGAATTCCTGGAGACGCGCCTGGTCGGCTTGCAGTTCTACGGTCTGCCGCTTGATGTTGTTCAGCTTCCATTCCGCGAGTTTGACGAGTTGGGTCTGCACCGCCAGAATACGCTTGGAAGACTTGAGGCGATCGCGCATGATTCATTCCCATTTGAAATCCGCGCAGCCCCGGGTGGCAAAAGCCACGCCGGGCTGCTTAACCAGTCCGTAGCCAAGAGCCGAATGCCTGCGAAAACATGTCGAGCGCCGGCGAAATGGTAAAATAGAACAAGAAGCCGCCGCCGAAGAGCAAAAAGGGCGTGCCGATAAAGGTCACCGGAATTTGCGGAACCAGCTTGTTGACGATGCCGATCGCGACATTGGAGATGATGGAAAAGATGAGAAAAGGACTGGCAATCCGCAACGTCAAAAGAAATGTCTTCGTCGTGCCATCGACAAGTTGCACAAGGCTGAGCCTTGCATCGAAGCTATCGTGAATGGGTAGAACGGAATAAGACGCGGAGAGGCCCCGGAAAATCTCCCAATGAAGGTCGGTGACAAAAAGCAGCATCGTCGCGCCCAAAGTCATAATGGTCACGATAGCGGGAAGCCCCTCCGATTCGTCAACCGGCGCGCCAAGGTTCGCGGAAAGGCCGATCGCCATTGAGATCGCCATGCCCATCGTCTCCAATGCGGTGAAGAAGACGCGGCCAAGCATGCCGATGAGCGCGCCTTTGAGGGTTTCGCAGGCGATGATCGCAAAAAGGCCAAAGGAGTTGGCTTTTTCAACGAGCGGCTGGACATCATCGAGAACGAGCGGCGTCATGGCGAGGGAAACGGCGATAGCGACAAACAGCCGCGCCTGCATGAGAATGCGCGGGCTCGAGAATCCCGGCATCAAAAGCAGGCACCCGCCGATGCGGCAGAACACAACGAATGCGGATAGGACAAGGGCCGGCGCTGGGGTCATTATGAGATTGAGCCAAGCGTTTTGATTTGCGATCCTCGTGCAATTTCGAGATGCGATAGGACAGGTAGGGTCGCAAACATTCTTTCGATAATCATGCGGACGTAAATGCGGGTCTCTGGCGTGGCGAGAAGAACGAAGCTGAACCCCTTATCCATCCGGTCACGAATGACAGGAGCTGCTTCTTGCCCGAATTGCTCGACCATGCGGGGATCGAGATCGAATTCCGGAGAATCTCCCTTGCTATCCTTTTTGAGACTTTGTTGAAACGCGGCTTCCCAGCGGTTTCCAAGCCGGAGAACATTGAGCGTTCCGTTGTCACTGAGATCTCCGCAGATCTGCTGCGCAATCCGCATTCTGACATGTTCCACGACCTGCTCGGAGCGGCGCACATGGGGAACAATCTCCGCGATCGCCTCGAGAATGATATGGATGTTACGGATCGAGACCCGTTCAGCGAGAAGAAGTTTAAGAATGGCTTGAAGGCCAGAATACGAGATATGCGAAGGACAAATTTCCTCGACGAGGCGCTTATATTCGGGCTCCATCCGGTCGAGCAATATACGTACGTCTTTGTAGGAAAGGAGCTGCGCCAGATTGTTGCGAATGGTCTCCCCGATATGGGTAAGCAAAACCGATAAATTATCGATGCTCTTGAACCCATCGCGAGCAAGTTCGGGTACAAACGAGTCTGGAATCGAGAAAGCTCGCATTCCAAATGCCGATTCACGAATTTCCTGGCCTGGAACGGACGGCACGCGCCCGTCTCCGACGATAACCATGACATCGCCGAGGCGGATTTCATCCGCGGCGACAATGGTGCCGTGAATTTTAATTTGATAGGCCTTCGGCGGCAGCATTAAACTGTCGCTCAACTTGATCTCGGGAACCACGATACCATATTGGCGCGCGAATTTACGGCGCAACTTTGCAACGCGCGCGCCAAGCTCGCCATATCCCGCCAACATTTTAAGCGCGAGCTGCTTGCCCATCACAAGTTCGATTTCGACCGTCTTGAGAGACTCCTTGATCGAGTCCCGGACCTCGGCTTGTGCATCTTGGGCGGCGGCAAAGGCTTCCGCGGCTTCGGCGGCCCGCACGGCGGCAAGCTTGCGCGGAATCGTATAGCCGACAAAGGCCATGAGACCGGCCAACATCGCGAAGGGGAAAAACGGAAGACCTGGGACAAGCGACAAGAGGCCGAGCAAAAGCGCCGCCACGAACAGCGCGCGGGGATAATTCGCGAGCTGATTCAGGACCGCCTTTTCGGTCGAACCGCGCGTGCCGCCTTTAGCAACCAGCAACGCTGCCGCGAGGGAGACGATCAGCGCCGGGATTTGTGAAACGAGACCGTCACCGACGGAGAGCTTGACGAAGACATCCGCGGCGTGCGCCAGAGGCATGCCGTGCCGGGTGGATCCGATGATAATGCCGCCGAAAATATTGACGGCGAGAATGATGATACCCGCGATCGCGTCGCCCCGGACGAATTTCGAGGCCCCGTCCATGGACCCGAAGAACGAGCTTTCTTCTTCCAATTCGCGGCGCCGAACTTGGGCTTCTTTATCGTTGATGAGCCCCGCGTTCAAATCGGCATCGATCGCCATTTGTTTACCGGGAATGGCATCGAGAGTGAAGCGCGCGCCAACTTCCGCGATACGCGTTGCACCCTTTGTGATGACGAGAAAGTTCACCGTGATGAGAATTGCGAAGACGATCAAACCGATCACGAAGTCCCCACTCATCACAAGCTTCGAAAAGCCGCCGATGATAAAGCCCGCGGCGTTCACGCCTTCGGGCCCGTTGGAAAGAATTAAGCGCGTGGTCGCAATATTCAGCGACAACCGCAAAAGCGTAGAGACAAGCAAAACCGTCGGAAAGGCCGAAAAGTCGAGAGGTTTCTCGATCCAGAGCGCCACCATCAGAATGAGAACGGACAGCGCGATCGAGAAAGCCAGTCCCATGTCGATTAAGAACGACGGGACTGGTAGAAAGAAAATCGCGAGGATCGAGACGATACCAGCCGCGAAGAAGACGTCGCGCCCGCTCTTCTTATTGGGAGTCGCCGCAGCAGGAGCCGCTGGTTTTTTTGCCGCCATGATACCCACCTACCTTTTGGTGGTTCATCCTAAGCGGCGAAGCTTGCGCCGGGATGGTTTCACGCCGTGCAAGGCTGGTCAAGGCTGCAAACAGTTTTCAGAAAAACAATGCGCGGGGAAGATGATGGCAAAGTCGCGGAAAGCCAAAACGAACCGACGCCAGCCCGAAAGGCAAGTTCACTCACCGCGGGAACCGGGATAGGCGTTGTTAAAAGCCGCGCTCGATCCGGGAATAAGTCTGCTCGGTGAAACTTGAAATTTGCCCGCCCATGAACGACGCCGTAAACGTCGTGACAAGGAACACAGCGATAATCTTGGGAACGAAAGTGAGGCTCGACTCTTGAATTTGTGTCAGAGCCTGGAATAGGGCGACGATAAGCCCCACGGTCATGCCGACGGCCACCGAGGGACCAGCCCCCATCATGATCGTCCACATGGCCTTTTGGAGGATTTCTAGCGCGTCCGCTTCGTTCATGATTTAGCTCAATGTCTCGCCATTGCCGAGCACCAAGGTCTGCCCGTTCGCCAAGGTTGCGGTCAAGCCGCCGGACGAGTTGATCGCAACGGAACTCACCGTCCCGGTCACACCGCCATCGGACGAGGTCACCGTCTTCCCAATCGTCGAATCCGCCTGCTCGAGCGCTTGAGACGTCATCATCGTGCTGAGTTTGTTGTTGGTGTTCAGCTGCTGCTCGACTTGAGAGAAGGAGGCCAGCTGGCTGAGATATTGGGTCGGATCGGTCGGCTGGGTCGGGTCCTGATTTTGGAGCTCCGTCACCATCAATTGGAGAAAGTCATTGTAGTTTACGGTCGCGGCCGATGAGGCCGCGGCCGCCGTCGAGGTCGACGATGTCGACGACGTGGCCGAAGATGTAGCTGAAACAGGGCTGGTCGTTGTCATAGGCGCTCATCCCGGGCGTTACCGAAACCGGACAAACCAGCTCCGCACGCCTCCCCGCACTTTCGAATCAGTGATTCGATGAGCCAAATGATGCAGCCGCATAGACCTACGATGCAAGCGCAATCTTACTTTCATTGGCCAGGATAGAATCATCTTTCGCGAATAATCCACGCAAAACCTTGAGCGCGTCGAAATAACGGTTCGACTCGACCAATTTACCGACCTTGGAAAGTCCGTCCAGCACGACCTTATTGCTATAGACATCCATCATACGGGGGAGGCTGTCTTTAAACAGCGTCTTCGCCGCATCGGTATCGCTTGGGTCGATGAGCATCATTTGAACGATGAAATAGAGTTGCCGCAACGGCGTGACGGCGGCATCGACGCCCATGACATGAGCCTCGAGCAGAAATGCCGCATCGTTCAAAAGTTCGATGCTGACCTTCCGGTCCACACGCAAAACGGCCCCGTTGATGTAGATTTTTTCGTCTGGGCGTAAAGTTATTTGCATCTCTGTCTCACAACAGCCCATCGCGCACGATCGCGCAAATCTCGCTTATTCCGGAGCAGCTTTTCGACTTGCCGAGGCGCACTGCGTCGGCCTCCTTCAAGATCCAAATTCCAATAGAAATCAAATTCGCCCGGATTTCGACGGGCAGCCCGTTTTCCTCGCTCGAGAGTTCGCCCACAAAAACGTTCCAGAGCCTACGTGTGTAATAGAGCGCCTCCACGACTTCGCGTGTATTCGGCCCAGCGGCGTCCGCCGCTTCCAAAAGACCAACCGCACGGTCCAGCGCCTGGCGCTCGATGCTCCGGGCTTCTTTTTGATCGTCTTCGATCGCTTCCGCGTAAGAGAACTGGTACATTTCAATCTTATCCGGCTGTGAGATAGTTGACGAGACTTAGCGACTTAAGCTGACTAGTCAGGGAGTAAGAGTCCTGCAATTGCGTTTGCAGATTCGTAACGGTGGTCGACAAAGTGGTAGGATCCACATCCTCGAGGGTCCCGACATTCTGGGTCAGAATGGTTTGTTGCGCCGCCATCGACGTATTGGCTGACGTAACCGCGTCTTGGGTAACGCCGACACCCGCTTGGATTTCAGTCAGACTCGAGATCCCCGAATTTAGGAGCGTTGATGCTTGAGCCACGACATCTTGGGTTTGTGTCGTCGTGAGGCTTTGATTCGCGGCGGCGTTCAACAAGGAATAGGCCTGCGCGATTTGCTGGAAAGCCGATTGATTTGCTGAAACCGAAGTCGACGTTGTTTGTGTCGGCGAGATCTGACTCGTCAGAGTGGTCGAGGACGCACTAGACAGCGAACTCCAGCCCGAGCCTTGAAACAGAGTGGAGAGCGCGCTCGATGATCCGCTCAAGACGGTTCCCAAATCGGTTCCCGAGGACTGGGACGACGCGACGTCGGTCGTCAAGGCGCTCGTGGCCGCGGACTCGATCGCCGCGGAAGTCGCGATCGGAGCCGTTTGGGTGTTGGTACCACCAAAAATATATTGGCCCCCGGACGATGTGTTGAGCTGCCCGACCAAATCGCTCAAACTCGATTGCGCTTGCGTCATGAGAGTCTGCAGAACGGTCGGCGACGATTCCGCGCCGATCAAATTATCCGCCAAGCTCTGCGCATCGGACATGATGGCGGTCAATGCCGAGTTTGTCGCGGACAAGCGCGTACCCGTCGACACGTTGGAAGCGGTCAGGGACGTAATCTGATCGCTCTGTTGCGCCAGCGAGATCGCATAGCTTGTCTGCGAACCGAGCTGAAGACCAAGATCGGCATAAACTCCCGAAGCCACTTCTTGTTGCGCGGTAGCGAGAGCACTCTCCGTCTGCATCATCGGCTGACGCATCACCGATTGAAAAGATTGAGTCGAAATGTAAACCATGGTCAGGTTCCCGACTGCACGGCAGTAATGAGCGAGGAGTACATCGTGTTCACCGTGTTCAGCAATTGAGCGGATGCTTGATAGGATTGTTCGATGACAAGCATTTGCGACATTTGATCATCGAGGTTGACACCGGTTGCGTTAGACAAGGCCGTCGTCGCGGTCGTCACAACCGAACTTTTGTAGGTCGCCGCATTCGATGCGGTTTGGTAATTGCTTTCAAGCCAGCCTACGGAAGAATCCGCGTAATTAGCTAAAGTGCCGCTCGCAATGCCGCCGCTCGACGAATCGAACGTCTGTGCAGTGCCAAGACCGGTGACGTAACTATCGAGCAACCCGGAATAAGCGGCGTCGCCGCTGGTATTCGATGTATAGGCAGTCGTTCCATACGTTGCGTTGCCACCGGAAACGTCGCCGTCGCGCAACAGATCCACGTTGCCGCCATCCGACGGATCGACGCTCGCATTGACCGAAATGCTGGCGGCAAGCCCCGTAACGGAGGACGGGAGCGTCTCGGATCCGCCATTGGTAAAAAGACCCGCCAAGGACGGAAGCGACGAAGAGGATGGCGTGTCCGCAAAGGTGGAAATCAACGAACCCGCGATCTGATCCAATTGATTCTGGTAGTTTGGCGCCACCGTGTCGCGGAGTTGGCTCAAGCCCGCCAAGGCGCCGGATTGGATCGCCATGGTCGCCGTGGGCCCCGTGATCGGGATGCCGTCGACCGTCACGGGGTTTCCCGTGGTGGAAGCCGTATAGGTCGTCGTCGGGGTGAAAGCGACTGTCCGTGCCGTTTCATTGAATAACGTCACGCCGCTATCGGTCGTGATCGTCGTGCCCCCGTCGGGGCTGGTCGCAGTGGTAATTCCAATCTGATTTGAAAGCTTGCTGAGAATCGAGTTGGCCGTATCCTGGGCATCCGTGACGTCGGCGCCCGACGCCGTTCCTTTCTCGATTTGGCTATTCACCGTCTGGAATTGCGAGAGAAGATTGTTGATCGTGGAGACCGACGACGCCATCTGGCCGTCGGCCTGCTCGCGGACGGTCTGAACCGCCGCCGCCCCGGTGTTCAGCGACTGAACCATCGCTTTCGCCGCAGTTACGACAGCCGTCCCGTTGGCCGTCGTGTCGGGCGCCGAAGCGTAGGTTTGCAACGCATCCGTCAAATTCGAGAGCATCGTCGAAGGCGACTGGTCGGCAGCTGCGGCTGCCGTCGTCGAGGTAGCCGCTGTGCTGTTGAGTCCGAGCGTGTCTTGGATCGTGGTCAACCCCGAACTCAATGCGCTCGCCGCCGATGAATCCGCTTGTGCCTGCAACAAATTGGACTGAAGGGCGGAATTCGCCGCATTGGTGACCGAGGCGACGGTCGACGAGCCATTGAACGTCGTCAAGACATTGGCGGTCTTGAGAGCGTAACTAGGCGTGTTTACGTTCGCAATATTTTGCGACAAGATTGACGACTGCGCCGCGACCGACGTTAAGGCCGATTGCGCGATATTCAGTGTTGCGGTCAAGCCCATCGTGATTCTCTGCCTTCATCGTGCCGGCGGTGCCAGCCCCCGGCCTTAAGAGACTCGCCCAAAAAGGTGGACAAAACGTTTACTTTGTTTGGTAACCTTAATGAAAACCTACGTAGCGCCGGAAGAATGATCCCATTTTTGGACAAAGCAGCCTGATGACGGGCCGGCACTCACGATCTCTCTCGGGGACGGTCCGTCCGGGCGGCGCCCGATGAGCGTGAGCATCGCGCAATATGGCGCTGGCCGGACGGCTCGCGCCGCGAAGAGCCTAAGCAAAAATTATTAATTCCGGATCGCGGAAAGGCGAATTTATTAAGAAAGCGGTCACCCCGGCGCTTGCCGCGCGGGCGAGAGATCACGCATTCCGGCGCATGATGCCTAAATCATATAATATGAGAACTTTTGCGTCGCGCGGTAGTGATCTTCCTCGGGAAGGGGAAGCCCGGTGTCTTTATACCAAGGCAAATGCCGGCAGGTATAAGGACCCGCCACGCGCAGCGCGTCCCAAAAGTGTTCGCGTTTGAAATATTTCTTGTTGTAGAGAGCGAATGTCGTATCGATCTTCGCTTTAAAGACGGTGCTTCCGTCCGCGAGCTTGTCGACGGGTTCGTGCCAGAATTGGCCCTCCCACTCCCAAATGTGGAAGTAATGTTCGCCAAACAGGAATTTTTCCTCGTGCATTTTTTGCCGGTCAGACAAGTCCAACGCCAAGCCTGCCTTGCCAAGCCCGAACTTATTGGTCAGGTTCAAAAGATCGAAAAGAAAGTCGCGCGGCATGTTTTTATTGAACTCGAGATCGGGATCCGTCACGCAAAATATGTCGGGCAAACAGGCGTAATTGGTCTCGGAAAGAACCAGGTCATAGGGACCTTTGTTCTCCGGCAAACGAATCACCGTCGTCTCCCCCGCAACCCGCTCCAAGAAGTTGATCATGCCGGGATAGGTCGAGGCATTGTCGACGAAAAATATGTTGCGGATCCCCAAGTCCTTGAGTTGACGCAGCATGTTCGCGGCATAGGTCGGATTGTTGAACACCGGCACGAAGACGGGAATCTCCGCGACGAGACAAGCCGCGAGAGAATGATAGCTCTTTTTCACCGGCGCCGTGCCTGATAGGGGAAGCGTTGACGTGCAGAGTGGAGCCGGTTGGACACGAAGCGTTTCGTCGCCAATATAGGTTTGGGGATAAATCACACCGGCTAAACTATGATGGATGAACACCGTATTGAACTGCTTGTCGCCATATTCGCGGTCGCGCCGGAGCGGCAAGAAGCCCGCTGAGATCAAGAAGCGCGCGACATCCGCGCATTGCTTTTGACCGGTCCAAAATTCGTGATTTTCCGATTCGATGAAGATCACCGAGGTCCGCTGAAGAGCCTCGCTCGCGCCGGAAAGAACATCATAGGCCGCGCCCTCGACATCGATCCAAAGCGCCACGTCCCTTGGAACGGGTCCGGTCTCGGCCTCGCGCAACACGGCATCGAGGGAAACGGTTCTGACGAGATGTTCGTTGTAAGTCGCGGTTTCGTTTCGCCGCAAGAGCGAGCTTTTGCCGGTAACAGCAGGCTCCGCCGAGGGCATCGAAACGACTTCGCCGTTAACAAAGCCATTGGAAAGCGTCACCGGCGCATAGATTGTCGCAACACCATCCTGGGCCGCGACTGCTACGTTCGCATAATTCACGCCACGAGCCGCGACTCCGGCCTGGTAGGTCTGATGAATAATGGGATTCGCCTCGAAGGCCGACACGTTGCAACCCGGCAACAGGCGCTTGACACGGACCGCCATCGACGCGTCATTCGCGCCTATGTCGAGAAAATGGCTTGGTTTGACCCGGCGGAGAAGGTCGAGAAAATAATCGACGAGACGCTCATGACTCTCCGGACCCGTCGCCAATGGCGATTGCGCATTCATGTGGCTGATCAGGAGATATTCCAACCCGGCTTCGAGACGGCCAAGATCGCGAGACGAGCGTGCCCCGGCCGCGTCACTCGAGACCTGTTCTGCCTCGACCTTGAAGTTCGGCGTCCCATTCTTAGCCATGGGTTGATCCTTTGCTCATGAAATATGTGGCGGCAACGCGAGGCGGCAGGGTAGGCCCCGGCGCATCAGCGAAACAAAGCTTTGAGGAGACTGGACTGGCGGCGGCTTTTCATCGTTTCGACGCCGGCGCGCGCAAGCCGGTCACGTTCAACTTCGTTCCCAAGCAAACTAAGACACCGGCGCACAAGACCTTGATAAGGCGCGACCGCGAGCCCCCCGAGGAAGGGCTCGAGATCGGGATCGCGGTCCTCGCCCTCGCTGAGAACGCAAACGCCGTTCGCCAGCAAGAAGGAGACCCTGACGCTCTCGAAAATCGCGGCTTCGTAAAAATGCACGTTCAAAACGATCTTGGCGCGGCCAATCGCTTCGTCGCGGTCCGCGCCATAAACGTCGAACAGCGAAACCACCTTCACACCCAGCCGCTTCAACTCGTCCAAGATCGCGCTGCGCCGCTCATTGAGCGACCCATAGAACAAAACGTCGATATCCTTCTCCGCCGCATGCCGCACCCGCGCCAAGCCAGAAGCGTAACCGATTGGAAGCAGGCGCGCATGGCCAGCTCCGATCGCCGTTAGCGCAGCCTGGTTGCGAACGCTGTAGTCGAGGACTGGCCTCTGCCGCAACAAGGCGAGATAGGACTCGTTCATCCACGGCGATTTGCGGTCGACCTGTTCGAGGTTGAAGAGAATGCTGCTTGCCGGAAGCAAAGCCGGCGCGCTGGGCGGCAGCAATTGTGGCCCCAGAACGATCAAATCCCTCCCACTCGCATGGCCGGGATCACGAATCACCGGCGCCGATCCCCCAAGCTCGGCAAAAGCTTCGCTCAAGCCGGCGGCGAAATCGTCATAAGCCTGTTGATGGGTATAATTGGCGGGTGTCACAATCCATAGGCAGTAGCGATCTTGAAGCTCACGCAAGCTGCCATCAAAGGCCCTGGGGGCAACGGAGCGCGCATTCGCCGGATGATTCGCGGTTTTCGCGGCCTGCTTTTTTTGCCGGTGAAACTCCCAAACCAAACGATCATCGGCCGACAGCACGACCTTGCGCAAACAGACCGACATCGAATCGATCGCGCGTGGCGTGCGCAAGATGTCCTCACGGTCCACATTTCTGGCCCGCAAGGCCTCGCCGGCCGGGCTTGGAACGAAGTCGAAGCTTGCCAGTTCGAAGCGGAAATCGCTCCATCCCATATACCAGAACCACTCGGTGTAATAGAGCCAGCTGCGCTCGTTAAAGGCCCTAACATGTGTCGGGTCTTGCCACGCGCCATAGGAGAGATCGTAAGGAACACTGATCTCGAAAGTACCGCCGGTGCGCAGAAGCGAAAGGCAGTTCGTCATCATCGCCATGAGATCGGGAACATGCTCCAGCACGTCATTGGCTGTGATCTTGTCGAACATGCCCGGCTTGAGGACGGCCTCGCCGAACCGCCTGGTCTCGAGCGTGATGCCCGCGGCCAGATCCGTGATGCGGCTCAAGTCGCAGACGGCGTCCGGGGCCCAAGTTTCATCGATGTCGATATTGAAGGAGTCCGCGCGGAAGTCCTTGCCGGATCCGAGATTCAGAACGGCGGGGAGCGGGGAATTCAGGGAGGACTCACGTTCCATCATGGGATGGCCTTATCGACGGCGTGCAAGTCATACGCTGCGCGGGCGTCCACGGCACCAAAACCTCTAGATAAGGCTCGAGCCATTCCCGAACCTTGAGCCGGATTCCCGTCATGCGGCCGAGCGCTGCCGGCCGGCTTGGCTAATCATGTGCCGCAGACGCCCGCGCAGCGTATGATTTGCGCGAACTTCCTGCAAACCAGCGGCGGCAATGGTCCGGCGCTCGTCTTCGTGTTGCAGATAATAGCGAATCAGCCCGGTCAATTCGTCCGGCCTTGCCGCATCGAAATAAACGAGATGCTTGCGATCCTCGAACTGCTCCATGTTTCGCATTGCCGACACATGGTCCATTTTCGGTGTCAGCACAAACGTTCCGCAAGCCATGGCCTCCGTGATCTTCGTCACCAAAAGGCGCGACCACGAGGGGAAGTTCACCAGGATTTTCATCGATCCATAGGCCTCCGCGAGCTTCTGGAACGAACGGGTGAGGCTGCGTTCCTTAATGGCGGGGAGGAACTCGATGGGAGCAGTCAGCGTTTTGATGAATTCATCCCGTTTGGGATAGAGCGTGCCGAGAAAGCAGGCATCCCTAACCGGCTCGATCCCATAGGGTTTGAAGAGATCGGTATCGACGCCGAACGGCAGCCATTCCCCGCCAAAGCGGGCGGCATCTTGCTCGGCCGGAAAGAAGTGGTAATCGGCCAAGGGGCGAAGAATCTCGAAATTCATGTCCCGGCCGTCGTCGGCTTGAAACGACTCCGCATACCAGGAGATTTTAGGCATCGTCAGCGAGGCCCAGGCTTGCCCGTAGTTGCGCAGAAGTTGGGAGAAGAACCATTCTGGAGCGCTGAGAATAATGAGATCGGCTTGCTGCAAATCTTTAAGAGCAAAAAGGCTCCGGACGGGATTGCCGCAATCCATGACGTCGTAGCCTTCGGCCTTGAGAGCCGCCACAATCCCCTCGGAGCAGCACCAGGCCGAACCGACATTGGCGCCATTATGGAAGACAGCAATTTTGCGAATGCTCATCAGCCTGTCCTAGGGTTCGATGGGGTCGCGGCTTCGCCCGATCCCATGCCGCGATGTGATGGCCGGGGTCGCCCCGGCCACGACGAAAAGGGTACCGGAAGAGGAACCGCGCCGGCTTAGACCGGGCGTCCCCTTGCCGCTAATCCTACGACGTCTGGATCTGATTGAGCTTCGACAACAAATCGGCCACCGTCTGCAGCACTTTCGAATTGGCCTCGTAGGACGATTGCGCAACGATCATATTCGTCAACTGCGTCGCGAGATCGACCGTCGATCCTTCGAGATTGTCGGCTTCGATCTTACCAGCGGAGCCCGTTCCCGCCGTATTGTAGATAATGTTGCCGGACTGGTCGTTCTGTTGGTACACGTCGCCATTGAGCGAGGTCAGGCTATCTGGGCTTGTTACCGTGACGACGGGAATGTCGTAAAGCGTCGCGGTTGCGCCGCTGGCGTAAACGCCCGTCAATGTTCCATCCGTTCCAATGGTGACGCTGGATAGCTTGCTTGGCGCGTTTCCGTTGAGATCGGAGGTGTTGGCGAAGCCGCTGGCAAGCTGCGTGAGGCCGGAAATATTGACCGAGATCGATCCCGCGAAAGTGCCGTCCGTTGCCGTGGGCGTTATGCTCAGCGTAGTGGGGGATGTGAGCGCCCCCGTCGTCGTGTTGAATTGCAAAGTCGCGGATCCCACCGTGTTGCCGCTCGCATCCTCTGCGGTAGCCGTCCAACTGCCGCTGCCATTGTTCGTATAGTTCATCGTGATGGGAACCGCCGTTCCGAGATCGTCGTAGACGGTAAAGCTTGGGGACGTTTCGGTCGCACCAGTGGCAGCCGTCGAGGGAAGATTTCCCGTCAAGGTTCCGGAGGTCGTCGGGGTCACCGCCAAGGTGCTGCTCGAGACATTGACGGGAGTCAACGACGAAGATGCCAAGCCGGTCGTAGGATCGATTGCATAGCCCATCAACGTGTAGCCGGCGGTGTTCACCAGATTGCCGGTCGTGTCGGGCGAAAAGGAGCCCGCGCGCGTTAGATATGTCGCGCCCGTTCCACCATTGGTCACGGCGAAGAAGCCGCCGCCCTGGATCGCGAGATCGGTCGAAGATGTCGTGGCTTTGAGGGTGCCTTGGCCTGTGACATCATAAGCGGCCTGCGCGTCGACGCCGCCCGATTCGTAGCTGCCCGGAGATTGCTGCCCCAGAACCGTCTCGAAATCGACCGTCGCCTGCTTATAGCCCGTCGTTCCGGAATTTGCGATATTATCGCCGACGGCGCTGAGGTAGCTGCTCTGCGCGTTCATACCGGAGACGGATGTCTGAAGTGCGTTTAAGAGGCCCATGAATTTCTCCTGCGAACCCGCCCAGGGCGGTCTTGACTGGTGTTGGGACGGTGATGAATTAAGGAAGGGGGCTCAACCAGGCCGATGAGCCCAAGTCTCGTCAGGCGGCGTCCGCCATTACCACAAGTTGCTCCACGTCATTTCGTTTGTCATCTAACTGAATGCAATAACCCAGGTAGCGCTTGGAATCGATCGGGTCGTAGCCGAGGTGGCCGCGCAGTTTCTTGCGTAGCTTGCTGACATGGCTTTCCACGACATTCTCCTCGACATCCTCGTCGAAAATTCCATAAATCGAATTGAAGATCTGCGATTTCGTGACACGGCGGCCCCGGTTGCGGATCAGGAATTCGAGGATGCGGCGTTCCCGGCGGGGAAGGCGCAACGTCTTGCCGCCAACCTCGGGATCGCGGCCATCGAAATAGACGAGCAAATCGCCATGGGTGGCAAAACTCTTTTCGACATTGACGTTCTTATCGACTTCGACCCGGCGGCGAATGGCGGCAATGCGGGCCAGCAATTCGCGCACGTGAATGGGCTTGCGCACGACATCGTCGGCGCCGGCCTCGAAGAGAGCCAAGGTCTGCTCGAGCGATTGCGTGTCGTTCAAGGCAATCACCGGCGCGCGGGATCGCGAGCGGATGAGCTTGGCGCAAGCAATCCGGTTCTCGCAATCGCCGATCAAGAACCCGTCGATCGCAAGGATTTCATGGTCGTCCGCGCCATTCAGCCATTCGCTGAAGTCGCTTGGGGCGAAGCCCGCCGTCGACATGCCCTCGCTCTTGAAACCTGTCGCATAACCAGCCGTAACGAGCTGGCGATCATCAACCATTACAAGCATGAGAGCCCCCGAATCATCATGCTTCGATGGTAGCCAACTCGTTAATTCTTAGGGTAAACGGAAATTAACTTTTGGCGCCGGAACGCCCTCGTCGCAAAAGTAAACAGAAAGTTAACGCCGGCTTAATCATTTAAAGAGAAATCCTACTAAAAGTATAACGGCTGACTTTTAACGCTGTTTCAAATTGAACCCGCGTTATTTCGGTTAAAATCGATTAACCATTGTGACGGCGGCCCCACGGTTAGGACGCCGCGGGATCGTTAATTTTTTTTTTCAGGGCTGCCGGAATTCGTCACTGTGACTTATCGGCCAGGGCGGGCGGTTGGCAAAAGGCGCGTGCTTTGTCGGTCCATTCGCCAAACCCGCTCGCCACCATCTTGCCCAGCACGGCACAGACATATTTCTTTTGCGCGGGATTGTTGTCCGGTCCGGCATTGTAGCGGGCGACCGCCATCGTCCACGTCTTCTCGCGCTCCTTCAAATCACGCAGGAATCGCGCGGCATAATCGATGTTCCTCGCGGGATCGAACATCGCGGTCAGGGAGGGGAAATTTGCGCCGTGATAGTGATGGTTGATCTGCATGCAGCCAATGTCGATCATGCGCGCGCCGGAGGCCTTGGCCTCTTGGAACGTCCGCAACGCTTGATCGAGCGAAGCATTGGACACGGCCCTCCCATCGATATTCATGGAAAATGGCTGCAAGCGGCCATGGTTGCCGGTCTCGTTCAAACCGACGGCATAAAAGACAGCAAGCGGAATATCGTAGCGGCGCGCCGCGACGGCGATCTCGCGCTCACAGGAGACAACCGGCATTGAAGTTGCCGGGGCGGATTCCTCAGATGTAAATCCCGGACGAGGGGCTTGAATTAGAAGGATCAGCGTCCAGCTGAGAAGATTGAGAAGCTGACGAGGCCGCATTGCCCCCCGTGCCACGGCCGCCGCTTGATCCATCGGAGAATGTTCCACCATTTTGATAGGCACCGCCATTTTGTCCGCCGTCACTGGCGGATGGGTTCGACCCCTGGCCGGAGCTCCCTTGGTTCTGAGAGCCATCATTGCTTCCCGGCGAGGATGTTTGGGCTTCGCTCGCGCGCATGGTGAGCGTTCCCATCGCATAATCCTGCGAGTTCATCGCGGCGGTCAGACTGTCCCGGTCCTTGTTGAGAAGAGCGAGGGTCTGCGGGTTGGCGACATCGAGCTGCAAATCGAGACTATCGCCGCGCATCTGCATCTTGACAGTCACGGTTCCCAAATTTTCGGGTTCCAAGACGAGCGTCATGGTCCGAGTCGAGGGAGACGAGACGGTCGCCGCCACCGTCGCGGAGCCAGACGATGTGCTCGAGGCGCCATCCCCGGTTCCAACCGCTAGCTTTTGCACGGTATCGATCACCTGCTGCATGGGAGGCAGCGACGGTCCGGGCGCGAATTGCGTCTCGACCGAAACCGACTTAACCATCGAGACAGGATCGGACTCTTGACCCGCCGTCCGCGATAGCGAAGATGAAACCGCGTCGCTCCCGGCGGCTGCCGCCGCACTCCCCCCCGTCGTGGCTTGGCCCACCGCGGCTTGATCTGTCGCGGCTTGGCCCGCACCAACTTGGCCGGTCGCCGCTTGACCAGTGCCACCCCCCCCGCTCGTGGAGGAGACGGAAGCAGCTGCACTCTGCGTCGTATTCGCGGGAGACGGGCTCCGGGTCAGGCCCAAGACGTCCGAAAGGAATGCCGTCACTTGCGGGGCCGCATTCTGATCTTGCTGGGAATCCGCGGAGACAGGGAGCGTATTCGACTTTGTATTGGACGCGTTCTTGCCTTGGACCAAAACTTGGGATTTCGCAGCGGTCGCAACACTCGTCGTATTCGCGGAACTCATGGCCGCCGGAAGTGCCGCGAGGAAACCAGCGGACGTTTGCTCAGCGAGGAAGCCGGAACTATTCGCCTCGACGTCCGAAGCAGCGGCGGCGCCGGGGGTGGTGGCTGCCGTGGAACTGGATCCCGTGGGGACCGTGGAAGCGGCGCCAGACGCAGCGGCCGCGCCGGAAGCGGAATTCGCCGATGAAGCCGGGGCATTGGAATTTACCCGGGTTAGCGTCCCCGCCGCTTGTTTGAGCATCAGGGATAACGAGGATCCCGCCGCTGTCACCGGCAGCGTGGCGCTCGGCGTCGAGCCAACGCTTGCCGTAATGGCCGATGCCGATGCCGCCTGCGAACCAGAGCCGGCTTGGGACAAAGCCGTGGTCTTGGCGCCAAACGTCAAGGACGCGAACGCCGTGCTCTTGAAGCTCGTGGAATCCAGCGGGGCCGCCGCCGGCGCTTCGCTTTGCCCCGCCGCCGCGTCGTCGCCGCCGGCGAGATCCGACAAAATCCCGTTGAACTTCGCATCGGCCTCGCTGTCTTGCGACGTGGCGGACGAATTGGAGGTTAGGGTCCCCGCCGGCGTCACGGGATCTGGAAGCAATGAAGATAGGTTCACTTGACGCTCCGATGAAGCAGATCTTCCGAAGCCGCCAAGGATCGGGCGGCATCATTCAATGTCTTTTCGATACGTCCGGAATCGCCGGTCAAATCGGCGGGATCCGACGCGTCGAGAAGAGAGGCGTGGCTTCGAATCAAATCCGCGATCTCCAGCGCCGATGCCCTGATCGCCGCATCCTTCGCGGGCAGCCGGAAAGGGTCGGCGCTTTTGAGAGCTTTGACGCCGAGATCATAATCCTCGCTGGCGACCGTGGCGGCGCCGAAATAAACATTCGCGCGAGCTTCATCGTCATCCGGCTTGCTGGACAGCTTGATCGCCGCTGCCGCGGCAGACCGGGCGGTGCCGGCTCTCCCTTCGAGAAGGGCGCTTTGCGCGACAAGAAGATAGATCGAACGCCGCTCGTGCGGTTCCATCCCGTTCAAAAGCGTATCGAGGCGGCTATTGCTGACGGCATCCCCTGCTTTGGCGACTTCAATCGCAGTCTTGATTTGAAGCTGCTTAAAATTTTCCGCGTAAATGGACTTGGGGAATCCATGCATGTAGCGGCGCGCGAGAAGACCAAATTTATCCAGATCCCCGGTCGAGCCGATCAAAAACATTTCCTTGCGCAAAGCCGCTTCCTCAACCAGCGTCCCCGGCTCGAGAAGACGCGCCAGATCAAGCAACTGCAGGGCCTTTGGCTTGTCTTGGTTGGCGATGAGCGTTGCTTGAACGAGCGCAAGATGTCCGCCAAGACCGCTTGGAAGATCGCGCGCGTCGATTGGCATGAGAATGGACCGGGCCGTGCCGTCATTCCCAAGACCATAAGCCATGGCCCCCTCGAACAGCGCGCCGTAACCATCGGCGAGCTGCTCTTTCGCGATCGTGCCCTCGAGCGCGGAGGCATTGCCGCCCCCGAAAAGATAGAGCACCAAGGCGCGCGCGTTGCGTTTGTCTTTCCAGACGGCCGGATCGACCGACGCGAAGCGCGTCGCCATCCGGGCGATCATTTTGACATCCCCGACCTGAGCAATCGCGTTTCCGGCGGCAATCTGATCTTGCAAGACCTCGAGCGCCCGCATCATCTCGTAAGGTGCCGACGCCCCCTGCTCCGCCGAAACCGGTCCGGCCGTTGCAAGACACAGATAAAGAGCAGCCGCTCGAATCAAAATATTTGCGATTCGCCGCGTCATTGCGCGTCCCCCGTGACGAGGATCTCGATGCGGCGGTTGATGGCACTCGCGGGATTCTCTGGGTTCTTCAAATTCCGGTCGGCAAAGCCCTCGATATGCGCGATCCGCGTCTCGTCGAAACCGCCACGGACCAACATGTAATGCATGACCTGCGCGCGATCCAACGACAGCCGCCAATTGTCGTAATGGCCGGACTTATAGGGACGGTTGTCGGTAAACCCGCGAATGATAATCTTACCCGGTTTCGATTTGAGAATCTGGGCGATCTTGTCCATCATCAATACGACCTTGCGGCCGGGAACCGCCGAACCGCTGGCGAACATCTCGAAGTCCTCGGAATCCGTCAGGCTGATCAAGGTGCCGCCATCGGCCTTGCGCACCTCGACTTGCGGACCGGATTTATCCAATCCCGCCGCCTTGGCCGCCGCCGTAATCTGCGCCTTTATTTCCGCATTCTGATCGTTCGTCGCTTGAGCGCTCGCGGCCTTCGAATGCTCGAGAGAAGCTGCCGAAACGCCAGTCTCTTTCCCCGATGTCCCGTCCTTGCCCGCAACTTGCGGAGCGGGGGCCATGCGAGGTTCGCCGCCGGGCGGGATGGCTTTCGCTTCGGTTTCCGGCGCATCGGACGGCGGAAGCTGAATTGCCGGCTGCAGAGGCGGCGGCGGCGCGAAGGGATCACGAAACGCCTCCCCGCCCTTGCGGCTGATCGCATTGACCGCCGTCTTGGTGGTATTCGATGGCGTGGGCGGCGCGGAGGATTTTTCCCCAGACCCTTTCGCGCCGGCAATTTCGGTCAGGGCGGCATAGGGGTCGTCGATCACCGCCGCCGCCAAGCGCTTTTCCTTCGCCTTGCTCGCGGCCTCCTCCGCGCCGCCGGCCTTGGCGGCATTTTCGGCCTTTGCGGCACTTTCTGCCTTGGCCGTGCTTTCAGCCTTAGCTGCGTTTTCTGCCGCGGGCGCGGAAGTCTCTTTCGCGGCCGGCTTCTCGAGCGGCGTGGGCTTCGCGGCCTTTTTCCCAGATTCGGCGCTCTCGACGGCCTTTGCGTCCTCGAGCCCCTTGGGCTGCGTGGTCGTATCCACCAATTTGACCGGATTGAAATAGCTTGCGATCGTCGCCTTCGTCTTATCGTTGGCGCTGATCAACCACATGACGAGAAAGAAGGCCATCATCGCCGTCATGAAGTCGGCAAAAGCGATCTTCCAGACGCCGCCGTGATGCCCTTCCTCGTGGTCGCCATGGCGTTTGATAATGAAAATTTCGTGTGCGTGTTCTTCGTCGGCCATGGCGTCAACCTTCACTCAGCTGAAAGGCGGCAAGGCATGCGGAGAAGCATGATTCGATCCGCGTATGATCGGTGATAATCGTCAGCTCGGCCTGCTCTGCCTCGACATAGTCGATCGCAATATCGCCCGTTTGAGTTTTCCCAAATGCGGTGAGTAAATCGATAGGCCCTTCGATTCGCACGGGGGGATGGGCTGGATCGCCGAGGATCGAATCCAATGCCGACCGCATTTCGGCAAGAATACGTTCCCGGATCGCGACGGAAAATAGCGGACGCAAGGCATTTCCCGCGCCGATCGCAAGCTCCGTTCCAAGCCGCGTGGCCGCTTCCGCCAGGCTCGTGCTGATTCGCTGCCCCTCTTCATTGACCCAAGTCTCTCGAGAGGCTTCAAACGCGCCGGTCAGCTCCGCGTGTTGCTCTGCAAGACGCGCCTCCATCAGGGCTTCCAAACGAGTACGTTCCTCGGCTGCCGCCGTCTCGCGTGCCTCACGCAGGGCATGGGCGATGGAAGCGACCGTCAAGGTAATGACCGGTTCGGACTGCGCCGGCTCTGGCTCTAGCTCGACGGTTTCCATGAAGCCGGCGTCCAGCTCGCCGGCCCTATTGTCCAGCCTCTCTTCCGAGAACTCGGCCAAGAAGCGCGCGAGTGGAGCGCCCATCAAGCCGCGCTCCCTTGTTGCACCCATTGTTTCAGGATGGTCGCGGCTTGTTGCTCGTCAAACTCGACCATTTGTTCGAGCCGGCGTTGCGGCGAGCGCTTCGGTCTATTCGTGACGTCCTCGATCAGATTGGGCTCGGAATCCATCGCCATCATCGCGCCGCCGCCCGCCATGTCTTCGTCATCCCCAAACGAGGTTGGCAGCGCGGTGAAATCAGCGAGCGGTTCGATCATGGAAATCCCGTCATCGGCGGCGGCGATCTCCGCCGGCGCGGACGGAGCCAAGACCCGCGTCAGGGGGCGTATGCCGAACAAGATCAGCAAGATCGAAACGATCAGCACCGTGACCGCATTGATCGCGGTTCCCGACTGCCGCAACAAGATATCCATGAAGCCCTGGGAGGGAATCGCTTCGAGATCGTGTCCGCCATCGACGAACTCGACCGCGAGGACTTTGACCGTATCGCCGCGTGCCTTGTTGAGACCTGCCGCCGAGTCCACCACCTGTTCGATATCGGTAATTTGACTGTCGACGCTCGCACCACCTTTTTCGGCCGCCGCCGCCACGAGAGCCGCCTTATTGATGAGAACGGCGAGGGAAAGATGGTCGATCGAATAGCCGCCGCTCACCGTCGTGACGACTTTCGACGACAATTCGTAGTTGGTGAGTTCTTCCTTCTTTTGATTGTCGGTATTCGAGACTTTGCTATCGCCGGCCGCGCCTGCTCCGGCGGCCGGAAGATTGTTCGCGACCGTCGTCGCTGCTTGGCTCGTGTTGTTCTGGGCGATTTGGTTTTCCTTGATCACACGCGTCGATCGCTCGACACGTGAGTCCGGATTATAAATCGTCTCGTTGGTTTGCTTGTTGTCCGTGTTGAGTTTAGCGGCGACGGTCACTTGGAAATTATGCAAGCCGAGATAAGGCGTGAGTGTCTTTCTTATGTTGTCTTGAATGTCCTTGGATACCGTCTTTTCGAGCGTGATCATACGCCCCGGCGCAGCCTCCGCCGAACTGGCATCATTCGAAAGCACCGTGCCATCCGTATTGAGAACGGTCACGAGATCGACAGTCATGCCGGGAACAGCCGCGGCGACAAGGTGACGAATCGCTTCCGCCGTCCGGCCATCGGCGATCGTATCGGATCGAATCATCACCGATGCGGAAGCCGGTTGCTTGGTGCGCCGGAAGGAGCCTTCATCGGGCAAGACAATATGAACGCGTGCCGCCCGGATTCCGTTCATCGTCTGAATCGTGCGCGCAAGTTCGCCCTCCATCGCACGGACACGTGTCACGTCTTGCATGAAGGATGTGAGGCCGAGCGAACCGAGCTTGTCATACAATTCATAGCCCGCGTTGGTGCTATGCGGCAGACCTTTTTCCGCGAGCAACATGCGAGCTTGCGACGTCTGATTATATTTGACCAGAACGGTCGCCCCGTCCGAACTCACGTCGAAGGGAATGCCCGCCTCGGTCAAGGCAGCCCCAATTCCGCTCACGTCCTGCCGGTCGAGGCCGGCATAGAGTGTTTCCATGGATGGGCGGCTGAGATAATAACCACCAAGGCCGGTAATGGCGAAGACCGCCAGGCCGATCAAACCAAGAGCCGTGAGCCGCCGCCAACCAAGTTGAGACAGGCTCGTCAGGAGCTTTTGTAACTGTTCTTGAAAATTCATCCGCTGCCTCGGGCCGGACTATGACATAGCCGGATTTTACGTGAGGAAGCTTGCGTGGGGATTGCAACAAAAAAGGGCCGCGTGTGACGCGGCCCTTTGAAGTAAAACTATTGGCGGATAAACTAGCCGCCGAACAGTTTCAGGATGAGTTGGCTGTTCTGATTGGCGATGCTGAGCGATTGGATGCCCAACTGCTGTTGGGTCTGCAAGGCATTCAACCGGGTCGACGCTTGGTTCATATCCGCATCGACGAGAGAGCCGACACCGGACGTCAACGAACTTGAAAGCGACGTAGTGAATGTGCCTTGCGCGGTGAGATTCGACAGCACCGAACCGAGCGTGCTGGCGGCGGTCGTCAAGGAAGCGATAGCGGATTCAACCTGATTCTGCTCGTCGGCGAGATAGGTGCCGGTGGCTGCGTCGGAACCCGCCGTACCCGCCGAGCCCACTTCGAGATTATCGATGCTGTAGCCGGTAACCGTGCTGGCGGAATCCAGAATGCCAGAACCGGTATAAGACGTATCGCCCTGAACGCCATTCGCGGTGCTGTAGAGCGCCTGGCCCAAGGAAATATCGGTAAAGCCAACCGTATCGATGCCCGAGGAGTTCTTGGAGAATGATGTGACGACGTTTTCAGACGCGGTGCTGCTGGTCGCCAGCAGATTCACGCCGTTGAACGTCGCCGTGTTCGCGAACGTCCGGAGCTGCTGCTGAAGCTGCTGAAGTTGCGTGTCGATCGTGGTCGTGTCCTGACCAGCCGTCTGCGCATCGACGAGAAGATTCTTCATCTGATTGAGGATCGAGATCGACGAACTGATGGCTTGATATGCTGTGGAAACCACCGAAGATCCGAGATTGATCGAATCGCCGACAGCAGCGAGAGCGCCGACATCGGAGCGCATGGAGGTGGCAATCGACCAATACGAGGCATTGTCCTTCGCGCTGCTGACCGCGAGGCCGGTCGAAATCTGGTTCTGGGTCTCGGAAAGCGCGTTCTGAGTCGCGGTGAGGCTCGAAACAGCGTTCATAGCCGACACGTTGGTGAGGATGCTCGACATAACTGTAAGTCCCTGTGGGTTGGAAAGTGGATTGGGACATTCCGGATCAAAACCGGCACGACAGGACGGCGTAATGCCTTTGGACCTGAGTCACGCTCGTTGATGTCCAACCTTCCGTTCCCTAAGCAATGAACGATGAAGATTTATTAATCGTAAATTTTAACGTTAATTTCCTTTTTTCGCTGCCCTGCCGTAAGCCGCTCGCCCGGCAGGCTGGCCGAGCGAGCGTCCGCCTGAGGGCATTTCCGCCTCGACCACGTCCGATTTCAACGCGCCGAAGCTCGCTCATCCCGGACGGGCAGGATGTAACGTGTTGTTAACTTAGATGTTTATCTAGAGTGAGCCCCGAAAAGTTGCAGACTTTTTCGATCGAGGACGTGCTCCAACTCCTGAGTAAGAGAGCGATTTCCTGTCGCCATGGTGAGTCCAGAGGGGTGGAACGCGCTTTGAGAGCAAGCGATTCGCGCGCATTTGCACCACGGCTGCATCAGCTTGGCGAAAGGCTCGATCCTTAACCTCCCTCCCAGTCTGGCCCTAACCTTCGCGCGGCGAATGGCGGGACGAGTCAGGCTATCGGTTTCTGAGTTGGTGGATAACGTTGCCCTGCCCCGGGAGTCAGGTGGCAGATTTTAACGACCTGCGAGAAGACGGATCAGGATTCATCAAAAAATGCCACAAGAAATGATTTTGAAGACGTTCCGGTCCAAGGCGGCAGAGGATGCCACCGGCAATGTGATCGCCTCCCTGTTGCGAGAGGCGGCCGGCGAAATCGCGGCTGGCAATCATTATAAGGCTGCCGCGCTCCATGTCCGCATATTGGACGTGGATCCCAAACAGCCCGACGCTTTGACGGGCATCGCCACCTCGATGCGGCGCCAAGGAAACCTCGCCGGCGCGATGGAAGCCTATCGCAAGGCCCTGGCTGTCCATCCAGGAATCGCGGGCAACCACTTCGGCCTTGCCGAGGTTCTTCGCCGGCGCGGCAAATTCGGCGAAGCGCTCGATGCTTGCGATAAGGGCTTTGCGATCGAGGCGGCCGCCAGCGAGGGCCTTATTGTCCGCTCCGAGATCTGGAAGGATCTAGGCCAGGGTGAAAAAGCGATCGACGATATTAGACGGGTCGCCACCGGGAAGCCGAAGCTTGCTCCAATCCAAATTCTCCTAAGCGACACCTTATGCCGATTCGGCCGCGTCGACGATGCCGTCGACGCTTTAAAAAACGCCGCACGGGAAACCCCGGACAACCCGCCGCTTCTCCGGGAACTTTATAAGCTCCTCATCGCGAAAGGCCGGAAGCAGGAAGCCGTGACCGTTTGGGAACAAATTGCCCAGGCGCGGGCCGACGATGCCGAAGCCTATAGATCGTTAGCCGCTCTTTATCAGGAGCAAGGCCGGACACAGGACGCGTTCGACGCTTATCAAAAGGCGCTGGAGATCGAACCGAAGTTCATTCGCGCCTACATGAATCTCGCCGGCCTGATGAATGCCGATAACCGGTTCGATCTGGCCACCGCGATCTACAGATTCGTCGTTGCCCTTTCCCCGGATGACGCTATCGCCCATCACAATCTTGCCCGCTCCCTGAGAATTGAAGGCAAATGGGAAGAGGCGGTGAAGGAGAATAAACGCGCCCTCGAGCTCGATCCCGACTTCGTCCAATCGCATGTCGAATTCTGTCTCATCAAGCAATACACATGCGATTGGGAGGGCCTGAAGACCAGCCTGCGGGTTTTGAATTCGTTCGCCGGGCGCCAGGACTCCCCGGTCCCGCCTTTCACCCTTGTAATCGCCCCCAATTCAACGCGCGAAATGCAACTCGGCGCCGCGCTGATATGGGCAAAATACAAAAGAGACCGTATTTTCCTGCGTGAGCCTTTCCCGGCCAAACCGGTTACAAAAAATCACGGCCGGATAAAGGTCGGATATGTGTCATCCGACTTCCATGATCACGCGACCGCGATCCTCATGATCGAATTGCTCGAAAAGCATCACAAGGACCGTTTTGAAATCTTCGCTTACTCCTTCGGCCCCGACGACGGGAGCGAACTACGCAAACGCGTCATCAACGCATGCGATACGTTCCGGGAGTTACGCGCAATCTCCAGCTCGGAGGCGGCGCGGCGAATTTACGCCGACGAAATCGATATTCTCATCGATTTGAAAGGTTATACACAGGATTGCCGAACCGAGATCTTCGCCGTGCGGCCGGCCCAGATTCAAGTCAATTTTCTCGGATATCCCGGCACGATGGGCGCGGATTATATCGATTACATCATTGCCGACCCTATTGTCGTCCCCAAAAGCCACGCCGGATCGTACCATGAAAAATTAGTTTGGCTTCCAAATTGTTATCAACCAAACGACAGAAAGCGGGCGATCGCTCCCTTAAGCGCCTCGCGCGCGGATTATCATCTCCCCGAAAATGGTTTCGTCTTCTGTTGCTTCAACAATCCCTACAAGATCCCGGACTTTATGTTCGATCTATGGATGGATTTGTTGCGGGAAGTCCCGGGCTCCGTGCTCTGGCTCTTTGCAACCAACGAGATCGCGAGCACAAATCTTAGGAATCATGCGGCCGCGCGAGGCATCGATCCAAACCGGTTGGTCTTCGCGCCGCGCCGGCCTAACAGCGAGCATTTGGCAAGACTGAAGCTCGCCGATCTTTTCCTCGACACCCTGCCCTATAACGCCCACACGACGGCCAGCGACGCCCTATGGGCGGAACTTCCGGTCTTGACATGCCTGGGAGATACGTTCTCGGGCCGTGTTGCCGCCAGTCTTCTCACCTCCGTGGATCTCCCCGAACTGATCACGGATTCTCTCGAAGCTTATAAAGCCAAAGCCCTCGAACTCGCGAGAAACCCCTCCGAGCTGAAGCGGATAAGAGAAAAATTGGGAGCCAACCGCCTCACCACGGCTCTTTTCGATTCCGACCGCTATGTCCGGAATTTCGAAGCCGCTCTTACTCGTATGTTCGAACAGCGCCAGTCCGGGCTGCCGCCCGAGGCCTTTGCCGTGGCCGATCAATGTTGACCCAGAAGCACGCATCAGCGTCTCCTCCGGAGAATGCGGCGTCATGAAGCGTTCGCGCCAAACGAAGCGTTCGCTAAAGCCGAAGGCGCCGGGACGCTCAACACCCGAAGCGATCGAGCATGACGGATATTTCAAGGCGCTCGCCGCGCAAAGCTCTGGAAGCCTTTCGACGGCGGCCTCGCTTTTCCGGACATGTCTGGAACACGACCGCCGGCACGTCGATGCGTGGCTGGGTCTCGGCGCCACGCTGAAGGATCAAGGCGACTTCGAAGGCGCCGAGAATGCCTACCGTACCGCCATCGGCCTCCAGCCCGGCGTGTCCGCCGGATTTGGCGGGCTTGCCGAAATCTGTCTCAAGCAAGGGCTTCTGGAGCGGGCCCTCGATCATTGCGGCAAGGCGATTATTCTCAGCCGTTCGGCTCCCAAGGCGGACTATTACATCATCGCGGCAAAGGCGCTTGCGGAATCGGGACTCTATGACGAGGCTCTGAATGCGCTGACCACCGCACGGCGTATCGAGCCGGCCAATCCCGACGTCTATTTTCAAATGGGTTTGATCCACGAGGACCAAGGCAAACCGGTTGACGCTTTCGATGCCTACCAGAAGGTCATTGGCCACCGCCCGAAGGATGTGCGGGCCTATAATAATATGGCTGCGGTCCTCATAACGCTCGGGCAAGTCGAGTTGGCCATTGCCACGGCCCGCATGGCCACCGCGCTCGCGCCTCACCATCCCGATGTCTATCTCAACCTCGCGGCAGCGCTCCGGCTTCACGGCGAAGACGACGAGGCTATGGCGATCTACGAAAAAATAATCGGCCTCGAACCCGGCCATGGCGAGGCCCTGGTCGAGCTCTGCCACCGCAGGCAACACGCTTGCGATTGGAACGGGCTCGCGGGCCAGCAAGAAGAGGCGTGGAAAAACAGCTACCACAAGGGCCGGCTGGTTTCACCCTTCATCATCATGACGGCAAGCGCTTCACCCGCCGAACAATTGCGCTGCGCGCGCATATGGGGTGAACGTTTGACCAAATTGGCCCCGGCGCCTCTTGCTCCATATCGTCCAGCCGCCGTGGATCAAAAGCATGAAAAGCTCCGGCTGGGCTACCTGTCGGCCGATTTCCACAGCCATGCCACCGCCATGCTCATCGTGGACATGCTGGAGCAACACGACAAGGGCCGCTTTGAACTTTTCGGCTATTCGCTCGGGCCCGACGACGGAAGCGCCCTCCGGCAACGCATCGTGAACGCCTTCGACCATTTCACCGATTTGCGCGGCCTCTCCGACGCCGGCGCCGCAATGAAAATCCACGCCGATCAAATCGACATTCTTCTAGACCTCAAGGGCTATACGCAGGAGGCCCGGGTCAAGATTCTCTCCTATGAGCCCGCGCCGGTCCAAGTCAATTATTTGGGCTTTCCCGGCACAATGGGCGCGCCTTTCATCGATTACATCATTGCCGATCCGCATGTCGCGCCCTTGGAGCATCAGCCTTATTTCGACGAAAAGATCGTCCATTTGCCGCATTGCTACCAACCGAACGACCGGCTGCGCGCCTTGCCAAAAGACATGCCCGGACGCGCGAGCTCCGGTTTGCCGCCAGACGGATTTGTCTTCTGCTGTTTCAATAATCCCTATAAGATCACCCCCGATATTTTCGACATATGGATGCGGCTCCTACGCGAGACCCCTGGATCGGTCCTGTGGCTTCTCACCCCCAAGAAGCGGGCGGCGGAAAATCTATTGCGGGAGGCTTCCGCCCGCGGAATCGATCCAAGCCGCCTCGTCTTCGCGCCCTTCGTCGCGCCGGATCAGCACTTGGCGCGGCTTGGACTCGCCGATTTGTTTCTGGATACCCTGCCCGTCAATGCCCACACGACAGCAAGCGAGGCTTTATGGGCGGGCCTTCCCCTCGTCACCTGCCGGGGCGAGACATTTGCGAGCCGCGTCGCGGCCAGCCTCCTTCACGCGATCGAAATGCCGGAGCTTGTCATGGAATCGCTCGAAGCTTACGAAGCCTTGGCGACGAAGCTGGCGCATGATCCCGCAGGCTTGGCGGCCATAAAGAAGCGTTTGCAAGATAATCGTTTGAAAACGGCGCTTTTCGATACGCCGCGGTATACGAGGAATTTCGAAGCCGCGCTTTTGCTCATGGATGAGCTTCGCCAAGCTGGACAAGCGCCTCGCCCATTCGCCGTCATTGAGAACTTGGAATAAAAAAGGGACCGCCCTGGAGACGGTCCCTTTTCTAGCGAAAGGTTGCTCGCGGCCTACAGACCGAAGAGCTTCAAGATCATCTGGCTGTTCTGGTTCGCGATGCTCAAGGACTGAATACCAAGCTGCTGCTGCGTCTGAAGGGCATTCAACCGCGTGGAAGCTTGGTTCATATCGGCATCGACGAGAGAACCCACACCGGAGGTCAAGGAATTCGACAACGTCTGGGTGAAGGTTCCTTGCGCCGTCAAATTAGATTCTGTCGAACCAAGGATACCCGCTGCAGTGGTCAAGGCCGAGATCGCTGCTTCAATCTGGTTCTGTTCGTCAGTCAGGAGCGTCGCGGTCGTCGTGTCGCTGCCAGAGCTTGTGGTCGAGCTGGTGACCAAGTTGTCGATGCTGTAGCCGGTCGAGGTATTCACCTTGTCGAGAACGCCCGCGCCAGTATAGGACGTGGCTCCCTGATCGGCATTGCTGCTGTAAAGAGCCTGGGTCAAGGAGATGTCGGTAACCCCGACCGAATCGGTGCTCGTCGTGCCGGAGACGGATCTGGAGAACGATGTCACGACGTTGAACGTGTTGGTCGTCGCGTCGCCAGTCGTTGCCGTCAAGAGGTTGACGCCGTTGAACGATGCCGAATTGGAAAAGGTTCGCAGCTGGGTCTGAAGCTGTTGAAGCTGCGTGTCGATCGTCGACGTGTCCTGACCCGCGGTCTGGGCGCTGACGACAAGATCTTTCATCTGCGAGAGAACGCCGATGGAGGAGCTGACGGCTTGCAACGCGGTCGAAACGACGGAAACACCGAGGTTGAGCGAGTCGCTCACCGATGAGAGAGCCCCGACGTCGGAGCGCATCGAAGTCGCAATCGACCAATAGGACGCGTTATCCGATGCGCTGCTGACTTTGAGACCCGTTGAAATCTGGCTTTGGGTCGCGGCGAGTTGGCTCTGGGTCGCGGCGAGGCTCGCGACCGAGTTCATCGCCGAGGTGTTCGTGAGAATGCTACTAGACATGGTCTACGTCCCTGTGATCGTGGGTTGGAAGCTATTGGACACATTCCGGACCGGGACCGGCACGATAGGGCGGCGTAATGCCTTTGGACGGGGAGCGAATTCGCCGGGGTCCAACCTTCCGTGCATGGAAGATAGGACCTGCCATATTGCTCAATCGTAAAGAGAGCGCGGCTGGGGCATATAAGAACCCCAATGATGCCAGTTAAAGCATGTTAAGGCTAATGGTTGGTTAACAAGCGGGATGGGCGGCAGGTTTTTTGGCCGGCTTCGAAACCAGCGCCCGCGATCACGGATTCCTGCGATCCCGCCATGGAGCATATATGGTCCGGAAGACACTGGAAGCCAATCAGAAACGCAAGGAGCCCGCGGCGATTTTCGAATACAAGGCGGTATCCATCGCGGTAAAGCCGCATCGCGTGGCATCATTCAGATAGAGCGGGTCGCGAACCAGCGCGGGATCGTAGCCCTGCCCGATGAGAACATGCTTCTGATGCTTGAAGGTGCCCGTCACCGCCATTTGCCGGCAAAGCCGCAGAAACAGGGGACGGGCGAAAGCTGGGAGATTATCCCGGAGATATGCGTGGAACGCCGACAAGTCGAAAGATGGACCGGCAACCAAGGCTGCCATCCCCGCCCGGCCGTCGGTTCCGGGGATCGCGACGCCATAGACATTCGCTTCGCTTACGCCGGGATAGCGGCAAAGCGCTGCCTCGACCTCGAGCGTTGCGACGTTTTCGCCTTTCCAGCGAAACGTGTCGCCGGCCCGGTCGACGAAATAATAGAAGCCCTTGCGGTCCTTGCGCATGAGATCGCCTGTGCGAAACCACGCATCGCCTTTCTCGAAGACGTCGTGAAGCACCTTACCTTCGGTGTCGGCACGATTGGTATAGCCTTCGAAGCGTGTCGAAAGACCGGCCTCGCCCTGCGCCAGCCGGCCGAGCGCCTCCCCCGGTTCTCCCGGCTCGCAGCGGATACAAAATCCATCCGGCGCGCGCGCGGGGGCAGCGGTTTCCAAATCGAAGCGAACCAACGCAACGGGGGACCGGTGCGCCATGAAGCCCGGAATTTTCCCTATCGCGCCAGGCTGTCCCTCGACATTGAAAAGCGAAAAGCTCCCCTCCGTCGCGGCATAAAACTCGAGAAGCCGGGGAATCGCGAAACGCGAGCGGAACTCTTCCCATATATCGGCCCGCAAACCATTGCCGCAGCAAAGGCGTAACCGGTGCGATCGTTCCGCCGCTTGTTCCGGCTGATTCACGAGGTAGCGGCAGAGCTCGCCGATATATTGAAATATCGTGCAATCCCAGGCTCTGATGTCGTCCCAGAAGCGCGAGGCTGAAAACTTCTCGCGCACGGCGATCGCGCCGCCCGCGGCCAGCATAGCCCCCACCGCCGCGACGCCGCCAATGCTGTGATACATGGGAAGACAATTATAAAGACGGTCTCCGGGCTCGGCCTCCATGAGACCCGCAAACCATTCGCTCCACATACGAATGCGGTAATGACTGACATGAGCGGCCTTGGGCAGGCCCGTCGTGCCCGACGTATAAATCAGGAGTGCCGGATCCTTTAGGGTCAGACCGGCACGCGCGCCCTCTTCGAGCGGCCCGCCCGCATATGTTTCGATACACGTATCGATTCGCGGCACGCCCGGCGTATCCCCGCCATAAACCCAAATATCGCCGTCTGGCGCGGCCGCCCGGTAAATATCGATCCAAGCCGAATCGACGATGGCGGCATGAGCACCGGCAATGGCGACGCAATGCGCCAGCGATGCCCCGGTGATTTGCGTGTTCAAAAGCGCCGTGACGATCCCGATCCGTGAAAGGCCCAACCAAATCGCGAGATAATCGGGACTGTTGGGCAACATCAAGCAAACCGTGTCGCCCGCCCGTAAGCCGCGATCCATCGCCCAACGCGCAAATTGGTTGGACCTTTGCGCCAGCGCGCCATAGGTGAGGGAACCCCGATCCGCCAACAAAGCCGGCGCGCCGGCCGCGCGTGCCGCATGGGCGTCCACGATATCCGCAAGCAAGACCGTCTGATCATCCGTGATCCCCGCCGTCCGCTGCAACGCGCGGGTCCAAATCGCGGAGGCGGAGGCCGCTCCCCCTGCCGCAACGGTGAGGGGTGCCGCGGTTACCGCTTCAAATCGAGACGGAACCGCCGGCGCGTTCACGCAGAACCAACAGTCAAGCGCGACATCACCGCCTCGATGCTCGCGATCGAACGGAAGTTTTCGGGTGTCAGAAAGGGCGGCGGAATCGCAATATCGAAGGCCGCTTCGATGGCGAGCATCAGATCGACCATGGCAATCGAGTTCAAACCGCTATCGACGAGTCCCTCGGTCTCGCCAATCGGACGTTTCAGGCCATTGCGCATTGCGATGTCGTTGACCACCTCGGCGATCTTGCCACTGACGATATGCATCCTCGTGTCTAACACGGCCAAACCCCTTTTCCCCGGAACGCGCGGCACAAAAACATTGCTTTAAACGCGCTTGACAACACTAGCGGGCTAATGATTGCATCAATGCTTAGAGACTCACCTCGAGTCAACTAAGCATAACGTTTATCACTAACGTCAACTTCCTTATCGAACCATTAAACAGTTGTTAATAGTTGATAAATCGTTTCTATCTCGAAAAAACGCCTCCGGTACGGCGCGACCAATTAAGCTAACTCGCCTCTTAGTTTAAAAGAACAAAATATGCGCGAATACATTAATTTAAAAATTACCATCAATCGGCTTTTTGTCGCGGCTTTAATAAACCTAAGCGCAAAATGCCCTATAAGATCCGGCATTCCGCGATAGACAGCTCCGGCGGCAGCTGAAGAGCCGTGCCGCCTTTTGCTGGACATTGTCAAAGTTATGACAGGCGAGGCACGGCATGACGATACCTGGGATTCACGGCAATGCGAGCGTAAGGACTCCGCTGGGGCCTCTCGGTCTCGACGATCTGGACCGCGCGGCGGATCTTCATCAGCGCGCCGCGGCTGTCGCGGCCATAGCAGCCCAACATGCGGAAAATGTCGACCGCGACGCCGTATTTCCAAGCGCCGCGATCGCTGCCGCGAAAGACGCCGGCTTCATGGGCCTCCTCATTCCGCGCGAGCTCGGCGGCTTGGGCGCAAGCCTCACAGAGACCGCGGACGTCTGCTATACCTTGGGACAGGCCTGCGCCTCGACCGCCATGATCGTCGCGATGCATCAAGCAGCGCTGGCCTGCGTGGCCCGGCATTATCAGCCCGGCGGCTGGCACGAAGCCCTGTTGAAGCGCGCCGCGGCGGAGCAGTTGCTGTTTGCCTCGTCGACGACGGAAGGCAACGCGGGTGGCAATGTGCGCTCGAGCGCCGCGCCGCTGACCGGCGATGGCGCGATCATAGAACTCGATCGCGACGCCAGCGTGATCTCGTACGGCGCCGAGGCCGGCGTCATTGTGACGACCGCCCGGCGCTCGCCGGAAGCAGCTCCCTCCGATCAAGTTCTCGCCATTTTCACGCGCGACGATTACACGCTGACGCCCTCGAGCGATTGGGACGCCTTCGGCATGCGCGGCACCGCCAGCGCCGGCTTCCGGCTCAAAGCCAAGGGAATAGCTGCCCAAATCATGCCCCTGGGCTACGATAAGATTCATCCGCAATCCATGGTACCGGTCTCGCATCTGACGTGGGCCGCGCTATGGGCCGGCATTGCCGCGGGAGCGGTCTCGCGGAGCCAAAATTTCGTTCGCACCGCGGCCCGCCGCGCGGGCGGACAAATGCCGCCCGGCGCGCCGCAATATACAAAGGCGGTGGCGTCGCTGCGAAAACTGCGAGCCCTGATCGCGACAAATCTCCAAACCTTCGAGCAAATCGACGGCGACGAGCGCGCCCTGACCTCGATCGACTTTCAAACCAGCATGAGCCTTCTCAAGATCGAAGCCTCGGAGCTAACTGTCGAAACCGTGATGAGTGCCATGCGCGCGAGTGGTCTCGCGGGCTATCGCAACAATGGTGACTTTGGCTTGGGCCGCCATCTTCGCGATGCGCTGTCGGCTCCCATCATGATTCACAACGATCGTATTGCCACAAACATCGCTCCGGCCACCTTGATGCGGGGGATTCCCTCCTCGCTTTTCGATTAGAGCCTCCTTTTTTACCTCACTTGGCGGTCCCGCGCCACGCGATGCGGATGCCACCCCTGGAGAATATCTCATGACCGTCATGATGCGCAGCAAGCCGTCCACTGGCGCCGATCCCCAACCGCTGCTGCTGGACACGCTCTTCCGGCCGATGGGCGTGGATGGCGTCTATGCGCGAACCCATCTCTACGAAGACGTCGTCGAGCGTTTGACAATCAAGATCACGCGCGAACGCGACAGCCGCGCGGAGGTGTTCCGCTTTCCCCCCGTGATGAGCCGCCGCGATCTCGAAAAAGGCGGCTACCTCAAAAGCTTCCCAAATCTCCTTGCTTGCGCTTGCGCCTTGCACGGTTCGGAGGAGGACATCCGCGCCGCCGCAAGCCGAGCGGCCACGGGCGGCGATTGGACCAGCGGCCTTGCGGCCACCGATCTCGTTCTTTCCCCCGCCGCTTGTTATCCCGTCTATCCCATTGCCGCCGCGCGCGGCATCGTGCCCACGGAGGGCTATCTCTTCGACGTCGCCTGCGACTGTTTCCGCCGCGAACCCTCGCGTGACCTCGACCGTCTGCAATCCTTCCGCATGCGCGAATATGTCCGCATCGGCACCCCTGCCCAAATCACCGCGTTCCGCGAGGCCTGGTTGACGCGCGCCAAAGACCTTGCGGCCCAACTCGCCTTGCCTTGCCGTGTGGAACAGGCCAGCGATCCCTTCTTTGGCCGCACCGGCCAGATGATGGCCATCGCGCAATTGCAGCAATCGCTCAAATTCGAACTTTTGGTGCCGTTGCATTCGGAGAGCCGCCCGACCGCTTGTATGAGCTTCAACTATCACCGCGATCACTTCGGCGAGACCTGGGACCTTAGGGATGCCGATGGCGCGGTGTCCCATACGGGATGCGTGGCCTTCGGGATGGACAGGCTGGCGATTGCCCTATTTTGGACCCATGGTCTCGACCCTAAATCATGGCCGGCCTCCGCCCGCGAAACACTCGGCTTCTAGAACTCATGATCGCGCCCAGCGAAGCCCGCACGGGCGCCGAAATTCTTGTCGATCAGCTCATCGCTCACGGCGTCACCCATGTCTTTTGCATTCCCGGCGAAAGCTATCTCGCGGTGCTCGATGCGTTCCATGATCGTAACATCACCGTAACGGTCTGCCGCAACGAAGGCGGCGCGGCAATGATGGCGGAAGCCGTAGGCAAAGCCACCGGGCGACCCGGCGTCTGTTTCGTCACCCGCGGACCCGGCGCCACCAATGCCGCGCTCGGAGTGCATATCGCGCAACAGGATTCGACGCCGATGATCCTCTTCGTCGGCCAAGTCGAGCGTAAAGCGCGCGGCCGCGATGCGTTTCAGGAAATAGACTATCCCGCCCTTTTTGGCGGCATGACCAAATGGACGGCGGAAATCAACGATGCCGCGCGGATGCCCGAACTCGTCTCCCGCGCCTTCCATGCCGCGACGAGCGGGCGCCCCGGTCCCGTCGTCCTCAGCCTGCCCGAGGATATGCTGACGGATCGAGCCGATGTTCCCGATGCTCCGGCATTCCGGCCGGTCGAAACGAGCCCCGGCGCGGAGGATTTGGAGCGCCTGCAGTCCCTGCTCGCGCAGGCCAAGCGTCCACTGCTGCTCTTGGGCGGCAGCCGCTGGAATGCGGAGGCTTGCGCCTCGATTGCGGATTTTTCCGGGCGTTTCGAACTCCCTGTGATTACCAGCTATCGACGCCTCCCTCTGTTTGACTCCCACCATCCCTACTATGCCGGCGATCTCGGGATTGGGCCCAACCCCGCGCTGATTTCGCGCATCAAGGCCTGCGATCTCCTCATCGTCGCAGGCGGCCGTTTGGGCGATATTCCGACGCAAGGCTATGCCTTGTTCGATATTCCAGCGCCCGCACCCCGAATCGTGCATATCCATGCAGCGGCCGAGGAATTGGGCCGCGTCTTCGTGCCGCATCTCGCCATCAATGCGACGCCGCAGCGTTTTGCTCCCGCGCTCGCCGCGCTCGAGGCTCCCTTTAAACCGGAATGGCGTGGCAGTGCCGCGCAAGCCCACGCGGAATACAAGGCCTGGACGGACGTAGCGACACCCCAGCCCGGCGGCGTGAACCTCGGCGCCATCATGGTTTGGCTCCGCGACTTCATTCCGCCGGATACGATCCTGTGCAACGGCGCCGGCAATTTCGCCTCCTGGATTCATCGCTTCTACCGTTTCCGCCAATATGGGACTCATATCGCGCCGGCGGCCGGTGCGATGGGCTACGGCGTTCCTGCCGCGGTCGCGATGAAGCGGCTCTATCCCAACCGCGACGTACTCTGCATCGCCGGGGATGGCGACTTCCTCATGAACGGACAGGAATTCGCCACGGCCGTGCAATATGATTTGCCCTTGATTGTCGTCGTCTGCGACAATGGGCTATACGGCACGATCCGGATGCATCAGGAGCGGGAATATCCCGGACGAATATGCGCGACGGAATTGCGCAACCCGGATTTCGCCGCCTACGCCCAGGCCTTCGGCGGTTTTGGCATCACCGTCGAGCGCACGGAGCAATTTGCAGGCGCATACGAATTGGCGAAAGCCTCGGGGAAACCTGCGATCATCCACTTGAAAATCGATCCGGACGCCATTCTGCCGGGAACGACGCTCACACGGATCCGCGAACAAGCACTCAAAGGGCGTTAGAGCGCGTTCCGCTTTGGTGGACTCACCAAAGCGATAAGAACTCGCTCTCTTTTTAAGAGGCCAGAAGCTTACGGCCTAATGGGACGTGCGGTGGGCGAAATCCCAATAGAGTTCGCGGGCGAGCTTATAAAATGGACCGGGCTCCAAATTGCGGTCGTCGATCCGCGTGATCGGCGCGACTTTCAAGAAATTGCCGGTCGAGAAGATTTCGCTGGCGGTCTTGAAATCGCTGTAGCGAAGCACCGACTCGACCACGGGAACCCCGGCTTTCGCAAGGAGACCGATGACGCGGTTTCGCGTGATCCCACTCAAAAACGTGCCGTTCGACGCCGGGGTGTAAACGACGCCATCGCTTGCGAGAAAGACATTGGAATTGGCGAGTTCGGCAATATTCCCGAGCATGTCTCGCAGCAAGCAATTCCCGAAGCCCCGGCGATAGGCCTCGATCAGGGCATGCGAATTGTTGGGATAGAGACACCCCGCCTTGGCCTCGACCGGCGCGGTTTCGCGCGTTGGGCGACGATAGGGCGACAATGTAATCGCGGTCCCCGTCGGCACGGGAAGCGCGGCCTCGTAAATGCAAAGACACCAGCGCGTCGAACCGGGATCGAAGCGCACGCCGCCGCCAGCCGCGCCATCCTCCGCCCAATACATCGGCCGGATATAGAGTTCGCTCTTCGGCGGGAATCGTTTTATGCCTTCATGGGCAAGGTCGAGCCAACGTTCGACGGGCACGACGGGCTGCAGAAAGAAGCTCGCAGCCGAGGCATTGACCCTTTGGCAGTGCAGACCGAGATCGGGCGTTACCCCCTCGAAGGCACGGGCGCCATCGAACACCATGGAGCCAAGCCAAGCCGCATGAGTCCGCGACCCCATGATCGCAACATTGCCGGACTGCCACTCGCCCTCGAAAAAGGTCCAGGTCGGCGTCATCGCGGCGGATGGTTTGAGAATCGCCATGGCCTTAAACTCCCCTCCTGGCGCTGTCTCGACTCAGGACTTTTGCGCGCGGAGATATTGTAACCAATTGTGGATCAGAATCGTCGCGTCTTGGCGCCAGCGTTCGGTCTTGATTCCATCGCCCATGATGCTCACGGGGAATGAAAACATGGTCTCCGGCCTTCGCTCGATCCGCGCCAGCATTTCGAAATCCCGCAATCGCAATTCCACGTCGTCCCGGAAATAGTTCTCGGGCATCGCGGGATAGCGGCCGGACTCCTCGGTCAAGAAACGCAAGATATCGCGCCGGTATTCGCGTGTCAGCGCCGGCGCGTCATATTCGGGATGACCCTGGAGATAGACAAAGAGGCTCCCCCATTTTTTCACGAACGTGTCGACCCCAACGGCTCGCGACTGGGTCAGAACCTGATAGCCGTGGCATTCGAGAATCGAAGCGTCCAAGCCATTGAACCGAGAATGCGGGGCATGATAGGAAGCGCCGCCGCCGCCAGTCCCAGCAAGCAATTCATGGTCGCCTGTTCGCTGAAGCGCATAAATTCCCGACTGCTTCGCGGGAAGCGGCAGGCGCGGAATACCATCGAGATGCAGCACGGCGGCATGCGCGGCGAGGCATGACCATATCGTCGAGATAGTGTGATGCTCCGCCCAATCCATGACTTCGGTCAGACTGCGCCAAAAGGTCTCGCCGGGGAGATCCGCGGCCAAAGGCTCGGCGCCGGTCACGATCAAACCATCCAAACGCCCGGAGAGCATGCTCGACATGCTCGAGTACATCCCTCGAATCCGTTCCCGCGTGGCTTGGCTGCGACGGATCTGCGGCAAGGAATAAAGCGTGAGACGGACGACGGCATCGCCTGCCGCGGCCTCGAGAAGCGAAATGAATTGACGCTCGCCGCTGGCTAGCCCGCCATCCCCCAAATTATTAAGCAACCCGATTTCCAGACAATCGCCGGGCGGCATTATACCATTTGCATGGTTGTTGTCGTCAAGGCTACGGGCTTCAAGCAAAACTGGCATCGATGCGCCTCTATTCCGCGGCAGCGCGGTGGAATGATTCACGCGCGGCGTCGAGCGCCTGATCGATATCCCCGATAATATCGTCGATATGTTCGATGCCGATGCTGACGCGAATGAGATCGGGCGTCACCCCGGCATCGCGCTGCTCGCTCGCGGACATTTGCCGGTGAGTCGTCGAAGCGGGATGGCACGCCAAGGATTTGACATCGCCGATATTGACGAGACGCTTGATCAGTTTCAACGCATCGTAAAAGGCTTTTCCCGCCTCGAGCCCTCCCACGACACCGAAGGTGAACAGTGGCGAGGCCTTCCCGCCCATATATTTCAACGACAGGGCGCGATAGGGGCTATCCTCAAAACCGGCGTAATTCACCCATGCGATCCGGGGATCTCGGCGTAAAAAATTCGCGACGGCACAGGCATTCTCGACATGCCGTTCCATGCGCAAGGCGACGGTTTCGATCCCTTGCAACAGCAGAAAGGCGCTCAAAGGCGGGAGCACCGCGCCGGTCGTGCGTTGATAGACGCTGCGGCAGCGCTGAATATAGGCCTGAGGCCCGAAGTGATCTGTATAGACCATGCCGTGGTAGGACGCGTCGGGCGTCGTGAACATCGGGAACCGGGCGGCATTTTCGGCCCATGGGAAGCGCCCGCTATCGATCACCGCGCCGCCCATGGTCGTTCCATGGCCACCCATGAATTTGGTAAGAGATTGCACGACAAGATCCGCGCCATGTTCAATCGGCCGGAAGAGAATTGGCGTCGCGACCGTATTATCGACAACCAACGGCACGCCATGAGCGTGGGCGATCGCGGCCAAGGCGGCGATGTCGCAAATATTGCCGGCGGGATTTCCGATGCTTTCGCAAAACACGGCGCGCGTCTCGCCGTCGATCAATTCGGCGATGGCGCTGGGATGATCGCTTGCCGCGAAGCGTGCCGAGATGCCTTGCCGTGGCAACACGTGGGACAAGAGCGTATGGGTCGTTCCATAGAGCTGCGGGACCGAAACGATATTGCCGCCGCAATCCGCGAGATTGACAAGGGCATAGTTCAGGGCGGCCTGGCCGGAGCTGGTCACGAGCGCGGCAGCCCCGCCTTCCAGTGCCGCGACCCGGCGTTCCAAGATGGCGCAAGTCGGATTGGCGATGCGGCTATATCTAAATCCCTCGGCCTCCAAATTGAAAAGGGCCGCGCCATGATCGGCACTATCGAATTCATAGGCGACGGTTTGATAGATCGGCACCGCGACGGATTTGGTCGTGGGATCGGTGTCGTAACCGCTATGCAATGCGATTGTCTCGCTACGCATGAACCCAAACCTCCGCCGGAATGCTCGTGCAAATATCGATCTGGCCTGCCCAGCCGATAGGGAGGATTATACACGCAATCGAAGAGAAATCCGCAGCGATCGTGATTCGAGCATACCGCCGGGTTAACGCAATCGTCCGCGCGATCTGTAAAGCGTCATGTCACGCCGTATTTCCGGAAAAACGGCAGATCACGCCGTATTTCCGGCATCGACAGTGAGCACGGTTCCGGTCACATTCCGCGCCTTGTCGCTCATGAGATAATCGACGGCATGCACGACATCGGCGACGTCGGGCAGTCGCTTCAACGCGCTACGCCGCGCGATCGTCGCGCGATGCGCATCGTCCATGCCGCCGGTCATGCTGGTCTCGACAAATCCCGGTGCAACAGCGTTAACCGTAATTCCAAGCGTCCCGACCTCACGCGCAAGGGATTTGGTGAACCCAATCAGCGATGCTTTCGTCGCGGCATAGACGGACAATCCGCTATAGCCCGTCGATGCGATGATCGAGCTGATATTGACAATGCGTCCGCTCCCAGCCGACATCATCGAACGCACGGCATGTTTGGTCACGATGAGCGGGGCGATTGTATTAATTCTCACCAAAGCCTCGATCTTCGAGGCTTCCATCGTGGCAAGCACGCCTTCGGTGCCAATCCCCGCATTGTTCACGAGCCCGTAGATAGGACCATGCCGCTCGCGCAAGGCGGCAAACAAAGCGGGAATTTCATCGAGATTGGCAAAGTCGAAGGGGAGAAAGTGAATCGCGCCCGTTCCCGCCACAACAGCCTCTTGCGCGGCCTTTTCGAGATCATCCGTACGCGAGCGGGCAATCGCGATCACCGAGAATCCAGAGGCGGCAAGCCCGCGCGCCATGCCGAGGCCAAGACCGCGGCTGCCGCCCGTGACGATGACATTACGCATGAAACCGCCTCAACTTTCCGCCCGGCGTCATATCCAGGGCGGGCACAAATCGAATCGAAACCGGGACCTTTTGACGCTCGAGCGAGTTCCGGCAGACCTCCAATATTTCGGTCTTGAGCGTTATGCAGCCGGACTCGCTTTCCGCCAGAGCGGTGGCCGCGTCATGATCGATCACGACATCGGCAACGACGATAGAGCCCGTAAACGGATTTTTTCGCGCGCTGACGAGGGACATGAGGACTTTTGGATGGCCGTTAATCGCGGCTTCGACCTCCTCGGGATGAACCTTGAGCCCGCCGACATTCACGATCCCATTGCGACGCCCGGCAAAATAGTAGCGGCTACCGCGCTGCTCCAGCATATCGCCGGTATCGACGAAGCCATCGGCGTCAGCCAGCCCCGCCGTTGCCGGTCCCGCGTAGCGCGTGGCGGTGCGTGGCGAGCGAATCCGCAACGAACCGTCGACGACTTTCATCTCCACCGGTCCGCCCTGGCGCTCCGTGAAGGCGACGGGAAAACCCTCTAAACCATCGTTGACGTCAAAACCAACCCCGGCCTCTGTCGAGGCATAGGCATGGCCGATCGCGGCATGGGGATAGGCCTCGTGCAACGCATCGAGCACGGCTTGGTCGGCAATTTCGCCGGACAAGCGGATATAGGCCGGCGCCATGGCGTGCATGAACTGGCTTATCAAGACGCGGCGCCAATGCGACGGCGTTCCCGAAATATGCGTGACGCCGCTTTCGCCCAACCGGTGGAGATGACAGGAGATGGATTCGCCGGGGCGCGACAGAATCAAAGAACCGCCGCCAAGCACCGCGCGCAGAAATATCTGCAGACCGCCGTAACGCCGGATGTCGTAGAATGTGGCCCAGACCGGCGCCGCGCCGAGCACGGGCGTGTCGCTGATGGCGCCCGTCAAACCGTTCAGCCTGTGCACGGCCATCTTGGGCCGGCCGGTCGTCCCCGACGTCAGCAGCACCCATTCGGTTTCCAACCCGATTCGCGGTTTCTCCCCGATTGGCACAATAGGCAGCCGGCAGACGACACGCGGAAGACCGGTGGTCGCAAAGTCCCCAGGCCCATCGGCGATAATCGCCTCGACGCCCGCATCGGCGATCATGGCTTGCAGGTCACTCTCTTTCACATCCGGCGGCGCAATGACGATCCGGCTTGCGATGCCATCCAGTTCGATCATCGCCAGCGCCGCTTCGATTTGGCCATGCGTGGCAATGAGCACGCAACGGCCTGCCAGCGCGCGGGCGTGGCCGCCAAGGCTGGAGCCCGCGATCAGAGCCGCGGGATCGAAACTATGATCGCGATCGGAAAAAACACCCGGCGCCGCTCCATGCGCCCGCGCCAGAGCACGTGAAAGCGCAGGGATCTCAGACGTTCGCATATTCGTAAAGCCGCACGAGATCGCCAACCGTCACCGGAAATTCGATCTCGTCCGATACCGAGAAGGGATCGCGACCGAGCTTCTCCTCGAGCCGCGCGACAAGGATCGCGAAACCAAGGGAGTCGAGCCCCAGCGTCAACAGCGGGGCCGTATCGTCCAACGGCGCTAAAACCTTCTTTTGCTCGGCGGCGACCGTTTGGATTTCTTGAAACACCACGGATCGGATCGGCATAGATTTACGCTCTCAAAGTTCGCTTCTGTTGTAACGACTAACCCCAAAGGCTTAAAAAGCGTAACGAGGCTCGATCATGAGCTTCGAAATTTACGGAATATTTGTTTGTTAAGCTTGATACATTGTAAACGTTGTCTTTCACAAGAACCGGTGGATTAACTGGTCGTAAGTGCGTCATTAATGGTTTAACGGAAAACGCCATAAAGGCGCTCGACCCAGAATGGGCAACCTATCTCCCAGACGGCATGGCCTCGACCTATCGATGGATGTCATTTGGAACATATTCCGCACGCCAGCAGAAAACCGCTTTTGGGTAATATGTTCCCGCCATGCTATCCCATAAAATCAAAGCAACTTTGGCAGCCTCGTTGCCAGCGCCACGGGACGGGAACCATGAAACAAGACCAAATCGAAACCAACGCCTCGACGCGCGCCGCGCGCTACAACGCGGGCAAAGCCCTGCGGGAGGCGGTCTCCCGCGAGAGCCACGCCGATTTCACGCCGGACCCGCATCGCGATCCGCTTCCTGTCCTGACCGCCAGCGATTCCAGGCGCGTGGCCTCCCTGGTGTCCGAACGCTACAAGCGTATGAGCGTATCGCCCTTCACCTTCTATCGCGGCGCAGCCGCCTTGATGGCCCATGACCTCGCGGCGCACCGCCCAGTTGGCGCCAACGTGCAAGCCTGCGGCGATTGCCATCTCCTGAATTTCGGCGCCTTCCTAACACCGGAGAACCGGGTTCTCTTCGATATCAACGATTTCGATGAAACCTACCCTGGCGCCGATTTCACTCTCGATCTGAAGCGGCTTTGCGCCAGCTTAGCGGTCGCCGCGCAAGATTCGGGGCTCGGCGGCAAGAAGGCCCAAGCGATCGCGCAAAGCGCGGCGAAATCGTACCGGACCTTCATGGCCGAACTCGCGGAGAAATCGCCGCTGGATGTCTGGCGCGTCTGCATCGATCTCACGAGCGAACTCACCATGCTCGAGAATCAAGCACTCGAAACAAAAGTGCTCGCCCAGCTCATCAAGGCCGAAAAAAGCGCGAAGCCGGCCGGTGATTTTCCCGATTTCACCATCACCAAGTCAGGAAATATCGTCATTGGCGACAAGCCGCCAGCCATCTTCCACGTGGGGGCGGACGGTCAGGCGGTCGATCGCGTGCTGAACGCCGCCTTGCTCGCCAGCTACAAAGCGACCTTACTGCCCGACCGGCGCCTTCTTCTCGATCGCTACCGCATTCGCGATGTCGCCTTCAAGGTAGTCGGGGTTGGCAGTGTCGGAACCTATTGCGCGGTTGGCCTCCTCGCGACCCCCGACAACGAGCCGCTCATCCTTCAACTGAAGCAAGCTTGGGAGAGCGTCATCGCGCCGCTCGCCTCGAAGCAAACGTTTTACGCCAACCAAGGCCAACGCGTCGTCGAAGGACAGCGCGCGATGCAAGCCGCCAGCGATCCCTTCCTCGGCTGGACACAGGATGAAACCGGCCGCCAGTTTTACTTCCGCCAGCTGAAAAATCGGCGCCTTGGGTCATTGGCCGAACTGATCGAAAGCAAGTCTCTCACCTCCTATGCGACACTCTGCGGACGCACGCTGGCCCGCGCCCATGCGCGCACCGGAGACCCAGTGGTGATCTCCGGCTATTTGGGCAAGAACAGCGTGATGGACGAAGCCCTGGCGCAATTCTCGATGGCCTATGCCAGCCAGACCGTTTTGGACCACGCCAAACTCGTGGCCTCTCCGCTTGTGCCGCCTGAAGCCGGGAAGGCAAAAACGGCGGCATGAATGAAGGCGAGCCGCCACGGCATTTTGGCGGCGCGCCGTTCTAACCTTGCGCGAAACTTGTTGAACTTGCGCGAAACTTGTGGCGCTGAGGCCAGGAGCCCTGTTTTGCTTCAAAGGCAGTTTATTCGTGGCGGAATTTGCTTTATATATGCGGTATGAATAATGAAACAAACAATCTGACCCGGGCGCCCGAGGGCTCCATCGATGCCTTGGCGAAAGCCCTTGGCCTCATTGCCGATCAAGGCAACGAAACGATTTCCGCGCGGCCTTGGGTCGTCACCGAGACCGCCGGAATCAAAAGCGACGCCGATCTTCATATCGAAGCGATCGAGGCAAGACTTTCCTTAATGGAAAAAGGCCTTGCCCTCGTTCAAACTCAGCTCGGCCGTTCCGAACAATGGCAGACCCGCATGGAAAGAACCCTCGGCGGTCTCCAAGAAACGATCCGGAGCGAATTCCAAACGGCCTCGCGCATCGTACTCGGCGCAGTCGGGGGCCTCGCGGTCATGATTTTCATCGGTCACTGGATCTAGAGCATGTCCCGAAAAAGTTGCAGACTTTTTCGATCGATGACATGCTCTAATACCAAACCACAGTGATCGCCGCCTGTTCTGACCTTCACGACGCGGGGGACTGTCCTCCGGCTAATTTTTTGGATGAAACGGCGCCGTCTTTGCGAGCGAAGCGAAGCAATCCATGCCGGCCCCCTGCACGAAGATGGATTGCTTCGCTGCGCTCGCAATGACGCTGAAGACAGGTCGCGGTCACCGGACTTTAGTATAACTCCGTAATAAAAGAGCGATTTCTCAGCGCTTTGGTCAGTCCCCCCTAAGCGGAACGCGCTCTGACCCCTGACGCCTCCGCGAAAGCATGGCGGAGATAGGCCGTCATAAAGCCCGGCATGCCGCTTTCGTCGAAGCCGGCCACTGACGTAACTGGAACGAGCGCGGCGAGTTCCGGATTCTGCTCGCGAGCGTGGAAATGCTTGAAACCCGTCACGATATCATCGGCGGATAGGGGCGAAAGCAGGCGCTTCATACAGGCAATGCGCGCTCCGTCGAAGACCACGCTCCATCCGGCTTCGACCGTTACGTCAGCAGGGGCGATGCCGGTTTCCTCCCGCAATTCGCGCAGCACATTGGCTTCGAGATCGACCTGCCCGTCGCGGGCATCGGAAGGATCGGGCGTGCCCGCGGGAAAATACCGGAGACCGGCCGAAGCCGTGCCAGGCCCCATCTCTCCGGTGATGAAAGCCCCATCGGCCGACAGAAGGGCGCCCATCGAAAAGAGATTGAAAACGCCTTCGCCGGGAAAGCCGAAATCCCGCCAAGCCAAGAAATTGCGAAAATCCGTCTCGAAGGCCACGGCGCGAAGAATGGAGTTGCCGGGCTCGATCTCGACGGAAGAGGCGAGGAAAACGCGGCCATCGAATAATCCGGGCTGCGCCGCGACGCGCCGAGCCCAATGCGCATCGATTTGGGCGGCTTCCTCGCGCGCCCAAACCCAATCGTGGGGGCCGCAACGAAACTCGACCGAGGCGATCTCCGCGATCACGCCGGACCGGCTCATAAATCCAGCGTTCCCTGCGCGATCATGACCGCCGAACCGCCGATTGCGGCGCGGATGACGCGCCCGCTGGCAATGGTGACGGCAAGACCGATAAAACTTGGCCGCCCCATTTCGAGGCCCTGCTGAAATGTGCAGTCGTGATCGCCATCGGGCAACGTCTCGCAGGCCAGCAGCGCGCCGGGAAAAGCCGCAACCGCCGAGCCCGTAGCCGGATCCTCGCTGACGCCGAGACCGGCCGCGAGCATGCGGGAGCGATAGCCATGCGCCCGGCCCCCGCCGCTGGGGGTGTAGAGATAATAGGCTTGCCGCCCATGTGCAGGCTCCGTGCCGCGAAGCGCCGCGCGCGCCAAGACATCGAGCGAGGCCAAGGGGACGAAAGTGAAGGGCACGCCGGCGGAAAAGCGCGTGGGGCGGTGCGTGCCGAAGCCGATATCGCGCGCCTCCAGCCCAAGAAGCGCGGCAATTTCCGCCTCGCCGGGCGCGTCCCCGGCGGGTTCAGGCAAGAGCGGCGTGTCGAACGATGCGTGAGCCGCTTCGCCACGCCGGTGCCGCACGCTGCACGAAACCAGGCCAACGCCCTCCTCGAGCGTCAGGCCGACATCTTGCGCCGCCAAAAGTTCGGGCGCTTGAAGCTTGGCCAAAAGAACCGCCGTGCCAACCGTCGGATGACCGGCAAAGGGCAGTTCGGTCGTTGGGGTGAAGATCCGCAGCCGCGCGAAATTCACGGGGTCGGCGGGATCGCTGACGAAAACCGTTTCCGACAAATTGAACTCGCGCGCAATTTTTTGCATCGCCACGGTATCGAGACCCGCGCTGTCGAGGACGACCGCCAGCGGGTTGCCAGCCAGCGGCACGCTCGTGAAAACATCGAGGATATGATAGCGCCGCCGCATTCCAAACCCCGTGCTTTGCGCGAGACGAGACTCAAATCGAAGAAATAACGTTTTCTTTCAATGAGTTGAGCATATTCTGACCGTACCGGACGATTCGACTTTCGCGGAACATACTCCGGACGAAATGCACGGGAGCGGGCCCCCGCGTCAAGCGATCCGCGCAGAACAATTGCCGGGCATGCCGCCCTGAGGGAATGGAATTCAAACGAAAATAGGTCTGGAGGGATGATTTTCTAGATTCGCTGCTCGAAACAGCGTGAAACAGCTCTGGACCCTCGCTCGCGACCGGTTATGTTCAGGCCGCAGAACAAAGACATCTGGACCCGCCATGACAAGTTACACCGTTGAAAACGTAAGCCGCGAAGAACTCAAACGTGGCTTGGCCGGAACGTCGATCGTGCTCGTCGATGTCCGGGAGCCGAACGAATTCGCAGCCGGTCACATACCCGGCGCGATTTTGAACCCGCTGCAGAGCTTTGATCCCTCCGCCTTGCCGCCCAAGCAAGACGGCAAACGGATCGTCTTGTCCTGCCGGTCCGGGAAGCGCTCCCTCGTCGCGATGGATCTCGCCCACGCCGCGGGCCGCACCGATATTACCGCGCATTATCCCGGCGGTATGTTGGACTGGAGCGCCGCCGGCGAACCCGTCGAAGAATAGACCGCACACCGCATGACGTAGCTAAAACCATGCGGTGCGATGCCGGGCTTGCCCAGCATCGCATCTCGATTTCGCTTATTTCTTTTTCTCGCCGCCGATCTTGACCGCCTGCGGCGCGGCGGCGATCACTTTCGGCTTTTCCTTCTTCGGTTTCTTGGCTTCTTTATTACCGCGAACTTGACCTTTTGCCATGACGCACCTCCATATTCTAGAAGCTTAGGCGCACACGGCAAACCTGTCCATACGCCAATCTGGAGAGTCTCCAGGGCAGTCAACCGGCGGCGCTTCGCGGCAGAGTCCGGAAAAGCGGCCGCGGTTTTCCAGTAAAACCCGGCACCAAGACAAAACCTAGGCCGGCGGCTAGCGCCATGATGCTTTGATTAAGAAATAACGAGCTATTTTCTTGGCCGGCTTCCGCGTCGGACGGCCCTCGCCAGCCTGTTTAGGTGTACGACCGGATCAGATTGCCCACGAGCATGTTCCATCCATCGACAAGCACGAAGAACAAGACCTTCATGGGCAGGGAGATGACCGTTGGGGACAACATCATCATGCCCATCGACATGATGACGGTGGTCACAATGACGTCGATTACCAGAAATGGCAGCACGATCAGAAAGCCGATCTCAAATCCACGCCGGATTTCGGAAATCATGAAGGCCGGGATCAGGATGCGAAGATCCACGTTATCGCGATCGGTGGCCTTCATACTATCCTTGGCCAAGTCATTGAACAGCTTCAAATCCTTGTCGCGGACTTGCGCGAGCATGAAGTCCCGGAAGGGTTGAACGATCTTCGGAAAGGCTTCCGCCTCCGTCAGCTTGTTATCCATCATCGGCCGCAATCCCGTTTGCCAGGACCGGTCGAAAGTCGGCCCCATGACGTAAAAGGTCATGAACAGGGACAGGCTGATCAAGATAATATTCGCGGGCGCGGTTTGCAGGCCAATCCCGGACCGCAGGAACGAAAAGGCGATCGAAAAGCGTGTGAAGCTCGTCACCATGACCAGCAGCCCGGGCGCGATCGACAAGACGGTGAGAAGCCCGACAAGCTGTACGATACGTCCCGTCGCCGTGCCGCCGGCTTGCGGAAGAATGCCACTGAGATCGATCGACTGTGCGGCGGCAGGTCCGGCGAAAACCAGCGTCAAGACGGCAATAACGGCTAGGCGTTTGATGAAAGAGCTTGTCATTGGACCACTAAGGTTTCGATAATGAGTTCGCGCACATGGCCTTCGGACCGGATCGCCACGCGCTCGTTCAAATCCTCTCGCAGGCTTTGGAGGCCGCTTCCGCCCTGAAGCTGCACGATCGTCAAGGTCTTGAGATAGCCAATGAGATCGTCGGTGATTTGGGCCGCGATAACGGTTGGGGACTCGACCTCTTTTTTGTTGAACAGAATTGAAGCTTGAAGCCTGACTTTTGCCCCCTCGGGTTGCGCGAGATTGGTGACGATGGGCGCCAGCTCGCGAATGACGATATCGTCGGCAAAGCCGCTTTTGGAAACGGACGCGGTTGGCGGCGGCGCGGCGTTCATCGATCCCCTGACCTTCGCGACGATCATCGTGCCCACCAAGCCGCCGCCGGCCGCGCCAAGCACGGTCAAGCCGGCAAGCGTCAAGATCAAGGACATCATGGAGCCCTTTCCCTTCGAACCGGAATCGCTCATCGTTGCCATGGCCATGGCGCTCTCCTAACTCAAACCCCGTCCGGAGCAAGGCTTCCGGCCAGGGACAAGAGGGGCAATATCGCAAGATCGAGACATGCTAGAACGGCTTCAATGCATCGTAGATTTGTTGGCCGATACCCGGCTGCTGGACCTCGGTGAGGCGGCCGCGTCCGCCATAGGAAATCCGGGCTTCCGCAATCTTCTCGTAGGAGATCGTGTTGTCTTTCGAAATGTCGCGAGGGCGCACGATGCCCGCGACGCTGAGCTGCCGGAGTTCGAAATTCACCCGGACTTCCTGCGAGCCCGCGACCATCAAATTCCCGTCCGGCATCACTTCTGTCACGATAGCCGCGACCGAAAGCTGAATCTTTTCCGAACGATTTATCGTACCCGTACCATTGGCCGCGGATTTCGACGTCGAATCGAACGAGCCCGCGATGGTGACCGGGCTGGTCGATGTCCCAAGCCCCGCATCCCACTGATTGTTGACGGTGGAATCGAGCTCCCTGCCGGAGGAATTGCCGATGGTGGCTTGGTCGTTGATCGAAATGTTGACCGTCAGCACATCGCCCGGCCGCATCGCGCGGGGATCGCGAAACAGATTGGCCTTGTCCGTATAAAGCGAGTTGAAGGGCATCGGATTCGGCGGACGCGCAGAAAAATCATGCGGCACGACATTAGCCTGAAGGCCCGCGCCAACGGGCGTCATGGTCGGCTCGTGGCCAATCGCCTTGGGGCTCGTCGCGCAGCCCGCCATGCCGACCGACAAGACAGCCGCATAAACTTTTTTCATAATCAAAGCTTCTTATCGGCTGGAGGCGCCAACGGATTGGCAAGCATGCCCGCGAGTTTCGCGGCGCGCTCGGGCGGTGTGATTTCATCGAAGATCGCGCTCGCCTGGCGGGGACTCAGGGCCGCCAGGACGGCCGTGGCCATCTCGTCGCCGAGCGCGCCGATTTGCGTCGCTGCCGTTTCCGGCTTCATTTTCGCGTAAATGCCGACAAGCGCTTCGCGCGCCTGCTTCGCGACAGCTTCGTGCTTGTCGAGCAGGCTCTTGAGTTCGGCTTGTTTCGCGTCAAGCTCCGCGATGCGCGATTGGATTTGCGATTCGAGCTCTTGCAACTTTCTGGATTGCCACGCGAACCTCGCGTCGGTCGCGGCGGCGGCAATGTTCGTGCAATACTTTCGGACATTCGCGCTGGCTTCGCCGGTGAGAGCGTCATCGCCGGCATTTCCGGTTTTAGCGGTGACCGTTCTGGCTGGCGCGGGCGCTGGCGGATTGGGCGCCGTGGAATCGCTTGCCGCGTCGAGCTTCGCCTCTCCCGGCTTGGACATGCCCTGAACGGGCTTGGCCGGACTGGGCGAAGGCGTCCCGGGCGGCGCCTTATCGGCGGGCTCTCCCGCGGCAAAGACCGGCACCAAGCTCAGGCTCGCCGATACGGCCAGGCAACATACGAAACGTTTGATGCCGGGCGCCGCCATGGTCTTTTCCAACGTCACACCCGATGCGCTTTCCATGAAGCGAGAATGCCCTGGGAAGCTTGCGTCTGGCTGTCGTGCTGGCTGTCTTGCGGGCTTTCCCGCGGGCTTTCCTGGTGGAGAGGAATGCCCTTGCGACGCGAAAGCGCGGCGCGAAGGGCCGCGCAAGAGCTAAGCGAGAGATGGCCTAAGCCGCCTCCCTCGCTTACTGCGTGATCAAATCGGCTTGCAGGGCACCGGCGGACTTAATCGCTTGAAGGATGGCAATAATCCCGCTGGGTTTCAGGCCGATTTGGTTGAGCCCCTTGACCAAGGTCCGCAAGGTCGTTCCATGAACAACTTGAAGCTGGCCGCCGGATTCGTCCGAATCGATATTGGTGCGGGGAACAACCACCGTCTTCCCTTGCGACCGGGGAGCTGGTTGAGAAACTTGAGGTGTCTCCGTGATCCGCACCGTCAGGCTGCCATGGGTCACGGCGACGGTTGAAATCTGAACATCCTGCCCGATCACGATCGTCCCGGTCCGGGAATCGACAATCACGCGCGCGGCGGTATCCGGCTCGACGAGGATATCCCCGATATCGGCCATGTAACGGGTTGGTCCCATCCCACGCGGGAGCGTCAAGGACACGCTGCGAAAATCACGCTCTTGCGCTGTCCGCACGCCGAAATGTTGCAGGGAATAGGCATTGATCGCATCCGAGATCCGCACGGCGGTCGCGAAATCGGGATTTTTGAGATTGAGGGTCATCGGCCCGATGTCGCCAGGCCGTGCCTGATTCGGCAATTCGATGATGGCCCCATTCGGGATCCGGCCCGCTGTCGGAACGCCTTGCGAAAACGACTCGGCCTGACCTTGGGCGCTTGTCCCCGATACGGCGACGGCGCCTTGCGCCAGGGCGTGAACGACGTCGTCGGGTCCAGAGAGCGGTGTCATCACCAGCGTGCCGCCCATCAAGGAGGAGGCGTCACCCATCGAAGAGACCGTGACATCGATCCGCTGTCCCCGGTCCATGAACGGCGGGAGATCCGCGGTCACGAGAACAGCGGCGACATTACGCGTGCGCATCGATCTGTTGCCGACATTGATCCCGAGACGCTCGAGCATGGATTGCATCGATTGCTGGGTAAACGGGGCGTTGCTCATCGAGTCGCCGGTGCCTTGCAAACCAATCACGAGGCCATAGCCAATCAATTGATTGTCCCGCAGCCCTTCGAGCTGGGCGATATCCTTGATCCGCACGGCCGATGCCGCCGGCGATGCCACGGCAAAGGCAAGCAGAAGGATAAAGAGAAGCCTGACCATCATCCGTTGCTCACATGGATCGAACCATCCGGCGCGATGACGCCCGTCAAGATCAAACCACTCTCGACGTTGCGGACGGAAATAAGATCGCCCGCCGCGCCCGCCTGAAGGGCAGAGGCATAGGTCGAAATCGTCAGACCGCCTTCCTCGAAAACGAGCTTCACCATCGCCCCGATCGTCACCAACTTCGGCAAGGCGACGGAATTGCTTGAAATCGCCTGGCCCGGCAACAAAGTGCGCTTCGCGACCTTTCCGACGAGATCCGCGCGCCGGTTGATAAACCCGTCCGATGCGATCTGATCGGGGAAATCATGATCGGCGAGCATGTTGTCGCGGATGATGTCGCCGGGGTAAATGGTGACGGCCGCGACGGGCAGCCGCTGGGCCGCGGCCACCGGCCCGGCCCAAGCAAAGAGCAGGACGCCCGCGAGCCCGGCGATCGTCCGTAGGGTAGTGAGCCGCATCGTGACTGTCCTCCGCGCGCGCATTTAAACGGATGAAGCGAGGCCGGTGACCGCCTAGCCCATATTCTTCGAGAGCGTCTGGCTCATCTGATCGGCAGCGGTGATGACCTTTGAATTCATTTCATAGGCACGCTGAGCAGAGATCAGATTGGTAATTTCGCTAACCGGATCGACGTTGGACGCTTCCAAATAGCCTTGCGTGATCGTCGCAAATCCGGGATCGCCGGGAACGCCGACGACCGGGGCGCCGGAGGCCGCGGTTTCCTGAAACAGGTTGCTGCCCAGCGCGAGCAGGCCAGCCGGATTGGCGAAGGTCGCAACGGTCAACTGGCCCAAGGCAAGCGGCGTCGTCGATCCCGTAACCGTCGCGGTGACCGCGCCGGATTGGCTGACGTTCACTTGCGTCGCATTGGTCGGAACGATGATCGGTGGATTGACCACGCTGCCATCGATCGTGACCAGCTGACCCGTGGCATTGGTATTGAACGCGCCGGCCCGCGTATAATTCAAGCCGCCGTTGGAATTGGTGATTTGGAAATAGCCGGAACCCGTCAAGGCCAAATCCAACTGGTTTCCGGTATTGGTCAGCGTACCCTGGATATTCAAAGTGCGAATCGCCGCCGTCTTCACACCGAGACCGACTTCCGCGCCCTCGGGCACGACACCCTGATTGCCGCGATTCGAGACGCCGGCGAGGCGCTGCGTTTCGTAGAGAAGATCGGTAAATTCGGCACGCGAGCGCTTGAACCCGGTGGTATTGATGTTGGCAATATTGTTCGCGATCACATCGACGTTGGTCGATTGAGCATTCATACCGGTTGCCGCAATGGCGAGCGCTTTCATGTCCTACCCTCAGATCGACATACGCGTAACTTCTTGAAAGGCCGATACAGCCTTGTCACGGACCGCGACGGCGGTCTGAAGCGCTTCTTGAGCCTGCATGACGGCCTCGACGACCGATTGCGTCGTGGCCTTGCCGCTCATGCCGGCGACGGACATCTTTTCCGACGTGTTCAACGAATCGACCGTTCCGTTGGCCAATTGCGCCATCATCGAGGAAAAATCCCCTCCGGCGCCGGACGTGGATTGCACGGCTTGCAGCGATTGCGTGGCGGACGCCGCTTGCGACGAGCCGAGAAGCGACGAGACCGCTGAAGAGACGAGAGGGATTGCGGCGAGCATGGTTATCCTTTCAGCAGACCGATGGTCATCGATAACAGAGCATTAGACTGCTTGATGACCTGAAGGTTGGCTTCGTATGAACGGTTGGCTTCCCGCATGTCGCCCATCTCCATAAGAAGGTTAACATTTGGGATCTTTACAAATCCTTTACCATCCGCGGCCGGATTGCCGGGATCGAGTTGCAAATTGAACGGAGTGGGATCGAAGCCGATCGAACTCACCTTCACGACATCGGCGCCCGAGACTTCATCCATCGCGTTTTCAAAGCTGATGGTCTTGCGCCGGTAGGGGTCGGCGCCCGGCGTCTGCCCCGTCGATTGCGCGTTGGCAATATTTTCCGACGTGACTCTCAACCGGGCCGAATTGGCGGACATTCCAGAGGCGGCAATACTGAAGGCGGCCTGTAACGGATCGATCATGGCCTATTACTCCTTGACGACCGACATCAGCATTGCGTGAAAGCTTTTCACGATATTCGTGGTCAGTTCGTAATCGCCGCTGATCGTATTAGCCTTCATCAATTCTTCTTCGAGCCCGACCGAGTTTCCGGTTTCCGTTACCTCCCAGTTGCCCGTCGCCGACTGGGCCTCGTCGACGGCATCAGGGTTATCCGGCGTGATATGCCCAACATTCGTCGACGCGAGAGTCATCTGCGTTTTGTTGAGAACCTCGGAGAACGCCGCCAGGTCCTTGGCTCTATAGCCAGGGGTGTTGACGTTCGATATGTTGCTGGCGACGGTCGCTTGCCGCGCGGCTAGCCAGCCGCTCTTGCGGGAAGCTAGGCTGAGAAGGTAGATCGGCTCCATCGTTAGTCCCAAATGTAATTGTGACAATTCATTGATAGGATCTTAACCTTGCACCAGGCTGGCTAGTCTGAGGCACGAACCTTATTCAGCAGCCATACAGGTAAGAAAGCATCCAATGCCCACGACGCCCTAAGCCCAAGACGCCCTAAGCCCACGGCGCTGTCCCAAGCCCACGGCGCTGCCCTAAGTAAGCCACGACGCCCCCCTAAACGGGAACCTTCACGCAAGCTTGACCATCGATCGGTTTTTTAACGAGGCCCCCTTAAATGAAAACAATCAGAAAAATCCTTGCCGCGACGACGGTCATGCCTGCCATGCTGTTGGCCCAACCAGGTGCCGGATTTGCCCAATATGCGCCGGTGACCATGCAAATGGCCCAAGCCCAGACCGGCGGCTCCGCGGAAGAACAAAAGAAAAAAGAAGAAGAAAAGAAAAAGGAAGAGGAAAAAAAGCCTCCGCAACATCCCCCGGCCGCTCCTAAACCCGCCGCGCAACCAGCCCCGGCTAAACCCGTGACACCACCGGCCGCACCTAAACCCGCCGCGCAACCAGCCCCGGCCAAACCCGTGACCCCTCCGGCCCCACCTAAACCCGCCGCGCAGCCAGCCCCGGCTAAACCCGTGACACCGCCGGCTCCCGCCGCCGTGAAGCCTCCGCCGCCACATGCCCCAGCTCCGGTGAAACCCGTGACGCCGCCGGCTCCGGCCGCCGTAAAGCCGGTTCCGCCTGTCACCCCGCCAGCCGGCGCTCCCGGCCAAACGCCTCCAGCGCAAGGTCCCCAGGGCCAAGTAACGCCAGGCCAGACAAAACCTGGTCCCGCGAAACCGAGCCAAGCCGGCGGCAAGCCGGTTGGCGCTGTTGCAACAGGCGTTGCGGCTGGCTTAACCGGCGGCGTGCTCGCGGCGACGGGCGCGCACACCCTCGCGGATATTCACCACAACCGGCACGAGACCCACAAAGGCGGCATCGATTTCATCCGCGAACCCGGCCGCACGATCATTGGCGAGGGTGGCCAGAATTTCATCGTCCACGACGAAACCGAACGCTTCCACGACCTTGGCCTGTCCGTGCGGACAGAGCGCCATGGCGACGAAATCGTCAGCATTTACGATCGCCCGGACGGCTCGCAAATCGTTACCGTCACGGATCCCCAAGGACAGCTCTTGCGCCGTTTCCGCCGGTTCCCCGATGGCAGCGAATATGTGATGATCGATAATGGCTACGATGGCCAGGTTCGCGATTACCGCGACGATATCGTCGTGCTGCCTCCCGCGGCCATCGACATCCCGGCCTCGCAATATGACGTGGATGCCGATACCGCGACTGCCGACGTCGTGTACGATACGCTGATCGCGCCTCCGATTCAGCCGCTGCCCCAACGCTACACCTTGGACCAGGTGCTCTATAGCCCCGCCCTCCGGGCCCGGATGCGCAGCGTCGACATCAACACGTTGAACTTCGAGACCGGCTCCTGGATCGTCGGACCGGACCAAGTGAGCAAATTGCGCGTTCTCGGCGAAGCGATCAACAAGGCCGTGGCGCATAATCCCAACGAAGTCTTCTTGGTCGAAGGCTTTACCGATGCTGTCGGCAATCCCACCGACAACCTCTCCCTGTCGGACCGGCGGGCGCAATCCGTCGCGGCGCTTCTCACGCGTGAATTCAAGGTGCCGCCGGAGAATCTGACGACCCAAGGCTACGGCCAGCAATATCCGAAAGAGCAGACGACGGGGCCCTCGCGCATCAACCGCCGCGTCATCGTCCAACGCATCACGCCTTTGTTGGCCGATACCGGGCAAGCCGTCCCGCGTTGAGGCGCCAGACCTATAGTTTGTAAATGAACCATGAGGGGGCGTACGCGCCCCCTTTCCATAGCCGACAGGGCCCCCCTCGCTCCGCAAGATCCCGCTCCGCGAGATGGGAAAGAGAACCGTGCAGGCAGGGTGGCTGAAGCTGCCGCCATTTCGTCCCTTCGACGAAATCCTAGCAGACGCGTCTAGGGATCTAAGATAGGATTTCGCCGGCCGCGCTCATGTCGAGCCCTTGCCTGGAGAGACCCGATGGCGCTTCGTCTTGCTCCCGCCACGCCGATCAAATCCCTCTTTCGCACCCTGGCGCTCCTCGCGCCTCTCGCGATGGCCTCGCCGGTCTGGGCGCTCGATTATCTCAATGTCACGATCGAGCCGGATCGAGCCGTTCCCGGCGCCTGTTTCAGTTTTTCGGGCCAACTGCCACACGGCAAAGCCAATGCGCTCGAGCCCTTCGTAACCATCGAGCCCGCGATCGATCATTCGCTGGAAGCGCGCGGAAAAGATCTCTGCGTCGGCGGCCTGAAACACGGCGAGCACTATAAAATCACGCTCAAGGCAGGTCTGCCCGGCGCCGGCGACAGCACGCTCGCCAAGGACGTACCGGTCGATGTCCAAGTGCCAGACCGCGAGCCGCAATTGAGCTTCGATCAGGGCAAGACGCTGCTGCCCTTCACGAAAGACGCCGCCCTGCCGCTGAAAAGCGTGAATACGGGCAAAGCGCATATCACGCTCTACCGTTTCAGCGAGCGCGCCATTGTGGGACAACTCGTCAACGATTGGTTTGGCCAAGCGTTGAGCGGCTATACGATCGAAAATATCAAAGAGAGCAGCTCCAAGATCTTCGAGGGCACGCTGGCTATCGAATCCGCCCGGAACAAGCAAGTCACGACGGCAATCCCCGTTGGCGCGCTCATCAAGGATTTGCAGCCGGGCATTTACGTGGCCTTCGCCGAGCCCGATACCGGCACGCCGGACAAGGATACGGAACGCGCGACGCAATGGTTCAGCGTCTCCGATACGGGACTCGTCACCATCAAGACAGACGAGGGGCTGCTCGTCAGCGCCCGCTCGTTGCAGACCGCCAAGCCCTTGGCCGGCGTGACTCTGCGGTTGATCGCGCAAAGCAACGAGATCCTCGGATCGTATAAGAGCGATGGCGAGGGGCGTTTTCTGATCCCCGGCGGCCTGCTGCGCGGCGAGCATGGCGACGCGCCGAAAATCCTCACGGCGACGAGCGACGACGGCGGATTCACGTGGCTGCAACTCGATTCGCCCGCTCTCGATCTCAGCGATCTCGACATCAAGGGCCGCGCGCCGCCGCAGACCAACGACGCCTTTCTTTGGACGGATCGCGGCGTCTACCGGCCGGGCGAAACCATCCACATCGGCGCGCTGCTACGCGACCGCGATGCCAAGGCGGTGGCGAACTTGCCGCTGACGCTTCACATCGTGCGGCCCGACGGTATCGAGGTCGACAAACGCGCGATGACGCTGGCCAGCGCGAGCGGCGGCGCGCTGGATTTCCCGGTGCCGGACAATGCCTTCAGCGGAACCTGGCGGATCTGGGCGAGCGCCGGCGGCAAAACGGAGATCGGCACGATCTCGGTCTCGGTACAAGATTTCGTGCCGCCCCGGCTCGAGGCCAAACTGACGCTGCCGCCTGGCCCGTTGGAGGCCAGCGGCGCCATCGAGGCGAAAGTCACCGCCGATTATTTCTACGGCAGCCCCGGCGCCGGCCTTTCCGGCCAAGTCGAGGCGACAATCCAGCCTTCCGCCCATCCCTTCCCGGGTTTCGAGGATTTCCGCTTTGGCCTGGTGCAAGAGCCCTTCTTGCCGAAAGCCTTGGAGACGCAGAGCTTCACCACGGACGACAAGGGAGCCGCCACCGCCGTCCTGCAAATCGACGAAGTGCCCGACACCTCGAGCCCGCTCGAAATCGCGCTCCACGCCACGGTCAACGACGTCGACGGACGCGCGGCGCTTGCCGATCTGACCAAGCCCTTACACACGGCTAGCCACTTCATTGGGCTCCACGCCCGGTTTAGCGAGGGTTTGGGCGACAGCGCCGAGGCCACTTTCGATGCCGTCTCGCTCGATGGCGACGGCAAGCCCACCGCCCTGCCGGGCGTCAAATGGAGCCTCGTGAAAGAGGATTACGAATATAGCTATTTCTTCCGGGACGGCCGTTGGCAATGGAAGTCTACGATCATCGACCAGCCGGCCAATGGCGGCGATCTGACCTTTGGCGCGGACGGACGCGCCACGATATCGGCGAAAGTAACGAGCGGACGCTGGCGCCTCGAAGCCTATGACAATACCGGCAAAACCGCGACGAGCCTACGCTTTGGCGCGGGTTGGTGGTCGAGCGGCGGGGACACTGCCAACCGCAAGCCGGAAATCATGGCCGTAACGGTCGATAAAAATGCCCCGGCGGGCAAGGTGCGCGCGATGGTCGAGCCTGCTTTTGCCGGGCGCGTTCTTGTGATGCTGGAGGGCAATGGACTGCATGGCCTGCATGAAGTCGACATGCCGAAAGGCGGCGGCGCGGTGGAATTCGACGCCGCAGATGTTCCCGCCAGCGGCGCCTATATTCTCGCCATCGCGGTCTCGCCCGCGGGCGCCGTTCTCCCCCGGCTGCCCGTGCGCGCGGTGGGGCTCGCCTGGGTGCCCGGCGTCACCGCCACGCATAAACTCGATGTTTCCCTGAAAGCACCCGATACGGTCCATCCGCTGACGAAGCTCAATGTCGACGTGAATGTCGCGGGAGCCAACGGCGAAGAGGCCTTCGTGACGCTCGCCGCGGTCGATGAAGCCGTCCTGCTGATGACCGATTTCGAAACGCCCGATCCGGCGGGCTTCTATCTCGGCCGGCGGGCGCCCGGCTTCGAATTGCGCGATGTGTTCAACGCGCTCATCGACCCCTCGGGGCAGGCCGGACAACTGACGCAAGGCGGCGACAACGCCAATCTCAAGACCGGCGGTCTCGACGTCAAGACGTTCAAGACCGTGGCTTTGTTTCAAGGCCCCGTGAAACTCGATGCGATGGGCCATGCGACGCTCGGCGTGGATGTGCCCGACTTCAGCGGCCGCATACGGCTGATGGCGGTCGCCTGGACGAACAACCGCTTCGGCGCGGCGGACCACCAAACCACCGTGCGCCCGCCGCTTCTCGCCGAGCTGACCTTGCCGCGCTTTCTCGCGCCCGGCGATAAAGCCACCGCGCGCCTGATGCTGACCGATCTGGAAGCGCCGGAGCAGACCTATACGGTCACCGTCAAGACCGAAGGCGCGGTGAGCGTCGACAAGGCCGACGCTTTGTTCAAGGACGTGAAGCGGGACAAACGGCGCTATGTCGATCGCGTGCTGACCGCTGCCAGCGTGCCTGGAACGGGCCGCATTCACATCACCGCCAAAGGCGCCGACGGCACAATCGCGGAGCGCGACTTCGAGATCGCGGTGCGCACGCCCAATGCCTATGTCACCAACCGGCAGATCATCTCCCTGGCGCCGGGCCAGCGCCTCGCCGCGGACGACGCCTTGGGCCAAGGGCTCGTGCCCGGCACGGGAAAACTCGATGTCACGGCGTCCAACATGCCGGCCTTCGATGTGCCTGGCCTTCTGGCGTCGCTTCGCGCTTATCCCTATGGCTGTGCCGAGCAGACGATCAGCCGGGCCTTTCCCGAACTCTTCGTCAAAAAGCTGGGCGGCACGTTGGCCCTCGCCACACCCGGGACAGCCACGGCGCAAAGCGCGATCCAACGCTTGTTCTCTCTCCAGTCGAGCGATGGCTCCTTCGGCTATTGGACGTCGTTCGACACGGGGCATCTCTGGCTGACCGCCTATGCGATCGATTTCCTCCAGCATGCCCGCGCGCAAGGCCTGGAGGTGCCGGCCTCAATGGAAAATCGCGCCGTCACTTGGCTCGCCGGCCAATTCGCCAGTGCCGGAGAAAGCCCCCAAGAGGCCGCGGGCGTGTCCTATGCGGCCATCGTCCTGGCGAGAGCCAATAAGCTCGATCTCTCGCAATTGCGCTATGCCGCCACCGGCTCGCAGGGCATCTGCCCAGCGACATCGCCCGCGTGCAGCTCGCGGCGGCATTGAGCCATGTCGGCGAGCGCGATCTCGCCGCCAACCTCGTCAAGCAGGCCGTGATCCCCCGCGATCCCAAAATCTACCTCAACGATTACGGCAGCGAATTGCGCGACAAAGCGATGGTCCTGGCGTTGATGGAGGAAGAGAAACTGGCGCCGGAAAAGACGCTTTTCGCGCAAGGCATCGATCTCGCGCGAAGCACCGGCGGACGCGGCTGGCTCAGCACGCAGGAAGAGGCCTGGTTGTTGCGGGCAGCCTTCGACCTCCGTTCGAACTCGCCGCTCAAGGTGGAACTCGACGGCAAGGAAACATCGGGGACGCAAACGCAGATCACCTCCAGCATCCCGCTCGGCAAGGGCCGCACGAGCATTCTCGTCAACAAGGGCGCCGGCCCAGTCTTCGTGGCTCTCGCGGCGACCGGCATTCCCACTGGCGTTCAGCCGCCCGAAGCCAACGGCTTCAGCATCGAGCGAAGCTATTACCACCTCGACGGAACACCCGCCGATCTCGCCGACGTGCATCAAAACGACGAACTCGTGATCGTGATCGAAGCGAAAATCGCGGAAGATATCCAACGAAAGGCCCTGGTCGTGGATATGCTGCCGGCCGGCCTCGAACCCGAAACGGTTGGGCTTTCGGGCGATCGCGACAATACCCAGTTCAAATGGCTGAAGGATCTCACCGAACCCACCTTCACTTCGTTGCGCGACGACCGCTATATCGCCGGGCTCGATCTTTCCAGTAGTAAAACGCCGTCCAAATTCGCGTATATCGTCCGCGCGGTGACGCCTGGCAGCTATGTCCGGCCAGGCCCGCAGGTCGAGGACATGTATGCCCCGGCCTATCACGCCAGGGGCGAAGCCGCGACGTTGGAGGTCAAACCAGCGCGCAAGCCGAAAACCGCGGCCAAAACCGCGCCGGTGGAGCAAAAGACCCCCGACGGTGACGATGACGGCAAGCCATGAAGACATGGACCAGGCAGCTAGCCGCCAAAGCCGGCGGCCTGTTCGCCCTCACGGCGGGCGGCCTGTTAGCCCTCACGGCGGGTGGCCTGGTGCTGGCGGACCACCTGCTGCCGCCCGATCTCTCCCGGCTGGCGGCACCGTCCCGCGTGGTGCTCTCACGGGATGGGTCGATGCTTCGCGCATTCATGACCCCGGACCGGCAATGGCGTCTGGCCACCGCCCCGGCGGACGTCTCGCCCGCCTATCTCAGACTGTTGCTGGATTTCGAGGACAAGAGATTTTGGACCCATTCCGGCGTCGACCCACTGGCGCTCGTGCGCGCGGCGGGCCAGCTCGTGACGCATGGACGGATCGTCTCGGGCGGTTCGACGCTCACCATGCAGGTCGCGCGCCTGCTGGAGCCCCGGCCGCGTAGCTTTGGGTCCAAACTCATCCAGATCGGCCGGGCGCTTCAACTCGAAGAGCGCATGAGCAAGCAAGAGATCCTGGGCGCCTATCTCACGCTGACGCCGGTGGGCGGCAATTTGCAAGGCCTGCGCGCGGGTTCGCTCGCCTGGTTCGGCAAGGAGCCCTCGCAATTATCGGACGCCGAGGCCGCCTTGCTCGTGGCGCTTCCGCAAGCGCCACGCGCCGCGCGGCCGGACGCGCCGGGCAACCGCGCGGCCGAGGCGCGAGCCAAAGTGCTCGCGCACGCGCATCAAGATGGGCTGATCGGCGAAGCAGCTTTGCGCGACGCCTTGGCCGCGCCGTTGCCCGAGCGCCGCCTGCCCCTGCCCGCGCTCGCGCCGCATCTGGCGGAAGAGCTCGTCGCCCGGGCAAACGGCGGCGTCCGCACGAGCCTGGACCGGGCGATTCAACTGAACCTGCAACGTGTCTTGCGTCAGACCTTGGACGAAATCCCGAAGCCGGTGAATCTCGCCGCCATCGTCGCGGACTGGCGGACGGGCGAGATTTTGGCCGAAGCCGGAAGCGGGGATTATTTCGACGCCGGCCGCAAAGGCGCGATCGACATGACGCGGGCCACGCGCTCGCCGGGCTCGACGCTCAAACCCTTCATCTACGGCATGGCGTTCGATCGCCTGCTCGCACATCCCGAGAGCCTCGTGCGCGACGAGCCCACCCGTTTCGACGATTATGCCCCGCATAATTTCAACGGCGGCTTCAACGGCGATGTCACGGTGCGCCAAGCGCTGCAAGCCTCGCTCAACCTGCCCGCCGTGATCGTGCTGCAGCGGTTGGGGCCGGTGGCCTTCGCCGGCCAGTTCAAACAAGCGGGCCTGCCGCTGACCTTCGACAACGACACGGCGGCTCCGAGCCTGCCGATGGCGCTCGGCGGCGCGGGCATGACGCTGCACGATCTCGTAACCGCCTATGCCGCGCTCGCCAGCGGCGGCGGCGTGAGGCCGCTGACGGAGCTTGCGGGCCAGATCCAGCCCGAGACGGAGGGCACGCCGCTCATGAGCACGGCCGCGGCGGATGCGGTCATCGATATTCTCTCGGGCATGCCGGCGCCCAAGGGCTCGGCCCGGCATGCCACGGCGATTGCCTACAAGACCGGCACATCCTACCGGTTCCGCGACGGCTGGGCGGTGGGGTTCGACGGCAGCCGGGTGATTGGCGTCTGGATGGGCCGAGCCGACGGCGGCACCTGCATCGGCTGCGTGGGCATGGCCTCGGCCGGCATCCTGTCCCGGCTGTTCGATCTTCTGCCCCCCGATCCGCTGCCACAACGGGCGCTGTCGCCGCTGTTTGCCGGACCGCCGCCGGCCTCGCTGACACGCCTCGCCAACACAGCCGCGACGCCGGTGGCCAACGCGCCGCATATCACCTTTCCCCTGGCCGGCTCGAAACTGCTGAGCAATTTGGGGGGCGATCAAGTCAAGCTGATCGCCGATGGCGGGCATCGCCCATATCGCTGGCTCGTCGACGGCAAACCCGTGGCGAGCCCGCCCTTCGCCCGCGAGGCGGCCTGGCAGCCCCAAGGCGAGGGCTTTTCAACCGTGACGGTGATCGACGCGGCGGGATACGCCGACGAGGTCAAGGTGCGGGTGGAGGCGTTGGAGGCGGCGGAGTAGGTTTTCTCTTATCCGCCCGATCGAGGGCCCGCGGCGAAGCTGCGGTCCAATCCATTGATCGCGCTTTCGCGCCTGGCCGCCGTCAGAGTTCTTTCCTGCCCGGCAGCATGCGCTGCAATTCTGGCTCGCGATCCCAGAACTGATGCTTGAGCGCCCCGATAATATGCAGCGCCAGCAAGGCATAGAGCGCGTAGGCGGCAGCGGCGTGAGCCGCGAAGAAAACGTTGTGCAAATGCTCCTTCCGGACCGGCTCGATGCTCTCGATCAAGCCAATCCGCGGCCAGGGAACGAGGCCGTAGAGCGACAGCGGATGGCTCGCCGCGCCCTTCCAGGCGGAATCATGCATCCAGCCGGAGACCGGCAGGGCCAGGATCACGAGATAGAGCAGACCATGGATCCCGTGGGCCGCGAACCGTTCGAGCGGCGAATAGGACGCGGGCAGCGGCGGCGGCTTATGCGCGAGGCGCCAGAGGATGCGCAACAGCACGAGCCCGAGAATGGTGATTCCGAACGACTTGTGCAGATCGATCGCGGCGCGGACGTAGGTATCGGGAATTGCATCGGCGACGAGGGCGAGCACGACATTCGCCAGAATGAGAACCGCCACGATCCAATGCAGGGCGATGGCGACGCCGGTGTAACGGGCGGGGGACGGACCTGAGGGATTCGTACCAGACATGCCACATGCTCCAAAAGACGGCCGGCTTTCCGCTTCACCGCGACAAAACGGCCGGTTGCGCGCGCCGCGAGAACCCCTCATTTCAGAGGGAGTCATAAGGCCCAAACACTCGTTACACCATGCGGCGGAAACATCGCAAACCGGCGCATTCGCGTCTGTTAGCGTATTTCCTACAAAAGTGGTAGACTTTTGCGGGAAATGCTCTAAACCCTTATAAAAATAGCGATTTCTTATCACTTTGGCGGTTCCGCCCAAGCGATAAACGCAGCTTTATCCCGCTGTTCTCTCCATGGATTTCGTAATGCCAGATTCGTCAAGGTTTCAGCGCGCGGCCCAGCTCCGGGAGGCTCTTGCAAGCGCCTCGCCGCGCTTTCACAAAGCTGCCACGCCATGGCCCAGCCTGGCGATCCATGGCGGCGCCGCGGCTTTGTGGTTCGTGCTGCTCTCGCGCTCTTTCCTGGCGGACAGTATTTTCGCCTGGTCTGCGGGTCTCGCCTATATCGCCTACGACACGCTGCTGATCGCGTTTGTCTTTATCCAAACCCTCCCGCTGCTCGCGCGCAAACCGGCCCCGGCATCCGCGAACCCGCGCCCCTCGCTCGGCGTGCTCGTCGCCGCCCATAACGAGGCCGAGGTCTTGCCCCTCACGCTGCGCGCGCTTTTCGCGCAGAGCGAGCCCGCCGATGTCATCGTGATCACGGACGACGGGTCGCGCGACGGCACGGCGGATCTGCTGGAACGGGATTTCGGCCTCGTTTCACCGCCCCTCGGGGAAATGAGCGCGCCGAGCCGCCTCGATCCGAGCTTGCGCTGGTTGCGTCTGCCGCATGGCGGCAAGGCGCGGGCGCTCAATGCCGCGCTCTTGGCGGTGGACACCGAACTTGTCCTCACCGTCGATGGCGACACGCTGCTCGATCCCGGCGCTACGCGCGCCATGCGCGACGCATTCGCCGCCACGCCGAACCTCGTCGCCGCCACGGGCGTCCTTACGCCGGTCTGCAGCAGCACGCCGAGCGGTCGCTTCTTTCAATATTTTCAGGCCTACGAATATATCCGCAACTTTCTCTCGCGCTACGCCTGGGGCCGGATGGACGCGCTGTTGTTGATCTCGGGCGCCTTCGCCGGCTTTCGCCGCGCCGCGGTCGTGGCGGTGGGCGGCTTCGATCCGGCCTTCCTGGTGGAGGATTACGAGCTGATCCACCGGCTGCGCCGCCATAGCGTCTTGCATGGGTTCGGCTGGACCACGAGCGTCGTGGGCGCGGCCAGCGCCGTCACCGACGCGCCCAGCACCACGGCGGCGTTTCTTCGCCAACGCCGCCGCTGGTTCGGAGGCTTTTTACAAACGCAGTTCTGGTATCGCGACATGGTGGGCAACCCGCGTTACGGGCGGCTCGGCCTGATGATGCTGCCGGTCAAGGCGCTCGATACGTTGCAGCCGATTTTCGGCCTGCTCGCTTTCGCGCTGCTGGTGTTTTATCTCGTCACCGGCCGGCTCAGTCTGGCCCTGCCCGTGGGCGGGATCATCCTGGGCAAGATCGCGCTGGATTTCGCGTTCCATCTCTGGTCGATCCATCTCTATCGCGGCTGGGTCGATCCCAACACCTCCGCCCGGCTCGACCGCGCCATATTGGCCTCGCTGGCGGAACCCTTCACCTTCCAGATCCTCCGCCATACCGGCGCGGCGCTCGGATGGGTGTCCTTCCTCACGGGTCAGCGACAATGGGGCGGGCAGAGCAGGCTCGGGCTCACGGACGCGCGGCAAGCGGACGGGTCCGCGTAAAGTTTTACAGAAGCAGAAAATCCACGGGCTCCAACGCCGGCGGCAAAACCTCCACACCCAAAGCCGACAGCACGTCGCGCTCGACGGTCCGCACCAAGGCGTTCAAGGGGAGATCGTTGACGTCGAGGCCGAACGGGTCTTCCAACTCGTCGCCGAGCGCGTCGAGACCGAAGAACGTATAGCTGACGATGGCCGAGAGAAACGGGGTCGCCCAGCCGAGCAACCCGGCGAGGCCGAAGGGCAGCAAGATGCAAAAGAGATAGGCTGTGCGATGCAGCAGCAGCGTATAAGCGAAGGGCAGCGGCGTCGCCTTGATCCGCTCGCAGCCGCCTTGCACGCCGCAGAGACTGACAAGCCGCGCTTCCAGTAAAGTGTAACGCCACTCGCTGATCGTGCCGGCTTGCGCGAGACCCGAATATTCCGCCGCGACGCGGTTGAGAATCGCGTCGGGGACATTCGGCGCGCCAGCCGCGAGCGCGCCGCCCGGAATCCAAGCGGCAGCGGCGGCGCGTTCATCCTCGCCGCGCAACCGCGCCGCCAGCGCATGAGCGAAACCGCAAAGCCCCCGCAGAATTTTTTCCCGCGCCGCATCCGGGCAGACCGCGGCGGTCTCCCGCGAAAGGGAGCGGATATCGATGATCAGCTGCCCCCAAAGCTTACGCCCCTCCCACCACCGGTCGTAGCAGGCATTGTTGCGAAAGCTCATAAAGATGGAAAGCGACAGGCCGACCAAAGTGAACGGCATGGCCCCGAGCCTTGAAAACAAATCGGGTTGAAGGCTTGCCAGCGCGGTCACGGCGCAGGCGAGCAGCGTCATCCCAACCATTTTCCACGCGATATGCTGGGCAATCGAGCCTTTCAAAGCGAAAAGCACATCCAACATCGTGGGCTTGGACCGGATGATCATCGCGCGGAAACAGCCCTAAATACCGGCCGGCGCGGCACGCCGGGGTCTGTCCGGCATATCCCAGTCGGGTCTGTACTGGCAAGCCAGCCGAAACTTGCCTCTATCTTCCGGTCAAGAGAGCGCTCGACTTTGAGGCCGGTCACCCCAACAGGGCTTCGATCTTTGCCGCAAGCGCCGCCGTCGTAAACGGCTTGGCGAGGAAATTCCCGGCGTCGCCGGGACCAGAATAAGAAACGCCGGTTTCTTTCCGGTAGCCCGACGTAAAGAGAATTTTCAGCTCCGGGCGTAACGCCAAGGCTTGGCTCGCGAGAGCCCGGCCGTTGATCGCGCCTTTCAGAACAATGTCGGTGAACAAGAGCGTGATTTCGGGATGCGCCCGGAGGACATCGACCGCCTCGGCGCCGGTCGCGGCCTCGAGAACGGTGTAACCGGCCTCCCGCAACGTCTCCGAACTGAAGTGGCGCACGAGGTCTTCGTCCTCGACAAGCAGAATCGCCCTATTTTGCCCGGGCACGAGCGAGGCCGCGGCTTCCCCCTTGCCGGCGAAGACGTCCCCGGCCAGTTCGCCCCGGAGCCGTGGAAGATAAATCTTGATCGACGTTCCCTTGCCAAGCTCCGATTCAATCTCCGCATATCCCCCGGATTGCCTCGTAAAACCATAGACTTGACTTAAACCAAGCCCCGTCCCCTTGCCCAGGGGCTTGGTGGTGTAGAAAGGCTCGAAGGCGTGCGACAGAACATCGGGCGTCATGCCGGTGCCGCTGTCGGTCACCGCGATCATGACATACTGACCCGCCGCCGCCTCGGGATGTCCGGCCGTGTAAGCGGCATCGATGGTCACATTCGCGGTCTCGATCTTCAGCGTGCCGCCCTCCGGCATCGCATCGCGGGCATTCACGGAAAGATTGAGAATCGCATTTTCGAGCTGATTGGGATCGGCGAAGGTCGACCAGAGATCATCGGCGAGAACAATCTCGACCTCCACGGTCTCGCCGAGCGAATGCTGCAAAAGGTCGGACATCCCTCCGAGCAGCGCATTGGCGTCGATCGGCTTGGGATCGAGGGGATGTTGCCGCGCGAAAGCCAACAGCCGTGCCGTGAGGGCAGCCGCGCGGGTGGCGCCATCCATGGCATTTTGCACCAAGGCCTGGTGGCGGGGATCGCCATCCCGCAGACGGCGCGAGAGGAGATCGAGACTGCCGATAACGATGGTCAGGAGATTGTTGAAATCATGCGCCACGCCACCGGTGAGACGTCCAACCGCCTCCATTTTCTGGGCTTGCCGGAGTTGCTCCTCGACGCGCAAACGCTCGCCCATTTCGCGTTGGAGAAGCGCCGCCGTGTCCCGCCATCGCCGTGTCGCCTGGGCCTCCAAGGCGGAATGGCGCATCGCGATGCCCGACACGAAGAGCAGCGCGAGCGAGGAGAGAAACGCGACGAAACCATAGGCGATGATATTGCGCCACCACGCCGCCAACGCGGAATCCCACGTCACGCCAAACCCGATGACCACGGGAAAGCCGCCGATCTTTTGATAGCCAAAGATCCGCTTCGTGCCATCGAGCATCACCGGCGTCACGAACAACGCATTATACGGACTTTCCAGAGCAAGCCGGAACGGCGCTTTGGCGGGGAGCATCGTCAGGCCATTGCCCGGCTCGCTGGCGAGCACGCTGCCATCCTCGCGGGTCAGAATGACCAAATGGTCGTATTCTCGCTCGATCCCGCGGTAAAAGTCCTCGAAATAAGCGCGTTTGACCGATATCACGATGACACCGTCGAAGAGACTTGGGTTCGCCCCGTGAATTCGCTGGGCAATATTAAACACGGACTCGCCGGATTGGCGGCCGGTCACCGATTGCGACACGAACGGCAACGGCTGGTCCTTGGCCTTCAACGCCTGGAAATAGTCGCGATCGGAATAATCGAGGAGCGAATCCGGAGGGATGTCTTGGCTCGTGGCCCTCACCCGCCCTTCGGAATCCGTGACGGTGATCGCGGTGACCTGAACCGCATCCTGCCTTAGCCGCAGCAAAAAAAGATGAAGCGCCTCGCGCCCGGCCTCGTTCGACCAATCGAACCCGCGCAGCCGCTCGTCAATGTAGCTGAGCATGAGCTGATGGGTCTCGAAAACCTTCAACGTATGTTCGTGCAGGATCCGTGTCGTGCGCTCGACCCGTGTTTCCGCTTCGCGCAGAACATCCCGGCGATTCTGCCAAGCCGCGAGGCCGAAAAGCACGAGCGGCAACAGAATCGACATGACGACGAGCGCGAAAGACGCCCGTGGCAAATGCGGGCCAACAGGCCCCGTCTCGCCGCTTTGCTCAGAGCCGGCCGCCTGAGGAGAACTCATCCTACATATCCGTGAACTGCCCTTATTCCACGACAAACTGCCATGGAAGTTTCAATTAAATCAAAACGATTCGCGAGTAGGACGCGTCGAGCGAAAAAAACGCCCGCTTTTGCGGTAAAAATTTGCCCAGCTTTTTGGAAAAAGAGCGATAATTCATACCCCGGTGAATCCACCGGGAGGGAGAGCGCGCCATAACGGACAGGCCATCCGGGTGTCGCGGGAAACACGCGCTCGATATCACCGAAATCACATGGCTGCTCCCGCCGGTGGTTCCTGGCAGCAGCGTTACCATTCATGGCGGAAGATTGCACGCAGCCGGACCTTTGCGCCGGCGGCAGGCCGCGGAATCCGGTGAGTTCATGAAAAAAACGGGCCGCCCCGAGGCCGGCCCGCTTCAAATTCAGCCGCAATTATTTCGCGGTGGAAAATGTCGCGACATAAGCGACGACATTTTTGCGCTGGCCTTCGTTGGCCAACATGTAAACCATCTTGCTGGCGCCGGTCGCGGCATCGGGCTTGCCGTTATCGGTCAGGTATTTCTTCAGATAATTCGATGGATTCACGAGATAATCGACAATAGCGGCCTGGCTCCAGACGAGCCCCGCGTCGCCCGCCGCCTTCAACAGAGGCGAATAGGCAAAGCCCTCGAAGCTGCCAGCCTTACGGCCGATCACATTGGTCAGCGGCGGCCCGACGAGCGCCTTGGCATCGGGTCCGATCCGGTGGCATGCGAGACACTGATTAAAGGTCTGCTTGCCCTTTACGGGATCGGGATCCGTAGCTTCCTGCGCGAAAGCCATGCCGCTTGCCGTGATCAAAAATCCCGTGGCGATGATCGCCGCGTTAAAACCCTTCATCATAATCCTCCCTCGCCGGATTGATTCCTTGCCGGAACCTAAGATTTAACGGCAGCATCCGGGCGCGGCTGCTACAAATGCCAAGCAGGCTTCCAAGGTCAAGCCAACTTTTTGTAGCAGCGCCAAAATCGCGCGATTTTTTAGGGTCGGTTGTATTCGTTTTATCGATCCACGGCTCCCCGGAGCAAAGCCGCCTCGCGGCCTCCTCACCAAAAAGTCCAAACACGCCCGCGTTGTGTGTGATCAGCCGCTCTATGCCCCCCTAGGCTTGGCCCGCAAGGTCGGCACGGCGGCGGCTGGGTCTTCGGGCCAGGGGTGGCGAGGATAACGGCCCCGCAGATCGGCGCGGACGGACGCCCAGGAGCCGCGCCAAAAGCCGGGGAGATCCCTGGTGATTTGAATCGGCCGGCCGGCCGGCGAGAGCAATTCCAGCACCAAGGGCACGCGGCCGCCGGCGACGCTCGGATGCACGGCTAGGCCAAACAGTTCCTGCACCTTGACCGCGAGCGTGGGACCGGCCTCGGCGGCATAGTCGAGCCTGTGGCTGGCCCCCGCCGGCGTCGTCACCTCGGGCGGCGCTTCGAGTTCGAGGCGCCGCGCCAGATCCCAGGACAGCAGCGCCTTCACGGCTTGGCCGAGCTTTTCGGCGTCGAGCCCAGCAAGGCTCGTCACGCCCTCCAACACCGGCAAAAGCCAAGGCGCTCCATCGGCGGCAAGAGCTTCGCTCGAAAGATCCGGCCAGGGCTCGCCTTGCGCCTTGCGCAGAAACATCACCCGCTCGCGCCATTGCCGCAAAGCCGGCGTCCAGGGCAGGCGCTCGATCCCGAGCGCCGCCAGACCGGCCGCGAGACAGAGAGCGGCCTCGTCGCTTTGCGGCACGGCGAGATTGCCCTCGGCCAGCACCAAGGCGCCGAGGCGGCGCGTCCGGCGCGCGCGAAGCGCCGCGCGCCCGGGATCGAAGCTCAGCTCGACGCGCTCCACAATATCGGCGCCCGCCACGGCGTCGATCTCCGCCTCGTCGAGCGGCGCGGCCAGCAGGATGCGCGCGCCCGACGCCCGGCCCGCGACTTCGCCAATGGCGAGATAGGGCAAGGAGGAGAGCGAATCATGGGGCGCCAAAACCGCCGCGCGGCCATTGGCCATGAGAAATTCTCCCGTCTTGCCGCGCGCCTTGGCGATCCGGTCGGGAAAGGCCAAAGCCAAGAGCCGGCCGCAGGCCTCGACATCCCCCGCCGCTTCGCCCCTCGCCCCGGCTTGGCGGGCGAAGTCGCGGGCGAGGTTGCGGGCATCGGAAGCGCGCGGCGAACGGTCCCGGCGAAACCGGGCGATCCGCTCGCGCAAATCGGCGCCGTCGCCGCCAAGGCCGCGCTCCACGATGACCGTGGCGATCTCGGCGGCAAGCCCGGCCTCGCCGGTTTGGGCCGCCAGCACGATCATGCGGGCAAGCCGGGGCGGCAAGGCCAGGGCACGAATTTTTCGCCCCTCCGGCGTCAGCGCGCCCTCGGAATCGAGCGCCCCGATGGCGCCGAGCATGGCGCGGCCTTCGATCAAAGCGGGCGCCGGCGGCGAATCGAGCCACAAGAGATCATGTTCCGGCCGGCGCGTGCCCCAGGCCGCGCAATCCAACAAAAGCCCGGCGAGATCGGCCGACAGAATGGCGGGTTTGCCGAAAGCCTCCAAGGCGCCGGTGCCCGCCTCCTCCCACAAGCGGTAGCAGACACCCGGCTCGATCCGCCCCGCCCGGCCGCGGCGCTGATCGGCGGAAGCGCGAGAGACCCGCACCGTCTCCAACCGCGTCAGCCCCAGCCCCGGCTCGTAACGCGGCACGCGGGCCAGGCCCGAATCGATCACCACGCGCACGCCCTCGATCGTCAGCGAGGTCTCGGCAATGGAGGTCGCCAGCACGATCTTGCGCTGGCCGGGCGGCGCGGGGGCGACCGCCTGATCCTGCGCGCGGCGGTCCATGGCCGCAAACAGCGGCGCGACGATCCGGCTTGGCCCGAGATCGCGGGCTTCGAGCCGCTCCGCGACCCGCGAAATCTCGGCCTGTCCCGGCAAGAACACCAGGATCGAGCCGGTCTCCTCGGCCAAGGCACGCAGCACGGCGCGCGTCACACTATCCTCGATCCGCTCCAGGGGATCGCGGCCGAGATAGCGGGTCTCGACGGGAAAGGCGCGGCCTTGCGATTCGACGACAGGCGCGCCGTCGAGCAGCCGGGCGACGCGCGCGCCATCGAGCGTCGCCGACATCACGAGCAGCCGCAAATCCGGCCGCAGGACACGGGCGTCGAGAGCCAGCGCCAAGGCGAGATCGGCCTCGAGCGAGCGCTCGTGATATTCGTCGAACAAAACCGCCGCCACGCCGGTGAGACCGGGATCCTCGAGGATCATGCGCAGAAAAACGCCCTCGGTCACGACCTCGATCCGGGTCCGGTCCGAGATCGCCCCCTCGAATCGCACGCGCAGACCGACGGTTTCGCCGACCTCTTCGCCGAGCGTGGAGGCCATGCGCGCGGCGGACGCCCGCGCCGCCAAGCGCCGGGGCTCCAGCAGGATGATCTTTTGGCCCAGGGCCCAGGGCTCGTCGAGAAGCGCCAGCGGCACCCGCGTCGTCTTGCCCGCGCCCGGCGGCGCCACCACGACCGCCGCCGTCCCGGCCCGCAAGGCAGCGAGCAGATCGGGCAAGACATCGTCGATGGGGAGAGGCGTATCGAAAGCGCGGGACATCATGGGACAGGGATGCCGTCTCGCGCTGTCCCCGTCAAACCGTTAAACCGCTGTTGACGCCGCGCGCGCATCGCCGTAAACAGCGCGCTTGGCCGGGGCTGTAGCTCAGATGGGAGAGCGCTGCAATCGCACTGCAGAGGCCAGCGGTTCGATTCCGCTCAGCTCCACCAAGCGTTTTGCTCGCCTCCAAAAGCTCGTATTTTCAGTGGGTTAGGTGGAGAAGAAAATTCCTTCGTACCCCGCCACGTACCCAAAAGAGGCGGTGGAAAACTTTCAGCTCTTCTGTGCCCGTCGGCCCCTCTCCGTTCCCAACTACCCAATGGGTCACCCAGATGAGAGGCTATGCGCGGCGGCTGTCAGGAAATGCCCCCCATAGCCGAACATGGCGAATCAGACTTCAGGTTCGACTTCACGCGACCATAGGCCCGCACGATGATTGGGCGGCACCTCACCATTGGCGGCCCTCCCTTCCCTTGTCTATGGGCCGGTCAAAACGCCTGCCCATCGTCCGGGTCGCTATTCCGCGAAGCGCATATGTGATCGACAATCTGTTGCGGAGTGACAGGGTGGCCATACGTTACAATGTCATGTGGGATTAAGGCACAGACACGCGTTAGGTCATGGCCTCGCTGCCAGTTCCCATACTCCGCAAAGACGAAGGCGGCAAAGAATACCCACGCCCAAGGACTATTGGAAAACGACGCAACAAGTTTCGCGTGAAGCCCCATGGCGCAGCACTCCAGTATCAGCTTAACGCTTTACCTATGCGGGTGGCTTTCGGCAACCAAGCGGGATGCGAGAAGACCTAATCGCGCCCTTGACTAGCTTGTGTAAATCTGCCAAATGACAGTTAGGCACTTTTACAAGGAGCTTTCCAATGGCCTCTTCCTCCGCCTTAGCTGCCCGCCCTCCCGCACCGCGCTACGTCTCCTACCTTCGCGTTTCCACGGCCCAGCAAGGCCGCTCTGGGCTTGGCCTTGAGGCCCAGCGTGCCGCCTGCCAAGCATTCATTACGGGCATTCCAGGGGCTAGCCTCTTGAACGAATACGTTGAGGTAGAGAGCGGCAAGCGCAACGCTCGCCCCGCGCTCGCGAAGGCCATGGCGGAGGCAAGGCTCTATGGAGCAACCTTGCTAATCGCCAAGCTGGACCGGTTGAGCCGCGATGCACATTTCCTCATTGGCCTGTCACGGTCGGACCTTGTGGACTTTGTGGCTTGTGACAATCCGCACGCAAACAAGCTCACGGTCGGCATCATGGCCCTCATTGCGGAGCAAGAGCGGGAGGCCACTAGCACCCGCACAAAGGCCGCGCTGCAAGCCGCTAAGGCTCGCGGGACCAAGCTGGGAAACCCTAAGGGTGCTGCGCACCTTGCGGGCCGGGGGAATGCGGAGGCAGTGGCGACGGTTCGGGAACAAGCCGCGTCCTTTGCCGCCCGCATCATGCCGATCATTGCGGAATTGGAAGCGCAAGGGTTTTCCGCCAACGCCATTGCAGGCGAAATGGACGCGCGGCGCATTCCAACCGCACGCGGCGGGAAGTGGACGGCGCGGGCCGTGCTTAACGTGAAGGCTAGGACGCCCTGACAACGTACCTACCGCGCTTGGGGCCGCAACGGCGGCATATCGGGCTCCTCCAAAGGCACGGGTGCGGCTTGTGCGTTGAACCGCGCGAAACCATCATCGGGGGGTAACTCCAGGGGCGGTGCGGACTTCAAGGCGGGCGGTGATGGTGGTGCAAGCGCTGCCACAGGCCCCGGCGTCGGCATCGGGGCGTCTCCCCATGGCCCGCATGACGCCACGATGGGCAAACCTGGCGTACCACGGGGCATGCAGAATGAGAGCTTCCCGGTTTCCGTATCAACACGCCAGACCATATGCCCCTGACCGGTCGAGACGACTTGATACCTCTCAGAGCCCCGCGAAAGAAGCCTGGCCCCGGCGAAGCTTGATGCAATCGTGATGGCGACGAAAGCGGCCATAAGCGCAATCCATCGCAGAGTTATTTCTCGCTGCCCATTCGCGACCATCTCCCCGCCCCTTCCTCAAAACATGCCTGTCGCCACCCGTTAAGTCCGCGTCCGCCTGCTTACTACCGCATAGCCGGGCCGCTCGCCACTACGGATTGATTTTTTGAGGAATGAACGCGCATCGCGAGACTTATTGTTTGGGTTGCTCCCCCTCAAATTGACAATTAATACTGCCGGTGCTACGAAAAGAGTGCCACAAGGACAGGCCAGCCCGCCTCTGCAAGACGATGCCAAATCACTACCACCTGAGGCGCTTGCAGGGGCGGGAGGCGAGTAAAATTGGTGGTGACAATCCAACTCCCGGAGCAAAGCGCATAATGCCAAACCTATCGTTCACTCAATCCCCACTCATCACACCAGAGCGTTTGTACGCGGACTTAGCGGAAGCACTTGAAGGCCGTCCATCACCGGATTGGGTAGAAGTCGCGAGCCTGGCTTACCCCGATCTGCCCATTGACGAAAACGTGTGCGTCGTACGAGCGGGACACAAGAAGAGGGACCAGTACGACATCGATCCCGTTAGCCTTGCGGCGCTATTCGAACTTACCCGATTTGCAGGAATTGGCGTCACCACGAACACGCGCGGAAAAAGGGACTCAGCCAGCGCCCTGTGGTACTTGAAGATAACCTTCGCAAACGCTCCTAAAGACAACATGCCCGTGTGGCGCTTAGTTGCGGATGCCCTTCCGCATGAAGAGGTAAGCCCCGGCGATGTCCCTAATGATCTGCGGCTTGCGATGCTCGGCAAAAGACCAAGCGGAGCGGCGATCAAGGATGCACGGGCAATCGCTTTGAAACATGCTGCGGCTGCCGCGAGACACGCCGCCCCCGCTGGCTTCAACATTGCAGAGTACGCGCACAACATCTCGATCCTCTTTGACCTCCACGACAGACTGTTTAAAGGGGCCGGAAGGGTTGGCGGTAGAGGCATTAGGGCTGTGCCCGCCCATTGAGCCAGGCCGAAAATTGATCCCCCTAATATTTTGACATTAATGCGAACCCTGGCGGAACCGTGCCCAAGCATCGCCACCGGGACATCGCCATCCCGGAACATGCCCTCAAACCATTGTGACCCCACCCATGACAGACACGATACAATCCCCTCTCCCCGGACCCCAAGCCACCAATAACCCCGCGCCCCTGGAGTTACCCCCTGACGAGGGGTTCGCGCGGTTCATCAAGGCGCAAGCCGCACCCGCGCCATTGGAGGAGCCCCCCTATACCCCTCTCGAAGAACCCAATGCCCCTTCCGCTGCTAGTACGGCTGCTCAGTCTCTCCCAGGCGCATCGACGCAGGTTGCACCTCAGGGCGCACAAGGTTCGACGCCACAAGATCAAGGTGGCTCGTGGCTACATCAGACCCAACAGGCCGTTGGCTTCCTCCCCGACGCCGTAGGGGCTGGGGCGCTTAAGGGCGTCTTCGAGGCCAAGGACTTCCTGACCGGAGGCGAGACCCCGCCAGACCAGTGCTCGGCAATCCGCCAATACGCGGACAGCACGGTGGCCAACGAGAACACGGGTGGCAAGCTCATCTCCGGTATCTCCCAGTTCGCCATTGGGATGCTGGGGGCTGGTAAGCTGGCCTCGATAGCCAAGGCGGCCCCACTTATCGGGGAGGGGGTAGCCGCCGCTGGTGACCTCCTCGGAGGTGCCGTTGGGCAATCCGCGAAGGCCGCAGTAGCAGCCGCCACAGTGTTTGATCCGCACGATGGCAACCTGGCGAACATGGTGCAATCCGTGCCAGGCCTCACCAACCCGGTCACCCAATACCTCTCCGCTCAGCCTGGGGACAGTGAAGCGCTGGACCGCGCGAAGAACGCGATGTTGAGCATTGGGTTGGACGTGGCGGCGACTGGCGTGTTTACCGCTGGCGTCAAGGTCTTCAAGGCGCTCAAGGGCGCCGCCGTCCTGCGGCGCCGGTCTCCGGTCGGGGCTCGCCCCTCCCTTCGATCGGCGCCACAGGACGGCCCCTACCGGCCAAGATAGTTGTCGGTGAACCGGCCACGCTAATTGTCGCCGCGCACTACGCAAGAGGCCAAGCCGCTAGAGGAGCCCGCAGCCCCGGCTCAAGGTCAGCCTGATGCAGCGGCGGGAGTGCCACCCTCCGATGTCCGCATGGTCGATAACGCCACGCAAGGCGCTGGTGGTCCCGGCGCCCTCCCCAAGCGCCTTGCCCTCTTCGCCATGGGTGACGACCAGCTCGCGGCCCTCGTGGATCACGCCAAGGCCGATAGCCAGGCCATCATGGATCACGGCTCGTGGGACAATGCGATTGACGCGGGGCATGTCTTTGGGGACCCTGCCGACAAGATACCGTGGCAGAAGTTCTCCAGCAAACTCGGCGATGGTGGGGATACGCTAGACGCCCTCATTCAGCGGGTGGCCGATACGTTCCAACCCCAGATCGACAGGGCGTCCACGGGTAAAGCGGGGGTTGATGTCGTCACGGACGCCATGAATAACTCCTCGGTCAACGCACGGGTCAACCTGTGGAACCAGGACCCCCAGGCGCTTATTGGGATGCTTCAGGCAGCCGGTAAGGATGCCACCCAGATGCGGGCCAACATGGACGCCTCGTTCCTCGTGGCTCAGCGGGTCATGCAGGATACCTACGCGCTCTCCGCCCGCATCACAGCCGGGGACTTCTCGGAGTTCGGGGGGAGCCGCGAGGGGGCCATGGCGGTCTTCAAGCAATACTCTGAGCTGGCCGCTACGGCTTATGCCCAGGGCCGCTCCATGGGGGCTAACGCGGGGCGGACCTTGCGCGGGATGCGTGGCGATTATTCCCCGCCGTCCTCGGTACTTGATGCCATGCGCAATGCCGACCCGGAGATGTTGCTCCAGGTCCTCGCGGGAACCAAGGGAGACCCCAAGGCGCTCGCCACGGCCCTCCAGCCTGGCTTGTGGGAACCTGGAGGCCTAGCCTTCGCGGCCCAGAAGTTTGGGGCGTGGGCGCAGTACCTCCTCATCAACAGCCTCGTGTCCAACCCCATCACCCACGCGGTGATCGGCGCGACGAACACCTACCAGGTGCTCTCCAGGCCCCTCGAAAGGATCATCGGGAGTACGGCGCAACGGGCTCTAGGTCTCGGCGATGCGAGCGCGGCGGCAAACATTGGGCAGGCTGGGCAGCTCCAATATACGTATATGCGCAGTGTCCTCAATGACAGTTGGGACTCGGCGGTCAAGGCCTTCAATACGGGTGACTCCATCATGGCCCCTCACGCCACGGAGTTATCGGCGGCGGGGTCTAGCACCATCGGCCAAGACGTTGCGCAGGCGGAGTTCAAGCCTTTCGATAGCGTGGCAAATGTCCTCAGCAATGCCTATACGGCAGCCGCCAAGACCATCGGCCTCCCTACCCGCGTGGTGGGATGGCAGGATGAGTTGGTTAAGCAGATCGTCTACCGCTCCAAGGTGCTTGCCGATGCTCACGCGGAGGGTCTCAGCCAAGGCCTAGACGGAGATGCGCTCACCCAGCATGTCCAAGGGCGGCTCATGTCCTCCTTCGATGGGGCGGGCAGGGCAACAGACTTCAAGGCCCTCGCTGAGGCCAAGGTGGCTACCTTCCAACAGGACCTTCCTGCAACAGGCACCTTTGGGATGGGGGCCTTTGGGTACGGGCTCAACACGTTTAGAAACAACTACCCACCGCTCCGCATCATCCTCCCCTTCGTCCCCACTCCCGTCAACCTCTTCAGGAATGGCGTCAAGCTGACCCCAGGCCTCAACCTGGTGCAGTCTGAATATCGCCAGATGCTCTCGGGGGCCATGGGGCCGGAACAACAAGCCCAGGCGATGGGGCAGATGGCGATGGGGTCTCTCTTCCTCGGAACGTCAGCCACGCTGGCCTACGAGGGGCGGATCACCGGGGCGGGACCTAGTGATCCTAAGGCTAAGTCTGACCTTCTAAACGCGGGGTGGAAGCCTTACTCCTTCGTCATGAAGAACGCGGATGGGACGGTCACCTACGCCCCCTACGGGCGGTTCGACCCTGTGGCGATGCCTCTAGGGATGATGGCGGATGCCATGAGTGTGGCTATGCACCCGGACCAGATCGTGGCCAAGAACGCCAAGCCTATGGTGGAAGCACTCGCCACGGGGATGCTCAAGTCCCTCACTGACAAGCTCTACCTTCAGAACCTCAACCACGTCATCCAGGCCATCGATGACCCGGACGCAAGCATGTGGAAGGTGGCGGGGGGGATCGCGGGGGAATACGTCCCGCTCTCCTCGGCACTTAAGGCGGCTAACCCGGACCCCAATATGCGGGATGCACGGGACTTCATGGATCGCGCCTTGCAGGGTATCCCTGGGTTCTCCCAGAGCATCCCCGCCAAGTACGATGCCTGGGGTGACCCCGTGTCTGTCCATAAGGGGCTTTGGGCTACCGATAAGGGAAGCATCGTGGATCACGAGATGGGTAGGATGGCCACGGAGCAGAACCTCTCGCTTGGGGCTCCTCCGCCAACAGGCAGGGGTGGAGTGGACCTTCGCCAACTCAAGATGGCCGATGGGTCCGATGCCTACGAGAAGCTCCAGCAGCTCTCAGGGCAGCCTGCTCCAGGGGTCCCTCGCTTGAAGGACAAGGTGGCGGACCTCATCAACTCGGACACCTACAAGAATACCCTTGTGGATGGTCCGGGGGAGACCAAGGGGACACGGCTTTCCGCGATCCTAGATGTTGTCCGGGGGTACCGGGGGGCAGCCGAAAGGATCGTCTCGGCGGACCCCAACGTGTCCTCAGCGGAACACGCCATGCAGAAGCAGATCGCGGGGGCCGTGGCGCAACGCTCGGCCAACCCAACGCCTGCCAACCGGACCTCGGCGGCTCTTGACCAGATGGGCAAGGCCTTTGGGGTTGACCTCCACGCCCTCACAGGGGCCACCGGGGCACAACCTCCCGCACCTCTAGCACCAGGAGCGAAGGTCCAGCAATAGAAGACAAGTTGGCCGGGCGGGGCTCCAATACGGGCATCCCGCCTGGCTATCGCCATCAGACAGAAAGGCTCACAAGATCACTCCCCACCCTCTACCCACCTTCAAGCGCCGTGTCGCGGTCCCCAATGAGGGCGCACTAAGGTCGTGCGCAATCTTCGGATGCGGAAGGCCGCCCCAGGCCAGGGCCGGAAAGGGCTTAAGCCTGACCCATTGCCGTTATCATATGCAACGGAAGCAGAGACATGGAAGCTATTGGAAAGGCACTTACAGGGCGGCGGAATTGGCCCCATACCGAAAGGCAGCCGAGAGCTACCTTAGGGCTCACTTGGTGGAATTTTGGATAGCTGCCGCCCTGACTACCATACAAGCCACGCTAGACGGCGCTGGGCCTCATGAGAGGGTGATTGATACCCTTCACAGACCCGCTGCATTCAAGGGAAGGGCCGCGTTTGCCCGTCTCAGAGTACGAGGGGTACCACCGCTACGGCTCTTGGTGGACCACCTAGCGGTAACCATGGCGGTGAAGAAAGACCCAAGCTGCCCGAGGGCGGATGGTGGCGAGTACCGGCTAACACAGATTGGCAAGGTGGCATTGCGGAAGGCCAGCGGCTACCACTCACACTACGGCCCCGGAAACCAATATGACCGCTACCCCCGGTCAAGCGGACTGCTCCTCCGCATCATCGGCCGGACTCTGGAGGAAGCGTGTGCGCATGTGGTGGAAAAGCACCTTGACCCGATGCTAGCCCTCCAGGTCGCACGGTTCGGAGAGCGGGATGGGAGGGTGACAATTGGGAAGTCGTGAGGTTGGCCGGAAGAAAGCCACGAGGGCCACACAAGAGACTGATATGGTTGAGAGCGGAACGGTCGCACAGTTAGGGCGGTCGCCTGTCATGTTTGACCCGTATCTCACGTCCAGCCACCTATTCGTAACTGCGGTATCCGATAACCTCGCGGCTAGCTACGAGCGTGACGTGCCCCGAAAGCAGAAGATGCGAGCCGCCGATAGGGAGACCCTTAAGGCGGTCCTTCGCGTCATCATCGCCAACCTTGCCAAAGCTTCTTTCGAGGGCCGTGACCCCCCTCAAATTGGCGTGCCCTTGAGAGCCGCGAAGCAGCCGCGAACTCGCTACGATAGGCCCGGTTTCAATGGGCTTCAGAAGATATTGGAGAACATCACCGCGATGCAGGTGGGCTTTTCTCTCCGCAAATCGAACCAAAAGGGGATAGCATCCGCACTCATTGCCGATCCCTGGTTCAACGAAACTCTAGCCCGCTTTCGCTTCAAGGCGGAACATTTCGAGCTAGCCGACGGTCGGGAGACAATATGGTTGTCCCGCAATGAGCGCGACTATGTGGCGGGCACGGTCGAACGCGAACTAATCAATTATTCTGAGACTTTAGAGACCACCCGCCTTCGCGCGGAAATGAAGACGATCAATGACGCGCTCAAGGCCGCCGATGCTTGCGCACTTGCACCTGAGGCCGGGGAGAAGGCACCTAAGGTTCTAACGGCGTTCCGGGAGCTTCGCAGGCACTTCAATAGCCCTGACAAGACCGAAAGGTTTGACTTGGGCGGCAGACTGTTTGGCGGGTGGTGGGAAACGCTGCCCCGCTCTCAGCACCATTTGATCCGCATTGACAACGAACCTGTGGCAGAGCTGGACTTTGCGTCTATGGCCCTCCGCCTGGCTTACCTTGAGGCCGGTAAGAGCCCACCGGATGGTGACCTTTATTCAGGTCTGCCGGGCCTTGAGGCCCCCCGTTGGCGAGATGGCGTCAAGAAGGTGGCTAGCTCTCTGCTTTTCCGCACCACGCCAATGATGCGGCTCCCCGGCGACACGAAAGCCTTGTTGCCACCAGAGGCAAGCGCCACGTCAATTCGGGCCGCTCTGCTTCAAGCTCATCCCGCATTAGCGGGGATCTTCGAAACGGGCTGCGGCATGTCGCTAATGTGCCGCGAGTCGAATATCCTCATTAACGCTCTCTTGCGCTTGATCGCCCAAGGTGGACCCACGGCGCTCCCCCTTCACGACGCTATCCTATGCCCCAGGTCGAAAGCCGCCATTGTGGAAAAGGCGATGGGCGATGCGGCGGAGGCTGTTGCGGGCTTCCGTCTCCCTATCTCACTGAAATCACTTTAGGAATGTGCTCCCCCCTAAAGGCTTAGGGTTGGCTCAAGGTGTGACCATTATTTGAAGACCATCCCGGCATTCCCATCACCGCCTTAGCCGCACGCTACCTAATGCCAACCTAATGCTTTCCCGCGAGACCCCGTGAGGCCGGGGCTTGATGCAATATGGCGGGGAGGGATAACCCATCATCACCCAACCTTCCGTCCTGCCCAAAGGAAACATAGCGGGGGTCTTTAAGGGAAGCTTCAAGCTAACCCTATGGCCCTGAGGTCTACCGGGAGAGGGAATAACCCACCGCCCTGACCACCATTGCCAGATCACATTGCGCCCAGCATTGCGGGGGTCTCACTTGGCCCATGGTGCTGTGTTCGACGTGTTCAACTTGGGGGGTCTCTTTGCGGGTGACGGAGGAGGAAGCGAACACTCGCCACCACCTAAAGCCCACCCCAATGCCTACCCAATGCCCACCCCAAGCCCACCCTCCCGCACCTCTCAAGGCATCGATCGGCGGTGGCGCTCATCACCCTGGCATGGGGTAGACCATAGGCCCCTAGAAGTATTGCCGCAGCTCCGCCTCATTGTACCCCCCGGTCAACCTTAGCGCCCGTCAGGAAACAAACGCTTCACGTAATTGGGCTGAAGGAGCGATCGTATAGTTCCATTCGCCGTGGAAATCGGCGCGTTGGATGTTGAGGCTTTTCATTTCGTCGTTTGAGA